>SMUZ01041060.1_pt1 | contig 23235 bp, 15 predicted proteins | sample 2456421 | NCBI WGS metagenome assembly SMUZ01 (sample SAMN11095932, study PRJNA526329) | marine sediment metagenome | biome: Marine sediment; feature: Surficial sediment; material: Deep marine sediment; isolation source: Hadal surficial sediment | place: Pacific Ocean | collected 2014-11 | depth... | reverse complement strand
CTTCGCGCACCGTGCTGCGCCCGTCGATCGTGTTTTTGATGCCAAGTCCGTGCGCAACTTCATGGAACATCGTGTTTGCGAAGAACGCATCGAAGGTGACGTGGTGGCGTTGAGATTCATCGACGAGTACGTCCGCAATCGGCTCAAGAATCTTGTCGAATTTGGCCTGCATCGCGTTCTTGAGCTGCAGACGCCGCGTGCCCTTGGCGAGTTGCACTTCTTCGTCATTCGGCAGGTTGATTGCGATGGTCTTGGATCCGGCGTTCGCTTGCCCCGCGGCGTAGATTACGTCGTAGGCATTCAGGTCGGAATCCGTGCCCGGTGTTTCCCACTTGTATTCGTCCGGGACCGGCAGGCCTTCCTGCAAGGCCGGAAGAAAATCGGTGTAACGACTCAAGCGGTCGCTCCATGCCTTGTCTTTAATCAGGACAAAGGATTCGTAGGCCGCGCGAATTCCGAACAGGCCGTCTTCGTAGGTCTCGATCGGTCCAATGACAACATCGATGTCGTTGTCTTTCATGTCCATCCAGTTCATGTCGCTGATCTGGAATTCGTCGCTCACCAGCGCAACGGCGCGCAACTTCAGGTAGGTCGAAAATTCAGGGCTTTCGGCAAGCGTCGCCGCTGCGCGCAGGATATCCGCCGTCTGTTGCAGTTCTGCCGCGTAGGCGATGTGGTAGGGCAGGATTTTCAGCTCACCGGCCTCGTCACGCCGCAGCAAGGAATACAAGCCCTTCTGCCCGGGCAGATAGGCGGCGTCAAACTCTTCCTTGCTCATGTCCGTCGGATAGAAGTTCGCGCCCAGAGGCTTGGCGCCAACACCGTCGATGAAGGGCTTGTCGGCGTCGAGTCGATCCCAGGGACCGTAATTGAGCTCTGCAAATTCGCGCACTTCGTCGATACCGATCGATGCCAGCCAGGTCTGGTAATCATCGCCGTAGGTCTGGCGCCAGTACAGGTCGTCCATAATCTGCGACGCGTCGATGAGCAGCTTGATCATCTCACGCTGATTGTCAGTGAGATGGCTCAGGTCTGCCGTCAACGTGAACTCGGCGTATATCTCGGGTCGCGGCTCAACCACGGTGAGCAGCGGCGCTGCCGCCTCGGTTGGAGCTTCCTGCGTGCAGGAAACAAGCATCATAGCCGCCAAAGCCGCGCCGAACGCGCGCACAAGAATTCGTGGGATCACAGGTATTCCTCTCAGATACGTGACCGCCGATTATTGCATGGCTGGCCGGTGGCCTACAGGTCAACTATGCGAATATCGTCGGGGCTCAGGTCTTCGCCGAGGAATTGCCCGCCCACGCGGGCGAAGCGTGTCGCACCGTCGGTCGCCAGCAGCGTCAGCGCTCCGGGTTCCGTCTGCGTGTTCAGCAAGCCCAGGTCAGACAGCGCAGCTGCCGCGACTGCGGCCGTCGTACTGGCCGAATCGACGATCACAGTAGCGTCATCAATGACCGCAGCGATCGTGTCACGCAGCAATGGGAAATGCGTGCAACCCAGGATGACGCAATCCGGTTGCCGCCGGTCATCGTCGAGCCCATCCAGATAGCGCCGCAGGATGTCGACGCCGATGTCACCGTCCAGCCAACCCTCCTCCGCCAGCGACACCAGCAGTTCGCAGGCCAGCTCCGTCACACTCGCCTCCTCATCAAGCGCCTCAATCGCATGCCGGTAGGCACCGAGCCGGACCGTCGCCTCTGTGGCCAGCACCAGATGGGAGCCGCGCGGTCTTGCCTTGACGGCCGCCATCGCGCCGGGCTCAACAACGCCAATAACCGGCAATGGGTGCATTTGCTCGCGCAAGGCATCCAGTGCCACGGCCGACGCTGTGTTACAGGCCACCACGAGCAGCTTGATGCCCTGCTCCTGCAGGTGTCCGGTCGCGCGACAGGCGTAGCGCGCGATCGAGGCAGGGCTTTTGGTGCCGTAGGGAAGACGTGCCGTATCGCCAAGATAAATCAGATCTTCTTTTGGCAGCGCCTCGCGCAGTGCCTTGAGCACCGTGAGTCCACCGACTCCGGAATCGAAAATACCGATTGGCAGGTTTTTTGTCCGCGCAATATTCATGGGCGCATTGTACCGTCGCAAACTGTGGAATAATCCGCTCCGGTCACGGAATTGGATACCTGAAGTGCAAAAAGTGTTGTACGGAGTTGGCGCATTTGTCGCGCTGATATTGCTGGGCGGTTTTCTGCTGCCGAGCCACAGTCGGTTTGTCGTCACGGCCGATATCGATGCCCCGCGGGCGACGGTTTTCGCCCTCGTGAACAGCATGCGGCGCCAGGACCTCTGGGCACCCGTCGCGGTAACGGATCCGAACGCCAAAGTCGTCTTCTCGGGCCACGAACGCGGCCTTGGCTCCACGATCACGTGGGATGGCATTATTGTCGGCAGCGGCACGCAGTCAATCACGGCCAGTCGGCCGAACGAGTTCGTCGAAACAACGATCAATGCAGGCGATGCGGGCGAAAGCAGGACCTGGTTTGAACTTGAGGACGGCGTCGGCTTCACGCGCGTTCGCTGGGGCTTCGAACACGACTACGGCCTGAACGTCATCGGCCGTTATTTCGGCATCATGGTGTCCGGCATTATTCGCAAGGAGTTTGAAGCCAGCGTCGAGAATCTTCGCGACCTGGCAGAAAGCCTGCCACGAGCTGACTTCGCCGACATCAAGATCGAAAGACTGGTCGTCGAACCCGTCGATATTGCCTATGTGCGCACGACCTCTGCGCCCGCCCCGGGTGCGACGTCCGCAGCCATGGGGGCGGCGTTTTTTGAGGTACTGAACTTCATCGATGCGCACGGACTGGCCGAGGCGGGAGCACCGATGTCTATCGCACGCGCGTTCAGCGGTGCCGAATTACGCTTCGACTCCGCCATCCCGGTGCGCGGCGTCAGCGCATCGACACCGCGGGAAAATGCCGGGGTTCGGCTCGGAAGAACTTACGGGGGAACGATCATTCGGGTTCGGCATGTGGGCAGCTACCGGACGCTCAGCAGCACGCATCGCAAGATTGCGGCCTACCTGGCGGCGCTGGACATCAAGCGCAACGGAGATTCCTGGGAATCCTACGTCAGCGACCCCACCAAGATCGATGAGGCCGACCTGCTGACCTATGTGTATTACCCGATTAAGGATCAAAAATAGGGGTCGGACCGAGGTTTTTTCAAAAACCTCGGTTCGACCCCTATTTTTTAACTGTCAGGAGACTGATTTAACGAGAAACGGCGGCACCACTTGTGACTCTTCGCCGTTCAGCGGCAGCGACGCTTGCGCACCGTCCGACAGCTGCAACATATCGCTGTACAGCGACAGGATCGTGATCGCGCAAGCGCTGGCCTCTCTGGCAGACATCTTGCGCACCGAGGCGCGAATCGCGCCTTCGCCCTTCAACGGCGTCACTGTGTACATGCGGCTCTTGAGTTCTGCGAAGGTTTCCTTAAGCGTAATGGGCAACTCAAGGTCATCAATACTGTCCAGGTTGTCCTGGTAAGCACGTATAAGTCTATGTTTTATATGACCATCACCAGCGAGTGTGGCGACTGCAGCGTAAAAGTGTTCGACCTGGTAGGTCATTTCGACTCCAGTTTTTATGTTTTTATTGGCAGCTGAAGAGCCCCTCTCAAAAAGCACCTTCAACCGCGTCGCACGCTCGGCGTTTGACTACCTCCTGTAGTCCGGCGACCTCTATGGGTCGTACGATCCTGATTTCTCCCTGACGTATCAGGAACCTGCGCAGTGTTTTTATAGCAGATAATTGAAAGCGCGCGCAAGTTGTTCGAAATACGACGCGCGCTACTTCTTGCTGAATTCGATCGTCCACGTCTCGTCGCCGAGTTCGCGCGATTCTCTGAATAACGGGGAGTCCTGATCGACCAGCCAGTCGGTCGCCAGCGTTTCGTTCATCACATAGTCGCGATGCGCGGCCAGTGCTGCTTCGATGCCCGTCGAGCCCGAGATGCCCAGCACGATGCGATCCGATACCTCCAGTCCCGCCTGCTTGCGCGCATCCTGGATCGAACGAACGACCTCCCGTGCCAGGCCTTCGTTGACCAGCTCATCGGTCAAATGGGTGTCGAGTTCCGCCAGGAAGCCGCCGTCCTCGGCGCAAGCGTAGCCCTCGGCCGACGAGGTTTCCACGAGCACGTCACCGGGCGCGAGCTCCAATGTTCCGCTCGGCATCGAAATGATGGTGGATTTTCCGCGCGCCACGTTTCCCGCGATTTCGGCACCGTCGAACTCCTGCAGCGCTTTGCGAATCTCCGGAATTCTCTTGCCTTCCTTTTTCCCCAAAACAGGCAGATTCGGCTTGATCAGGTACGTCACGTGCGCGGCGTCTCGCGCTATGAATTCGATCCCTTTGACGTTGAGCTCTTCGAGAATCTGATTCTGGTGCGCATCCAGCGCACGTGCTGCCGCATCATCAGGAGCCCTAACGCGAAGCAGTGCCAGTGGCTGGCGAGTTCGTATGCCCGATTGCTCGCGGGCTTTTCGAGCGAGACCAACGACTTTCTGTACGACCTCGATGTCTTCCAGCAGCGCATCGTTTTGCCACGACGGATCGGCCTCGGGCCAGGTCGTCATGTGCACGCTCTCCGGGGCGTGCGGATCGATGCTTCGCACCAGGTTCTGGTATACGTTCTCGGACAGGAACGGCAGAAACGGCGCCATGAGTTTATGCGCTGCGTGCAGGCACTGGTACAGCGTCAAATAGGCCGCATGCTTGTCCTCAGGATCGGTCGACTTCCAGAAACGGCGGCGATTGCGGCGCACGTACCAGTTACTGAGCTGATCGACGAGGAACTCGATCGCAGCGCCCGCTGTCTTGGCATCGAAGTTATCGAGCGCGTCGGTCACCGTCGTGATGGTCTTGTGTGTAAGTGCCAGCGCCCATCGATCGATCTCGGGCCGCTCTGCGGGCGCTACGTCTTTTGTCAGATCAACCTTATCAAGTCGTGCGTACAGCACGAAGAAGCCGTAGGTATTCCAGAATGTGTTGATGAAAGAGCTCGCAACTTCGGCGACGATCTCCACCGAGATGCGCTTCGGCACATCAGGGGACAAGCGCGCCAGAAAGTACCAGCGCAGTGCGTCGGCCCCGACGGTGTCGAACACGTCCCAGGGATTAATGATATTGCCAACCGACTTCGACATCTTTTTGCCGTCTTTGTCGACGATCAGATTCAGGCAAATGCAGTTCTTGTACGCGACGCTGTCAGATACCAGCGTTGCGATCGCGTGCAGGGTGTAGAACCAGCCGCGTGTCTGGTCGATCGCCTCGCAGATGTAGTCGGCCGGGAAGTGCTGGTCGAAAGCCGCTTCGTTCTCGAACGGATAATGCCACTGCGCATAGGACATCGCGCCGGAATCAAACCAGCAGTCGATGACCTCCGGCACACGATTCCAGGTCTTGCCATCTTTCTCGAAGGAGATCTCATCGATAGCCGGTCGATGCAGATCGAGCTCCGACAATTCGCGACCCGTCAGTTCCTCGAGCTGCGCCACCGACCCAACACAGAGATAGTCACCCTCGCCGTCTGTCCAGACCGGCAACGGCGTTCCCCAGAAGCGTTCGCGCGACAAGGCCCAATCGACATTGTTTTCCAGCCATTTGCCGAAGCGACCGTCTTTGATGTGCCCGGGGACCCAGTTAATCGACTGGTTCAGCTCGGTCATGCGATCGCGAAATTTGGAGGTGCGGATATACCAGGCGTTCTTGGCGTAATAAATAATCGGGTCGCCCGTGCGCCAGCCGAACGGGTAGTTGTGTTTGAGTCGCTCCGAACGAAACATCATGCCGCGCTCTTTGAGCAAGCGGATCAGTGGCTTGTCGGCGTCTTTGAAGAACAGGCCGGCCACAGGCTCGACGGCGTCGATAAAGTGACCGTCAAGACCGACGCTGTGCAACACCGGCAAATCGTTTGCCTGCCCCATCGCAAGGTCGTCCACGCCATAGGCAGGTGCGGTGTGCACGATGCCCGTGCCATCGTCCGTGCTGACGAAGTCGGCTGCGAACACCTGGAACGCGTTGGGCGCGTCAACTTCGAGATAGTCGAACAGCCGCTCGTAGCGCGTGCCCACGAGGTCGGCACCCATCACGGTTTTCACAACGCTGAACTCGTCGTCGCGGAATACGGCCTCACAAAGCGCCGATGCAACGATCAGAGTCTGGCCGTCCTGTTCGCAGTAGCTGTATTCAATCTCATTGCCAACGGCGAGCGCGAGATTGGATGGCAGGGTCCAGGGCGTCGTCGTCCACACGAGAAAATACGTGTCGTCCTCGCCGTCAACCTTAAAGCGCACCGTGATCGACGGGTCTTCAACTTCCTTGTAACCCAGCGCGAGCTCGTGCGATGACAGCGTTGCACCGATGCGCGGATCGTAAGGCACGACCTTGTAACCACGATAAATAAGATCCTTGTCCCAGATCTTTTGCAGCAGGTTCCAAACGGACTCAATGTAGCTGTTGTCGAGCGTGTAATAGGCCTCGTCGAGATTCACCCAAAAGCCCATGCGCTCCGTCATCTTCTCCCAGTCGGAGATGTAACGCATGACGGAGTCACGGCAGCGTTTGGTGAATTCCGCAATGCCGACCTTCTCCTCGATCTCCTTCTTGTCGAAGATACCGAGTTCTTTCTCAACTTCGTGCTCCACGGGCAGACCGTGTGTGTCCCATCCCGCTTTTCGAGGTACGTGATAACCACGCATGGTCTTGTAGCGCGGAAAAATATCCTTAAAACTGCGCGCCAGCACGTGGTGAATGCCGGGCTTGCCGTTGGCCGTCGGCGGGCCTTCATTGAAACTGAATTGTGGCCGCCCTTTGCTTTGCTCAAGCGACTTCGCGAACGTGTCGTGTTCACGCCAAAACTCCAGCACCTCCTTCTCGAGGGCCGGACCGTTGTAACGACCTGCAACTTCCTTAAACGCCAATTCTTAAGCTCCATATGCAAAACGCCCCGGGTGCACGTCTGTGCACCCGGGGCGAAAATTCTTCGCGGTACCACCCGGCTTCGCGGCCTTTGCTACACAGCGTGTAAGCTGGCCACCTCATGAGTCATCATGGCTCGTCGCCCGTGTCATGGGCCAATCGGCTGCGATTACTGGCCCATCCAGGAACAGGCGTTCGAGCAGCGACTCCGGGGTGATGTTCAGCGGATCAAGGGCCCGGAGCTCTCACCCTCCTCCGGTCGCTAGAGCCTGTACGGCCCGCCTACTCGTCCCCATCGACGTCTTGGGGCGCACATTAGCAAAATAGGGGTCGAACCGCGATTAATTTAATCGCGGTTCGACCCCTATTATTTCCACACAGCGACGGCCGCGGTCGGCTGCCGGAACTCGTAGCGCAGCGGGCCAGCGACGCGGCTCAGATCCAGCCGAAAGCCCGGCAAGCGCGTAAACAACTGCTGCAGCGCGATGCGCGCTTCGGCGCGCGCGAGGCGCGAACCCAGGCAATGGTGGGGTCCCACGGCAAAACCGATCTGCTGTTGCAGGTCATTGCGATCTATATCGAAGATTTCCGGGTTCTCGAACATCGCCGGATCGTGATTGGCTGACGCCAACATGCAGTTGATCGTGTCGCCTTTCTTGAACGAAAGCCCGTGAAATTCCGTGTCTCGCGCAACGTGCCGCGTTGCCGATTGCACAGGGCCGAGCCAGCGAACGGTCTCGTTAATGGCTTGCGGGATGAGCGCCGCGTCTTCTCGAACCCGAATCAGCGTTTTTGGATTTAGCGAGAGCGCATACAGGGTGTTCAGGATCAGTGCCTCGACCGTCGAAATGCCGCCGAAGAAAATGATCAATGCGTTGCGGCAAATCTCAGCGTCGCTCAGGCGAACACTATCTGGCGCAGCAAGCAATGCGCGCAGCAAAGTATCTCCCTCGCCGGCCTCGGGAGACAAGCGCATCGCCTCGAGGTAATTCTGGATAAGAGCCTTGAAGTATGCGGCGTTTTGCTTGCCGACTGAGCGGATGTCTTCGTCCCAGGTGAAATTGCTCAGCGCTTTCTCGAACGAGTCGTACCACTCGCGAAGTTGCACTTCCTCGGCTAGCGAGAGCCCGAACATACTGAGCATCGTCAGAACCGGCAAGCGACTTGCGAATGCGGCCCTGAGTTCGATTTCTCCACTCGATTCGAAACCGTCGATTAGACTATCGACGTGTTGGCGAATCTGGCGCTCCATCGTGTCGCGAATCATCTGCGGCATAAAGAAGGCCTGATGAGCCCGCTTGTAGCGATCGTGTCGCTCTCCTTCGACGGTCATCATGTGTTCACCGAAGGTGTCGAACACCGTAGAGCGTTCTGTGCCAACAACGAATCGCTTGTCGTCCTGCATGATTGCCACGACGTCCGCATAACGCGTCACGAAATACATGCTCAGCTCAGGCACCCAGCAAACGGGCTTCTTTTCACGAAGCCGGGCGTAGATTGGATACGGGTCGCGTTCGAGTTCGGCGAGATCGATCAACGTTGTTCCGACTTGTTGGCACATTCGATGCACAGCGTCGCGGTTGGGTCGAACTCGAGACGTTTCTCATTGATGGATTCGTCGCAGGAGAAGCAGTCACCGTATTCATCATTGTCGATACGCGCGATAGCGGCCGTAATTTTCTCTAGCATCAACTCGCGCCGCTGAGTGGATGCCTGCGCCATTGCCTGCGCCTGCATGGCGTCCATTCGCGACAAACGCCCTACCTTTGATTGATCTAACTCCACGACTTCGGTCGACGCATCACCAATCGCTGCTACAGCTTTGAGTTCGGCGCGCAATTGCAGGAGTTGCTCACGCTTTTGTGCGGTGTTCGTCACGTGCTCAACTACTCAGACTGCTCGGGCCAGGTACCGTCGTCGTTGGGCGCTGGAAATCCTTCTTCACGCGCAATCCGCTGAACCTCCTTAATGAAACTAGGCGTATGTCCCACGAAATCGACGTCGACCGCCCTGGCGACGGGTACTATCTGAATCAATTGCACGCGTTGCGTCGTCGCACAGGTCTCTTCATTTAGCAATTTCCGCTGGCATTGCACATGCCAGTTGGCGGTAGCTTCCAGAATGGCTGTGTACATTAGCCGCAGGCGTATTCTTTCTTCCAGTGAAAGACCAGCGAATGCCCCTGGGCTTTCAGGGAAACCGGCCACCGTCGCCTTGGCCAGGATGGTGGCGATCTCTCCTTCATTCGCCAGCGACATCTGCCGGCTCGCCTTGCCCTCAGCACGCACCGAGTGAATCTCGGCGCTCATTAGTTCCGAATTCTGCCGAATCTCGTAAATCAACAAGCCCAAGCCGATCAGGACACCAATATTAGCGACCAGCGTCAGCCACTTGTGCAATGTCTCCGTGCCCATAGCAAATCCTCGGTTCGACCCCGGTTTATTAAGGTTCATTATAAAGGTGCCGCTCGAAAGTTTCCGGCCAAGCACGTATTGTATCGCTCCAACAAGAATCACACGCCTTAAGGATTCCCAATGCGACTCATTACCCTCCTCGCCGCGAGCCTGTTCGCGACAGCCGCTTTCGCACAAGACGATTTCGTTTTCTGGCCCGACGCCGACTACGACCCCGCTGTGCCGACGGTCGAACAGGTAACCGGCCATGTGTCCGGCCAACGCGTCACCTGGCATGTAGACGTTATGCGTTACTTCGATGCCCTCGCCGCAGCACATCCAGACCGCGTTGCTGTGCATCGCTACGCAAAAACCTGGGAAGGCCGCGACCTGATCTATGTCGTCATCTCATCGGCCAAGAACATGGCACGTATCGATGAGATCAAGAGCGGCATGCAGAAATTACGCAACGTAGGCAATACCAGCAGCGCCCAGGCTGCAAGCATCATCCAGTCGCAGCCCGCCGTCACCTGGCTGTCCTACGGCGTGCACGGCAACGAAATATCCTCCAGCGACGCCGCGATGCTCACGGCCTATCACCTGCTGGCGTCACGTGGTGACGAGCGCGTCGATGACATACTCGAAAACACTGTCGTCATCCTGGACCCCATGCAAAATCCGGACGGCCGCGACCGCTTTATTCACCACTTCGAAATGGCCGAAGGACTGCAGCCAAACTCGGACCGCTTATCTGCCGAACACAATGAGCCGTGGCCGGGTGGGCGCACGAACCACTATTTGTTCGACATGAACCGCGACTGGTTCATTTTGTCGCAGCCCGAAACACGTGGCCGCGTCGATGCGATTCAGGAGTGGTGGCCCGTCGCATTTGTCGACGCGCACGAAATGGGCTCCGACGCCTCGTACTACTTCGCACCCGAGGCCATTCCGTTCAACCCGCATCTGGCAGCGGACCAACGCGCCAGCCTGGAATTGTTCGGCAAGACCAATGCCGGCTGGTTCGATAAATTCGGTATCGACTACTTCACTCGCGAAGTGTTTGACGCGTTTTACCCGGGTTACGGCGCGAGCTGGCCCTCCTACTTCGGCAGCATCGCGATGACCTACGAACAGGCCTCGTCGCGCGGCCTCATCATCCGCCAGTACCACGGCAATGAGATGACCTATGCCTACACGATACGCAATCACTTTTTGACCTCGCTCGCCACGGCCGAAACCGTTGCGAACAACCGTCAGAAATTCCTGCAGGAGTTTTACAACTATCAACTGTCTGCCATTGATGAGGGTGGCAGCGAAGATATTCGGGCCTATGTCCTGCCGACACAAAACGATCAGGCGGGCGCCAACAAGCTCGCCGGACTGCTGGTGCGCCAGGGTGTCGAGGTCGGCACTGCGAATGACGCGTTTCGCGCCTGTGGCCGCTCGTTCAATGCCGGCAGCCACATCATCAACCTCGCACAGCCCGCCAAGCGCCTGATTCGAACCCTGCTGGACACCAATGTCGAGATGGACGCTGCGTTTTTGCAAGAACAGGAACGCCGTCGCGCCAAGGGTCTGCCGGACGAGATCTACGACGTCACAGCCTGGTCGATGCCGCTCATGATGAACGTCGAATCGGTTGCCTGTAGCCGCGCAATTGCTGTTGCAACCAGCCCTGTGGGACCGCAGACCCAGCTTCCCGGATCGGTCTCGGGCGGGGAAGCCGTCACCGCTTATCTCGTGCCCTGGGGCGAAGCCACTGCCATTCGCTTTCTCGCCAACGGTCTGCGCGAAGGCCTGGTGATCAATAGCACCGACAAAGCATTCACCCATGAAGGCAATCGCTACGCATCAGGAACGCTGATCGTCACGGTCGCCGACAACAATGCCGGCATTCACGCAAGCGTGCGGGACCTCGCCGTACGCACCGGCGCGAACGTCGTTTCCGCAGACAATAGCTGGGTCACCGACGGCCCGAACTTCGGCAGCTTTAATGTCGTTCGCCATAACCTGCCGAAGGTCGCCATCGCCTGGGACCGGCCGACGAGTTCCTACAGCGCCGGCAACACGCGCTTTGTGATCGAGCAGCAATTCGACTTTCCGGTAACACCCATCCGAACCCGCCAGATCGCGAGCGCGGATCTGAGCAATTACGACGTGCTGATCCTGCCGGAGACGTTCGGGGCCGGATACGCAGCCGAACTCGGCGACGCCGGTACTGCAAATCTCATTGACTGGGTGAGCAAAGGCGGCGTACTGATCGGCGTCGGCAATGCCAATCGCTACCTCGCCGACGCCAACATCGACATCACCTCTATTCGCCGCGAAAACGCTGTTGTCGAAGACGATGACGATGACGAGGGCGGCGGCTCCGGTGGCAATGGCGGCAACGGTGGCAATGGCGATGAGCCAATGGACGCGACCGTTGAGGGCAGTTACCTGACCAGTGCCGACGACTACAAAGCAGCGATCGCCGCCGAGAAAGCCGAGCCCGACACCATGGGTGGCGTGCTGGTTCGCGCCGATGTCGATCCGGATCACTGGCTGGGCGCTGGTGTATCGGCAACCTTGAACGTACTCGTGCGCGGCTCGGATATCTACACGCCGATCCAGCTCGACTCGGGCGTCAACGTCGCGCGATTCCAGGCGGCGGACGATTTACTCGCCAGCGGTTACATCTGGGAAGAGAACCGCAAGCAACTCGCATTCAAGCCGTTTGTCGTTGCACAAGCACAGGGCCGCGGCTTTGTTATTTCGTTCACGCAGGACCCCAATGTTCGTGCCTATCTGGACGGACTGAACATCATCTTCGCCAATGCGATCTTTCGCGGAGCCGCACACGCGCGACCGATGCACTAGTGGTCCATCAATACTAAGTTGTTGGACCACTAGTCCTTTGTCGCGTCGAAGTCGTCTTTGCTAAACATGCGCGGCATATTCGGGTCCACCATGCGTTCGACCAGCATGCGCGTCTGCTCGACGAGGTCGGCCCGCGTTTTGCGCAGGTCTTCGACTTCGCTGCTGAGTCGTGCCAGGCGTAACACAGACAGTATTGAGACCAGCAGGCTCGTTTCAGCTTCGATGACTTTCACTGTTGCAATAAAACTCAGGGGCAACAGCGTGAGTGTCAAAACCGCCCACCAAAGACCGTAATTTATGCCGACAATTACTGCGACGGTGATGTACAACAACGGCAACAGCGAAATTGTCGCGAACACCTTGAGTGTCGCAATGTCGTCCATTTCGTAGCTGAATCGTTCACCCACCGTTGCTGCAATCCAGCCGACTGGCAAGTGCAGCAGTGCGCCCGGAATCGCAGCCGGCAACAACAGCAGCATTTTCAAACTCCTCAGAAATATTTTCCTGAACGCATGCCCAAGCGACACCGGGCTGCGTAGCTGATAGTCCTTGAGCCCGAGCATGTCCAGTCGCGCCTGATAGTTTTCGACATCCTTGCGAAACACGAGTACCTCGGGTTTGTCGGCAACCGCCGCATAGGATGCGACGAAGCGCCTGTTTAGTTCGACGTACTGCCCGGGTGTCAGGTCGGCCGTTTTCGGTTTATACAAACGCCGCGTTGTTTGTACAAACCTCAGCGTGTTCCAGTCCGGCGCGTTCAACGTGACGTTCAGCAATGCGTTCGCGAGCTGATCGGTTAGCTTGCGCACCGTGCCCATTTCATCACTTCGATACTCGATCGCCCAATGCTCGTCGATATGCATTGGCGCACCGAATTCGAGCAACACCTGACTGCGATAGCGATGACGATGAATGTAATTTAGACCACAGGGAATAATCGTCACGCTGGTATTGCCGCGCGCGGCGACCGCCAGTGCAATGCGCGCGGCGCCGGTTTTAAGTTTCGTCAACTGAGACTCGGTATGACTAATGCCTTCGGGAAAAATCCCCATGCAATTGCCGGACTCGATGACTTTGTACAACTCATCAAATGCTTTGCTGTTATCGGTCGAATCTCCGTGTTCCTCGCGCGAGTACACGGGGACGGCGCCTGACAAGTCGAGGAGTGGCCCCAGCGCCCTGTACTTCCAGAGTTTGGCATTGACCATGAAGTGCAACGGCCAGCGACCGCATTTCGCAGTCAGCAGCCAGCCGTCCATCAACGCATTGGGGTGATTGCCCGCGAAAATCACCGGGCCTTCCGCAGGCACATGCTCGGCGCCGACGATGTCGATGCGCCGAAAAAATGTGTTAGTAATAGCTCGCACAAGCCAGAAAACGAAGTGCTTCCTCATCTCACCGCCCCACCAGGAGAGTCGACCGTGTTTCCCGACCCACATTACATCAAAAGCAACGGCATCAATATGGCCGTGTATGAACAGGGCGAGGGTCCACCGGTTGTTTTGCTGCACGGCTTTCCGGAACTCGCCTATTCATGGCGGCACCAGTTTCCCGCGCTCGCCGCGGCCGGTTTCAGGGCCATTGCGCCTGACCAGCGCGGTTACGGGCGCACCGACGCACCGCCCAATGTCGAGGATTACAGCGCCGATGAACTCATTGCCGATGTGCACGGATTGCTGGACGCGCTTGGCCTGGAGACGGCGACGTTCGTAGGTCATGACTGGGGCGCGCTGCTGCTGTGGTACATGGCCGTACTTGCGCCGGAGCGTATCGATCGGCTGATTATTCTAAACATCCCGCATTCGCCTCGCCCGCCCATCGACCCGATCGAGATATTTCGCGAGCGCATGGGCGATGATTTCTACATCGTGAATTTTCAGGACTCAGACCAGGCTGATCGCGCCTTCGCCGCTGACCCCTCGCACTTTTTCGACATGATGATGCGCAGGAATCAGATAACGCGTGAGCAATTCGAGCAACTGCCGCCGAAAATGAAGTCGCTGAGTTTGCTGGAGGTGATGGCTAGAGAGCAGGCAGGCGGTGAACCCTTACTCAAGGACGAGGAGCGCGATTATTTCGCCAACGCATTTACGCGCAGCGGCTTCACAGGGCCGATCAACTGGTATCGAAACTGGACGCGCAACTGGCAGCGGCTGGAAAACGTCGATCACAATATCGATATTCCCACGCTGTTCATCGGCGCTGACGACGACATCATCATCTCGCCCGAATTCATCAACCGAATGAAACCGCTGATGACCGACCTGAAGATCGTCATGCTCGAATCATGCGGACACTGGAGCCAGCAGGAGCAGCCCGAACAGGTGAACGCGATCATCCTGGATTGGCTGACAGGGTGATTGCGGACGGGGTACTCTTCAGAGGAAGTACACCGAGGCCGGCGAAGCCGGCCGACAGGCGCCGGAGGCGAGGTGTCGCAGGCACCGTCCAACCGCAGCGTAGCGAGCCATGACGAAGAGGAGTACGCCGTTCGCAATCACCCGTTCGCAGCTAGCTCTATATCGAATCTATTATCGCGTTCAGTCTCGGGCTGGGCCGCATCGCCTCGGACGCTAGTTTGTTGTCTGGTCGGTAATAGCCACCGATGTCGACGGCCTCGCCCTGTGCGTCGATGAGCTCCGACAGAATCTGTGCCTCGTTGGCCGCCAGCGCCTTCGCGATGGGACGAAAGTGATCTGCCAGTTCCTGCTCACCCGTTTTTTCCGACAATGCCTTCGCCCAGTACCTGGCGAGATAATAATGACTGCCGCGACTGTCCAGTTCGCCAACTTTTCGCGACGGTACCTTGTTGTTCTCCAGATAACGACCGTTAGCTTCGTTCAACGCGTTTGCGAGCGCGTGCGCCTTGTTGTTGCCTGTCTTCTGTGCGATGTCGTCAATTGAGACAGCGAGCGCCAGGAATTCGCCGAGGGAGTCCCAGCGCAGATGTCCTTCCGCGAGGAACTGCTGCACGTGCTTCGGTGCGGATCCGCCCGCGCCCGTCTCAAACAATCCGCCCCCCGCAAGCAAGGGAACGATCGACAGCATTTTCGCACTTGTGCCGAGCTCGAGTATCGGGAACAGGTCGGTCAGGTAGTCGCGTAGCACGTTGCCAGTGACGGAAACCGTGTCCTTGCCGTCTCTGGTGCGCTCAAGTGTCACCTGCATGGCCTCATTCGGCGACAGGATACGAATATCAAGTTCGGTCGTGTCGTGATCCCTGAGATACGTTGTGACTTTTTCAATCAGCATGCTGTCGTGTGCACGGTTCTCGTCAAGCCAGAAAATCGCGAGCGTACCAGTCTGGCGCGCGCGGCTGACTGCAAGCCGCACCCAATCACGTATAGGCAAATCTTTGGTCTGGCACATGCGCCAGATGTCGCCTTGCTCCACGCTGTGCTCAAGCAGGGTCGCTCCCGACTCGTCGACGACGCGCACTGTGCCGGCCGCTTCGATCTCGAAGGTCTTGTCGTGTGAACCGTATTCTTCAGCCTTTTGTGCCATGAGGCCAACGTTGCAGACATTGCCCATGGTCACAACATCAAACGCGCCATGCGTTTGACAAAATTCGACGACTCGCTGGTAGATGCCCGCGTAACAGCGGTCGGGTATAAGTGCCAGGGTGTCGTGGAGCTTGCCGTCAGGACCCCACATCTGGCCCGAACTGCGTATCGCGGCCGGCATGGATGCGTCAATGATGACGTCACTGGGCACATGCAAGTTCGTAATGCCCTTATCTGAATCAACCATCGCAAGTTCGGGGCGTGTTTCATAGACCGCTGCGATATCGGTCTCAATTTCACTGCGCTGCGCATCTGGCAAATTCGCGATTTTCGCGTAGGCATCGCCAATGCCGTTATTCGGGTCGACACCAAGCTCGTCGAAGATGGCTGCATGTTTATTAAACACATCGCCGTAATACACTTTGACGGCATGCCCGAACATGATCGGATCAGAGACCTTCATCATCGTCGCTTTGAGATGTAGCGACAGCAGCATGCCGTCGGACTTCGCCGCGTCGATTTCTTTGGCAAAAAATTCCTTGAGTGCCGCGCAACTCATAACCGACGCATCGATGACTTCGTCCGCAAGCACGGGTACCGCATCCCGCAAGACCGTGACACCGTCGGCTGTGTCCAGTTCGATACGCAGTTTGCTGTCAGCTCCAACCATCGCAGAGCGCTCACTCGCGTAAAAATCACCCTTGTGCATATGCGCGACACGCGTTCTCGAGCCGGGGTCCCAGGCGCCCATTGAATGCGGATGGGTTCTTGCAAAGTTTTTTACGACAAGCGCGACGCGTCGGTCCGAGTTGCCTTCGCGCAATACCGGATTCACGGCGCTGCCCAACACTTTTGCGTAGCGGTCCTGAACCTCACGTTCGGCGTCCGACTTCGGCTCCTCGGGATAGTCCGGCAAGTCGTAACCCTGCGTCTGCAGCTCCGCGATAGCAGCCTTAAGTTGTGGAATCGACGCAGAAATATTCGGCAACTTTATGATGTTGGCGTCCGGCGTTTTCGCCAGTTCACCGAGTTCCGCCAGCGCATCACTTTGCTGCTGCTCCGCGGAAAGGCCGTCCGAAAACGCTGCGATAATACGGGCCACCAGCGATATATCGCGCGTCTCCACACTGATACCCGCCGCGTTTGTGAATGCTTTAACGATCGGCAAAAAGGAGTGTGTCGCGAGCGCGGGCGCTTCGTCGGTAATCGTGTAAATGATCTTGGCTGACGTCATCGTTTTTCTTCGGCTGGCTTGAGGCGGGCGCCATTGTAATGCCCCCGAGGCCAAATTGCTTGCAGCAACCACGCCAAATTCTGACACGAGGACGATCGATGCAATATTATGGGTCCGGACCCGGTCTTATAGAGCAGACCCCGGTCAGGAGCCATTTACGTGCTGATTCGAAAACCTGCAGATATTCGCCCGTCTGAGATTACGAGCAAGGAAAATTACCTTAACCGGCGTGATTTCATGCGTGCCGGCGCACTCGCGGGCGGTGCCGCACTCGCCTCACCTGCATTAGCTGCAGTGGTCCCGGACATGTCACGCATGGTGCTTCCGGGCGTCAGCAAGAGTGACCTGAGTACCGACGAGGCGCCGAACAGTTACGAAGATATAACGACTTACAACAACTATTACGAGTTTGGTACGGGCAAAAGCGACCCCGCTCGCTATGCTCAGAGTTTCGAGCCGCGCCCGTGGGCGATTACCGTCGAGGGTCACGCCGAGAAAACCGGCACCTTCGATTTCGATGACTTCATCAAGCCATTCGACCTCGAAGAACGCATCTATCGAATGCGCTGCGTAGAAGCCTGGTCCATGGTCATTCCATGGGTCGGCATTTCACTGGCCGACGTTGTGAAGAGCTTCAAGCCTACGTCGAAAGCGAAGTACGTGTCGTTCGAAACGCTCAACGACAAATCGCGCATGCCGGGACAGCGGCGTCGCGTACTCGCATGGCCATATCGCGAAGGACTGACGATTGCAGAAGCAATGAATCCGCTGAGTATTCTGGCCGTCGGCCTGTACGGTGAAGTATTGCCAAATCAAAATGGCGCGCCAATACGACTCGTTGTGCCGTGGAAATACGGTTTCAAGGGTATCAAGGGCATCGTGAAAATCAGTTTTGTCGAGAAACAGCCGCACACGAGCTGGAACATGGCGGCTGCAAGAGAGTACGGGTTTTACGCCAATGTAAACCCGGAGGTGAGCCACCCACGCTGGAGCCAGGCACGCGAACGGCGTATCGGCGCGGGTCTGTTTGCGAGTAAACAGGAAACGCTGATGTTTAATGGTTACGGCGAACAGGTCGCGCACCTGTACAAAGGCCTGGACCTGCGCCGCAACTTTTAGGCCGTGCGTTCCTGATTACTTGAATACGCTCACGCAAATTCGCTTTGTCTGGAAGCCCGTCGTTTTCCTCGCCTGCCTCGTGCCATTCGCCCTGGCCATCGGCGATCTGTTCGGGATTACGGGCTCGCTGGGCGCCAATCCGGTTGAAGAATTACAGGACCGTTTCGGCAACTGGGGTCTGCGTTTCGTTATGATTACACTGGCCGTGACGCCGTTGCGACACATGACGGGCAAGGTCTGGTTGTTACGTTTTCGACGCATGCTCGGCTTGTTCGTATTCTTCTACATTTTGATGCACTTTCTGAACTGGTTCGTACTGGACCAGGGCATGCTGTGGTCTGCAATCATCGAAGATCTGCTTGAGCGACCATTTATCACGCTCGGCTTCACTGCGCTGCTATTACTGACTGCCATGGCGGCGACGTCAACGACAGGCATCCGCCGCCGCATGGGCAAACGCTGGCACAAGCTACATTACAGTGTGTACGCGGTTGGCATACTCGGCGTCTGGCATTACTGGTGGCAGGTCAAAGCGGATGTCGCCGAGCCGCTGATCTACGCTGTGATACTGGCGATCCTGTTGAGTTACAGAATATGGCGTAGAAAAATGCGCAGACAGGTCGCAGACGGGGTGCTTTTCAGCCGAAGTAAAGCACAGCGCAGCGAGCCATGAGGGTGAGAAGTACGCCGTCTACGACCTGTCTACTCATAAAAAAAGCCCGACGATTGCTCGCCGGGCTTTGGGTCTTTCTGAGGTCCTGAGCGATTACATCATGCCGCCCATGCCACCCATTCCGCCCATATCAGGCATGCCGCCCGATCCGGCATCGTCCTGCGGTGCATCCGCGACCATTGCTTCGGTCGTGAGCAACAGGCCCGCTACCGAGGCAGCGTTCTGCAGTGCATAGCGCGTAACCTTGGTCGGGTCCAGGATGCCGGCCTCGATCATGTCGCCGTACTCGCCTGTAGCCGCGTTGTAACCGTAGTTACCCTTGCCCTTGATAACCTCGTTCAGAACGACACTCGCGTCCTCGCCAGCGTTGTTAACGATCTGACGCAGTGGCTCCTCAACCGCGCGCTTGAGGATATTGATGCCGACGTTCTGGTCGTCGTTATCACCATTGAGCTTGCTGATGCCGGCAAAGGCGCGAAGCATGGCAACGCAGCCACCAGGAAACACGCCTTCTTCAAACGCTGCACGAGTTGAGTGCAGCGCGTCTTCAACGCGTGCTTTCTTTTCCTTCATCTCGATTTCAGTTGCTGCGCCTACCTTGATAACCGCAACACCGCCGGAGAGCTTGGCAACGCGTTCCTGTAGCTTCTCTTTGTCGTAGTCCGACGAAGACTCTTCGATTTCGTTGTTGATCTGCTCAACACGGCCCTGAATATCTTCGCTACGGCCCGCGCCGTCGATGATGGTCGTGTTTTCCTTGGTGATCTGAATCTTCTTGGCTTCACCAAGATCGTCCAGCGTCGCCTTCTCCAGTGACAGGCCAACTTCTTCTGAAATTACCTGGCCACCCGTGAGAACGGCGATGTCCTGCAACATTGCCTTGCGACGATCGCCAAAGCCCGGAGCTTTAACAGCAGCAACTTTAACGATGCCACGAATGTTGTTCACTACGAGAGTTGCGAGCGCCTCACCTTCGACATCCTCAGCGACGATCAACAGCGGGCGTCCCGCTTTGGCGACACTTTCGAGGACCGGCAACAGATCACGAATATTCGAGATCTTCTTGTCGTACAGAAGCACCAACGGGTTTTCGTGCTCAACCTGCTGACTGTCTGCGACGTTGATGAAGTAAGGTGAGAGATAGCCACGATCGAACTGCATGCCCTCAACAACCTCGAGTTCATTCGCAAGACTGGTACCCTCTTCAACCGTGATAACGCCCTCTTTACCGACCTTCTGCATCGAATCAGATATGATCTGACCGATCTCAGGATCCGCGTTGGCAGAGATGGCGCCAACCTGGGCAATTGCCTTCTCGTCTTCGCAGGGCTTGGAAAGCTTTTCCAGCTCTACGACGACCGCAGCAGATGCCTTGTCAATACCACGCTTCAGGTCCATTGGGTTCATGCCGGCAGCAACCGCCTTCAGCCCTTCGCGCAGGATTGCCTGTGCGAGAACCGTTGCGGTCGTGGTACCGTCACCAGCGGCATCAGATGTCTGGGAAGCAACTTCCTTGAGCATCTGCGCGCCCATGTTTTCGAACTTGTCTTCCAGCTCGATCTCTTTTGCGACCGAGACACCGTCTTTGGTGACGGTCGGTGCACCGAAGCTCTTGTCAATTATCACGTTGCGGCCCTTGGGACCCAGCGTGATCTTGACCGCGTTCGCGAGGATGTTCACGCCAGCGAACATTTTCCGGCGTGCATCATCGCCAAAACGTATTTCTTTAGCAGCCATTTCTAATTCCTTTGTGTAAGTACGGGGGAGTAATCGGGGCCTAGCCCTCGATCACAGCCATAATGTCGTCTTCTTTCATGACGAGAAGTTCTTCGCCGTCGACCTTGACCTCGGTGCCGGCGTATTTGCCGAACAGGACCTTGTCGCCAGCCTTGACGTCGAGAGCACGGACGTCACCGTTGTCCAGGATTTTGCCGTTGCCAACTGCAATGACTTCGCCCTTGATCGGCTTTTCAGCCGCGGCGTCTGGAATCACGATGCCACCCGGTGAGGTGCGCTCTTCTTCCATGCGTTTAACAATGACCCGATCATGGAGCGGTCGCATCTTCATGGTGTATTTCTCCTATAAACTATTGATTTTTATCCGGTTGTCGCCGGTTTGTTGACCGGCGTTGTTAGCACTCGGTCATTGCGAGTGCTAATTATGGGCATGAGCGTTCAGATTTCAAGCGTTTGCGGTCGATAGTCGGGCGGAAAACCGACCTGGGTCGATGACATTGGGCGCCGAAACGGTAACAATCGCGGCCCGGGGCAGGTCTTGTTAAGCGGCCTCCGCTCCCTTAGCAGACACAAACCAAGCATATAAGATGACAATGACTCGAAAACTCTTGCACGCCTGCGTGGCTAGCTGCCTGTTGATCGCCGCCGCATTAGCGCCGCCAGCACAGGCGCAGCAGGTTCAACCACTGCCACCCAGGGACGTATTTCGCTTCGTCATATTCGACGCGGGCGACGCGCTCGAAATCGACTGGGCTGTGGCCGATGGCGCCTACATGTACCGCGACGCGTTCGGCTTTTCGACCGATGCGCTGTCGATCGAACTCGGCGACGCGGAGCTGCCGGCGGGCGAGGTTCATAGCGATGAATTTCTCGGCGAGCAGGTTACCTATCGAGGTAATTTTTTCCTACGCATTCCGTATACGTTCTCGGGTGACAGCAAACCTGAACGCTTCGCGCTCACAATCGAAAGCCGAGGTTGTCTTGATAGCGGTTTTTGTTATGTCCCGCAGACCTGGGTCGAGACCGTTGAGCTAAAACCAGCAACCACCCGGAAACTGGACCTGAGCAACCTCGCGGGTCTGGGCGGGTCGGGAAGCTCGGGCAATAACGACTTCCCGCCGCCCGACGAAGTGTTTTTCCCTCATGTGTTTGCCGTCGACGGCAACACAGTGGAGGTCGGTTTTCGAATCATCCCGGGTTTCTATTTATACAAGGACAAGATTTCCGTTCGCGTCATCGACGATAACGCCCGTGCCGGAAATCTCGAATTACCGACCGGAACGTTACACACCGACGAGTTCTTCGGTGAACAGGAAGTGTATTACGACGACGTGATGGGACGCTTGTCCATCGCGCGTGCAACACCCGACGCCATGACGCTAGCACTGGAACTGAAATACCAGGGCTGTGCCGATGACGGCCTGTGTTACGTACCGCAGACCAAGCTAATGACAATTAACTTGCCGCAGGCCGTGACCGTCTCGGACTTGTCGTCATTGTCGAGCAGCAATGCGCCGGTCTCTGAACAGGCGCGTCTCGCACAAATAATCCAGCATTCGAGCATCTGGATTGCGGCAGGCGTGTTCTTCCTTGCGGGCCTCGGACTGGCGTTCACACCTTGTGTATTGCCGATGGTGCCGATCCTGTCGGGCATCATCGCCGGTGAAGGCGACAACGTCAGTCCGATGCGAGGTTTTACGCTGGCGTTGAGTTACGTCATGGGCATGGCGCTGATCTACACCGCAGCCGGTGTTGTCGCGGCGGCGGCCGGTTTGCAATTACAGGCCACGTTTAATCAGCCGTGGATTCTGGTCCTGTTCTCGAGTTTGTTCGTGGCGCTCGCGTTTGGCATGTTCGGCGCTTACGAAATGCAGATGCCGTCCAGCATTCAGAACCGTCTCACCAGCATCAGCGGTAATCAACGCAGCGGCACAATGATTGGCGCATTTGTTATGGGTGCATTATCCGCGTTGGTCGTATCGGCCTGCGTCGCGCCTGCTTTGATCGCTGCGCTGACCGTCATGGCACAAACCGGCGACATGGTGCGCGGCGGCCTCGCGTTGTTCGCGATGAGCCTCGGCATGGGCGCACCACTGCTGGCAGTCGGTGCCGCGCAAGGCAAGCTGCTGCCAAAGAGCGGCCCGTGGATGATCGCTGTCAAAGGCGCATTCGGCTTCATGATGCTCGGACTCGCGATCTGGATGTTGTCGCGAATTTTGCCGGGCACGATCACGATGACGCTTTGGGCGACGCTCGTCTTCATCGGCGGCGTGTTCATGGGCGGTCTTACAAGCCTGAGTTCCGATTCCGGTATTTCCCGGAAACTGGGCAAGGGCTTTGGACTGCTAGCAATTCTGTATGGCCTGGTTCTGTTTCTCGGTGCGTTAAGTGGCGGGTCGAATCCGCTGAAGCCGCTCGCGAGCATTAGCGTGGCAACGGGAGGCGCCACGGTCGCAGAATCGCAGCATCTGCAATTCACGCGTATCAAGAGCGTCGACGATCTTGACCGCGAGGTCGCAGCAGCGGCCGCCGCCGGCAAGTCAGCCATGCTCGACTTCTATGCAGACTGGTGTGTTTCCTGCCTCGAGATGGAGGAATACACGTTCATTACGCCCGTCGTACAGGCCGCACTGGCCAACACGGTCGTGCTGCAGGCCGACGTCACCAGGAACGACGCCGAAGACAAGGCGCTGCTGGAACGTTTCGGCGTGTTCGGTCCGCCGACGATTATTTTCTTCGGCGGCGACGGTCAGGAACGGGTTGGATATGAAGTGGTAGGATTCAT
>SMUZ01076375.1_pt1 | contig 23443 bp, 23 predicted proteins | sample 2456421 | NCBI WGS metagenome assembly SMUZ01 (sample SAMN11095932, study PRJNA526329) | marine sediment metagenome | biome: Marine sediment; feature: Surficial sediment; material: Deep marine sediment; isolation source: Hadal surficial sediment | place: Pacific Ocean | collected 2014-11 | depth... | reverse complement strand
TGTGACTGAGGCCAATCGAAAGCCTTTTTGTTGCTGGTTGCGCGCTTACCGTCCAGTAGACCGGCGGCAGCGAGTAGTCCCGACCCGGTGCAGATTGAGGCGAGGTATTCGAGCTTGGGATAGGTTGAGCGCAGGAAATCGAGCATTGCGGGGTTATCGGCTTCCCGACGTGTTCCACGACCGCCTGGCACGAGTAACACGTCCAGCCCACCTGGATTTGCGAACGTGCGATCGATGACCGTTTGCGGACCCTGGGCGCTCGCAACGGGATCGGATCGTTCTGCGAGCGTGACGATCTCGAAATAATCCGGGAGCACGCCGAGCATTTCCAGAGGGCCGAAGATGTCCAGTAATTCGAAATCTGGAAACAGCAGCGCACCGATGGTGCGTTTTTTACTAACTGATGGAGATGGCTCGGACAACTCGACCTCCGCTTGAGCATGCTTTCATTGTGTCGTGCTGGAACGGCATTTGTTTGAGTATGACTCATCTTGTCGTGCAGCAATTCTCTGCTACCCTGCGCGACTTTATATCGGGGGTCTCTTGCCCAGGCCGGAGGGTTCCAACAGGTTGCGCTGATGTCTGTGTTGCTGCAAGCCAAGTCCGTGTCTCACTCGCTCGGGGACAAAAGGCTGTTTTGTGATCTCGATCTCGCGATTTCGGCGGGCGATCGGCTTGCGCTTGTTGGTCACAACGGTTCAGGCAAGTCGACGTTGCTGTCACTGCTCGGCGGAGGGGTCGAGCCCGACTTGGGAGAGATCGCGAAGAAACGGGGTCTCGTGCTCGCGTCGGTCGAGCAATTTCTGCCTGTACGCCATGCGCAAAAAAGTGTTGTCGCGGCGGTCACCGAAAAGGCGCCCGAACAAGAACGCTGGCGAGCCGAGTCCCTGCTCGCAAAACTCGGTTTTAGCGAAGTTGAATTCGATCTTTTGGTTGGTGCGTTATCTGGTGGCCAGCAGAACCGGCTCATGTTCGCGCGCGCGTTGGTCGTCGAGCCGGATTTACTGCTACTCGATGAGCCAACCAACCATCTCGATCTTGCTACCTTAGTGTTGTTCGAGAAACTGCTTGGCGAGTTCCGCGGTGGCTTCCTGCTGGTGTCACACGACAGGGCTTTTCTCGATGGGGTTTGTGGGCAGACGCTGTTTCTGCGCGACGAGCGGTTATATCGGTTCAGCAGCACGTATAGCGGTGCCCGAGAGGAACTTCGTGCGATGGACGAAGCGCACGCCCGCACCCGCGCCGCCGAAGAACGCAAGATTGATGCCCTCAAGGCGAGTGCCAAACGGCTCGCCACCTGGGGCAAGGTATACGACAACGAAGATCTCTCTCGCCGGGCGAAAAGCATGGAGAAACGTATCGATCGTCTAGAGGAAAAAAAGACGTTCGTGAGCAAGGGTTCTCGGCTCGACCTCGATCTCCAGTTAGGGGGCACCCGTGCAAGGCAGATCGTCGCAATGGAAAATCTCACAATCAACGTTGCGGAGCGTGAACTGTTTCGCATTGACGACCTCGTCATCCGCCCGGGAGAACGTGTTTCTTTGTTAGGTCACAACGGGGTCGGAAAAACAACGTTCATCAAGGAACTGGTTGCGGCTTTCACAAACGAAGGCACCAATTACCGCTACAGCCCGCAGACCAGTCTCGGTTATTACGACCAGGAACTCGATGAGGTTTCCGGCGAAGACACAATGGCGATGTTTGTGCGTAATCGAGTGCAGAGTGACGAGCAACGGATTCGCCAACACCTCATCAAGGCGGGATTCCCATACTCCGAACATGAAAAACGAGTCTCTCGTATGAGCGGTGGCGAGCGGGCGCGCCTGTTGTTTGTCGTTCTGGCGATGTTGCGTCCAAATTTTCTGGTGATGGACGAACCCACCAACCACATCGACATCGATGGCAAGGAACAGTTGGAACAACAGTTGTTGTCCAGTGACGCAACGCTGCTGATAACCTCCCACGACCGACGTTTCCTTGAGACGGTTGCCACCCGGCATCTGTGGATCCATGAAGGCCGTCTCGAGGAAATTCACGACCCCGAACGGTTCTTCACCTCCGAACCAGAAGGAGGCTACACGGGCGCACTCGGGGACAGCCGAATTGTGATTCCAACAAAAGACACGCGGGATGCCGAACAGGTTCTGGAACGGATCGTTGAACTCGAAGACCTGCTGAGTGCCGATTTCGCCCGCAAACCAAGGTTTCAGAAACCGAAGCTCCAAGCCCGGTGGGTCGCCGAACTCGATGTCTTAAACTTACGACTGGAACAATAGCGTGCAACGAGCGCGGAAAGGTTAACTTGAGCCTTTTACGGCAATTCGTGTAAATCCTTCCAGTCCACCCACTGCTTACGCCCATAGGACTTGATCATCGACCGCCGTATCCGTGGGTAGTGAACTACATCCGCCGCATGACGCTCCCCACCCATCAAGTAGACCAGATCTTCCGCAAAGGGATTGTGCAAACTGTGAGCCGGCGAAGGCGCGGGAAAACCCATGAAGTCTCCCGGACCCACCTCAAAGGATGCGTCTCCGATATCCGCGACGCCATGGCCGGATACGATGAATATGAACTCCTCATCGTTGTCATGGTAGTGAAACTGGGTACTATCTCGCCCGCTCTCGAGGCGTATCAGATGCACGCCGATTCGTTCCAGTCCGACTTGGACACCCAGCGTTCGGGTGAGACGCACGGCATTGTCATTGAACTGGTGTTGGCGACGAACTTCCTCGAGTTCGTCGATGTCGCTGGCGTTTAAGAAACCTTTCATGAGCAGTTGTTGAGGGCGGTCTGCAGCACGTTGATGAGTTGTCGATTCTGGCCCTCCGTACCGACGGTAATACGCAGCTTATCGTCCAGCAATGGCGTATCGAAGTAACGTACCAGAATTCCCGCGTCTTTCAGGGCGAGGTATATCTGCTCAGCCGTCATCGGAAGTGCCAAAGGGACCTCGACCAGCAGGAAGTTACTCTGTGAGGGGTTCACTGCAAAACCCAGACCTAGGAGATCGTCACGCAATAAGCGTCGGGCGGCACGTACGTTCGCCCAGGTCTGTTCCGCATAGGCGCGATCCGTAATGGCTGCCTCACCCAGTTGCTGGCTTATGTAATCAATGTTGAAGCTGTCCCGCGTCTTTTGTACCAAGGGTTCAATGAGTGGGGCTGCGCCAATGAGATAGCCGAGCCGGAGCCCTGCAAGACTGTAACCTTTGCTGAACGTTCTCAAGATCAACAAGTTATCAAACGCGTTGACCAGGCGCACCGCATCGTAGCGTAGCGCAGGGTCCACAAAATCTACGTAGGCTTCGTCGACCAGCAGCACACCGTTGAGGCTTTCGGCCAGTTGGCTGATTCGGTCAGTATCCGTGAGTGTCCCGGACGGCGCATGCGGGTTGACGATGCATGCTAGGTTCGCTCCCGCTTCGTTGAGTTCGTCAGCGAAATTGCGCGGCAGATGCCAATTGTCGTCCAACGCTATCTTAACTACCCGGGCACCGTGAATTTGGGCCAACACCGGGTACAACGAGTAGCTGGGGTCGGTCATACCGAAAGCAGCACCGGGCTCCACGTAGGTGGTAACTGCGAGCCGCAGTGCTTCGTCGCCCCCATGGGTTACGACTATGTTCTCGCGGTGTACCGCATGGGTCACGGCGAGCAGGTCACGAAGCGGATCGGCAGTAGGATGGGGGTAGGTTCGCAGCGATTCGATGCGCAGGTCATTTAACCTGACTTGCACCTGGGGGCTCGGAGGGTAAGGGTTTTCGTTGGTGTTCAGCTTCAGCGTGGAGGCGTCCACCGGCTGCTCACCCGAGGTATAACCGGTCATCTGGCGGATATTGTCGCGTTCGTAGCTCAAGACTCACTCAGCCGTTGGATCCATGGGCTTACTGTCCGGGTTAGCCGCTTCATCAGCACGATCAGTCGGGTCTGGCCGTCCATCAGCCGGTCCAAGCAAATGGGCAAGCCATACGGTGGAGGGGTTGGCTTCCAGAGCGATCTTGGCCGTCATCGTGAGCGGTACGGAAAGGAGCATGCCGACCGGTCCCAACATCCAGCCCCACACAACAAGAGAGAGAAACACCACCAGCGTGGAAAGTCCGAGACCTTTACCCATGAACCTTGGCTCGATGGCATTACCCATGACGATGTTCAGCACGACGTAACCGGCCGCTGTCAATAGTGCGCTACCCGTTCCGAGTTGCACCAGCGCCAGCAACACGGGTGGGACGGCGGCGATGATGGAGCCGATCGTCGGCACGTAGTTCAACAAAAAGGCGAGCAATCCCCAGAGCACGGGAAAGTCGACGTCGAGGATGGTGAGATAGATGCCGATGATGAAGCCGGTAGCCACGCTTACGGTGGTTTTGATCGCAACGTAGCGGTTGACGTTCTCGGCAAAACGGGAAAAGTAAGGCAGGTCCCGTTCGGGATGCTTGAGCACATCGCGAAGTTTGCGTGGAAAGCTCGACGCTTCCGCGAGTATGAAAATTACTGTCAACAAGATCAGAAAACCGTTGCCCAGCGCAGCTCCGAAACCTCTCAGCGTGCTCCCAGCCAACTCAAGTGCTTTGACTGGGTCGAAGTAGTTTGAAATCAACTCGCTCGATATCTCAATACCGAATTGCGCCAGCCACGCGATAACGCCGTTCACCTGTGCAGTAAGATTGTCCCGATAAAAAGGCAGGCGATCGGTGAATTCACCAGCCGATTGCGCCACCAGTGCACCAATTCCAATCAGCACGACGACCAGGGTCACCATCACCGCAAAAATCGATATCGCGACTGGCACCCGGTGTTTTTCCAGCCAGAATACCGGTGTGGCGGCAATCGTTGCGATGAATGCGGCTAGAAGAAAAGGCACGACTAGATCTTCGGCGGCCTTGAGACCGGCGACGATGACGATCAGTGCCGCGAAGACGACGAGTGTTTTGCTGGTCGAGCCCAAAAGGGGTCTCTACTGGAAAGGTGGACCTATTCTAAGGAACGCCGGTGACAGAGGCTAGGTAACTCCGCGCGCACCTTGTTGACGAAAACTGGGTCAATTTCCGCCACCGCAACACCGTCTCCTTCATGGCATTCTGCGATGATTTCCCCCCAGGGATCGATGATCAGCGAATGACCGTAGCAAAATCGTTTGCGCCAGTTGTTGCCGTGTTGCGCAGGGGCCAGAACATAACTTTGACATTCGATAGCCCGGGCGCGCAGCAAAACATGCCAGTGGGCAGCACCGGTGGTTTTCGTGAAAGCCGAAGGCACGGTGACGGCAATTGCGCCGCGATCTACCAGGCTCTGATAGAGATAGGGAAACCGCACGTCGTAGCAAACGCTCAAGCCCAGAACGCCGAACGGCATTTCGGTCGTGACGATGTCCTCCCCTGCAAAGGTCCGCGCGGATTCATTCAATTGAGTGCCGTCGCTGAGTTGCACATCGAATAGATGTATCTTTCGGTAGCGGGCCGCAATGGCACCGTCCGGAGCGAGATGTACACATGTGTTGAAACACTTGTCTGGATCGTCCACGTCTTCGTGGAATCCACCTAACACGAGATGAACCCCATACCGGCAAGCCAACTCCCGACACTGCTCAAAGATCGGCCCACCTTTTTCGTACGGATCGATGGGCAACCTCTCTAGTATCTTTCGCTTTTCTTTTTCCGGGCCGAGAAAAGCGAACGCCTCAGGCAACATGACGACCTCGGCATCCCTCGCATGAGCCTCGCGCACTAGTTCTCCGGTAATCCGAAGGTTTTCCGCAACATCAGGGGTTGCACAAAACTGCACAACAGCAACACGAGTATTTTTTGGCATCGTGGTAGTTCCTATCAGCGCGTCGGGTATTCTACGGGTTCTTGAGGGATTTTTGGCAATTGTGTGGGAACTGAGGGGCTGGGGAGGCTCTATTTGCGCCCGCCCACACCACCTTAGGATCCTCTCGCTCCGCGTTGATCACCCGGGTAAAAAATCGATCGAACTCCCAAGGGCGTTAGATGTCCGGTTGCTTGCAAATAACGGGGGAGCCGAGGAATTCTTCAATGGCGGGCAGGTTGAAAGCGTCGTCTTCGGAAACGAAGCTGATGCTGATACCTGCCGCACCGGCGCGGCCGGTGCGGCCTATTCGATGAACGTAGTCTTGGGGATCTTCGGGCAGGTCGAAGTTGACGACGTGGGATATGCCTTCGACATGAATCCCACGCCCGGCGACGTCGGTGGCAACCACGTAGCGAAGTGAGCCTTCCTTGAATCGGTTCAAGGTCGAAAGACGCTTGCGTTGAGGCACGTCACCTGCCAAGGCTTCGCATACGATGTTGTGCCTGTTCAGATATTTGGTGAGTTGGTGGGTCTGATCACGGCGGTTGGTGAAGATCAGCACACGTTCCGGTTCTTTGTTTGTAATGAACTCCGCCAACAGATGTGCTTTGCGGTCGGCGCTGACCAACCAGAAATTCTGCGCGACGGTATCGGTAGCAACCGATTCCGGTTCAATGGCGACGTGTTCGGGTTGCATGGTCCAGGAACTTGCCAGCCGCATGACGGCTTCGTTGAACGTAGCGCTGAAAAACAGAGTCTGCCGGTTCCGCTTGTGAGGTGTTTGGTAGACGATACGCCGGACATCCGGGATGAACCCCATATCCAACATCCGGTCAGCTTCATCGATCACGAGCACCTCCACTCCACGCAGGTTGAGGTACCGGCGGTTGATGAAGTCCAATAGACGCCCTGGTGTAGCGACGAGCAAGTCCAGCTCGCGACGCTTGATACGATCGAGTTGTTTTTGAAAATCCATGCCACCGACGACACATTGCACACTGTAACCCAGGTATTTGGCGAGGTCCTGACCGTCGCCTTCGATTTGCAGCGCGAGTTCGCGCGTGGGTGCCAGCACGAGCGCACGAGGTGTACCCTGTGGCCGCTCGGTTGTGTTTGGCTGTTCCCACAGTCGGGTGAAGATCGTAACGAGAAAAGCTGCGGTTTTACCTGTGCCAGTCTGCGCCTGTCCGGTGACGTCGTAGTCCGCCAGGCTAAATGGCAGCGATTCGCTCTGAATGGGTGTGCAGTACTCGAAGTTGAGGTCGGCGATGGCGTGCATCAACGGCAACGGCAGTTCGAAATCGTGAAAACGAACCTTGTCTGGAAGAACTGGCACGGGGAAGTCGGATAACTGCCAATCGCTCACGAGGAAAGCCCAAGTTGTTGCCGGACAGTGGAAAGTTTAATGCAGAGCACCAGAATGCTCATGGCAACAGACAGATCCTCGAGGCTCGCGTAAGTTGGTGCAATGCGCAAGTTGCGATCTTCAGGGTCCTTTCCACAAGGAAAGGGAGCGCCCGCCGGGGTTAAGGTCAGACCCGTTTCTCCCGCTAACTGCTCGATGTGTTTGGCTAAGCCGGGGCGTGTATCGAGGGAGACGAAGTAGCCACCTGCAGGCGTTGTCCAACACGCGATATCGAGTTCGCCAAGACCGTCACGCAACGTTTGCTCCACCATTTCAAATTTGGGTTTCAGGAGCGCTGCATGTCGGGCCATGTGCACTTCGAGACGGCCATTCAAAAACCGGGCGTGGCGTAGCTGATTAACTTTGTCGGGACCGATTGCAAATACGCTCATACGTTTTTCGAGTACGTCGAGTACCGTGGCGCTGGTGGCGAGAAATCCGAGCCCCGCGCCCGCGTAAGTTATCTTGGATGTGGACGCGAACATGACGATCTGGTCTGCGGTGCCTGCTTCGGCTGCGAGGTTAGCGATAGAGGCCAGGGGTGCGCGGGGAAATTGGAAATCGTGTACCGCGTACGCGTTGTCCCAGAAAACCACGAAGTCGTCGGCAGCAGCCGTTGCCGGTAGCCTGGCAAGTTCGCCCACGCACTCGTCAGAGTAAATACAGCCGGTGGGATTGGCATATTTTGGCACACACCAGATAGCTTTGATGGAATCGTCGAGCGCCGCGAGTCGGTTGACTTCCTCCATGTCTGGACCGCTGTCGGTCATGGGTACGTTTATCATCTCGATGCCCAGAGACTGACACAACGTGAAGTGCCGGTCGTAGCCCGGCACTGGCGTCAGCACTTTAACTGTTGATGCCTTCGCCCAGCGGCGCTCGTCCCCCCACAGACCGTAGCGGAGTGCGGTTTCGGTGACGATGTACATGAGCGTCAAGCTGGAATTGCCGTGACACATCACGTTCTCCACGGGCGTGTCCAGGAGTTCGGCGCCTAACGCTCGAGCCTCTGGCAGACCACGCAGACCGCCGTAATTCCGCGTATCCGTTCCGTCTGCTGCGAAGAAGTCACCGGCTAAAACGTCATCCATGGCGGCACTGAGCGCTAGCTGGTCGGGCGCGGGTTTGCCGCGTGTCAGGTCCAGCGCGAGCTTGTTCGATTTCTGCAACTCGAAATCGCGGCTCAGTTCCCGTTCCAACACAACCAGAGCGTCTCTGCTCATGTCCGCTATGTTAGTCATCTGTCAATCCGGTTCCTTCTTCCGCGCCTATCATCAAATTGAGGTTCTGTACTGCGGCACCGGCCGCCCCTTTGCCGAGATTATCGTAACGTGCCGTCAAGACGATCTGCGCATCGTTGCCGAAGATCATTATTTCCAGTCGGTTGCTGTCGTTCAGGGAGGTAGCACTCAGATATCCACCATCGAAAGCCGCGACCTCGTCAAGCGCCGTTACGGATACAAACGGCTCTTCTGCATACCGAGTTCGCAACAGATCTTCCACGTCCGCCCTGGTGGGTTGGCCTCCGCATTGTTTAGCGAGAAGTTGGCTCGAGAATAGCGGGACCTGCAACAGCATTCCCTGCCGAAATCGGCCTACTGAAGGTGTGAATATCGGTGCTTGCCGAGTACCGGAATAATATTGCATCTCCGGAACATGTTTGTGATCGAGCCCGAGTCCATAGGCTCTGGTGTTCCAATCCTCGGCTTGTTCCTCTACCAAAGCCTGATAGGCTTCTATCATTTGCCTTCCACCGCCTGAATATCCGGTCAGTGCGTGCATCGTCAAAGGCAGCTCCGCCGCGAGCAGACCTGATTCGATCAATGGCCGGATCATCAGAATGAACCCCTGGGGATAACAACCCGGATTGCTGACCTTGTCTGCTGAAGCGATGATGCTGCGCTGCTCGGGTGAGAGCTCTGGTAGCCCATAAGCCCAGTCGCTGTTAAGGCGATGTGCCGTACTCGCGTCGAGAATACGGCAATGCCCACCGGCAAGGGCCACCGCCTCTTTCGCTGCCTCGTCGGGCAGACATAGAATTGCCACATCTGCATCACGCAGCAACTGCGCACGGCGCCGCGGATCCTTGCGATCCGCCTCGCTGATCCTCAGTAACTCTATATCGTGTCGATCCTTCAGGCGTTGGTGGATCTGCAATCCAGTGGTACCAGCCTGACCGTCGATGAAAACCCTGGCCACATCGGCGCCTTGTCTTGATTGGAAAGTAGGAAAGGCGCGAGATTCTAGAGAATATTGGCAGGAAAGTCCCAGCTTTGAACCTCTTGCCTAAAGATGACTACTTACGTTGCCCATCGCCAGACCCGTTTCAATACCCGAACCGAGGCGAATAGTCCTAGGATCGGTAGAATCAACGTCTGCACGACAAATACGATAATCAGATCCACCAAAGCCTCGATTGCACTCTCCACGCGTTCCTTGAGCGCGAGCAGTTGTGCTCTCACATCGAACACCTGTCGCTGCTCGTCGAGGAACGTGCTGAATCGTTCGAGGAGCGATGCGTCGGTGTCCTCAACTTGCAGTAATTCAATATTTTCGGTGGTCTGCGCGATCCGCTCCATAGACGCCTCCTGCCGGTCGACCAGCACGGCGCTGTTGATCCAACCGGACGCTAAAGTAACGACCGTGAAAACAAACCGGATGAAAACCAGCAGCAAACAGATTTTGAGGAGTATTTCTCGACCGGCAAAACCTTTTGGCCACCAGAGAACGAAGAGATATGCAAGAACGGTAACCGAGAGCAGGCTGCTGATCCATACGTTGGAAAGAAGCTCGGTCATGAGCATCTGGGTGCCAAGTGACGCACAGGCCACAAGCGCCAACCAGGAAAACCGTTCGACTAGATCGTTCAGCGGATCCAGGATTTCACCCGCGGTGATCGTCAAGCCCACGCCCAAGGGTTGTATCGCGATCTCGGTACCCTGAGCAACCGAGATCACGCCATTTAGCCCTCGGGCGAGTGCGAAAGTCGCAAGCGCCCGTTTGAAGCTCGCTTCGGTGGTGGTTTGCGCATTGTTGTCGAGAAACCCGCTCCAGGACGCGGCGACAAGAGTCAACAATCCAGCCGTGAGGAAAACTCTGGTCAGTCGGCTCTGGTATTTATCCCTATCCGTGGGAGGAGTGACTAGCGTGGTCGAATCTGGTTCAGGCAACGGTTGATTTGCTTTGCTCGAGGAACAGTGACTCTAACTTCTCAGTGATGGCGTTGGCCAGCGAGTTTCGATCCAGATCGGAAAGTTGGGTGAGTACCCTGGGCTTGAACCGATGCAGGTGCCTGTTTGTGGGATGCAGTTCCCATGTCACCTATGGCACCTCGCTCGAGGTTCCGCAGTCGTTCAAGATGACCGTCGGCGGGAGTGCCCAAGAGGACGTCCAGGGTCTCAAGGAGTGGTACATCCCCGTAAGTGTGCCTGATCTCGTGGATGAAGCGTAGTGTACGAAAGGCGTCCAACCACTGATGTAATGCCTTCTGCAGGGTCGTGGGACTTTTGAACTGGCGCTGTGCACGAGCAAAGAACTCAAAAAACCCGAGGGCTTGCAGCGCCTTGTCAGCCACGTCTAAGTTTTGCCATGGCGTGCCAGGTTGTGCACTGCGTAGATTGTCCAACAACGCTTTGAGTTCATCGAAGCACTCAGGCGCATAGCTCAAGTAGCAGGTCGGATCTTCAGGCATGCGGATGATTGCGGGACCGGTTCCGAAAGGCACGCGGGTAGATGCGCGCGATTGCAGCTCGATCTCCGGTGCAAGGAGTGAGTGTATTGGTCCTACTTTGGCAAGCTTGTTCAGCACGTAAAAGTCTTCACCTGCATTGCGTTTCGGAAATCCGCGCACCTTGGCATACGCGCATACTGGTATGGCCATCGTGCTGCCGAGCGTATGGTACGCATATGGAGATCCAGCGTGGCGCAGTCGGTTTACGTAGTAACGCAGATACGTCTCATAGAGTTGCCCTGAGGCATGCAGGTGTGGGTCCTGGCTCTTGTGGTGGAATCCGAAAAGATTGACGGCTTCGGGTTCGAGCTGTGTTGTGAAGTAAACCTCAGGAAGCGTCGCGTCCGCGTCGGTTGAATACAGCCATGGTTCGATGATCGATCCGCGCTGGTACAGTTTAAGTGAGATGTCGGCGCCGATCTTGCGGGCAAGCCCCACACCCTGGCGCGGAGGCACCCGTCGGCCGTTACTGGCGCGATCTATTACTAGCACATCGACGTTGTGTGTCCCCGAGTAGGGAACTACCCCGATCATTCTCGAGCCGCCGCCCGTCAGGCTGCCCATCAGTCGTGCCGTACGCGCAAGCGCACCTTCGGGCGCGTTTTGGGGTGCGTTCACCACGACGATCACCAGCAAATCTGCCATGCCACGCGGTAGAACGTGATCCAGGAAGTTCTCGGCTTCGTCGAAGCAGGGGATTATGAGGGTGTTCCTGTAAGTCTTGTGGACCACCTGTTCAGCAAGGCCGGCTTCAGGCTCGGCGTAACGGTTCAGATATTGTTCAATGACCGAAAGGTAGGCCACCACCGGCTCAATGTAACGCGGCGCGCAACGGCACGCTTGCGATCAGCTTACCTTCGGCCGCGGTCAGTTCGATCAGACGCGGGCCAACCAGGCCTGGCTCGCAATGGCTGATTGCCAGGTCCACGAACAGCTGCCAGTGGCGATTTTCGCTCAAAGTGATGCCTTTATAGAACTGTTTGAGCGGGCCATGGGGAAGCGCATCAGCGATGAGTCCGAAGCGCTCGTGACCGCGCCTCTCAACGACAGCGGCAACCAGCAGCCGGTCGAGTAGATAGAGATCAGAACCCTTGCGAATGTGCGCTTGTAGACCACGCACATACAGATCTTTCTCGTCAGCCCCCGGGCTCAAGCCCCGTTCGCTCAGCAACCGAATTACCTCGCGATAATGGCTTAGCTCCTCAACAGCCAGATCCGCCATGGCGTTCAAAAGCTCCGGCTTGTCCGGATAGTGAGAAGCCACGTTTAACGCCATGCCCGAAGCCTTCTTCTCGCAGGAAGCATGATCCTTGAGAAAACTGTCGAAATCGCCGAGCACCACTTCGAGCCACCCATCGGGCGTTGCAACCAGGTCCATAGCTAAACAGCCGTGGGGTCCACTACGCATATATTCGATCAAGCCAATCGGAAATATCGTTGATCTCCTCCGGACATACCTGATGCCCCATCCCGTACTCGTGCCACTCCACCTGATAGTTGAGCGCATTGAGGGTTTCCCGCGACGTGACTGCCCGGGCGATCGGGATCATCGGATCCATCAACCCGTGGGCCATGAAGATCGGAACATCGACGCTGGCAAAACTGACCTCTTCACCGAGGTGCTCGTGATCGTGGACGTGAGTGGACAGCGCCATGATGCCGCACAGAGTCTCCTCCATGCGCAGTCCAAGGTGCAGGGCGATTACCCCACCCTGGGAAAACCCTGCCAGGGTGATATCCCGGGTGGCCACGCCTCGTTCGTTTTCCCGAGTGACCAGTCTCGCGATTTCAGCGGCCGACGCACGAATGTCATCTTCGCCAGACAAGGGTGCACCCGGATCGATGTCGTACCAGGCGCGCATTTCAGCACCTGCGTTGATAGTGACCGGGCGCATTGGCGCGTTCGGAAAAACGAAACGTAAACGCCGTTGCAGATTGAACGTCTCGACAACGGGCTCGAAGTCCGTCGCGTCCGCTCCGAGACCGTGCATCCAGATCACGCTGCCAGTACATGGACTGCCAGCAGCCCCTCCAGCCTCTACTTCCAGACAATCCAATAAATCGGTCATGACACCTTCGACAATCGTGGATGTTTTACAACTCTAAGTTATCACGTGATTTTTTAGTATGTGAACAAACGGTAATGGCAAACAAATGTGATAATACCGAACATGGATGATGGCTTGGACAGACCGACTTCCCGCGAGCTCACGAGCCTGCGGCCCGCGCTCGCGTTCCTCAAGCCTTATCGATGGCACGTCGCAGCGGCAAGTTTTGCGCTGGTGATCACCGCCAGCGTCACGCTGTCGATCGGTCAGGGGATGCGCCTGCTGATCGATCAAGGGTTATCCAGCGGGTCGACAGATCTTCTCGAGCGCAGCATCGGGATCTTCGCGCTACTCATGGTCTTACTGACTATCGGCACGTTTATCCGTTTCTACTTCGTCTCCTGGGTGGGCGAAAGAATCAGCGCGGATATTCGCAGTGCTGTTTTTCGCCACCTCATACGGCTGCACCCGGCGTTCTTCGAACGCAACCTGCCCACTGAAATTCAGTCACGCATCACGACGGATACGACTTTGTTGCAGACAGTTATTGGCTCATCTGTTTCCATCGCACTACGCAACGTCCTGATGTTTTTTGGCGGTCTGGCACTACTGTTCTACACCAACGCGAAACTCTCACTGATCGTGATTGCCAGTGTGCCTTTTGTGGTGGCACCCGTGATCGCGTTTGGTCGCCGGGTGCGCAAATTGTCGCGTACGAGCCAGGATACGCTCGCGAATGTAGGCAGTTATGCGGGGGAATCTCTGCGGTATATAAAGGTGGTTCAGTCCTTCAATCATCAGCAGATCGACGAGCTTGCATTTGATGAACGTGTGTCGATTGCGTTTCGTGTCGCAGTCAGGCGCATCCGCCAGCGTGCCTGGTTGATAGCGTTGGTCATGTTGCTGGTGCTGAGCGCGATTGCGGTGATGCTCTGGATAGGTGGACAGGACGTACTTTCGGGTCAGATCTCTCCGGGCGAGCTTGCGGCTTTTATCTTCTATGCGTTCATCGTTGCTGGTTCTGTGGGTGCCATCAGCGAGGTGTACAGCGACCTGCAACGGGCAGCCGGTGCCATGGAGAGGTTGGTAGAGCTGCTGCAGTCACCTTCGGAACTCCTTGAACCCAGTGAGCCCGCAGTGCTGCCGGTGGATGGCGGCTCGTTGCAGGTCGACGCCGTTAGCTTCGCCTATCCGAGCCGACCGGAAATCGAGGTTGTGCACGAGTTGCAACTCACGGTGGAGCCCGGTGAGATGGTAGCTATTGTGGGGCCGTCAGGCGCCGGAAAAAGCACGCTGTTTGATTTGCTGCTGCGTTTTTATGATCCAACAAGCGGGTCGGTGCGATTTGATGGCATTGATTTGCGTGAACTTGCGCTCGCAGACGTTCGCGACCGGATCGGGTTCGTGCCTCAGGATCCGGTGCTGTTTGCGGGTAGTATCTTAGCCAACCTTACCTATGGAAAGCCCAATGCAACGGCAGTTGAGATCGACCGCGCGCTCATTCTCGCTCATGCGAAAGAGTTCGTCGACAAGTTGCCCGATGGGCTGCAAACGGTTGTTGGTGAAGGAGGCACGGGGCTCTCTGGTGGCCAGAAGCAGCGCCTCGCCATCGCCCGGGCACTATTGACTGAACCGAAGATTCTACTACTGGATGAAGCGACAAGTGCCCTCGATGCGGAAAGCGAAGATCACATCCGCCAGAGTATTGCCGAGATGAAAGGTCGTTGCAGCATACTGATCATTGCCCACCGGCTCTCCACGGTGCGCCAAGCTGATCGGATTCTGGTGATGGAAGATGGACGGTTAATCGCCAGCGGCCCCCATGATCAACTCGTTCGAAACAATGAGCTGTATGCCAGCTTCGCACGCATTCAGTTTACCGATGGGGGAACTTCGAACAATCTGAGCTGGCGCTCCACCGCGGGCTGAACAACGTCACTCACCCAAACGATTTCCTTAAGGCGCAAAACGAGTTTACACTGATCGACTGCTTTTGACTTTGGGGATCTGACTGGGCATGGGACCACTTCAAGGCTTTCGAATCATCGAACTGGCGGGCATCGGCCCCGGACCTTTTTGCGGCATGATGCTTTCCGATATGGGCGCGGAAGTGATTCGCATCGACCGTGTCGGCGCAAGTACCCGGCGCCCAAAGGACGTGTTGGCCCGTAACAGGCGCTCGGTCGCGGTGGATTTAAAACAGCCCAAGGGGGTGGAGATCGTGTTGCGGCTGGTGGAAACAGCGGACGCGTTGTTCGAGGGATTTCGCCCGGGCGTCACGGAACGTCTGGGAATTGGCCCTGATGACTGTCTGGCTAGAAACGAAAAGCTGGTTTACGGACGGATGACTGGCTGGGGTCAGGAAGGCCCCATGGCACAGGCTGCAGGCCACGACATCAATTACATCGGTCTCGCTGGCGCGCTGCATGGGATTGGTCGTCCCGGAGAATGTCCGGTTCCGCCGCTCAATCTGGTCGGGGATTTTGGTGGTGGTGGCATGCTGCTGGCGTATGGGCTCGTGTGCGGTTTGCTCGAAACTCAACGTTCTGGCAAGGGACAAGTTGTAGACGCTGCCATGGTTGACGGTGCTGCGTCGTTGATGGCCATGTTCTTCTCCATGGCGGCGATGGGTGCGTTTACCGAAAACCGGGGTACCAACATGCTCGATGGCGGTGCTCACTTTTATGACACGTATGAAACCCAGGATGGAAAATACATCTGCATAGGTTCCATAGAACCTCAGTTCTATGCGTTGCTTGTTGAGAAAGCGGGGTTGGATAAAGAACGATTCGCGCCGCAAATGGACTCTAGTCAATGGCCGGCGTTCAAGGAGGAACTGAAGGAAGTCTTCAAAGCCAAATCTCGAGATGAGTGGTGCGACATCATGGAGGGCAGCGACGTGTGTTTTGCACCAGTGTTGTCAATCCTCGAGGCGCCAGACCATCCCCACAACAAAGCGCGGCAAACCTTCCTGGAAGTGGATGGGATAATGCAACCGGCGCCCTCACCCCGGTTTTCGCGGACGGTGCCCCGTGTATCCCACAGCGCACGCGTGGTGGGTGAAGATTCCGTCGCTGTGCTCAAAGATTGTGGTTTCGACGATGACGAGATCAGCGAGCTTCAGCAGGCGGCCGTTATTCCTTCTTAACTGGTGCAAGTCCAGAAGGGACGGGAACTGGCGTGGGGCAACACATTATCGATATGGGCGAAGCGGTGAGGAAAAAATCATGAGTGTCGAGTTGTTGGATTCACCCCGGTTTTATGGCTTTCGAGTTCGACGCCAGATCGCGGGGAAAACCTATCAGGAGTACTTTTCCCTGAAGGAGAACGGTAAACGTATTCGAGGCGCGAAACGCGCCGCCGCCAGAAGCCAGGCAGATGCGCGCGATGCTGAGCTCTCTGTGTTGCAGAAAAAAGCCAGGGAAAAAGCTGCCAAAGAGGTTCACTTAGACGCCAAAGGACAGGTGCGGGGTATCCTGTGCCGGTTGAAATCGGAGAAGAGCGGGAGCAAGACGCCAGTGTTTCAAATCGGCGTGATGTCCCAGATGCAGAACAAGATCGTCAATACCACAGTCTCAATCAACAAATATGGTGTTGATGAAGCCTGGCATAAGGCAGTCGATTTTTTCGTTGCACACAAGAAGATCAGCAAGCGTTCGCGTGCTTACAAGGATCTGCTGGCTGCCAAACCGAGCCCTGCCCAGGTTCGTCGCCTCACAGGACAAACGGGTAAGAAACGCAAACAATGAGCTACGCCCAGGAGTACCAGCGTTCCTTGACCGACCCGGAGGGATTCTGGCGCGAGAAAGCTGAGTTGTTACCCTGGTTCGAGTTTCCAAAAACCATTCTGGATCAGGACCCGAACGGTGCCTGGCGTTGGTTTCGCGGCGGTAAGATGAATAGCTGCTGGCTGGCTCTGGACCGTCACGTAGAAGCGGGTAGAGGCGAACAGAACGCATTGATCTACGACTCCCCAGTGACTTCTCAGATACGCAAATACACGTATTCGGAACTTACCGAACGCGTATCGCGAGTTGCCGGGGCGCTTCAAGGGCTTGGTGTCGGCAAAGGCGATAGAGTCATTGTCTACATGCCGATGGTTCCCGAGGCAGCGATAGCGATGTTGGCCTGCGCACGATTGGGCGCTATACATTCGGTTGTATTTGGCGGATTTGCGGCGCCAGAACTTGCTACGCGCATTGATGATGCTAAGCCAAAAGTCATCTTGAGTGCATCGTGCGGCATCGAGTTTGCGAACGTCATTCCGTACCAGCCAATGGTGCGTGAAGCGATTTTGCTTGCCAGCCACAAGCCTGAACATAATGTCGTGTTGCAGCGCGATCAGTGTATCGCCGTGCTCGACAACGAACGAGATCTCGAGTGGACACAGTGGGAAGCGAAAGCCAAATCGGTGGGCTGCACCGAGGTTGATGCAACGGATCCTTTGTACATTCTCTACACCTCGGGCACGACAGGCAAACCGAAAGGTGTAGTGCGAGACAACGGCGGTCACGCAGTTGCGTTGAACTACAGTATGTCTGCCATTTACGGGGTGGATGCTGGGGACGTGTTCTGGGCAGCTTCTGATGTGGGTTGGGTTGTCGGTCATTCCTATATTGTGTATGCCCCCTTGTTTAAGGGTTGTACGTCGATTCTTTTTGAAGGTAAGCCCGTCAGAACACCGGACGCTGGGGTTTTCTGGCGGGTGATCGAAGACCATAAAGTCAACTGCTTTTTCGTAGCGCCAACAGCCTATCGAGCGGTTAAGAAGGAGGATCCCGACTGCAAGCTGCAGAAGCGATACGATATTTCATCGCTCCGATACCAATTCGTGGCGGGCGAAAGGCTGGACCCAGCCACTTATCATTGGCTGCGCAAACACCTGGATGTGCCTGTTATCGACCACTGGTGGCAGACGGAGACCGGTTGGTCGATGTGCGCGAACATGGCTGGTATTGAACTCATGGAGTGTAAACCTGGCTCGCCAACCTTGCCGGTTCCCGGTTACGACCTGCGCATTCTGGACGAAAGCGGTCGCGAGGTAGGCCCCGGCCGGGAAGGGTCGGTTGTGATAAAGGAGCCGTTGCCACCGAGTGCGTTCACAACAATTTGGGGAGATCACGACCGTTACATCGAGGCGTATTGGTCGAAGTTCAAAGGCTTCTATCTCACGGGCGATGAGGGTTATCGAGACGAGGACGGCTACGTCTACATCATGGGACGTATCGACGATGTCATAAACGTTGCCGGACATCGACTATCCACCGGGCAAATGGAGGAGGTGATTGCCAATCATCCTGCCGTTGCCGAGTGTACGGTTGTCGGCATTAGCGATGAGGGAAAAGGGCAAGTGCCGCTCGGCTTGTTGCTGCTCAAGGACGGTGTGAACATTGAAGACGACGAACTCGAACGCGAGTTGGTCCAGATGGTGCGGCAGGGGGTTGGCGCATTCGCGAATTTCAAACGAGCAGTGGTGGTAAAACGACTACCTAAGACTCGTTCGGGTAAGATACTGCGTCAGGTTCTGCGCAAGATGATCGACGGTGAAGCCTATGTTGTACCGTCGACGATAGATGATCCCGGCGTTCTCCCCGAGATCGAAGGCATTCTCCGGCAACGCAGCGTGATGGGAGCGCGATGATCATCGTCCATGCCACCATTCCCATTCGATCGGATTGCCGGGAAAAAGCCTTAGAGCTGGCTCGGCAGATGACCGCAGCAACTCAGGCGGAGGTCGGCTGCATTTCATACGATTTTTATATTGGCCTCTCCGACCCCAATACCCTGATGTTGTTCCAGGAGTGGGAGAGCATGGAAGCGCTGATGGGACATTTCCAGACGGAACACATGGACGAGTTTCTGAAGGAACTGCCTCAGGTTGTGTCAGGTGAGGTCACCACGCGACGTTATGCGGTACAAAGCGTAGATGAGGATTCCGACGAAAGAGGAGGACCGCCCCCGGTTATCCATTGACGGGCGTTTTCTTTACCGCGTAGGTGCTCAAGCACAGTAGCGCCACAGCAAATCCCACTTCGAAAAGGCCGATCATACGATCGCTCGGATCGACCGCTAACAACACCCCATGCACGAAGTAGAACGTACTTATGAGCGCTGTGAAAAAGAAGCCGCGCGGTTTACGCATGAGTAACCCGGGGAGCACCACGAGCAACGGCAACACCTGGACGATGAACCAGAGCAGGTTTATCGATGAGTTTTCCATTGGATGAACAAAAAACTGTCGCAATCCGGTCAACGCGAAAAGTGATCCGATCATCAGCAGTGCAACGAATTGCAGCCCTCTTACCACAGGGTCACGCGTCTAATCGCTGCGCTAAGTCGGCCAGACGCTTGCCCTGAGCGATGGCGAGGGTCTTCTCGTGGCTCGAAAGCTCGGCCTGCTGATGTACGCCGGATACGTGGCTCGGACCATAGGGTGTTCCGCCGGTTGTGGTTTCATTGAGGGCTGGTTCGCTATAGGGCAGACCGACAATCAGCATACCGTGATGCAACAACGGAACCATCATAGATAACAACGTGCTTTCCTGGCCGCCATGCATGGACCCCGTGGAACAAAATACACTCGCGGGTTTCCCGACCAGCGTGTGGCTGAGCCACAGGTCGGCTGTGTTGTCGAGGAAGTGTTTTAGCGGTGCGGCGATGTTCCCGAACCGCGTCGGCGAGCCGAGTGCGAGTGCCGAACAAGTGGCAAGGTCTTCCTTGGTGCAATACACGGCACCCTTGTCTGGTATGGGTGGTTTTGTTTCTTCAACTTCCGTTGCAACGCCAGGTACCGTGCGCAACCGCGGTTCGAAATGGCCATGACCTTGCACACCGCGGGCGATATAACGAGCCAGATTGCTCGTACCACCACTGCGACTGTAGTAGAGAATCAGGATATGAGGCAACATCCTTGAATACTGATTGCTTACTAGTGCTTGCTAGAGCAGCGCTAGAACGTTTTCCGGAGGGCGACCGATGGCTGCTTTGCCGTTGGCCAGCACGATGGGTCGTTCGATGAGTACGGGGTTGTTCACCATCGCGTTAATGAGTTCGGCTTTACTCATTGAGGCATCCGCCAGGTTGAGTTCCGCATAAGGCGCCTCTTTCTTGCGCATCAACTCGCGTGGGGACAATTCGAGCAGAGTTAAGATCTCTCCGAGTTTTTCTACGCTGGGCGGCGTCTTGAGATACTCGATCACGTTGGGCGTAACCCCCTGTTCTTCCAGGAGCGATAGGGTTTGGCGCGACTTGGAACAGCGCGGATTGTGGTAGATGGTGACTTTATTCATGGTCTTTATAATGTTTTAGGTTTATCTGGTTCCGAATACGCTTCGCTCCCCATTTAACCACAGTCATTGGGTTTAACAGACCTCTCGAGGAGACTTCAACATGCTGCAGCGATTAGGGTTTCAGTTGCGCTGGTATCTGGAGCAGATGGTCGAGCAATTCCTCGATCACGATTGTATGGTACGGGCAGGTGCACTGACCTACACAACACTCTTTGCGTTCGTGCCGATGATGACCGTCGGCTACTTCGTGGTTTCGGTAATGCCGGAATTTTCCGGGGTTGGCGGGCAAATCGAGTCGTTCGTATTCGACAATTTTCTGCCGGACAGTAGCGCGATCGTTCAAGAGAAGTTGCTGGAATTTTCCGAGCGAGCTCGGAATCTCACAGTTCCCGGATTTGTGTTCTTGTACGTCACCGCATTTCTCATGCTGGTCACCTTGGAGAAGGCGTTCAACGTTATCTGGCAGGTAGCGGAGCCGCGCCGTGGATTGTCTCGATTTCTTCTTTACTGGGGCGTGTTGACGCTCGGTCCGGCGCTGGTTTTCGGAACGATTGGTATTAGTGCCTACCTGGTCTCGATGCCGTTGGTGACTGATTTTGAAACTTACGGTGTGGGCACGGTAATGCTCGGCTATCTGCCGCAGCTGTTCACAGTGGCGTTGTTCACGGTGCTTTATTATGCCGTCCCCAACTGTCACGTGCCTTTCAAGCATGCAGCCCTGGGGGGATCGTTGACGATGTTGATGGTGGAGTTGGCTGAAGAAGTGTTTGCCGCGAGTGTGTCGAATTCCAGCATCGAGCCCGTCTACGGGACATTTGCGGCCGTCCCACTCTTTCTGATCTGGCTGTATTTTTTATGGGTGATAGTGCTTGGTGGCGCGATCTTCGTGCGCACGCTGTCATTTGAAAGAGACCTGGAGGGTGAACAACGAGAGCCTATGCTGGTCAAATGTTCGCGGATATTGCAGCTTCTCTATGACGCACATCTGGAGGGGCGCTCGATTTCGGATGTCGAGATCAACAAACGGGTACACTTGAATCGCACCGAGCACGATCGCGTGTTCAGCGTGCTGCAGGAACTGAAGCTGTTGAATCAGACAGAGGACGAGCGATGGTTGCTGGGTCGCAGTCTAAAGGCGGTGACTTTATGGGATCTCTACCAGCGGCTGCCGGAAGGATTGAGCGGTGACCGGCTCGCAGCAGTGAAGGATATGGACAACATCGTTGAACCCTTGCGTTCGCTCGTGCAGTTTGGCTCTAACCAGATGTCGATCAGTCTGGAAGTAGTTTTTGGAGGTGCAGTTTGATAAGTAACTTGCGTGTGGCCGTGGTGCTGTTGTCAGCGCTGCTTTTGTCGGCGTGCTCGGAGCCAGACCTTCTTCTCGCCGATGGTAAATTCAGTCGGTTCAGCCACTGGGAGGGGCGTTGGATCATCATCAACTATTGGGCCGAATGGTGCGCACCATGCCGTAAGGAGATTCCGGAGTTGAATCGTCTGCATGCTGAGCGCAACAGCACCGGCCTAGTTGTCCTGGGCGTGAATTATGATGCACTGCGAGGGGATACGCTTCTTGATCTTGTGAAACAAATGGATATCCACTTCCCGGTGCTGGTGGACGATCCCCGGCTACGTTGGAATGTGGAGCAACCCTCGGTGTTGCCGACCACGTTGATCATCAATCCTAACGGCAAGCTGCACAAGGTGTCGCAGGGTCCGCAGACGTATGAATCGCTCAGCCGGGCAGTGGGGCTCACGACCGAAACCTGAATCCTGCCAAGCGCCGTGCGTCATTGATCCCGGCAGGCTTCCAGGCCATAGATAGCACAACTAGCCCGCAGCACAGGCAACTCGTCTGTGCTCTTGTTGTGCCAGACCGTACGCCAGCGACCGACCACCCGCTCCGGGTAATTCAACCGCCCACGGCTGCCGTTATAACGAGCGAGAGCGTCCACGAGGTCTCCTTCGGCCACCTTGAGGTAGTGGGCGAGAATGGCGGTGCCGTAACGGACGTTGGTGTCTATCTCGGTGAGAATATCCTGGGGTCGACCGATCTCCAGGCGCCAGAAAGGCATCACCTGCATTAGTCCCTGGGCGCCAACGCGTGAAATGGCGAATCGGTCGAAGGCGCTCTCGACATGCATTACCGCAAGGATCAGATCCGGATCCAGCTGCTGCCAGTGGGCCTCCGTATAAACTCGATTCAGAATTTCTAAACGCTCTTCTTGATTGTCTACGAAGCGAGCCAGACGCTGTTCGGACGCATGCAACCAGACTTCCATGTCGAATCTATCCGCCCCTTCGTAACGTTCTGCCATGGTTGTGGCAAGCTTCTCGAGCAGCTCGGGGTCGACGTCCTGTGCGAAAACGAAGCTGGTGACTGCACTCAAGCTCAGACCCATTACTAGCAGCGGTCTCAAAATGAGACCGGTTCTAGGGAGCGCAGGGATGCGCGACCGTTTTCCGAAGAAAACCGTGCAGCAAAAATGCCAGGACGGCATTTTTGAGACCGCTAATAGTGAACGCAACAACACCCCTTTAGCCTTTAACGCGGTCCAGGACTTCGGCTATCGCGACCGCGATGGTCTCCTTATCGGTTCGGTTGCGGTATTCGACGTTCCCTTCGCTCAGGCGGCGCTCGCCAACGGTGATGCGGTGGGGAATGCCAATCAGATCGGCATCGGCGAACTTCACGCCAGGTCTCTCGTCGCGGTCATCCAACAATACCTCCATGTTCTCATCGATACACGTTTGATACAGCGCATCCGCCGTTTCACGAACCGCCTCGGACTTTCCATAGTTCAGAGCGACGATGTGCACGAAGAAGGGTGCAACGGGCTCCGGCCAAATAATGCCGATTTCGTCATGATTTTGCTCAATGATCGCTGCAACAAGGCGAGTGACGCCGATGCCATAACAGCCCATGATCGGTGCGATGCTCTTGCCGTTCTTGTCGAGAACGGTTGCCTGCATTGGTACGCTGTAAATGTCGCCAAGCTGGAAGATGTGACCCACCTCGATACCTTTCAGAAACTTCAACTCCCCCTGGCCGTCCGGGGCTTTATCACCCTCGACGACGTTGCGAAAATCCGCGGCGGTAACGGCATCTTCGGGTACGTCGCGCGCCCAGTTACCACCCCGGTAATGGAATCCTTCCTCGTTTG
>SMUZ01053307.1_pt1 | contig 23445 bp, 26 predicted proteins | sample 2456421 | NCBI WGS metagenome assembly SMUZ01 (sample SAMN11095932, study PRJNA526329) | marine sediment metagenome | biome: Marine sediment; feature: Surficial sediment; material: Deep marine sediment; isolation source: Hadal surficial sediment | place: Pacific Ocean | collected 2014-11 | depth... | reverse complement strand
CAGCCGTTTTTCGAATTTTTCGAAAAGTGTGAAGGCATCTGCAGAGGCTCCGGCAAAACCCGCCAAGACAGAATTATCATAAAGCCTGCGGATTTTTTTTGCCTTTAGCTTTAGGATAGCATCACCAAAGGTCACCTGGCCATCGCCACCCAAAGCACTTTTTCCTTTATGGCGGACGCCGAGAATTGTTGTGCTTCTAAATGTCTCCATTCTACACTTAAATTTTTCTTCTTAAGCGGGAAACCGGAATCATCATTTGTTCCCGGTACTTAGCCACTGTACGGCGAGCCACTTTAAATCCTTTCTCCTTTAGCATCTCCGCTATTTTTTGATCGTTCAATGGTTTATTGGAATGCTCTTTGTCAATGATTTCCTTAATGATGGATTTAATTTTTTTGTTTGAAACATCGTCTCCGGCATCGCTGTGGATCCGTTCACTAAAAAAATACTTCAACTCAAAAACGCCATGCTCAGTCTGGACATATTTACTATTCGTAACACGGCTAATTGTCGAAATATCCATACCGATTTCATCCGCGATATCCTTCAAAATCATAGGCTTCAGGAAATCCTTTCCACGCCCGAAAAATTCTTTTTGTTTTTCGATAATTGTTTCCATCACCCTCAAAATAGTGGCCCGTCTTTGATGAATTGAATTGATTAACCACCTTGCAGACTCCAAACTTTGCCGAATATAATCTCTGGTTTCTTTTGAAGACTTCTTTTTATTCAGTAATAATTTTTTGTATGTATTATTTATTCTAAGATGAGGAATATTCCAATCATTCATGCTAATTTTAAATTCATCTCCCTCTTTTTCAACTACCAGATCCGGAACGATTACATTTTGATGCAAGAGCACATAACCTTCACCAGGTTTAGGATTTAACTTTGTAACTTCTTCGATGACCCGGCGAATGTCATCCAGAGTTAGATCCATCTTCTTGGTTATTTTTTCGTAGCGCTTATTTGTAAAATCTTCAAAATGATCCTTAAGGATGTCAATCGCTATCTCATTGTTAGGATCAATTTCCTCCATTTGAATTAACAGGCATTCCCGAAGATTTCTGGCTCCAATACCAAGCGGATCAAAGTGTTGAATAATTTTTAGCACCTTTTCAACTTTGTCCCAATCAACATCAAGATTTACGGCAATTAAATCCGTTTCATAAGACAAATACCCACCTTCATTAATGTTCCAAATAATATACTCCCCAATCATAATTTCATCTTCGGGAAGAGATATCATATGAAGCTGGCTTAAGAGATGTTCAGGTAACGTGGATTGTGCTACCTCCGGACGGTCAAAAACTTCAGCACTGTCGTCCCTGGGCATTTTGAATTCGTATGTATCTTCGTCATTTAAAATTGCGTCCCAATCGATTTCCTCTTTTTCAAAGTCATCCATGGCATCCTTTTCAGGTTCGTCCTCTGCCTCCTTATCGTCACTAACCTCGCCATCAACTTCATTGACTTCGTCTTCATCGATTTCTGTTTCCAATTCCATTTCCATCTCTTCATCTAATTCGAGAAGAGGGTTCATTTCAAGTTCAAGTTTGATTTTGTGCTCTAAGCTCAAAGCCGGCAGTTGCAGTAAAGATGACAGCAACACCTGTTGCGGCGACTGCTTCAACTGCAGGCTGAGCCTTTGGGTTAAGTTCAGGTTAGGCATGATTCGAATCGACCTATCTCAAATAAATCCATTTATGGAAATCTCCTAATTACTTATCTCTCTAATTTAAATTTTTCCCCTAAATAAAGCTTAATGGCTTCGGGATCATTTGCTAATAATTCAGCCGTTCCTGATTTTAGCACCACGCCGTCATACAAAAGGTAAGTTCGATCTGTGATCGACAAAGTTTCATGAACATTATGATCGGTTATTAAAACGCCGATGCCTCTCTCTTTTAATGAGCGAATGATATTTTGAATCTCCTCAACGGCTATCGGGTCAACGCCTGCAAAAGGTTCATCGAGCAAAATAAACTTGGGCTCGGTCACAAGCGCGCGTGTGATTTCAACACGGCGCCGTTCACCCCCCGATAAAGTATAAGCTTTATTCTTTGCCAGATGGGCAATATTTAACTCCATCAAAAGACTCTCTAATCGGCTTGCTCGTTCTTCTTTTGAAATGTCAAGAGTCTCGAGAATTGCTAAAATATTCTGTTCAACAGTTAATCGACGAAAAATTGACTGTTCTTGAGAAAGATAACTAATTCCCATCCGCGCTCGTTTATACATCGGCTGCCGGGTGATTTCCTGATCATCTAAGTAAATCTTGCCACTTTGAGGGCTGATCATGCCGACAATCATATAGAACGTTGTTGTCTTTCCGGCACCGTTAGGACCAAGTAACCCGACAATTTCGCCCTGCTCGATATCTATACTAACCCGGTTTACAACTTTCCGTTTTTTATAAACCTTAACAATATCTTCGGTTCTTAATTTAATCATTCATCAAGCACTAACAAGCTTTGACAGAAGGCTCTGGTTACTTAAATTAAATTGTAAATTCATATTTGATTAGGCGGTGAATATTTCCCGGTTGATAAATCCGGGTTGCTGCTCACCTGAACCGTTTGCGCTTGGCCCTCAGACAACTCAATAGTTATCCTGTCACCGGAGACCTCATTAGTGCCCTTGTACTCCTTTTCTTCTATAATATGATATAAGCTCGTTGCTTGATTTTCTATGATAACTTTCTTTAGTTCATTCGCATCCCCAAAAAAGAACTCCATGGTCTGGCCCGTTAGTTTATTCAGCCATTTTCCTCTATCTAAAGTGTCCGCATCCGAAGTCGCCAAAGCATTGCCTGTCACGACCGCCCTGGTTAACTTGGAATCATTCAAATAGAGCTTCAAAGTATCACCTGAGATTTGCTGATTTCTTTGTAAGACTTTAGGGGAATCGTTTAAAGTAATTTCTTTTTCCGATTTAATATATTCTGCTTGCCCGCAGGTTGCTTTAATACCCGGTTGAATAATTACAACATTTCCTTTGGCGATAATTCGCTGACCACTTTCAAAGATTTCCATGGTGTCCGCCAGAATTCTCATAATTTCACTGCCGAGGCTGTCGTGTTGAATGAGAACAGGGTCGTCAAATACTTTCCCATACTTCTCTTCTCGCTGATAGCTAGCAAATCCCCCGGTAAGAATCGTCCTCTCTTTTGAATCTATTTTTCGAACATCCCCTTCGGAAACTAATCTTTTTTGCTTTTGAAAATATGTCATCCGATTCGCAGTAGTCGTATCGGTTTCTGTAAAGCTCCTGACATTTCCGATTGCGACTTGTTTAAATTCCATCGAGTAAACATAAACCGTATCCGCAAACAGATTCTGTTCTTCATCATAAATATGAACGTTGCCAATTAGAGCGAACGGATCTTCATCGATGATTTGGGAAGCGAGATCACATTCAATAGTCGTCTTCCCTTGCTTGAGCTTAACATTACCTTCCAAAACTTGTTGTACTTTTTGACCAATTGTTTCTCGTTTTAAAAGATCAGCAGAAATCAGCCTCAACCGTTCTTCTTTGTCCTGGCTGAATGTTGCGCCTGGAGTAGAAAAAATCAGAGTTAGCAGAAAGATCGTATTAGTTTGTATTCTTCTCATCCTTGAAGTCGAGTTGTAACTTTTTCTGCGTAACTCCTGTTGGCTTTTTGATGGTCCAGTTTTTTAAAGATTTTCCTGATTCGAATCCGTGGCCGAAAATCGTATCATTGTCCGCCGTAATAAATCTCACAAAGTCTTCGGAAGTGATTTTGCTTTGATTTTGAGTCAGGCGAAGCGACGATGTATTTAATTGGATCCCGTCTTTTGACCATACAACGACTTGGCCCGTTAAATCAATATTGGTTGTATTTTCGTTCAAAAAAGCTTCATCGGCTCGAATTCGTAAAATTTGGTCTTCGTTTTCATCAAAAAACTCAAACTCAACCCCATCGACAAACTTAACCAATTTCTTTTTTGAAAATCTTTTCATGTGAACATACTTAATTTTGGAAGATACTTTGCCCTTGTTCGTGGAGACCACGGTCGAATTCCACCCTTCCTGATCGGGAATATCAGTCAAAGCCTTGTTGGTCGCGGTTACTACCCTATCGGACTGACACGATAACGTCAAAATCAAGAATGCACAAAAAGTAAAAGTTTTAAAAAATTTAAAATACATACAAAATTGAACGATGACTTTCACAATGAAATGTCTTAATTAAGCCTGCTGTTTGCTTCTTTTGTAATGAACAGCCGCTTTTACAAATTATCTAAAAAGAGGATGCCCCGCCAGTACCCGAGACTTTAACTCCGGATGAAACTGCACACCAAAATACCATGGATGATCATGAAGTTCAACAATTTCGTCGGTTTCGGCGCCATCATCGGTGACATACACCTCGCCGTGCTGGTACGGACTCAGTGTTCCGGGATCGACGTTTATGTAGGGATCCAATTTAAGAATAGTTATTTTTAAGCTACGTGATTTAGTAGCAGCCCAATGGATGCTGATGCAATGCCCTTACCAAGTGAAGATACACCCCCCCCGGTAATAAAAATATATTTTGTTTTAGGATTTACAGGCACTCAATACCCTCTAGTATTTTTTTTCGTATCTAATAAATTCGTTAAACACCATTGTATTCTAACCAATTACTTTCGGTACGCTAAAGTAGCTCTGTTTTTTTTTCGGCGCATTTGCAAGAGCCTGTTCTTGCTCAAGCCAGTTTTGTGCCTTATCTTCTCTAAGAATATTCTTCAAATCAATTATATGCGAAGTCGGCTCAACAGCTTTCGTATCTAACTCATTCAGCCTTTCAACATAAGCCACAATTTGATCCAACTCTTTAGCCAATTTTTCTTTTTCCTCAAAAGAAAACTCAAGCCTGGAGAGTGTTGCGATCTTTTCTACATCTTCGATTTTTATGGGCATCACACCTCTTGAAAAAACAGACTTTCAGGCCTAAATAGCAGCCGTAATATAAAATAAATGGAATTGATTGTCAAGGTCAATTTAGGCAGTTGGCATAATTTTTGTAAATGTTACATTTATGAGACTTCACAAATACAAAAAAGAGCAGCAAATTTTGCTGCTCTTTAAGTATTTTAGCAAAATTTAAAGAGAACTCAAATCTTCGTCATGATATTCACCACTTTCCTATGCCGTCCCTTGCGTTGAAATTTAACGGTTCCTTCAGCCAGCGCAAAAAGAGTATCATCTTTCCCAATACCAACATTGAGACCGGGATGAAATTTTGTCCCTCTTTGCCTAACAATTATACTCCCTGCTGTAACTAACTGTCCACCATATCTTTTTACACCGAGAAACTGCGGATTGCTATCCCGGCCATTTTTAGAACTTCCTACACCTTTCTTATGTGCCATTTACTTTGCCTCCTTCGATTCTTCCTGGCTCTTACTGGCCGCTATGCTCTGAATTTCCAATTTAGTATAATCCTGTCTATGCCCCCTTTTGACTTCAAAGCCTTTACGTCTTTTCTTCTTATAAACAATGACTTTCTTCCCGCGCTCAAAGCTTAATATCTTTGCTTTAACCGTTGCGTCCTTGAGAGTTGGCTGGCCAACGGAAACCTTACCCTGGTCAGAAACAAGTAAAACCCTGTCGAACTCAACGCTTTTGCCAACTTCGCCGACTACTTTCGGAACCAGGATGTTGTCCTTATTGCTAACCTTAAATTGCTTACCTGCTATATCTATAATCGCATACATTATGTTAACACCTCCCTTAAATATACCCCAAATATGTTTTCGTCAGAATTACAAAAATCCTTATGAATGGAACTCTTCAGTTACGTCCTTTTCGGTTTTCTTCACGATCATTTTGAACTGATCGGTTTTAAGAGAATCATCTTTTTTGACTTCAATCTTAAGGCGATATTTCCACATCAGTCTTCTGATATTATTCATCATGCCATCAAGCATATACTCGGCGATCTGTGGATGAACAACCAATCGAAGAGACCATTCTTTTCTTTCTGCTTTAAATCTTTTGATCCATCTTTCAATTCTGGTTAAAACCATACTCTTAGAAACCACTCTGCCCAAACCTTCGCAAGTTGGGCACGCCTCGCTAAAGGCAAAAAGTAAACTTGGACGAACCCGCTCACGAGTCATCTCAATCAACCCAAATTCACTTATTTGGGTGATGTTCGCTTGAGCTCTGCTTTTACGCAATTCACCACGAAATTCATTATACAGCTTTTTCTTGTTTTTGGGATCCAACATATCGATAAAATCGATCACGATGATCCCACCGATGTCTCGCAACCGGAGTTGATGGGCAATCTCTCTTGCCCCTTCGAGGTTAATCCTAAGTATGTTTTCTTCGGGTTCTTTTCCACCCATAAACTTTCCACTGTTGACATCAACTGCAACCAATGCTTCTGTGTGATCGAATATTATATACCCCCCGCTTGGGGTCCAAACTTTTCTGGAAAGACTTTTTTGGATTTCACTTTCAATTCCAAATTTATCGAAAACAGGCTTCCGGCCTGTGTAAAGTTCCGCTCGGTTAGAAAGCGAAGGGGCCACATCTTTAAGATAAACCGTAATTTCCTTAAAAAGCTTTTTCGAGTCAATGACAACACGATCTACATCTTTGGTAAACAAATCACGAATGACACTGGAAGCCATGGCAGCATCTTTGAAAATTAGACTTGGAGAGGTAGCTCGTTTAAGCTTCTGTTCTACGCGTTTCCACTGCTTGATTAGACCGTCTAAATCCGATTTTAATATTTTTTCGTCCTTAGTTTCTGCTACCGTTCTTGCAATCAGCCCAAAACCCTCGGGCTTGATCCCGCGTACTCTTTTTTTGAGTTCCCTTTTTTCCTTAATCTTAAATATCTTTTTCGATACCCCCACGACATCAGAATTGGGAACGAGTACTAAAAACCTGCCGGGAAACGACAACTCTGTGGAAACTCTTGCACCCTTACTACTAATGGGTTCTTTGATAATTTGAACGAGAATCTCTTGCCCTTGTCTCGGGACAGGTCTTGTTCGGTTTCTCCTTGAGTTGCTCTGTTTCCCATTTACATTGATAAAATCTTTATAGTCTAACAATTTATCACCGATATCCGAGAAATGTAGAAACGCATCCTGGCTGTGACCGATATCAACAAAAGCGGCGTGAATTCCCTTCACAACATTAACTACTTTTGCCAAATAAATATCGCCAACCATTCTTTCGTGTTCAGGTTGCTCAACAAAAAGCTCAACAAGTCTGCCGTTTTCTTGAATAGCAATCCGTGTCTCTCCAATCGACGAATTAATGATTATTTCCTTTTTCATATTTCTACTTGTAATACTCCTATTCAAAATTTTGATTCACAATTTACACAAAATAAATCCTTGTTGGGAGACTGTCAAAGAACATTTCTATAAACAAAAAGGGATATCTCTATCCCTCTAACATTTTCTGCAAAGGCAACTGTTATTATAAACAAAATATCAATTATTTGCAAGAAATTTTTGCTTTGTTTGTCTGTCGGATAAATTGTGCGCACAAGTTACAGTAAAATATTTTCGTTAACAACAAGCTTAAATTGATAACCGAGAAAATTAGCTGCCCGTTTACAGTAAAGCATTCGATTAAGAAAAATCTCAAAATATTCCATAACCGAGGAAATATCCAAATCAATTGTTAACGCCAATGATATTGTTGTGTTGGGGCTATCGATTTCCAGAATAGATTTATTGACGGCATAATTCACCCGGTCATGAATATCAAATTTAATCATGTCGGGGTTTCGCACGCGTGAACGATGAACATCTGATTTATCCGCAAGGATCAGTCCTGCGGAGACTTTGCTCACCGGCTCCCAGCCATCGTCGTCATGATTCCCGATTGCAGCCACAATTGCGGTAATTTCGTCCATATCCATGCCGAGATCCTTTAGCATCGTATGCGCCAATACCGCTCCCGTATAGGGATGATTAAAGCGATTAAAAACATTTCCTACATCGTGAAGATAACCTGCAATAGCCGACAACTCGGCCTCTCGGTACGGCACACCCAATTTTCTCAAAGTCTCATATGCTCTTTTGGCTACTAAACTACAATGCCGTGGGCCGTGTTCAGTATAACCAATGACAGCTAAATTCTCATCTGCCCTTTTTATGTAGGCATGTACCTGTGGGTCTGATTTAACTTCTTCTAAAGTTACTGCTTTTGACATCTGTTTATTACCACTAATTATTTTGAATTAAAAAAGGATTGGTTTGTTTTTCTTTTTTGATGGTTGTTGCTGGGCCATGACCCGAATAGATAACCGTGTCATCACCCAATGGAAACAGTTTGGTCTTAATCGAATTGATTAAAATATCAAAATCACCGCCAGGCAAATCTGTTCTTCCAATTGATCCGGAGAAAAGTACATCGCCTACGAAAGCGACTTTTTGGGTTACAAAGGAAACGTTGCCGGGAGAATGACCTGGCGTGTGAAGGACCTCGAACTTTTTCTTGCCAAATTCAATGGTGTCTCCTTCCCCTATATAGTTGTCAATCTTTGGAATAGCCGAAACCGACATCCCAAATGCAGAGGCCTGCATCGGCAAGCCATCTAACAAGAATTGATCGTCCCGATGCATCAGCACTGGAGCATCGATTTCATTTTGGAGCGTACCCAATTCTTTAACATGATCTAAATGAGCATGGGTGATTAAAATATATTTAATCTCAAGTTTTAGCGCTGCCACTTTTTCCAGAATTCTATTAATTTCATCACCGGGATCAATGATGACACCTTCGCTAGTTCCTTCGCAACCAACGACATAACAATTTTCTGCAAACGGACCTACTTCCAGAGTTTCGATAACCATAAATCTTATTTACTTTATTATCTAGCTGCTAATTCTTTTAAATTCTTGACAACTTCGTATGGCACTTTATACTTGCCGAGAGCTTCTTCGCCTTTACTCCCGCCATGAAAATCAGAGCCTCCTGTTGTGAGTATGCCATTGCTTTCTGCCAATTGTTTTAGCTGGCGGGTTTTTTCATCATTGTGTTTGGGATGCACAACTTCAATCGCATCGACCCCTTCTTTAATTAACGTCAGTAAGTCATCATCCGAAAGCTCTAATCCTGGATGAGCGATTGAACAGACACCACCCGCCGCTTTTACAAATTTAAGTACGACTTGAATATCAATTTTTAATTTGCCCACATGAGCGCGCTTGCCGTTGCCGATATATTTACTAAAAGCCTCTTGAAATGAATACACATACCCGTCATCTAACAGAACATTTGCAATGTGAGGCCGCCCAACCGAACCATGCCCAGCTTTCTCCATGACCGCCTCGAACGAAATCGGCATGCCCAGTTTTGCTAAACTTGCGACCATTCTTTCAGCGCGCTGAATTCTTGCTTTCTTGAAAAGATTTAAATGCTCAACCAATTCGGGGTTTCTATAATCGAAGCAATAACCAAGAACATGCAGATCAAAATGTTTATAGCTTACGCTGAGTTCCACACCGGGAATAACTTCCACACCCATCGTTTTTCCATATTCGATTGCTTCATCAAGGGCGCCAATTTCATCATGGTCAACAATCGAGACCGTTTTTAAACCACGTGATAGAGTTTTATCAATTAACTCTTTGGGAGAATAATAGCCGTCGGAGTGATTTGTATGAAGGTGTAAATCGGCACATCCATTTGCTTGAATCATAGTATTTTGAAACTTCCCGGTCAAAGTTTAAATTTTCGGCAAGGTAACTCCGGTCTGCCCTTGATACTTCCCTTTTTTATCAGCATATGAAATTAAACATTCTTCATCGCTTTCAAAAAACAAAATTTGTGCGATTCCCTCGCCGGAATAAATTTTAGCCGGCAGCGGAGTCGTATTAGAAACCTCGAGCGTGATATAGCCTTCCCAACACGGTTCAAGAGGTGTAACATTTGTAATAATCCCACATCGTGCATAAGTGGATTTCCCAACACAAATCGTCATAGTCTTTCTCGGAATCCTAAAATATTCGATGGTTCTACCCAGAGCGAACGAGTTAGGTGGCACAATACAAACTTCACCTTTAAAATCCACAAATGACTTTGGATCGAAATGCTTCGGATCAACAATTGTGGAATTGAGGTTGGTAAAAATTTTATACTCATCCGCAATGCGCACATCATATCCATACGAGGAAAGACCATAAGAAATGACATTTTCACGAACCTGGCTTTCGACAAAAGGGTCTATCATCTTCTCTTCCAAAGCCATTTTTTTAATCCACTTATCGGGCTTAATCGCCATTTTTCCCCTCCAGTGTGATTTATATATTTTCGACTACTTTTAAGTATTCCTTTATTTTATTATTTTTAAGAAACTTCTTGTTTTTTGTGAACTGCTGCCGAAATAAGAATACTGATTTCGTAAAGTAGAACCATAGGTCCGGCTAAAAGCAATTGGGTGAAAACATCGGGTGGTGTTACGACTGCTGACAAAATAACCATGCCTACAATTCCGTGCCGGCGATAATGCCGCATAAAAGCAGGGGTTAGAAGTCCAATTTTAGTTAAAAAAAGCGCCAGGACAGGAAGTTCAAAGATTAAACCAAAAACCAATATCAACATTGTGACGAACCCCAAGTACTCATTGACGGAAATCGTAGCGACCAGATCCGCGGTCTCGAAACTCAACAAAAACCGGAGTCCAAATCTCAATACCACCAAATAGCAAAATAGCGCACCGGTTAAAAAGCACAAAGTTGAAAAAAAAGCGACTACCGGGACAAGTTTCTTTTCTTTCCCTAATAGACCCGGTACAACAAACTGCCAAATTTGGTAAAAAATAACCGGCAGACCGATCAAAATTGCTGAAAAAATTGAGATTTTTATCCGAACCATAAAGCCACCGGTCGGTGACAAGAAAATTAACTTCTGGGCGGCACCTGAATCTGACTGGGTTGCTGCATCATTATAAGGTGCAATCAGAAACGCCAGCACCTGCTCTGAGAAAAAATAGACACCGATTGCACAGACAATAACGGTAACAATCGATTTAATCAAGCGCCATCTAAGTTCCTCAAGATGGTCAAGAAACGGCATCTCTTTTTCTTTGGATTTCTCGGTCATTTAAATTAACAGAATTAAACATAAAAAAACAGATAGCAACACCACTGGGCTAAGCTGGCGTCGAAACTATCTGCTCAATAAACTTCTTGTATCCCTTGTTATTGAGTATTTTTTCTCGGGTTCTTTAGTTCCTCAAGCTCACTTAAAAATTCTTCTTTAGCCTGGAAATTCCGATACACCGAAGCAAATCGAACGTAGGCCACTTCATCCAAATCCCGCAAGTAATTAATAATCAGCTCACCAATCTCTCTCGACTCAATTTCATCCTTTGATTGATCCCGAAGCTCGTTTTCAATTTTAGTCACAATTTCATCCAGTGTAGATATAGAGACCGGACGCTTTGTACAGGCAATTTGCAAACTACGCTTCAGCTTTTCTTGATCATAGATCTCACGGCGACCATCGGATTTAGCAACCATAATTGGAGATTCTTCTACATGTTCTTTTGTCGTAAACCGACGAGCGCATTCTAAACATTCCCTTCTTCTTCTGACAACCCGACCTTCATTACTGGCTCGGGAGTCGATAACTTTACTATCTTCGTATTTGCAGAACGGACATTTCATATCTATTCATCCGCAATTGCATAAAGTGGAAAACGCAAACATAAATCAGCAACCTGATCTCGAACCGCTTTCAAAATTTTATTATTATCCACATCAGATAAAATTTTATCTATTAAAAATGCAATTTCCTCCATTGCCTCCTCCTTCATTCCTCGGGATGTTAATGCCGGCGTGCCGATTCGAATCCCGCTGGTAACAAAAGGGCTTTGGGTGTCAAATGGAACCATATTTTTATTTACGGTGATCCAGGCTTTCTCCAAGAATTCCTCAGCCTGTTTACCGGTAAGATCCCTGTTTCGCAAATCGACTAACATGACGTGTGTATCGGTACCGCCCGAAACGATATTATATCCCAAATCTACAAGTTTATTTGACAAGGCTTTGGCATTCCGAATGATCTGCTGGGCATAATCTCTAAAGCTGGGTTCCAGGATCTCTTTAAAAGCAACCGCTTTTGCAGCGATAATATGCATAAGCGGCCCCCCTTGAAATCCCGGAAAAACATTTGAATCAACAACTTCTGACCAGAGTTTGACGCGGCCTTTGGGGGTTTTGATACCCAAATCATTTTCGCCATTCTTGCCAATTAGAATCATTCCGCCTCTTGGTCCACGCAAAGTCTTGTGCGTGGTCGTAGTCACAATGTGACAATGTTCAATTGGGCTCGGGATTAATCCAGCGGCAATCAAGCCAGCGGGATGTGCCATATCGGCTATCACGTAAGCTCCAACTTTGTCAGCGATTTCACGGAACCCTTTGTAGTCAATCTCACGGCCATAAGCGCTAGCGCCGGCAATGATTAATTTTGGTTTCTCCTTTTCAGCAACAGCTGCAACGCCATCCAAATCGATGTAGCCGGTTTTCTCATTGACTCCGTAGGAAACAACTTTAAAAATTCTACCGGAGAAATTAACCGGGCTGCCGTGGGTAAGGTGCCCCCCGTGAGCTAAATCCATACCCAGAATTTTATCGCCCGGATTTAGAATGGAAAAATAAGCAGCAATATTTGCTTGTGAGCCGGAATGAGGTTGGACGTTGGCGTGATCGGCTTTGAAAATTTTTTTTGCTCGATCTCTGGCGAGATCTTCTGCCACATCAACAAATTCACAGCCCCCGTAGTAACGTTTTTGAGGATACCCTTCGGCGTATTTGTTGGTCATCACCTGGCCGGCAGCTTCCAGGACTGCCAAGCTAACGAAATTTTCTGAAGCGATTAATTCGAGCTTATTGTTTTGACGCTTGGTTTCATCTAAAATAGCTCTATATAATTCCGGATCTGCCCGTTTTAAGTGATCCAAGTTTGAGTCCTCAAGTATTTCATTTTATGCCAACGAACGATAGAAATTAAAAAAAGAGCAACTAATAAATCCATTTATAACACTCACCTCTGGCTTTTTTCTGATTTTTATGCATAAACTTATCTTCCTGAGTAGGTAAAACTCCTTGTAGAAAACTTAAATGCCTTTCAGCATCCTGTCTAAATTCAAGGTCAGCTAAGGCTTTTTTATATTGACCGGAAGCAAGTTCATAAACCAATTTATCATTAAAATCCACCTTGCTATCCTTTTGATTGATACAACGTTCCGCAGATGCTTCATAAGCCTCACCCAAAGCTATCCAGCCCAGTCCGTAAGATTTATCAATGGCTAAGACTTTCCTGGCATAAGAGCGGGCGCTGACAAACCGGCCCAAATCTTTATAGCACCGGCTTATCTCAGCCATGACTTTCTTGTTACCCGGTTGAATTTGCATAATGGCCTTAAACTGAGTTATCGCATCATTAGATTTATCCAACCTACTATAAGCATTTCCGACGTATTCTATTGCGGCTATGTCATTAGGGACCAAGGTCAAAAATTCATGGAAGCGCTCAATCGACTTTTCAAATTCTTCAACCTGCTCGAAATATAGTTTCCCCAGGTCAAAACGTACCTGACTATCCTGAGGATCCCGCTCTCTGATTTTTTCTTTTTCAGCTATGAGCGCATCTATATCGCCGCTCCTGCTAATCAAAGAAGTTTTCTTTAGCTGAGCCTCCATATTGTTGGGGTCGATGGCGAGGATTTTGTCATAAGCAGCAATCGCATCTTGATCCTGCTCTAACTTTACATAAAGTGAAGCAAGCTGATTCCAATCATCTACAGACTCGGGCTTTTGCTCCACAACTTTTTTATATCGCTCAACGGCTTCTTCTGTGAGCCCCCGGTTTGACAAAAGATACCCAAGCATCTGATGTAAATAAGTATATTCCGGATATTTTTCAGCACCTAACTCAAAAATAACCTGGGCGCTATCCGGGTCACCGCCATTCAAGTAACTATTGCCCAAATAGCGATAGGTTTTTGCCCCAAATTTATTTATTGTGTCAAGCTTGGCTACGTTCCAAAAATGTTTTTTTGAGCTGTCGTATTGTTTGTTCTTATAATTCTCGTATCCGAAACTCCAACTTTTTAATAACTCAAATTCGTATTTTTTTCTGGCAGCTTCAGCGTCAACTTCGCTGTTATTTTTTCCTTTCTTTTTCTTCCTTTGAGCAAAAGAATCCTCCACTGTGGCAGTAGCCCCCAATACTAAAATCAAAATCAACCCAACACAGTTTATTAATTTATTGGTGACCCAATTTTCTTTTCTCACTTTCAATACCTCCGCGTATTTTGTAATTTCAAGCTTTTATCAAAAAAAAAATGTTTTGAATTAGGAGTAACGTCAACGCCTTAAGTGAAAACTTTAAGAAAAAATTGCTTAAAATGCAAGCGAATTGTTACAATTAATTTATCGCCGGCGCAGAAACCACTTTTCACCGACTGTAATGCTGCCGGTGAAACGGATTACATTTTCACGAAACGGGTTCTGTGAGGAGGAGCCTCGTCTGCCTGTCTCCAATGCCAGATCTAGACGGCCCGCACTCCATTTGATTGGCAAGCCTAAACCGATTGTGGCAAAAATTTCGGTTACTTTTTCACCGACTGGCTCCTCTAAGCCCAAAATTTTATAGTAAATACCTGCTCTCACCGCCATTCTACTAAAATATGAATCTCTAAAAGAGCCTCTTCCCGAATACTCTAGTCCGAGTGCAATTCTTTGACTATCGTTATTAAATTGACTGTCATTATTGAAGCCTTCATTACTAACTTCACTCCATTGTTCTTTGTAGTAATCAATCCCGACCAACAGTTTTCGCCCTAGACCAAAGGAGGTACCGACTCCAAACGTCAAAGGTAATTCAATATCACTCGTAGAAACATTTGGAAACTCCGCAACACTCAAGTTAAGTGAGTTGTCTGCATTTAAAGTAACTCCGGGTGTAAGAACGCCGGCTAAACTCCAATTCGACAAAATTTTGAAGATCACTCCCAGTCTGACATTTAACCCGGTAACGTTTTGGCTCAGTTCAGCTTGAGTATCTAAAAAATCGGGCGAAGTAAAATCGACACGCTGAATATTTCTTAGAAGTCCAAAATAAAAAAGTCCGGTTGCACCTAAGTAGAGTCTATTAAACGGCCTGATAGATAGGCTGAGGAACCCTGTGCTCAAGCCCCCGTCATATGAAACGGTCTCCAAGCGGGGGTTTCCATCAGATAAAATTTCATCTGTGAATGAAACTTCAATAGAACTATACGGATTGAGCCCTAGTGAAACAGCGACTCTATTCTGTTTAAGAGGTATCACAAATTGCACCCCCGAAACATTGGTATCTGTAATTGAAGCCTCCTGTGAAGAATTTTTTAGATCGGCCACAGAATGCCGAAAGTTACCCGAAATAGTGCTAAGAGGCAAGGCACTCAAACTTGCGGGATTCAAAAAGCTTACAGTTAAGGCATCTGTCAAAGCGAGACCCACACCTCCCATGCCAGTACTCCGGCCGCTAACAAAATAGCTCACAAGTCCGATTCCTTGTGAAGAGTAGAATGACTGTGCCTTGAGGGAATTAAGGTTAGTGCCAAAAATTAGAAGCACTAAGAAAACTATACTTTTACTTTTATTACATAGCATTGATTTTCTCATTTTTTAAGGAATTTTCGGAGAGGTTGTGAAATCAATTTGCAATCTTGCGCTTGCTGCAGAGTCCATTGTAGTAGACCGAAACGCGACCCTGGCTACGTCCAGACCGGGAGTTGCCGATCTGATTAAAAAGCCGTTATTATCAATTCGATTATTAACCCATAATTGAATAAGGCTTCTTATTGGAATTGTAACCGTGGTCATATCTCTGGTAATGAGTGGAATTACAAGAGGATCTACTGAGATAGTGCCAAGCTCAACTGACTCAGGTGACTCAAACGGTGTATCTAAACTAATCATTTGAAGTATGAATGGATCTTCACCTATGATGGAATTATCCCGGTCCAGAGTAAGTATCAAATCAGCTCTATTGATCGTAGCCAGGCTGTCAATATCGGACAAATCAAATTTAACCACGGTTTGTCGGCTGAATACATTATCAACATATAACCGTCCTGCTGGCGGCTCTATCAAACTGCTGAACAAATAGGCGTCAGCAGTAACGGGTATAAATAAAGTATCTTTCTCAGTACCGTCAAGAATCTCAAGGTCTAGCGTTGGTAATGGTTGCGTGAGAGCATCTTTTGAATAGAATTCTTTAATAAAAAGACTTTGATCCAGATCGAAGTTAACGAGAAAGCCAAAGTTCTCCAAAGTAGTGTCTGCCCAGCTCTTCACTAAATCAACACCTTCCGAATTCAAAGAAAATCGAACAGTTTCAATCCTGGTCAAATTGGAATCAAGCGCAGTGCCTGAAACAGACAGGATTTCAGCACTCGCTATTGCGTTGGCATCGAAGGAGTTGGCAAAATTATCCTCTGTTACTTTCCCCTCCTCCCAATCTTCTCTCACCGCATGAATACTCGCCATAAAGGATGATTTGTTTCGGTTATCCCCCAGGAGCTCCCTAGTTCGGATTGAAATAGTAGCATTTGTAATCGTGACTGTGTCGGGTATGTTTTCAAATTTCAGCAAAATATTGGTCTCGATATTCTTAAAAGCGCCAAGGAGCAGCAAGGGTGCATTCCCTGTAGCAACAAGCGTGTCTGAAAAAGTCTCTTCGATTTCCAAAGTGGTTATTAGCGTATCAGCAACTACTCCCTTGTCGTTTGGATCGAATCCATCGTCTTTACTAAAACCCTGGATCGATTTATCACTCCCGCAACTCGTTAAGCAGATCAAGTATAGAACAACAATCGGTAGGAAAAAATTTATGCAGCCGCTCTTTTTTTTGCTTAATTTAAATGTCTTAAACCTATTCATAAAACCGCTTTCCATTAATACCTCGAATCAGTTTTCACAAACTATTTTTCCTGATTTCACAACAGCCTTAATTAAATTTACACCAAAATGGTAAGGTATATAACTCAGATTTGGAACATCCCAAATCACCATATCAGCTTTTTTTCCTACTTCCAAAGACCCTAATAAGTTCCCGCAATTTATGGCTAAAGCAGCGTGATATGTGGCTGCGGTGAGCGCTTCTGTGGGTTTGAGCTTTAGCTTTAAACAAGCCAAAGTTAATATCAGGGGCATCGATTCGCTCATACATGTGCCCGGGTTAAAATCCGTTGCTATTGCAATTGGCAGTCCTACCTCATGCATCCTGGTCGCTTGGGCATATTTTTCTTTACCCAGAAAGAAAACAGCGCCTGGTAACAGCACCGGCACAACCTTATGAGTTACCATCTTCTCCCAGTCATCTTCATCTGTGTATTCCAGGTGATCGGCCGAAGTTGCTTCTAATTCTGCAGCCAGGGCAGTGCCGCCATTTCGGGTAAGTTGGTCCGCATGTATTTTTAAATTGAATCCCATGTCTTTGGCAGCGCCTAAAATTTTTCTCGAATCCTCAACCGTGAACACATGAGACTCGCAGAAAATGTCACAAAATTCAGCCAGGTTTCTTTCTTTAACCTCAGGCATCATTTCATTAATGACCAGATCGATATAGCCATCTTTGTTGCCGCGGTACTCATCTGGGATTTCATGCGCTCCCAAGAATGTCGGCACCAGGTCCAGGGGATGTCGCTGGTTTAATTCATTAATAACTTCGAGTGATTTGATTTCATCTTCAATAGTCAGGCCGTAGCCGCTTTTTGCCTCAATTGTTGTGGTGCCGTATTCGAGGAATCTATCCAAACGTGGCAGTACTTTCTCGACCAGCTCTTCTTTGGAAGTGTTGCGAAGACTGCGAACACTCGACCGAATGCCGCCGCCCGCCAAAGCGATCTCTTCGTAACTTTTGCCACTAATGCGCATTTCAAACTCATTTTCCCGCGTCTCTCCAAAAATTGGATGGGTGTGGCTGTCGACGAAACCGGGCGTGACAATTTTCCCGGATGCATCGATTATTTTAACACCTTCCCCTATTCCGACCTGAGAATCAAGCTCTGCAGTCTTACCGACAAAAACAATTTTGCCCTCACAGGCTGCTAAAGCCCCATTTTTTATTGTCTTAAAACCCGCTGGTTTAAAGCCTTCATTTGCCAGTGGCGTGGCAATTTCAGCGCAGTTCTTTACGATGAAGTCAGTTTGCAATCTTCAATCCGGTTGAATTATTATTTCATCATCGGCACGTTAACACCTTTTTCTTTCGCCACTATAACCGCCTTCTCATAACCTGCATCAACGTGCCGGGCAACGCCAATTCCCGGATCGTTGGTCAAAACGCGCTCTAAACGCTCGGCAGCGTCTTTGGTGCCGTCGGCAACAATCACCTGTCCCGCGTGAATGGAATTGCCAATGCCAACCCCGCCGCCGTGGTGCACCGAAACCCAAGTCGCCCCGGAAGCGGTATTTAACAGAGCGTTTAAGATCGGCCAATCTGCGATGGCATCCGAGCCGTCCTTCATGCCTTCGGTTTCGCGGTTGGGAGATGCAACCGAACCGCAATCAAGATGATCCCTGCCAATGACGATCGGCGCTTTAATCTCGCCTTTTGCAACCAGTTCGTTAATTGCCAGGCCGAACTTAGCGCGCTCGCCGTAACCGAGCCAGCAAATTCTTGCAGGCAATCCTTGAAATGCAATCCTTTCTCTTGCCATTTTTATCCAGCGGGTAAGCGACTTGTCCTCCGGGAAAAGCTTTAAAACAATTTCATCGGTTTTAAAAATATCTTCTGCATCACCCGAAAGCGCCGCCCATCGGAAGGGGCCTTTCCCTTCACAGAAAAGTGGTCTGATATAAGCGGGTACAAATCCCGGGAAATCAAAGGCATTTTTAAGTCCTGCTTTTAACGCCTGACCGCGTATATTATTTCCGTAATCAAATGTCACTGCGCCCATATTTTGCAGCTTCAGCATGGCCTCTACATGAGTCACCATCGAATTGTAACTTCTTTTAACATACTCCTGCGGATCTGATTCACGCAAACGAAGCGCTTTGTCATAAGATATCCCGGCCGGCACATAGCCGGTCAATTCATCATGTGCCGAAGTTTGGTCGGTTAACAAATCAGGGATAACCCCACGTTTGACCAGCTCTGGAAGTACCTCTGCGCAGTTGCCCAACAAAGCAACTGAGACGGCCTCTTGTTTTTCTTTTGCATCCTGAACAATTTGTAGTGCCTCAGACAAATTATTCGTTTTTTTATCGCAATAGTGAGTCTCAATCCTGCGCTCGATTCTGCGTGCATCGACTTCGACGCCCAGAAAAACCGCGCCGTTCATAGTTGCTGCCAATGGTTGAGCGCCTCCCATTCCGCCTAAGCCACCCGAAACAACCAACTTACCTTTCAAATCCCCCCTGAAATGCTTTTTAGCAGCGGCAGCAAAAGTTTCATAAGTACCCTGCAGGATTCCCTGCGTTCCTATATAAATCCAGCTTCCAGCGGTCATCTGGCCGTACATGATCAGTCCCTTATCTTCCAGGTCACGAAAGTACTCGGAAGTGGCCCAGGCCGGCACCAGGAGTGAATTGGCGATAATGACTCTCGGGGAGTAAGGATGCGTCCTAAAAACCCCAACCGGTTTGCCGGATTGAATGAGCAACGTTTCATCATTCTCGAGATTTTGCAGTGACTTGACAATTTGATGGTAGCAGTCCCAGTTTCGAGCTGCCCGGCCAGTGCCGCCATAAATAATTAAGTTCTCAGGATCTTCGGCAACGTCGGGATCCAAATTGTTCATCAACATTCGCATGGCTGCTTCTTGTGCCCATCCTTTGCAGGTGAGCCTATTGCCTCGTGGCGCTCGGATTGCTTTACTTTTTCTCAAAACACTTTAGTTCGTTTTAAATAAATAAAAAAACCGACTGCTAACCCATCAATCGGCTTTAAATTTCCATAAAGAAAAACATTACTTTACTTGGAAATTACTCTTCAACTTCAGTCTCTTCTTTCTCAGATGTTTGTTTCTCTTTTTTCTTGGTCTTCCCTTCTTCCTTCGACTTATGCTTTTCCATCAGAACCCCTTCATAACCAACCAGCTCCAAAAGTGCTATTTCCGCACCGTCGCCTTTGCGGCGGCCAAGCCTGATGATCCGTGTGTATCCGCCATCTCGTTCTTTATATGTCGGAGCAATCTCATCGAAAAGATTTTTAACAACTCTCTTGTCGTGAATCGTCTTTAAGATCTGCCTGCGATCTGCCAAAGTTCCACGTTTAGCAAAAGTGATGATGCGATCGACGGTTTTTCTAACGGCTTTTGCGTTAGCTATAGTCGTCTTTATTTGCTTATGCTCAAACAAAGACGTGGCTACATTAGAGTAGAGAGCTTTTCTGTGTGCTGCCGTTCTATTTAATTTAGCGTTTACTTTTTTGTGCCGCATTATCGATATTTCCAGTAATTATTCAGTGTCACCTTTGAGATATTTTTCAGTGTCAAATCCGAAGTGAAGCCCTTTCTCCTCTAAAATCTTGGTTAACTCCTGCAGCGACTTCCTGCCAAAGTTTCTAAACTTGAGCATCTCAGGTTCATCTCTTTTTACCAGATCCCCAATCGTCTTGATATTGGCAGCCATCAAACAATTGTATGAGCGAACGGATAATTCAAGTTCATCGACCGGCATCTTTAAAAGTTTGCGAATTTGCAGAACTTCTTCGTCAACCTCAACGGGTTCTTCTTCTTCAGGCTCAATGTCGAAGTTAATAAAAAGTTGAATATGATCCTTCAAAATCTTTGCCGCATAAGTCAAAGCGTCATCAGGAGTTATGCTGCTATCCGTTTCAACTTCGAGTATCAGCTTTTCGTAATCCGTTCTGTCGCCGACACGGGTATTTTCTACTTTATAAGAGACTTTTTTGATGGGTGTATAAATTGCATCGATTGGAATAGAGCCAATCGGCTGATCCGGTTGTTTGTTCTTCTCAGCCGGCACGTAACCGTGACCGCGAGAGATTCTAAACTCAATGTCAAAATTTGCATCTTTATTTAGAGTAGCTATGTGTCTGCCGGGGTTTAAAATTTCAAACTCCGTGGTTCCATTCTGGATATCACCCGCTATAAAGTCACGCGGTCCCTGCAGATGAACCATAAATTTTTCAGGACGTTTTGTCATTAATTTAAATCTAACTTCTTTCAAATTCAAAATCATTTCTGCAACATCTTCCACTACCCCCGGAATCGTAGAAAGCTCGTGCAGAACGCCATCAATCCGAATCATGGAGATTGCTGCACCTGGCAGGGAAGATAAAAGAATTCTTCGCAAAGAATTCCCGATTGTTACACCGAAACCTCGTTCCAAAGGTTGTAAAACAAACCTACCAAAAACATTCGAATAATTTGCCTCATCAATTTCAATACTTTCAGGCATCTGAAGATTAGGCCAATTCATATTTTTTATATTCTCCACTTATCCTTAAGTTCAACTATTTAGAATACAACTCTACAATCAAAGACTCATTAACTTCTAGTGGAATATCTGCTCTAGCAGGAATATTCATCAGGGTTCCAACCATACCGGCTTTGTCTAACTCTAACCACGGCAGTTGTTTATCTTCACGAATTTTTTTCATCGCGGCATGAATGGTTTCCAGTTTCTTGCTTTTATCTTTGACTTTCACTTCATCTCCCGCCTTCAAACTATAGGAGGGAATATCGACCAGCTTTCCGTTCACCATAAAATGGCGATGACGAACCAACTGGCGGGCAGATTTGCGCGACGGAGCAAAACCTAAACGATAGACAATATTATCGAGGCGCCGTTCCAGCAATTGCAGCAGATTTTCGCTTGTAATTCCTTTTTGTCGTTCTGCACTCTCAAAATAATTTCTGAATTGAGACTCCAAAACACCATAGATTCTGCGAACTTTTTGTTTAGCCCGCAATTGAATCCCATACTCGGACTGCTTAAAACGCCGGCGTGTTCCGTGCTGCCCCGGAGGATAAGCTTTTTTGTCCACCGGGCATTTCGGCGTCATACATTTCGTGCCTTTTAGAAACAATTTTTCTTCTTCTCTTCTGCAAAGTTTACAAACAGGACCAATATATCTTGCCATTTATTTCTGCACCCTTATAAAAATAATTAAACACGTCTCCTTTTTGGCGGTCGACAGCCGTTGTGAGGAATTGGGGTCACATCCTTAATAGCTGTGATTTCCAGTCCTGCAGCCTGCAGGGATCGCACTGCTGATTCTCTACCGGAACCCGGACCTTTTATCAAGACCTCGACGCGCTGAAGTCCCAGCTCCATAGCTTCTTTTGCAGCAGTTTCTGCAGAAAGCTGTGCAGCAAAAGGGGTACTCTTTCGTGACCCTTTAAAACCGATCTTCCCGGCCGATGCCCAGGAAATCACATTTCCGTATTGATCAGTTAGGGTCACAATTGTGTTGTTAAATGTTGCCTTAATATGAGCGACCCCATTGGATTCAACTCTTTCTTTCTTTTTACCTTTTTGTCTTTTTGGCGCTGCCATCTACACGGTTTCCTTTTAATATGAATTTATCACCTTATTTCTTTTTGCCGCCGACGGCAGCTCTTCTCCCTCTGCGAGTCCGGGCATTTGTGTGAGTCCGCTGTCCGCGTGACGGCAGGCTCCGACGGTGCCTCAAGCCACGGTAACACCCAATATCCATAAGCCGCTTGATGTTCATTGTAACCTCGGTTCTCAAAGCACCTTCAACTTTGTAGTCCTTGGTAACGATGTTTCGAATTTTGGTTACGTCTTCAGTAGATAAATCCTTTACCCGGATATCCCCATCTACGTTAGTCTGCCCCAGAATTTTCTGTGCGCTTGATAGGCCGATACCATAAATATATGTCAACCCAATTTCTACTCGTTTATCTTTGGGTAAATCTACTCCAGAAATTCTAGCCAAAACATTCCTCCTCAAACATTCTTAACCCTGCCGCTGCTTATGCCGGGGGTTTTTGCAAATGACAATTACCCGACCTTTTCTGCGAATAATCTTGCAATTGTCACAAATCTTTTTCAACGAAGATCGAACTTTCATTCGTTACCTCATTTATATCTATATGTAATTCTACCCCTGCTTAAATCGTAAGGCGAAAGCTCTAGAGTTACTTTGTCGCCGGGAAGAATCTTAATAAAATGCATTCTCATTTTGCCTGAAATGTGCGCCAGGACTTTATGGCCATTCTCCAACTCAACCCTGAATGTAGCGTTGGGCAAAGTTTCAGTTATGGTACCGTCTACTTTAATTGGCGCTTCTTTAGCCATCAGTCATAGGGAGTCAAAATTTCAGGTCCATTATTGGAGACGGCTATCGTGTATTCAAAATGTACTGATGATGAACCATCCGATGTCACAACCGTCCAATTATCCTTTAACGTTTCTACTTCATAATCTCTAAAATACACCATCGACTTGTTCGACAAAACAATATCTTTTCTCT
>SMUZ01052220.1_pt1 | contig 23535 bp, 20 predicted proteins | sample 2456421 | NCBI WGS metagenome assembly SMUZ01 (sample SAMN11095932, study PRJNA526329) | marine sediment metagenome | biome: Marine sediment; feature: Surficial sediment; material: Deep marine sediment; isolation source: Hadal surficial sediment | place: Pacific Ocean | collected 2014-11 | depth... | reverse complement strand
GCGATTGACCTGGGTCACACATTCGGTTTTGCTGTGGTCGCAGAAGGTGTAGAAAATGAGGCCATACGCAACGAGTTGGTCGACATGAAGTGCGATATAGCACAGGGTTACTTATACGCACGACCTATGCCACAACAGGATTTCATCGAGTGGCTAAATCAGTACCAGCCAAGCAACTTTGCCGAGCAGGAGTCAATAAGTAGTGACGTTCTTGCTGTGGCGACAGATAAGAATGGATGACCAATCGTCTGCTTTTTAGAAATTCGAGTCAGACCGACCGCGCCAGATTGCGAAAAACGCCGGAAACGCGATCAACACGAGCAGTAGCGCCGTTCCGATTCCACCAAGCATTGGTGCCGCGATACGCTTCATGACATCCGAGCCACTACCGTCGCTGAACATGATCGGCAGTAGCCCCATTATCAATGCCAGACCCGTCATCAGCATTGGTCGAATACGTTGCTTCGCGCCATCCGCGATTGCTTCCCACGGTTCCGCCACATTATCGAACCGATTCTCATCTCGTGCCTGGCGCCACGAGATGTCGAGACACAACATCATCAGCAACCCCAGCTCTACCGCAAGCCCTGCGACGGCGATCATCCCAACGGCGACCGCCACGCTCAAATTGTAGTCGAGCAATGCGAGCAGCCAAATACTGCCAACAATCGACATCGGAAGTGCGGTCATGATGATCAGCGTTTCGACGAGTGATTTCCTATGCATGTAGAGCATCAAGAAAATCAGGAATAGTGTCATTGGGACGAGGACTTGCAACCGGGCTTTTGCACGCTCGAAATACTTGAACTGTCCCGCCCATTCCAGCCGGTATCCTGCTGACAGCGTCACCCTGTCTTGCACGACTTGTTTCGCCAGGTCGACATAGTCCGCAATTCCTATCGTTTTGTTGACGTCCACAAACACAAAACCGACCAGCTGACCGTCTTCGTTGCGTAACATCGGAGGACCCGTACGAAAATGTATATCAGCGACTTGTGTGATAGGTATCTGAGCTCCGGTAGACGTCGTCACCAGCATTCGCTGCAACGCCTCAATGCTATCTCGGTACTCCCGTGCATAGCGCACCAGGATTCCATAACGCTCCCGACCCTCAACGGTTTCACCGACGATAACTCCGCCAATTGCGGCTTCAATTACGGTTTGTACGTCCACGACATTCAGACCGAACCTGGCCGCGGCCGCACGATCAATATCGAAGTCCAGAAAATAACCACCCGTCGTGCGTTCGGCAAACGCACTACGCGTGTAGCTCTTTGTTCGTGCATCAGCCAACAATGCACGCTCTATGTCGATCGCCGTCTGCTCAATCTGTTCGAGATCCGGTCCGAAAACCTTGATGCCAAGCGACGAACGTATTCCGGTGGCGAGCATCTCCGTACGAGTCTGAATCGGCATCCACCAGATATTCGGCATGCCTGGAAACTGCATCGCCGCATCCATCTCGCTGATTAACGCGTCCCAGGTCATGCCGTCCCGCCACTCACTTTTCGGCTTCAACATGATATTGGTTTCAATCATCGACAGTGGCGCTGAATCCGTCGGGCTGCTGCTGCGCCCGATTTTGCCAAACACACGTTCGACTTCCGGGAACTTGATCAACTCACGATCCATGGTTTGCATGACTCGCGTTGCTTCGCCAATGGATATCCCAGGCAATGTCGTCGGCATGTAAAGGATGCTGCCCTCGTTCAGTGGCGGCATGAATTCATTACCAAGCTGCCGATAAACGGGCACGGTCAGGATAGCGGCAGCGAACACAATTGCGACCACTACCCAACGCCATCGGATCGCAAGTCGCACGATTGGTGCGTAAAGTGCCTGTATGCCTCGATTGAGCCAGCTATCGTCGCCGCGAATCTTGCCGCGAACGAGCAACACGGCGAGGGCAGGGATTAGCGTCACTGAAAGGAGCGCCGCGAACCCCATCGAGTAGGTCTTCATAAATGCCAGCGGCTTGAAGAGTCGACCCTCTGTACCTTCCAGCGCGAATACCGGAATAAACGACACAGTGATTATTAACAACGAAAAAAAGATGCTCGGGCCGACCTCCTGCATTGCGTGAATGATGATCGTGGTTCGGGATGAGCCATCTGCAACGTGGCTCTTCAATCGCTTGTGAATGTTGTCGACGATTACGATTGCGGCATCGACCATCGCGCCGATTGCGACAGCAATTCCACCCAGAGACATGATGTTTGCCGTGAGCCCCTGGTAGTACATTGGAATGAACGCGAGCAAGATGGCTACGGGCAATGTCACTATTGCCACCAGTGCCGAACGCACATGCAAGAGAAATACGCCGATAACTAGCGCAACGATCAACATCTCCTCCCACAGCGTGGTGCGAAGCGTGTCGATGGCACGTTTGATCAAGCTGGACCGGTCATAGACCGGCACGATTTCGACGCCTTGAGGTAAGCCAGGCTTGATTTCCTGAATTCGTTCCTTCACTCGCTCAATTACCGCAAGTGCGTTCTCTCCATAGCGCATTATGACGATACCGCCGACCGTGACGCCCTCGCCATTCAGATCTGCCTGGCCACGCTGCAGCGCAGGGCCCAGAGAAACGTCCGCAACATCGGCGACCCGAACCGGTATGCCATTATTGTCAACACTTAGGACAATCTCTTTGAGGTCTGCGACGGATTGCACGTAGCCGCGACCACGAACGAAATGCTCATGCCCGGATATTTCCAATACTCGGCCGCCGACATCTTTGTTTGACGCACGCACGGCCGCCGTCAGTTTTCTCAGTGGAATGCCGTATGACGCCAGCTTATTGGGATCGACATTGATCTGATATTCCTTCTCGAAGCCTCCTACCGAGGCCACTTCGGCGACGCCTTTCACGGCTTCCAGTGCATAGCGTAAGTTAAAGTCCTGCAAACTCCTCAAGTCGGCCAGGTTTTGATTTCCGCTCTTGTCGACGAGGGCATACTGATACACCCAGCCCACGCCAGTAGCATCCGGCCCCAGTCTCGGTTGCACACCGTCCGGCAAATCGCCGGCAGCAGAATTCAAGTATTCAAGGACGCGTGACCGCGCCCAGTACATATCGGTTCCGTCTTCGAAAATGGCGTAGACGAACGACAAACCCATGAAACTCTGACCGCGTACGAATTGCACCTTCGGTGCCGAAAGCAGAGTCGTCGTCAGCGGATAGGTTATTTGATCTTCCACCAGGTCCGGGCTGCGTCCAGGCCACTCGGTAAAGACGATGACCTGTACGTCGGACAGGTCCGGAATGGCATCCAATGGCGAATTCAGCAAGGAACGATATCCCCAGAGCGCGGCCGCCGCGGTCACCAAAATTGTCAGCAGCCAGTTACGTGCGGAAAACTCGATCAACGATTCAATCGGGCCGCGCCGATTCGGCATTTCTCCTACCACTGATCAATCCCCGTCTTGAGTTTGGTTTCTGCCGCAATCAGGAAATTTCCCGAGGTCACAATGACGTCGCCGAGGTTCAACCCTTCCGTTACTTCGATCATGCCGCCGGCGTGCTGCCCGGTTTTGATTCTTACCGGTTTCAGTTGACCACCGCCCAAATCGACAAACACGACCCGGCTTTCGCCAGCGAACAGCACCGCGTCCTCCGGTACGGCGAGGCGATGCCCGATATTTGCGCTTAGCATGACCTCTGCATACATGTCCGGCTTTAGTGCGCCATCGGAGTTGTCGAGCGTTAATCGCAGTCGACTCGTGCGACTTGCTTTATTCAGGTACGGATAGATGTAGTCCACGACAGCCGTAAAGGTCCGGTCCGGCAGGTAGGGCAGGGTTATGGTTGCGTTCATGCCTTCGCGAATCAGATCGAGATCGGCCTCGTAAACTTCGGCTTCAATCCACACGTTGCGCAGATCTGCAATGCGCAAAAGGGTCTGACCCTTTTTCGCCGCACTGCCGTCGTCGATATGTTTGCCAACGACAATGCCATCGGCGGGCGAATATATGGGCACGTACTCGCGCGGCGTTCCACGAACCTCGAGAGCCGATATCTCATTGTCCGACAAGTCCCACAGCTTAAGCCGCTGCCGTGCCGCGTTTAACAGCGAGTCGTCGGTGCTGCGCCGTGACAGTCGTTTACGAGCTGCAAGGTATTCTTGCTGGGCCGATAGAAGCTCAGGGCTGTAGATACTGAACAATCTTTGCCCACGCGTTACCGGCGCCCCAAGGTAATTAACTTCGAGTTCGCCGATCCAGGCATCGTATTTGAGCGTTATCCTTGTCAGGAGCCGCTCATCATAAGTCACTCTGCCGATCGCTCGAATCGTCTTGGTAAGGTCGTGATGGGTCACCGTGCTGGTTTCGAGACCGATCAGCTGGCGCCTGCGGCTATCAACAATAATTGTTTTTGCCAGATTTTGCTGGATACCGCTAGCCCCAATTGGCGCACCACCAGTAGCAATTCGCAGGCCGGCGCGATCCGTTGCCAGATCGAAAGTCATTATCGTACTGCCGTGATCCGAATCCGCGATGCTCAGTGTCAACGGCCAGGCGCCACGCATGCGCAGATTAACCGCACCCTCAAACTGGCCACTCGTCGTCTCGACCAGATCCGCCGGCGCGCGCATTGCTGGCATCGATCCCATCGCTGGCATTTCTGCATAAGCGCTGACCTCAACATTGTTTGCCGGATCGCCGTTTGCGAGTCGGACTCTGACGATCAATTCGCTTTCGCCGACGCGCGGCGTAGCAGGAATTGTCGCCACGCCAACTTCGAATGCACCGGACTGAAACCAGGCCAGCGATTCATCACGTGCCAAACTATCGCTGTCGTTAGAGTCCAGGACAGTGAGCCAGGAAACCACGGCAATCAGTACTGTGATAATGCCGGCTAACGCCATCTTTCTATTTTTAGTCATGATCTACCTCTGTTCCGGGATACCCGGTTTGGTCTAATTTTGTACCTGCCCAGCGCTCGAGCCTGGCAAAGCGACGCAGGTAGTCTGCGCGGTTGCGTTCAAGGTCTTCGGCGGCGGTGAGCCTGTGCTTTTCGGCCGAGATGACAGAGACGAAGTCGCCCGTACCGCTGCGGTAATCCGCTAATGCCGCGTCCAGGAATTCATCGGCTAGTGGTAACAATGCGTAGTCGTATAGCCTCACTGCTTCAAATGATTCGACGACTTCGGCATGTGCACGGGCTAGCTCACTCAGGAGTTGCGCGCGCTGATTTTCCAGTCGTGATTGCGTGCGCCGCACCTCCCATTTCGCCCTGTCTACTTCTGCCTTGCGCTTACTTCTATTCAGCGGCACGTTTATCGAGATGCCAACGATCGGTCGCTTATCTGCCTCATCCCAAAGACTGTTGTATCCCGCCGTGAAGCGCAGATCGGGCAGCAGGGCTTTCTCTGCGATCGTAACCTGTGCCTCGCGACTCATGATCTGCGCGTCAAGCGCGCGAAGCTCGGGGTGTGCCCGAAGTGCGTAGGTCTGCAATGTCTCGAGTGAAGCCACGCTGTTCGGAACAGAGATGTTGCCGGGTGCCGGCACTGGGGCATCCGGGGCTCGATTTAGCAATGCATTGATCTGTGCCCTGGCAGAATCTCTTTGTTGCGTAAGCAGCAGGCCATGTCGCCGCAGGTGCAGCTGCTCAAGTTGGACCTGAAGTACGTCCTGTTGCAAAGCTCGGCCGGCCGCGTACCTTACTTCGGCAACTGACCGTAGCTCCTCGAGCAGATTGTGCGTTGACTCGTGGATTTCCAGTGCGCGGTGCGTGAAATACCATTCTGCATACGCACTCTGTGCGAGAGCAGCTATATGCAGTCGCAACGCGTCAATACTCTCGTTTGCGGCGACGGCCGACGAGCGCGCCGACTGCTCACGCGCAGCAAGTGTACCGGGCCACGGAATGCTCTGACTTAACTCTATTTTTTGATTCAGCCCCTGACCTTCGCGACCGAATGTTCGGGGCGCCATGGCGTAGCTGAATACAGGGTCGTCGAGGGACCCGGCCGGCTCCACACTGAAAGCGGCTGCTTCTACCGCAGCGCTCAACTCTGCAATACCAGGATTCACACGCAATACGAGGTCGACCAGCAAACCCGGCGTCAGCGTGTGTTCTTCAAATACTGTGGAATCTGTTTCCACTGCGCTGACGGCCGAAGCCGCTAGCAGAACTAAATACAGAAAATTTCTTGGATAGGGAACTGAAATCACAGGCCACCTCCGTTTTATCGTTGGGACAAAATACGGATAACCGTCAACTGACCTGCGGTCAGCAACGATATTGAGGTGGATGTGTCTAGATACGCAGGCGCTGCGTAATCAGATAGGTTGCGACTTTAGCGGTGGGAGATATCCATGTGTGATCGACACCGGATAATGATGCAGTGACCAAAGGCTGTATCGAAGACTCGAGAGAGGCAACTGCAGCATCTGGGGGATCACTGTTGGATTCGAACTTGATCGGCTTTGCCGCGGTCTGCGCCTGATCTGTTGCGATATCGATGACTAGCTCAACCGATTTTTCGCAGCACGGCTCACTGTCGATGAGTAGTGCTTCGTCGATATCTGAATCCGCGCAGCAGCAGTCGACGTAAACGACCGCTTCCATCATTTCGCAATAATACGAAACGTGGGCCTGAACGGATCCCACGATCAGAATCAGGCCTATCAGTACGCTTCGCACAATGTGTTTATTAGGTCGCCGCATTTGATCAAAGTATATGGCGGTAGCGAATTGAATGCCAAGGCAATTCACGCTATCGATCAACACCATCGATGTACCCTCGGCCCGGCCTGGACTGTGGGCCGAACCTGGCGATACAATTCTTGACTCTGCAGTAACTACAGGGATTAGACTCCTTTAGTAATGAGCTCGACAATGGACACTCAAACAGCGATTGAGGACTCCTCGCTTGCCGGCCGCGTGTTGGACAACCCCCGTGTGGGTGTGAGATTGAGCTGGGTAAGCCTCTTCGCAAGTACAAGCACGTGGATCTGCTGCGCGCTGCCGATACTCCTGGTCACGATGGGCGCCGGCGCGACCTTGGCGGGCATCACCAGGCAATTTCCATTGCTCACGACGTTGGGCGCGCACAAAAACTGGATGTTCGTGATATCCGGTGTCCTGCTGGCGGCAGCAGCCGGATTAGCGTGGCGTTCAGGGCAACGCTGTCCGGCAGACCCGGTGCTGGCCCAGCAATGTCAACGCTTACAACGATGGAACAAGGGAATATTGTGGATTTCAGCGATCGTCTGGTTGATTGGTTCTGTCGCGGCGTTCTTGGCACTACCCGTACGAATGTATCTTGATCAATAGAAGGAAGGCACATGATGCGTCAGTTAATTATCGTTGCAGCTCTTGTCTTCGCCACCGCGTCGGCTTTTGGCGCCGACGAAACAGTCCTTGAAATTGATATCGATGGGATGACTTGTCCGTTTTGCGTTTACAGCCTCGAGCGGGAGTTGAGCAAGCTGAGCGAGGTACAACAGGTAATGATCAGCCTGAAATCACACAAAGCTCGGCTTATCCTGAAAGAGGGTGCGAGCGTCGACTCAGAAACCCTGCGGGAAGTTGTATTAACAGCTGGCTTCACGCCGGGAGAAGTCAGGGACGTTTCGGAAGGAAGCTGATGAGGTTACATCGCCGGCTGTTTGGCTTGGTGGCATTGGTTTGCCTGCATGGACTCGCGGCGCACGCCGGTGGACTACGATCGCTCGTTGTTTTACCGCTGGAGCCCGGCGGCATCGTCGCCCGCCTTCAGGTCGTCGGCTCATCGAGCCCAAACAACATGACCGTTACTGGCACCGTCTTGTACGGACTGACAACCCGTCAGACGTTGATTATCAGTGTCCCCTATAGAGACCTGGAATCTGGTGACGATGGCTTCGGATATGTCACGGGCTTGTATCGCCGCACAATATTCCAACACGACGCACCGGGCGCGACGCGTCGCATTGCTGTAATCGGCGGCCTTCGTGTGCCGACGGATAACAATCTCGACCCGCAGATGGGTGCCGGCCTGGTCGCAACGATGTACAAGCAGCGAAGCGAGTGGGACTTTGATCTCCTGTGGATGGAGGGACTCGGGCGAAGCGGCGACAGCGCTCGATACGACGTTTCGTGGCAGTATCGTCTGACTCCATCTGAGTACCCGGAATGGGGCATACCGACCGAATGGCAGTCAGTAGTTGAATTAGGCGGCCGGTATGCCGAAGGATTTGAAATGGTTCATCAGCTGACCTTCGGTGCGCTTTGGGTCCATCCCAGCTGGGTATTCGAAGCAGGAATCATTCAGGACCTGAACGGCCCCGACGCAACGTCGTTCTTGCTTGGCATGCGAAAACATTTCTGACCGACTGGATCGCCAAATAATTTCTCGTTAGCATTACCGGACACGCTCGAACAGATTCACCAATTCGACGATCTTTTTGCGTTTCTGCTGCATGGTTCCATGCCGCAGCGCTTCATCCACGCATTCCCCGGCATGAGCACGCAAAATCTCGGTCTCGGCTTTGGTTAGCGCGGCTTTGGTCGCCTGAATCTGGTGCAGGATGTCAATGCAGTATCTATCGTCCTCAAGCATGCGCGCCAGTCCTTTGACCTGACCCTCGATTTTCTTCAACCGCCTCACGATCAGCTCACGGTTGGTGATTTTCTCAGCCATAACTTTCCCCGTTCCTGGTTGACTTTATACCCCATAGGGGTATACGCTGATCATTATATACCCTATAGGGGTATAAGGTAAACTGATTAATTTGCAATTAAACGATGGGCGAAACATGAGATGAATACACAGACTCACACTCACCATGGGCAGGGCAGTATGCTTGTGACCTCCGCGCAAGCAACCCTGCATTGCCTGACAGGGTGCGTTATCGGTGAGGTCGCCGGCCTGATGATCGGAATAGCACTGGGCCTGGGTCCGTGGATCAGCATGGGTCTTGCGACCATTCTCGCCTACATCACCGGCATGACTCTCGGCGTTGTTCCCGTCGCCCGGCGTGAGAACATCAGCATGGCCAGTGCGTTCCGAGTAATCTGGATTGGCGAAGTAATTTCCATCGGAGTGATGGAGATCGTGATGAACGCGGTCGACTACAGCGTCGGTGGTGTGCAGGCGAACAGCCTTCTCGAGCCGGTATTCTGGATCGGCATTGGGGTCGCAATTCCGGCTGGATTCGTTGCCGCATGGCCTGTCAATTGGTGGCTGCTAAAACGCAATTTGAAAGCTTGTCATTAGAGGTCTACTCTGATTCTTATGAAGGTTGTTTGGACAATATTGCTGGTATTGTTTGGAGTCGCTTCGCCAATGTCGCTATGGGCAGCCGTTATAAGTCCTTGCGGCCAACAGGATCAGACACTATCGCGCAGCATCGTTATTGTTGAGTCGCTCCACGATGACATGGCGGCGCACAATGATCATGGTGCAATGCATGAGACAAGTTCGCATCACGGCAGCCATAATGACGGCGACTCGTCGCCAAGAGAATGCGACTGTTGCGCGACCTGCGTTTCGGCTTGTGCATCATCGGCAACCGCAACTACAGCCATCGGCTCTGAGTCACCGAATTCATTGTTGGACAATCAAAGTCCGCCCGGTTCGGGCGCGAACTGGTATTACAGCAACCCCGATCGTAACTCTCTGTTTCGACCCCCCAAACCTGACGCCTAGCTGAGCGCCGCGTAACGCACGCGGTTTGGTTGTTGCGAATTCGTCGCAAGGTGCTCAGCTATCTCCTCCTGGTAATTGCGTCTTTTCGCAATTTTTGTCCGCACGTAACTATGCGGAAATCAATAAACAGAGTTGATTATGAAAATACCCAAGACTTTCATCGTGGTCACCGTTAGCGTTGCCACGATCGTCGTGATCGCCATCGTCGGCTTCGCGAATTCGGGCATTTACGACGTTAGTGCGAGCTCCTCGCATAGCGGAATTGTCAATTGGCTACTTACAACGACATCGCATGCATCGGTTAAACGCCGGGCACAGTCTATAGACGTACCGGATCTCAATGATGACGCATTGGCGCTCGCCGGTATCAACGACTTCAGCGGGATGTGTGCAGGCTGCCATGGCGCGCCGGGCCAGGACCCCGAGGCAATGGGCCAGGGTCTGAATCCTCCACCGCCAGACCTTGCGATGGCGGCATTGGAAATGTCACCGGCTGAACTATTTTGGGTAACAAAACATGGCATCAAAATGACCGGTATGCCCGCATGGGGTGTGACGCATGATGACGATGCCATTTGGCCGGTTGTGGCATTCCTGACGAAACTGCCTGAGCTCGATGCGACTCAATACAAGGAGTTAATGGCGAACGCAAAAGGCATGGGGCATCACATCGATGATACGGAGCAGCAAGACGACGCCCCCGGGGCAAAAGAGGAACATGATTATGGATCCCATGAACACTAATCCGATTAGCTCAGCGCTGATGTCGCGACGTCGTTTTGTGACGGGAGTAGCCGCCGGCAGCGTACTTCTCGGAAGTGGACTGGTGAGTCATTCGTCCTACGCGAACCCTAATAGCCGAACACCGATCACTACACTTTCCGGCAGGCAGTTCGATCTCAACATCGGCTATCGTGCTGTGAATTTCACTGGCGAGGAACGACAAGCAACTGCGATCAATGGTTCCGTACCCGGGCCAATATTGCGTTGGCGCGAGGGCGAGCGGGTAACGTTGCGGGTCACCAACAACCTGGCTCACGACACATCTATTCACTGGCACGGAATGATTCTACCTCCCGGCATGGACGGCGTTCCCGGCATCAGTTTTGAAGGCATCAAACCCGGAGAAACCTTCACGTATCAGTTCGATGTACGGCAAAACGGCACCTTCTGGTATCACAGCCATTCCGGATTTCAGGAGCAGACAGGGATGTACGGCGCCATCGTCATCGATCCGATCCGGATCGACACGGTGAGTTCTGACAGGGATTACGTCGTCTTGCTATCCGACTGGAGCGATGAGAAACCCGAGAGAATTTACGCCAAGTTGAAGAAGCAAAGCGACTACTACAACTTTCGTGAACGAACCGCCGGCGATCTGTGGCGAGACATTTCGGAAAAGGGCTTGAGTCAGATGCGAAAAGATCGCTCGATGTGGAACCGGATGCGAATGAGTGACCGCGACCTGGCTGACGTTACTGGTTATACGTATACCTTTCTGATGAATGGTGCTACGCCAGAGGACGGGTGGCTTGCCTTGTTCAAGCGCGATGAGAAAATTCGACTGCGTTTCATCAACGGCTCGGCAATGACCATTTTCGACGTGCGTATACCAGGGCTGAAGCTGACCGTTGTAGCCGCGGACGGGCAAAATATCGAACCGATTACCATCGATGAATTTCGAATCGGCGTTGCGGAAACTTATGATGTGATCGTCGAACCTGACGCTGACAGCGCTTACACGATTTTTGCCCAGAGTATCGACAGAACCGGCTACGCCCGCGGAATACTGAGTCCGGATGCCGATTGGACTGCCGATGTACCGGCCATGGATCCACCGGTTCTTTTGGGCCACCGAGAAATGGGCATGGGTGGTGTCGATGACAGCCAACACGACATGAGCAATATGTCTGGCATGGATCACAGCCAGCATGAAATGAGTGGCATGCAGGAAGTGGTGCCGAAAGGCGGCCCGTCGGTGGGACCGGCTGGTTACGGTAGTCAGCGTGAGATCACGCATGTGGCCACAGAATTTGGTCCACACGTCGACATGCGCGCATCGACGCCAATAGACGGTCTGTCGGACCCGGGTATCGGCTTGCGCGACCATCAGCAGCTGTATGGCAGACGCGTACTGACGTATGCAGATATTCGAAACATCGAACGAACGCGTGATCCCAGGGATCCCGAGCGGGAAATCGAACTGCATCTTACGGGCAATATGAACCGGTACATGTGGTCCATCAACGGCATAAAGTTTGCCGATGCGGAGCCGCTGCGGCTTACCTACGGAGAGCGGGTTCGGATACATCTGGTCAATGACACCATGATGACTCACCCGATTCATTTGCACGGAATGTGGAGCGAGCTGGAGACGGGCGATCCGCAATTTCTTCCTCGCAAACACACCGTTATCGTTCAGCCCGGCTCCAGAATCAGTTACCTGGTGACCGCGGATGCGATGGGTGGATGGGCCTATCACTGTCATCTGCTGTATCACATGGCGGGCATGTTTCGCGAAGTGAGGGTGAGTTAGATGGCCGGTCGAACAGTGCACAATTTCGCATTTGCGGGCACTCTGGCCATGGTCGTTTTTCTGTGTGGTTCGGGCAGTGCCCGGGCCGATATGGAGGATGATCCTCTATTGCTAACGGTCATACTGGATCAAATAGAGATGCGCGACGTGGCCGATGACAACACTCTTTCCTGGGGTGCCGAGGGCTGGCTGGGCAAAGACCTTCACAAGATCTGGTTCAAGTCAGACGGTGAGCGTAGTGCAGGAAGTACGGATGAAGCCGAGTTGCAATTCCTGTTTAGCAAAGCCATTGCCAGATATTGGGACTTTCAGCTAGGCGTACGCCATGATTTCAAACCTTCGCCGAGCCGAAGTTGGGCGGCCATCGGATTCAAGGGATTGGCCCCGTATTTTTTCGACATCGATGCAGCCGTATTTATTGGTGAGTCAGGGCGTACTGCAGGTCGATTTGAGGCCGAATATGAATTGCTTCTTACCCAACGCCTCATTCTCACACCAGACATCGAAATCAATTTATACGGTCAAAACGATTCGGACGTTGGTATCGGCTCCGGACTGTCAGACATTGAGGTCGGATTACGGTTGCGATACGAGATACGACGCCAGTTTGCGCCGTATATTGGGTTCAACTGGTCGAGAATGTTTGGCAATACGGCAGATTTTGCGGAGGCTGACGGTAGGGATACTTCTGAGACACAGCTAGTGATTGGGTTTCGAGCGTGGTTCTAGACATTGAGATGTCAGTTCTGGACCCATCAGGCGTGGTTTGCGATACAACCCTGTGCCGAGTCGATGTATCCTCAACTGATCTTTCAGGGGGGAAGCGTTGTGAGAAAAATGCATGCTCTGTCGATCGCTGTTTTGCTGCTTGCGGCCGCACCGCTGTCTGCGAGCGTGGCACTGGACATGGTTACGACGGACGCGTCCGGACAGATCATTGAGGCGATGAAGGTCTATGCCCAATCGGGCAAGATTCGCATGGATGGCGTGGGTCAGACAGCGGATGAACAAATGTCGATGATTTTCCTGGGAGAGGAATTCCTCGTACTGGACCACGCCAATCAAACATACATTGTTGTGGATGCCGCCATGATCGCGGACGTGGGTTCGAAGATGGAGGTAGCGATGCAAAAAATGGAGGCGCAGCTTGCCAATATGCCGCCTGAACAGCGCGCCATGGTCGAAGAAATGATGCAGGGCCAGATGCAAGGATTGATGGGTGCGCAGTCCGAAAAACGAATTCCACCGCGAGTCGAACAGATCGGGGCCGGACAGTGGGAATCAAAGCCCTGTACTCAGTACGCTGTGTACAAGGGCGCAGAAAAAACGCAGGAAATCTGTGCGGCACCCCTGGATGAGATTCAGGGAGTGGGCGAGGCCATGAGTGCATTCGAGAGCATGGCCGGATTCATGAATACGTTGAGCGAATCAATGCCCGAACCAATGGGGTCAGCGATGGCCGAAAATCCTATGGAACTCATTGATCAGATCGACGGGTTCCCGGTGCGTAGAGTGGATTTTTCGCACGGCCAGATAGTTTCTGAAACGACGCTCGAGGGGGTGGTGGAACAGGTACTGGACGAAAGTCTGTTCGCAGTTCCGGCGGACTACACGCGACAGGATCCGTTTGCAGGACAGTAGGGCATTGGACATTGCGTGAAGGCGTTGGATTACCGTATAATCCCGCGCGAACGCGGTGGTGTGTTTTTTGACACCCCGCTACCAGAGTTTTGGTAGAGAAGCCCCGCGTAGGGGTTTTTTGTTGCGAGTAAGAATGGGCCTAAGGCCCATTTTTTGTTTTAAAACAAAGAGTAAGGTATTTTGAATGACGGGTGATGAGCTGGCGAAACTGCTGGAACCGGCCGTCGAGCGTCTGGGCTACGAGTTATCGGACCTGGAGGTGAAATTGGGCGGCGAGAACGGTGTTGTGCGGGTGTTTATTGACAAGCCCGATGGCGTTGCTCTCGCCGACTGCGAGATCGTGAGTTCAGCGGTGAGCGCACTACTCGATGTTGAGGAGCCCTTGCCGGGGCATTACAACCTCGAGGTATCGTCGCCCGGGACGGACAGGAAGTTGACGAAAATAGCGCATTTTCGGCGTTTTACGGGTGAGGTCGTGAAGGTGCAAATGCGGTTTCCGATTGAGGGACGCAGACGATTCCGCGGCAAATTGGTGTCGACGGATGACGAGAATATTGTGGTCGATGTGGATGGCGAGTCGCATACATTGCCGATGGCGAGGATCGATACCGCACGACTGGTGCCCGCTGAACCATAAGGGTTCGGGCTGAATTGGAGTAACAGGCAATGAGTAAAGAAATCTTAGTGGTTGTTGATGCCGTATCGAACGAAAAAGGCGTCGACAAGGACATCATTTTCGGAGCCATCGAAGCCGCACTGGCGTCCGCGACACGCAGAAACCATGGTGAGGACATTGAAGTTCGGGTCTCCATTGATCGTGAGACGGGCGAGTACGACACGTTTCGCCGCTGGCTCGTGTTTGAAGATGAATCAACCGAGCTTGAGGTACCCGATCGCGAACTGCGCATGATCGATGCAGTTGATGTCGACGAGAATGCGGAGCCGGGCGGGTATGTCGAGGTACCAATGGAATCCGTCCAATTTGGCCGAATCGGTGCGCAGACCGCCAAACAGGTCATCGTGCAAAAGGTGCGAGAGGCCGAGCGGGAGCAGGTCGTCGAGGAATATCAGGGGCGTGAAGGCGAGCTTCTTTCCGGCCTCGTGAAGCGAGTTGATCGCAATGGTGTCTATATCGATCTCGGGGGTAACGCGGAAGGGTTTGTGTCCCGCGACCAGATGGTGCCGCGCGAACCCGTTCGTCCGCAAGACCGCATCAAAGCATTGCTTACGGAAGTTCGATCCGAGGTACGCGGTCCGCAGTTGTTCATGACACGCACGTCACCGCAATTCCTGGTCGAGCTTTTCAAAATCGAAGTTCCGGAGGTGGGTCAGGGATTGATCGATATTCTCGGGTCCGCTCGTGATCCGGGTTTACGCGCCAAGATTGCCGTCAGGAGTAACGACAGCCGAATCGATGCAGTCGGCGCTTGCGTCGGTATGCGTGGATCGCGTGTTCAGGCCGTATCGAACGAACTTGCCGGCGAGCGCGTCGACATTATTTTGTGGAACGAAAATGCGGCGCAATTTGTCATCAATGCGATGCAGCCGGCTGAGGTTGTATCAATAGTCGTCGATGAAGATGCGCACAGCATGGATGTCGCCGTAGAGGAAGACAAATTGTCGCAGGCCATTGGCCGCGGCGGACAAAATATTCGATTGGCGAGCGAGCTCAGTGGTTGGGAACTCAATGTCATGACCGCGGCTGACGCGGATGAGAAAAGTGAAGCTGAAATGCGCGAGTTGCTCGAGCTGTTCTCAAAACAGCTCGACGTCGACGAAGAAGTCGCGTTGATTCTCGTGCAAGAAGGCTTTTCAACAATTGAAGAAGTCGCTTATGTTCCGGCAGCCGAGCTGATCGAAATCGAGGAATTCGAAGAGGGTATCGTTGAAGAGCTACGCAGTCGTGCGCGCGACGTATTGCTGACCCAGGCTATCGTGCAGGAAGAAATTATCGATGAGGCCGAGCCAGCCGAGGATCTTCTGAGTCTCGAAGGTATGAACAAAGGCATGGCCTTCATACTTGCCAGCAAAGGCGTCATTACACGTGAGGATCTGGCCGAGCTCGCGACCGACGATCTCCTCGAATTACATGAGATGGACCAGGAAGAAGCGGGCGCCTTGATCATGAAGGCGCGGGCACACTGGTTTGAAGAAGAACAGCAGGCCTGACTGCAAGGAATATCGGAGTTAGAGAATGGCTAATGTCACCGTTTCACAATTTGCCGAGGTGCTAAAGGTACCGGTCGACAAGCTGCTGATGCAGCTTGATGAGGCTGGCATCAAAGTCAGTGGCTCGAGCGACACGATCAGCGATGACGCGAAGCTGGATCTCTTGACCCATCTGCGGCGCAGTCATGGGCAGGACCAACCGCACGCAGGCGATGCGGCGCCTAGCCGTATTACGCTGAAACGCAAATCCTTGTCGGAGTTGCGGCTGTCCGGTGCACAGGGCCGATCGCGCACGGTAAACGTCGAGGTTCGTCGCAAGCGTACATACATCAAACGCGACGTACTCGAGGAGCAGGCACAAGAAGAGCAGGACAAGCTGGACCGCGAACGCCTTGCGGAAGAAGAGCGCATTGCAGCGGAGAAACATGCCCAGGAGCTCGCGAAATCTGAAAAAGAAGAAGCGGCGCGAGCTGAACAGGAACAACGGCAAAAAGAAGAACAGGCAAGGGTCGACGCGGAAGATGAGGCACGTAAAGCGGCTGAGCAAGCTGCTGCCGCGGCTACGGAGGAGAAGACCCGGCTTGAAAAAGCTGATCAGGATGCGCGCACAAGACGCACCAAGGATAAACCCAAATCGAAACATGAGGAAACACGCTACGGCCGCAAAGAGCTTCATGTTGCCGGTGGCAAGAGTGGGCGCCGCAGACGCAAGACGCCTGTTCGGCGTCGTCCGGTGTCGATCAGCGGAGACGCGCAGCACGGCTTTGAGAAACCGACGGCTCCGGTTATTCGTGATGTGGAGATCCCCGAGAATATTGCGGTTGCAGATCTCGCCCAACGCATGGCGGTCAAGGGCAATGAGGTCGTCAAGGTGCTGTTCAATATGGGTGCGATGGTGACGATAAACCAGTTCATCGACCAGGATACGGCAACGCTGGTAGTGGAAGAATTCGGGCATGTGGCAAAGCAGGTTACGGACGCCGATGTGGACGAGCGATTGCTCGCTGCTGAAGAACAGTTATCTGGCGACGAAGAATCACGACCGCCGGTGGTTACGATCATGGGTCACGTTGACCATGGCAAGACATCATTGCTGGATTACATTCGCCGTACGAAAGTAGCTGAAGGTGAGGCGGGCGGAATTACCCAGCACATTGGTGCGTATTCGGTCGACACGGACAAAGGCAGAATCACGTTTCTCGATACACCAGGCCACGCCGCATTTACAGCAATGCGCGCACGCGGTGCTAACGCCACCGACATAGTTGTGCTGGTTGTTGCGGCGGACGACGGCGTGATGCCGCAGACTATTGAGGCCATTCAACACGCGAAAGCCGCAGGTGTTCCGCTCGTTGTTGCCGTTAACAAGATCGATCTGGAAAACGCGGATCCGGAGCGCGTCAGAACGGAGCTGTCCCAGCATGAGGTCATTTCTGAGGACTGGGGTGGCGAAGACCTGTTCGTCAATGTATCGGCGCAAACCGGTGAAGGCGTCGACAAACTCCTTGAGTCGATATTGCTGCAGGCCGAGGTAATGGATCTCAAGGCAATTACTGACGGGGCCGCACACGGTACAGTCATCGAATCCAGCCTGGAGAAAGGCCGCGGTGCTATTGCGACACTCCTTGTGCAGGCCGGCACCCTGAAACAGGGTGACATGATCATTGCGGGCGAAGTGTATGGCCGCATTCGGAATATGTTTGACGAAAGCCAGAAATCAATCAGTCAAGCTGGACCATCGCAACCCGCGGTCGTGCTGGGGCTGTCGAAAACGCCGAGCGCGGGCGAGGACTTTCTGGTGGTCAAGAATGAGCGCAAGGCACGAGAAGTTGCCGAGTTTCGTCAGACCAAGACACGCGATGCGAAACTTGCCCAGCAGCAAGTCTCCAAGCTGGACGATATGTTCAGCCAGATCGCATCCGGTGCGAGCTCGACCGTTGCCGTGATCATCAAATCGGATGTACATGGCAGTGCCGAGGCGCTGCGAGACGCCTTGATTAAATTATCCACGGATGAGGTCAAAGTGAAAGTGCTGGGATCTGGTGTGGGCGGCATCACCGAGACCGACGCCAACCTGGCCGCAGCGTCGGACGCTGTAATCATTGGATTCAATGTCCGCGCTGATGCTGCCGCACGCACCGCGATCAAAGAGTCTGGTGTGGACGTGCGCTATTACAGCATCATTTACGAGGCCATCGACGACGTGAAAGCCGTGCTAAGCGGCTTGTTGCCACCCGAGATTCGCGAGCAAATTGTGGGACTTGCCGAGGTCAAAGAGGTGTTCTCGTCGCCCAAGTTCGGAGATATCGCTGGCTGTATTGTAACGGAGGGACTGGTGAAGCGATCCAACCCGATTCGGGTGCTGCGTGACAACGTCGTTATTTACGAAGGCGAACTCGAGTCGCTGCGTCGCTTCAAAGACGATGTGAACGAGGTTAAGTCCGGCACTGAGTGCGGAATCGGAGTCAAGAACTACAACGACGTCAAAGCCGGCGACCAAATCGAATGCTTCGAGCGTGTCGAGGTAGCCCGCACGCTAGACTAGCGCGGCGAGACTATCAGGCCAGCCATTATGCCCCGCGAGTATTCACGCAATCAGCGCCTCGGCACCGAGGTGATGCGAACGTTAAGCGAATTGCTACGATTCGAAATCAAGGATCCGAGGCTCAAGAACGTATCTTTGACGGGGGTCGACCTGTCCCGCGATCTTAGCGTGGCCCGAGTTTATTTCAGTCTTCTGGATCCGGCCGACAGCCCGGAACCTGTCCTGGAGGGGCTCAAACGCGCAACGGGATTTCTTCGTAGCAAACTCGGCCGTGCACTTAAAATACGACATGTGCCGGAGCTTCGCTTCGCGCATGACGACAGTGCCGAAGAAAGCGTCAGAATCAGCCAGTTGATCGAAAACGCTTTGCGGCCCAACGACCAGGAGTAAGCATCGTGACCGATACTCCGCGCCGTCGAGCAGAACCGATCGACGGCCTGCTGTTACTGAATAAACCGGCAGGCCTGACTTCGAACCAGGCACTGCAGCGCGTCAAGCGACTGCTCAACGCCAGGAAAGCGGGCCACACAGGGAGTCTTGATCCAGCGGCGACCGGCATGTTGCCGCTGTGTTTCGGCGAAGCCACCAAGGTCTGCCCGTACTTGCTGAACGCTGACAAGACCTATCGGGTCACCGCGAGACTGGGAATTGCGACCGATACCGGCGATGCCGACGGCAAAGAGATCGATCGCGTCGATGTGCCGGTAAAATCCAGCGAAGAGTGGGCAGAGGTTTTGCGGACCTTTATGGGCGAATCCGAGCAGATTCCGCCAATGTACTCGGCGCTTAAGAAAAATGGCAAACGTCTCTACGAGCTGGCCAGAAAGGGCATAACCGTGGAGCGCGACTGCAGGCCTGTGCGGATCGACGAGATCGAGTTGCTTGAAGCGGCCGGAACGCGACTCGTATTTCGAGTCCGCTGCTCAAAGGGCACTTATATTCGCGTGCTGGTAGAGGATATTGCCCGCAGCGTAGGTACCGTAGCCCATACGGCGAGATTACACCGGGAGGTCGTTGGTGATTTTCAGGAGGTAGACATGCTGGATCTGAGTGCCCTGGAGGCCGATGCTGCAGACGGGGCGGCGGTTCTACAGCGGCGGCTCATGGCGCCGGATATGGCGTTGACGGGCCTTCCGGCCGTTACCGTAAGCGCCGACGACGGACAGCGGTTTTGCATGGGTCAGGCGCTCGACGGCCAGGATTCGGAGCTGTCCGGCCTGGTGCGTGTGTACGATGATGAGCCCCGATTTCTGGGCGTCGGCGAGGTTTCCGCAGCCGGAACTATCGTCCCGAAAAGGGTGTTTCTGGCGCCTGAAATAAAACCGTAGATATTTGATTTTGGACTGTTAATGGGCCCGTACAGGCGCTAGAATGCGCGCTCCAAAAAAGGGCATAAAGAGAAGAGCGGAGTTTGCAAGATGTCACTGTCAAGTGAGGCAAAAAGCACGATTGTTAAGGATTATTCTCGCGGGGATACCGACACCGGGTCTCCCGAAGTTCAGGTAGCGTTGCTGTCTGCACGAATTTCTGATCTCACCGAGCATTTCGGTGAGCACAAGAAAGATCACCACAGCCGTCAAGGTCTCCTGAAGATGGTCAATAAGCGGCGCAAGCTGCTCGACTATTTGAAATCAAAAGACCAGGAACGGTACCGCGAGCTGATATCCCGGCTCGGCCTTCGTCGTTAACCGACGAATCATCCAGGCAATGCGATAAATTTGTGCCGTTCCCGACCGGAACTGCAGCGGTTTGCTTTTGCCAAACATTCAAGTAGAGAAAGAAAGTGAATTCAACTAAGAAATCGTTCCAATATGGAGAACATCAGGTCACCATCGACACCGGCGCAATTGCTCGTCAGGCCGATGGCGCTGTCATGGTCGATATGGGCGAAACGCAGGTATTGGTTACAGCCGTTGGCCGCAAGGCAGCCGACCCGGGCCGGGACTTTTTCCCGCTAACCGTTAATTACCAGGAAAAGACATACGCCGCGGGCAAGATTCCGGGCGGCTTTTTCAAACGTGAAGGTCGGCCCGGCGAGAAAGAAGTTCTTGTCTGTCGACTGATCGATCGTCCAATTCGCCCGCTTTTCCCGAAAGGCTTCAAGAATGAGGTTCAGGTAATCGCGACGGTCATGTCATTGAATCCGGACGTCGATCCGGATATTCCGGCATTGATTGGTGCGTCTGCGGCACTCGCTATCTCCGGCATGCCGTTTGCGGGCCCGATTGCTGCGGCAAAAGTTGGCTATATCGACGGCGAATACGTTCTGAACCCAGGCCGTGCAGCGCTCGAGGGCTCTGCTCTGGAACTGGTCGTTGCGTGCACCAAAGACGCCGTACTCATGGTTGAGTCCGAGGCGGACGGCTTGGCCGAGGACGTCATGCTGGGTGCGGTCATGTACGGCCACGAGCAAATGCAGGTTGCGATTGATGCGATCAGCGAGCTTGCGGCAGAAGTCGGAAAACCTGCCTGGGATTGGCAAGCCCCGGTCGAAGACGAGGCGCTGGCCAGCGCAGTTGCGAGCCAGGCAACGGACGGTCTTACAGCGGCCTATCAGATTACAGACAAACAAGAGCGGCAAGCTGCCGTTGGCGATGCCAAGGGCGCTGCAGTGGATGCTCTTGCCGATGGCGAAGACGCCCAATGGTCTGCGGATGACGTCAAAGGTGCCTTGTACAAGCTTGAGAAGGGCATCGTTCGCAGCCGGATTATTGCGGGTGAGGCACGTATTGACGGTCGTGATCAGACTACGGTTCGAGCGATCGATGTGAAAGTTGGCGTATTGCCACGCGCGCACGGATCAGCCATCTTCACGCGCGGTGAAACACAGGCGATCGTTGTAACGACTCTGGGTACGGGGCGTGACGCACAGATCATCGATGCGATCGAGGGCGAGCGCAAAGAACCCTTCATGCTGCACTACAATTTCCCGCCGTTCTGTGTGGGCGAAACTGGCTTTATCGGATCGACGAAACGACGCGAGATCGGCCATGGCAAGCTGGCGAAACGCGGTATCCAGGCAGTAATGCCTGATTTCGACGATTTCAGCTATGTCATTCGCGTCGTGTCCGAGATTACCGAGTCGAACGGCTCCAGCTCGATGGCTTCCGTGTGTGGCACCAGCCTCGCGTTAATGGATGCGGGTGTGCCAATCAAGGCGCCGGTAGCCGGTGTTGCGATGGGCCTGGTCAAAGAAGGTGACAAGTATGCAATTCTCACCGACATCCTGGGTGATGAGGATCATCTCGGCGACATGGATTTCAAGGTTGCGGGTACAAACGACGGTATCACCGCACTGCAAATGGATATCAAGATCCAGGGCATCACGCGCGAGATCATGGACAAGGCGCTTGCCCAGGCGCGTGACGCGCGATTGCACATCCTTGGTGAGATGAACAAGGTCATCAGCAAGTCGCGCGAAGAGATGTCTGAATGGGCACCGTCGATCATCACGATCAAGATCGACCCCGAGAAGATTCGGGACGTCATCGGCAAGGGCGGTTCTGTAATCCGCGCCATGACAGAAGAAACGGGCGCAACCATTGATATTGATCAGGACGGTACGGTTCGCATCGCATCGGTAGACGGTGCTTCCGGTAAGGAAGCGCTCCGACGCATCGAATTGATCACTGCAGACGTCGAAGTTGGCCGTATCTATGAGGGCAAGGTTGCTCGGCTCATGGACTTCGGTGCATTCGTCACGATCCTGCCGGGCAAGGACGGCCTGGTGCATATTTCGCAGATATCCAATGAGCGCGTCGAGAAAGTTAGCGATAAGCTTTCGGAAGGCGATGTCGTCAAGGTAAAAGTGCTTGAAGTCGACCGTCAGGGTCGAGTACGGCTGTCCATGAAGGAAGTCGAAGCCGCGTAGTGTAGGAGGGCCTTCAAGGCCCGAACTATTCGGCCCTAAAGGGCCTCCTACGAATGCTCTTCAAGGAACCCTAGCAAGCGTGGCGGCAGATAGAATGTCGGCCGCCACGGTGTGCCCCCATCAACAAATCCCACATGGCCGCCGTTGTCGGCGACTTCCAGAGTGACATGCTTTGACAGTTTCTCTTCTGAGGGAAAGACAGCCGGTGTCATGAATGGATCGTCGAGCGCATTAATAATAAGTGTCGGTATCTGAACGTCGTTCAGAAATCTGCCCGAGCTGCAGCGGTCGTAATAATCATTCTTGTTCTCGAAGCCGTGCAATGGGGCGGTCACGGCGTCGTCAAATTCAGCGAAGGTTTTCGCAGCCATCGCCCGTTTCCAGTCGAATGCAGCAGTATGACGGTCGAATTTTCGAGTGACGGAGGACTTCATGCGATTTAATAGAGTATGTTGATAAATCTTTGAAAAACCAGTGTTTAAAGCATCTGAACATTGGTGGAGATCGAACGGAACAGAGACGGCACCTGCCGCAGTCAATGGCGTATCAGTACCCGACTCGCCGAGGTATTTGAGCAGCACATTTCCGCCCAGCGAGTATCCGACGGCGAACAAAGGGCCCTCGTGACCCTGCTCGCGAAGCGTATGCAGAAAATATCGAATGTCGTTGGTTTCGCCCGCGTGATAGCGGCGTGGCAGGCGATTGCGATAGTCGCCACAGTCGCGGAAATGCAGCACGCAGGACCGCCAACCCTTGTCGAGTGCGGCGTGCATTAGCATTCTGGCGTAGGCGGATGCAGCCGAACCTTCGAGTCCGTGCAGGATCACCAGTAACGGCGTTGACTTCGCCAGGGACTCGGCATCGCGCGGCCAGTCGACCGCAGTCGCATCGCCGTCCGGGAGTTCCAGCGTTTCTCGGCGCATAGTCAGTCGTCTGCGCCACACCCAGGGCAGACTGGGAAAGATCGTCTGTAGCTGGCGGTTGTTTAGCCACCAGGGTGGCTGAAATTTGCTGCGAATGACCCGATTGTCCGCTGATTCGGTCGACATTTCTTCCGTATACCGTGAGTCCGTGTACGAATCCATGCAATGCGCACAAAAAAGGCCCCCCGCTTGCGCAGGGGGCCCGCCGT
>SMUZ01016756.1_pt1 | contig 23565 bp, 18 predicted proteins | sample 2456421 | NCBI WGS metagenome assembly SMUZ01 (sample SAMN11095932, study PRJNA526329) | marine sediment metagenome | biome: Marine sediment; feature: Surficial sediment; material: Deep marine sediment; isolation source: Hadal surficial sediment | place: Pacific Ocean | collected 2014-11 | depth... | reverse complement strand
GGTCCCTCGTGTTGGCACCGCTTTCCTTGAATGCTTCATTGGTCACCATCCAGCCCATGTGCGCCTTCCAGAATCCCTGGGTCTTCGGCGAATGGATGTCTTTGTCGGTTTCGGTATCGCGATGGTGCGAGCGATGGTGCGATACCCACCAAAGCGGTCCGCCTTCCATTGCCATACAACCCGCGAGAGCAAATCCGAACTGCATGACGCGACTTGTCTTGAATGACCGATGGGCCAGCAACCGATGATAGCCAGCGGTAATTCCCAGCCCTCGCCCGACGTACATCACCACCAGTACGATGATGGCCGGGGTGCTCACGCCGGTGTAGAGCACGGCAAAACAACCAAGGTGAAGCGTCAACATCACCGCCGCCACCGCATATACACTGGGATTAGTCGTTGATTCGCTCAATGGGTTACTTAGATCCTACTGTCGTTCTTTAGAGGCGCTCAGCCTAATGGCTTTGCGGCGCAGTGCAAGTAGAAATACATGACACGAAAAACCGACACAGCCGCTACGGCTCCCTAGGCACCTGCTGCATCACGCCTGAAGGCTAGCGGGTCTCAAAATGAGACCGCTTCCATGGAGCACAGGGATGCGCACTGCGTACGCAACCATTTTCCGAAGGAAAATGTGAGGTTTTCGAAGAAAACCTTGGAGTAAAAATGCCAGGATGGCATTTTTAGGACCGCTAACAGTCTATCGAACGAATAGAATATCGATCGTGCCCAAGACCGGAGATCAATTGCCATCCGGACTTCTTTGCGGAAGCGTTGTGGATTCGAACGATAGAATGAAACCAATTAAGATCGACCCGATGGCGACGGTACCAGCAGATTATCAGTCTCCCCATTTGCGAACTCATGAATAGTCCGGGTAGATGGGCAATCCTGGTCGTCGCCGGCTACTGAGGCGCTGGATGCTTCGAGCTATACGTTATCTGCTTGTATTAACCGCCGTGTTGGCGATTCTGCTGACCAGTGGCTATCTCGGGGCTGCCTCGCTGATCGGTGCATTGGCGCCACTGTTCGCGGAAACACTGGGTCTGGATGATCTTTCCATCACCACAAGTCGACCCGGACTTAATTCCATTGAGATAATGACCTTTCGAGTACGTACCAACGGGGCAGAGGTCAAGGGGGTTTCTGGCGAGCTGACTTACGATCTCCTGGAGTTGCTCGACGGTAAGTTCCAATCCCTGCGGTTCTCAACCGTAGCGGTGACTGTCAACCCGAGTACGCCCCCTGCGGACGGTACTGATATGAGCGACTCAGGCAGCCCACCTCTCCCGGCAGCAGTGTTCGCAATAATTCCGGTAGCTGAGCTAACCATTGATTTTCTGACGCTCTCCATCCCGCGTCTCGACTTTCTCGGTCGCGGCTCGATGCAACTCGCAAACGGTCGGCTGGTCTTCGCGATGATCGGCCTGCAACCTGCCCAAGCCGAGCACTTCAAGATCGAAGGCGAAGTGGACGACACCGGCGCTATCCAGGTGAGTTTCTTCGATGTAAATTCACTTGACCATCCATTCCTAACCGTCGACTCCACCGTCAACCCACTTGCCAGTGCACAAGTCTCCATCGACACAAGCTTCGAACTCACCAACTACGCGCTGCAACTCGCAGCCGAGCTCACTGGCGCCCCACAGGGCAAAGGAACGTTGCGGGGCAAGGTACATACAGAGCTACCCTGGCCCCTGACCGACACCTCCCTCGACGAGGTGGTTTTGAACGGCACTTTCCACCTCAACTGGCAGGATGCGGAAGATCGTTTGCAGTTGCGAAATCTGCATGGAGGTTTTGTTGGACAACTCGACTCGATTGATGCGGTGCTGGAAGGAGGTGTCCTCGAAGTCGGCGGATCCGCCCTGTCGATGACGTTTCCACCCGGTTATCCCGTCGCTTATCGAAACGGGATAATAACCATGGGTGCGGGCCTGGCTTTCACGGTAACCATGGGGGAGGTGACCTCACACGGCAATTTCCGTTCGCTCGAGGCTCAGTTGCAGCCAGCGTTGATTGTCGATCTCGATACAGACTTGAGCATAAGCGGGTTTGATCTGGAGGCTAATGGCCGAGCCATTGTGCATGCTGAAATGGGATCCGGCGGCGAGCTGCTGGCGGGCAACGTCGCGCTGATGGTGGGCGATATCGATCTGGTAGCAACATTCGACCATCACTTCTCAGAAGAACGCGGGAATCTGTCATCCAATCCGGAAATTACGGTCACAACCCCGTTATTGGCGGGTGTGTTTGAAACCTGGACACAACCCTACGATGTGACGGCGGGTCAGATCACCGCGAAGGTGGACCTTGCCTGGTTTCGGGATAAGCCCCTGCGGGCCGAGTTCTCATTGTCTATATCCGAGCTGGACGGTGTCTACGACGAATACCTCTTCAACGGTATCTCTGGCAACCTGCTCGTTCACGTAACAGGCGCGGATGTCGAACTAGCTCCGTCGCCTATTACCATCAAGTATACCGACGTCGGATTGAAATTGACCGACATATCCCTCGAAGCTGCCTGGCGAAACGACCTGTTGAGAGTAAAAGGCATGGAGATGCAGCTTCTAGGCGGAAGTGCTGTGTTCAGTCCGATAACTTTCGCAGGCGATGAAACACCCACCACGATCGACGTGGAACTAAAAGGGCTTAGTCTTGCCGAAGTGTTAGCGTTGGAAGGCGAGGACATCAGTGGTACGGGAGTGTTGAATGGTCGGCTTCCCATACGGATCGACAAAGGCCTGGTCAGCATGACAAATGGGCAACTCACCGCTGAGGCCCCTGGCGGGACCATACGGCTCGCGACGGACTTCGGTGCATCAACCGGGCAGCTGGGGCTCGATTTTGCACTATCAGCCTTGACCAATTTCAGTTACAGCAAACTGGACATCAGGGCCGATTACGCCGAAAACGGAGATCTCGCCCTCGCGGTGAATTTGCAAGGCACGAACCCCGATGTGGAAAAAGGTCGAGCGATCCTTTACAACCTCACCATCAACGAGAACGTTCTAGTTTTACTGGAATCACTACGTGCCCAGAACGCGATTATCGACAGAGTCGAGCGCGGAATTTTAAAGAAATAAGGCTGAAGATAATGCAGAAAACCGGTTTGATCAGGGCTTCTATCGCGGCTCTCGCGCTTGTCGTTCTGTTTGCTTGCACACCAACCGTGAAGGTTTCGACGGACGAACCCATCACCATTAATTTAAACGTGAATATCAAACACGAAATTCTCGTCAAAATAGACAAGGATCTCGATGACCTGTTTGACGAAGACAGCGAGTTGTTTTAGCTATGAAACGCATAATCAAAGTTTTATTACTCTCCGTGGGACTGTTTGTTTCCGTCGCCGTTTTTGCAGCTGACGTCAACACGGCCAAAAACCAGGGGCTTATCGGCGAACGTGCCGACGGTTACCTGGGGGTTGTCGACCCATCCGCTGCAGGTGACGTAAAAGCGCTGGTACGAGAGATCAACGGCAAACGCCGAGCCGAGTATGAACGCATCGCCAAGGCCAACAGCATCTCGCGGCAGGAAGTAGAGTCACTCGGCGGCAAGAAAACCATCGCGAAAACTCGAGCGGGGGGATGGATTTATCGCACAAAGTGGGAGAAGAAGTAGCAAACAACCCGCATACAGGGGGTTTCAGATCGTCGTTTTTAATGCCAAATTGCCATGGCTGACGCACTAGACAGTGTCGCTGTATACTAGCGGGCTAGATTCCTGAGGAGGCTTTCCATGCGGCATCTTTCCGTAATTTTGGTGTGCTTGACGCTGTCGTCAACGGCCTGGGCGCTGAGCCCGAACGATCGGGTCGACAACTTCGAGCTGCTCGACCAGACCGGTATGTCTCACGAGCTCTACTACCTGTCCGACGCCAAGGCTGTTGTGCTCATGTCACACGGTAACGGATGCCCCGTGGTGCGTGATGCAATACCGCAATTCAAAGCGGTCCGTGCTGCATACGAGAAGCAAGGCGTGGCATTCCTCATGATCAACTCGAACCTCGGCGATAGCCGCGAAGCGATCGCCAAAGACGCACTCGAACTTGGGATCGACACGCCGATCCTGATGGACGAAACGCAGATCATCGGCGAGTCGTTGGGATTGGAGCGAACCGCTGAGGTGTTTGTGATCAACACCAGCAACTGGCAGTTGGCTTATCGAGGTTCGCCCGGCGGACTCGAAGACACACTGGACAGCCTGCTCGCTGGTGAAATGGTGAAAGTAGCAAAAACGCAAGCACCGGGTTGCATTATCGATTTCCCCGAACAGGCGCGCCAGGACGAACACGCGCAAATATCCTACGCCGAAGACATCGCTCCGATCCTCATCAAAAACTGCGTGAGCTGCCACCGTGACGGTGGCATTGGTCCCTGGGCGATGTCGGACTACAACATGGTGCGCGGTTTCTCGCCGATGATGCGCGAAGTGATTCGTACCAAACGCATGCCTCCGTGGCACGCGGATCCCAAACACGGCAAATTCAGCAACGACCGTTCACTGAGTGCCAAAGAGATCCAAACAATCGTACATTGGATTGAAGCAGGCTCTCCACGAGGTGAGGGTCCCGATGTACTCGCCGAGTATCGACCCGAGTGGGCAGAATGGGCGCTCGGCGAACCCGATCTGATCATTGATGTTCCACCGTACGACATCCCGGCAACGGGCGTGGTCGAATATCAATTCCCCACGGTGAAAAACCCACTCGATCACGACGTGTGGATACGTGCGGGTGAGATCTTGCCTGGCAGCCGGGCAACCTTACATCACGTGATCACGCGCTTTTTCATTCCCGACCCCAACGCTAAGGGCGACCAGCGTTTTGGCCGGCGTGGTGGTGGCGGACTGGCGGGTTACGTACCAGGCGCTACAGGTAGAGTGTATCCGGAAGATACCGGCACGCTGTTACCAGCGGGTGCGACGATTCGTTTTCAGATGCACTACACACCGAACGGCAAGGCGGTCACCGACAGATCACGCATCGGCCTGTATTTCCACGACCAGCCGCCGAAGTACAAGCTCGCGGGCACCGCCCTGGTGAACACCAAGATCTTGATTCCGGCGCACAGCAAAGCTCATACCGAATCGAAGTCACAGACAATGAAACGCGACGTGCTTCTGTACAGCCTGTTACCGCACTCGCACTTCCGCGGTATCGCATCTAATTTTGTTGCCTATTATCCGGACGGCACCGAGGAGATTCTACTATCGGTACCGGCTTACGACTTCAACTGGCAAACCAGCTACATACTGGCGGAACCGAAGCTACTCCCCGCTGGCACCAAAGTGGTGCATAGCACGACGTGGGATAACTCTGCGCAGAATCCCGCGAATCCGGACCCGAATCGCGATGTGCCATGGGGCCAGCAGTCCTGGGATGAGATGCTGTTCGGCGCAATGTCGTTCCGCTACCTGGACGAAGTCGAGAGTGATAGCGCAGTGGGCGTTGCACAATTCCAGGGTACGGCCGGTAGCGAGTAGTTCTGGCTAATTTGGGGTCAGAGTTTTTACACTGACCCCAAACTCTGACCCAATTAGTTCGCCGCAGAGATCAGGCTTCGATTACTGCACCTTCTCTTCTCCGGTTGATGGCTTTTCGACCACCCCACAACGTCGCCAGGAAACTGACCACGCTCAACACGACGAACTCGATGAGATCGTAGGCATCCCACGCCAGCAACACAGCAAACAGGAATGTGATCACGCCAAGCACGATCGGATTCGTCAAGTTCACTCCGTTGGAAACCCGAATGCAGACATAACCCCCGAGGCAGGACATCGCCAACCCGAGAAATATCGAGATAACTCCGTAAAAACTATATGTTTCGAAATTTGACAGTGTTTGTCCTATATCCGCCGCATTCATCCCTTGGCCCGCGAGTGCCGTCGCGTATACAAACACGAGTACAACGCTGAACAGGGTGGTACCGCCGAGATCAGTAACAAACCCTAGAACTATTCCTCTGATTGGTCGCTGTTCTCGCGACTCGGGAACATCCAGATTGGAATCTGGGGTTTCATACGGATTCTCAGACATTCACGCCGCTCGCTTGTGCCAGCCATCTCTCGCAGAACATCACCCTACTTTAACTCAACGAAAGACCCAACGTAAAAGAACAAGATGCCAAAAAGAGTAGTAACGAAGTCAGTCGCGCTGCTCGTACGCTGACCTGAAGTTATATCAACTCCAGCCGTTCAAGCCAGAGAACCTCACAGGAACCGTTGCCCGTGTCGGATCTGCTGCGGGAGGTCCGCCAACGCCAACCGTCGTCGGCATCCACGTCAACAAGTTGGCCCACGAGGCGTATCTGGTCATTGGTTCTCACCTGAGCGAGAGCATCTCTTGCCGCAACGTTGGCCGGAATGATGTGCACATTGGCACTATGTGTGATGACTTCGCTGCGTGAGATCGGCATTTGCCGCGCTTTCCAGAAATACCAGCGGTTGCGTTGGCTGATCTGAAAGTTGGCGAGAATAGACTCCTCGGCCATTGGCCCCCATCCGATTGCGAGATCGGTGGGTGATAGATCCGCTTCGCGCCCCAGGGAATAGTTCTCAACCGAAAGCACACGGGCTTCTATCGTGAACTCCTCCACTTTGCGCACGTCGTATCCAGGATAGGTGAATCCGCCATCGGGTGCGGAAACCGCGGTGGTCGATGGGCTCAGGAAGAACCAGGCACCTGCGAGAATGAGGGAAACGATGACGAGGGGATGTCGCAACAACTAAAAGACCCCGACTATCAAGCACGGTTTCATCATCATCAATATCGCGACGCAATTCCGTGCGCTATGCCGCGTTAGAAAGAAGTCAATCGGGCAAGCCGAGCACTCGTTTGGCGATGATGTTACGTTGCACCTCGTTGCTGCCACCGGCTATGGAGCGTGCTTTGCCGGCCAGCCATGAGCGGGTGATCGCGGCCTCGTCGGCAGTAAAGTTATCCTTCTCCCAGCCAACCCCGTGAGTGCCCATGATGGATACCTGCAGCTCCGCGCGCGCCTTGGCAAGATCCGCCCCGTAGAGCTTGAAGATAGAAGTAGCGGGCCCGGGGGTCGAACCGGCAGATTCTTCGAGTGTGCGGGCTTGAGTCAGACGAAATGCGGCCGCATTCATATAATGCACGGCGATCTCAGAACGCAGCACCGGGTCATTAATACGTCCATCCAGTTCGCCCACGTATTCACGGGCAAGATCGGAGAGTTCGGCGCCCGTCTCCCGGTTGCCGCCAGTGGCAAGCGCACGCATGCCCGAACGCTCGTGCTGCAGCAGCCTTTTGGCCACCGTCCAACCCTTGTTGAGCGGCCCAACCAGGTCCGATTTGCTCGCGATTACATTGTCGAAAAACGTCTCGCAGAAGGGTGATGCCCCGGAGATGAGCTGAATCGGCTTCACGGTCACCCCGGGCTGATCCATGGTGAAAAGCACGAAGCTGATACCTTCGTGTTTGGGCACATCCGGGTTGGTGCGCACGAGGCAGAATATCCAATCGGCGTTGTTAGCCGCGGTAGTCCAGATCTTCTGACCGTTGATGACAAAGTGATCGCCTGCGTCCTCCGCCCGGGTTCGAAGGCTCGCAAGATCGGAACCTGCGGTAGGCTCCGAGTAACCCTGGCACCACCACACCTCACCGCGGGCGATTTTCGGCAGGTGTTGCTCCTTCTGTTCGTCGGTACCGTATTCCAACAGTGTCGGTCCAAGCATCATGATGCCCATACCCATGACTGGCGCCGGGGCAACCATCGCACGCATCTCCTGGAGGAGGATCAACTCGTTCGCGGTGCTCAACCCCGCACCGCCGTACGCGGCAGGCCAACTGGGTACGGTGTATCCCTTATCTGCAGCGCGCTCCAACCACAGCCGCTGATCGTCGCTCATCGGCACCTTGGTGCCGCCGCCGGGCACGTCGGTAGAACCCCGGCAGCTCGCAGGACAGTTCTCTTCTAACCAGGTGCGTACTTCTTCTTTGAACGACATGCTCATCTCCCCTTGCAACCTTTGATGAGACCGCTATCGGGTCTCCCGGTCAACCGAACTTTGCGAATCACCGTTATGGCGAATCTGTGACCTACCACTCACAAGACGTGGTAAGCGGATTACTTCAGAGGAAGCCAAAAACCGCTAATTTATCAACCCTGGTACATGACTGAGGCAATCTGATGAGAAATTTTCTCCGGCTAACCGTTCTCATGCTGCTGCTCGGTAGCGCCGGTTCGATTCTGGCCGACGATTCTGACTCAGCGAAGATAACTAAAGAGGCCGCCATCGGTGGCGGTGTTGGCGGAGCCCTGGGTGGCGCAATCGGCGCTGAACTGGGCGACCGGAAAGGTGCCATTATCGGCGCGGCCGTGGGCGCTGCAATCGGCGCGACGATTGCCACCGAAGGTGACCACACAGCCAACCTAAAGTTACACCCGGAAATTGTTGTGGTGATCTCTCATGATGAAGCAGACCACCACCCCAAAGGTCGTCACTGCCCACCGGGGCAGGCCAAGAAAGGTCGCTGCTAGCGCGAATTTTCCAGCGGACACTCCTTGAGTTCGTATTCCCTACGAACTCCAGCCCGAACCCATTTCATCACACCACGGTAAACGTCAACTTGCCGAAATCACCATAGTCCGCCTGGTAACTTCCCGGCTTTGCTGGATGCATACGGCCGATTGAGCCCGTCATCAATACATGACCCGGTTCCAGGTTATATCCTTGCCCCGCGATTTGATTAACGAGCCATAGTAGCGCCTGCCATTGATCACCCATTACATCCCCGGCTGTGGCTTCGTGCAGAGTCTCACCATCGCGTGAGAAGGTGACGACAACTGCATTGAGGTCGACGTCCCGCCATGTTGGCGCTGCAATTCCCGACAAGAATGCGGCCGACGCAGCGTTACCGGTGATGAGGTCAAAACCCGTGATTTTTGCAGTACCGAAACCGGGATCGGCAAGCTCAATCATGGGAAAAGCGGCGTTCACCCGCTCACGAAGCTCGGCAACCGATCCCAACGGGGCGGTGATCGTTTCCCCAAGGCGAAACCCGAGTTCGGTTTCCAACATTAGTGTGCGGAAGTTTGTCATGTCGACCGTTGCACCACTGGTCTGAGCACCATTTGAAAAAAGCACTCCGGTGATTGGCATGGCCATGCCGAAAGCCTGCTGGGCTGCCGGTGCCGTGAGTGCTGCCTTGAAACCTCCAATCGTTTCACTGTCGAGACATGCTTCGACAAAAGATTTCTGCACCGCATAGGCCATATCCACGTCCAGGTTCGCAAGTGTCCGCGAAGGCGGCGACAGTGGTGCGGCCGAGGCTCGGGCACGCAAGAAACCCTGGACTACATCAGCTTGTTCTTGTTCAGTCACAACAAATTCTTCTCCACGATCTACTCATCAATTTCTTAAGGAACCGGTTTTTCAGTTGTCGCGTCCTCGATGGCATACAGCTCGTCGAGACCTGCCACTCCAGGCAATTCGCGATAGATTGCGAACAGCGCTTCCCTATCCGTACCGGTTCGTCCGGTATCCTGAAACTGCTGATAGGCCCTGCGCACGGCCTCGAAGGCTAACACCTGGGCTGTAAACGGATCGATGATCAAATCCCAGCCAAGCTCTGACCACTCGGCAGGGGACTTCGCATCCAAAGCAGTAATGGTGGCGAGAGGAACGTCCAACGCCGCTCTGGTTTCGCGGATCTGTTGATCGTCCCCAGGCATCATCATGAGTATGTCTGCTCCGGCATCCCGATAAGCTTTTAACCGGTTAATGGCACAAGTAAAGCTCTCATTTTTTACCGCCCCGGTGCGAGCGATAATGAGAAAGTCAGCACTTCGCCGCGCCGTCGCGGCATGTTCGATCTTCGCTGCCATGACCTCGACAGGAACCAGATGTTCGATACCGCGATGGTGACTCACCCGTTTTGGTGCCACCTGATCTTCCAGTTCAATGGCAACTGCGCCCGCCGCTTCGATCTCCCAGACAGCGCGCGTCACATGCACCGCATCGCCGAAACCGACCCCGCCGTCCACGATGAGTCCGATCCCCGAGCGCTGAGTGATCTTGCGCGTAATCTCGCAAATCTCGGTAAGTGTGAGCAACGCTTCGCTGACTGCGTAACTGTACCCCAGTGCTCCACCGCTCAGATAACCGAACTGAAAGCCAACCTGCTCCGCCAGTCGGGCCATCAACGGATCGAGACATAGTGGCGCAAAAACCGTCGCTGGTTCTTGCAGGTTTTTTAAGAGATTTTCAGCAAGTCGATCAGCCATCTGAGCCTCCGCAAAGTAGAGTTGTTATGCTACCGCCGGACCAACCCGGATTCCTAACATCACCGTTTTGAGAGTACTATTTTTGCACGGAGGGGCAACATGAGTGAGATCGAGTTCGGTATTGGGTTTCGGCGGCTGGATGATATTGCCGCCGAAGCTCGCGAGGCAGAGTCGCTCGGCTATCAGTTTATCACCACCGGTGAACACGTTTTCTTCTATGGGCCGACGGGCAACGGATTGATCTCGTTGGCGGCTGCCGCCGGTGCCACCGAACATATCAAGTTGATGAGCAGCATCACGCTCGTACCCCTCTACCCGCCCGCTCTGCTGGCTAAGCAGGTAGCGGCGCTAGACATGGTATCAAACGGGCGTTTCAACCTCGGGGTGGGAGTCGGTGGTGAGTATGCAAAAGAGTTTGAGGCATGCGGTGTGCCAGTGAACGAACGAGGGGCCCGCACCAATGAAGCGCTCGACGTGATGCAACGTCTGTGGACCGAGGATGACGTATCGTTCGACGGCAAATTTACCAAACTCTCCGGCTTGACGTTGCAACCAAAACCACCCCAGAAACCGTATCCTCCGATATGGATCTCGGGCCGCAGCGATGCCGCCATGCGTCGCGCAGCACAATACGGTAACGGTTGGTTGCCCTATATGTACACACCCGAAAAACTCAGCGAAAGCGTCAAGACCATCGACGGCTACGCCAATGAACTCGGCCGCGAAGACTCGGTGAAGCCTGGACTCTTCATTTTTTTTGCCGTCCACGAGAACGGCGAACGCGGATTGCAGATGGCAGCAGAACGTTTATCCGCGCAGTACAACCAGGACTTCTCCCCCCTCGTCGGTAAATATGCACTTGCCGGTAGTCCCGAAGACTGCATAGCGCGTCTCAAGGAATACATCGGTGCGGGAGCGCGCACGATTATCCTGAACTCGGCCTGTCCGGCCGACTACATGGTGGAGAATCAACGACTGCTTGCAGAAGCTGTTTTACCCGCATTCCAAGACTGAAGCGCCGACCAGCCTAGCTGGTGTCCTGTGCGTTATGCGGCTTCGACCATACCGGCTGCACCCATACCTTTACCGATGCACATCGACACGATGCCGAGCTTCTTGTCGCGGCGTTTTAGCTCGCGCAAAACCGACCCCGTCAGCCTTGAGCCTGTCATACCAAAGGGATGACCGATGGCGATGGAACCGCCATTTACGTTGTACTTCTCGGGGTCAATTCCCAGCCGGTCGCGGCAGTAGAGACATTGTGAAGCAAACGCTTCGTTCAACTCCACGAGGTCAACATCGTCCAGCGTCAGGCCCAAGCGTTCGAGCAGCTTCGGAATGGCAAAAACCGGACCAATACCCATTTCGTCAGGCTCACAACCGGCCACGGTGAAACCGCGAAAATAACCCATAGGCTCGACGCCCAACTGCTCGGCACGCTTCTCGGACATTACCAGCGTCATCGAAGCGCCGTCGGACAACTGCGAGGCGTTGCCTGCAGTCACCGTGCCATCGTCCTCAAAAGCCGGCTTGAGCTTGGCCAGGCCCTCGGCAGTTGTCGTCGGGCGATTACATTCGTCCCGGTCGACCGTTCCTGTAACGATGGCCGTTTCTTTCGTTTCCTTGTCGATGACCTTACGCCACTCGACCGTCATGGGCGCGATCTCACATGCGATGTAACCCGCTTCAACCGCGGCTGCGTAGCGTTGCTGGCTTCGTAACGCGTACTCATCCTGGCTTTCCCGGGACACCTGGTAACGGCGTGCTACCACTTCGGCGGTATTGCCCATCGCCATAAATACATCTGGCTTCTCTTCGAGAAGGCGCGGGTTCTCTGCAAACTCGGCAGGCTCTCCGCGGCTCAAACCGGAGATCGATTCGACCCCGCCCGCCATTATGATATCGGCACAGCCACTTGCGACCTGGTTGGCCGCGAAAGCGATCGAGTTGAGCCCCGACGAGCAAGCCCGGCTGATGGTGGTGGCCGGTACGGTGATCGGCAGCTTCGACAACACCACCGCATGGCGGGCGACGTTACCTGATTGCTCGCCGACCTGACGCCCACAGCCGAGTATGACGTCTTCAATTTCCGCGGCAGCAACTTGGGGGTTGCGCTCCAGAAGCGCATCGATGCAGTGCGCCACCAGATCATCCGATCGCGTCAGGTTGAATGTCCCGCGATGCGCTTTGGCAAGTCCGGTGCGAATGTTATCTACGATGACAACCTGGCTCATGACTACCCCTTTTATTAAGACCTGAACTGGCCATGCTACACCACTCTTGCTTTCGACATCACGTGCCGCAACGATGCCGGTACGACTAATTCGGGTGTTGAAGATCACCACGCATCGATCGCCGGCCGCTTCTTCCCGGTACGAGGCTTGGAACGAAATGAACTCAACAGGCTCGCCACCCACCAGCGTGAATCAGTAGGGTCAATGGTGTTATCGATACCAAAAAGCGAAGCCTGGTTGAGCGCCTTGCCGTGTTCGTACGCTTTCGCAACCATTTCCTCGAAGCGTGCAAGTCGCTCCTCGGGATTCTCAATAGCGGCCAGGTCGTTTCGATAACCGAGCTTCACCGACCCTTCCAGACCCATACCGCCAAACTCACCCGTCGGCCAGGCGATGGAGAAGGTGGGCGTGTGGTGTGATCCACCCGACATCGCAATACCACCAAGGCCATAAGACTTGCGAATGATGATGGTGAAAAACGGCACTGAGAGATTGGCTCCAATCACGAACATCCTGCTCGAATGCCGTACAAGAGCCGTCTTCTCCACTTCCGGACCCACCATGATGCCGGGGGTGTCGCAAAGATAGAGAATAGGAACGTCGAAAGCATCACACAACTGCATGAAGCGCGTAGCTTTGTCCGCCGCATCGGAATCAATGGCACCACCCAGGTGTGCTGGATTGTTAGCGATAACACCTACCGGGCGTCCTTCGATACGGATGAGCGACGTCACCATACCGAACCCGAAGCCTCGGCGGATATCCAACACAGAACCTTTATCAGCGATCACCTCGATGACTTCGCGGATGTCGTACACCCGCAGCCGGTTCTCCGGCACAATGCGCCGCATCGCGCGCTGGTCGGGAAATTCCCACGTGTCGAGTCGGCCCTGGAAATAAGACAAATACTGTTTCGCGACGGTCACGGCTTCTGCTTCGTCTGCAACGGCGATGTCCACAACCCCATTCGCCACCTGCACGGACATGGGGCCGATCTGTTCCGGCGTATAAATACCAAGACCCCCGCCTTCGATCATTGCGGGACCACCCATGCCGATGTTCGAGTTCGCTGTGGCGATGATTACGTCACAGCATCCGAGCAGCGATGCGTTGCCCGCAAAACAGCGGCCCGAAGTAATGCCGATCATAGGCACAAGACCCGAGAGTTGCGCGAAGCGTGAGAACGTCGTCTGAGTACTGACCCCCAACCCATCGGTGTCACCGGGTCGGCCGCCACCCCCCTCCGCGAAGAGCACCATCGGCATCATGCCTGCCTCAGCGATATCGATCATGCGGTCCGTTTTACGATGATTCTGGCCGCCCTGAGTACCGGCAAGGACTGTGTAGTCGTAGGACATCACCGCGCACCTCGAGTGTGGGTCGCCGAAAAGATCCCCGTTGATCGAGCCTACTCCGGTAATCATGCCATCAGCCGGGGTCTTATCGATCAGATCCTCGAGTGAACGGCGGCGGCGTTGTGCAGCCAATACCAGCGAGCCATACTCCACGAAAGTACCGGAATCACAGAGATCCTCTACGTTCTCGCGCGCGGTGCGCTGGCCTGTTTTTCGCCTGCGGGCCACCGCGTCAGGCCGAGCTGCGTCCAGCGTCTTGTTTTGGCGCGCAACAATCTCCGCGAGATCGGGGCGAATGTGATCAAGATCGACATCGTCTGCGACAGTATCGAGCTGGACCTTTACATCCGTCTCTTCGATGAACACGAGCGGATGCTGCTCGTGAACTGTGTCGCCAACTGCCACACCAAGGCGCCGCACCAGACCACTGCTCGTTGCACGAATCTCGTGCTCCATTTTCATGGATTCCATCACCAGGAGCTGTTGGCCAACGACAACCGTGTCGCCTTCGGTTACATCGATTGCAACTACAGTGCCTTGGAGAGGCGCGGCCAAAGCTACCGTACCCACCGGTGTGTGCAAAGCTTGTACGGTTTCCGTTGGAGAGTTTGTCAGATCCTTTAGAGAGTCTGTAGCCGGGGCGCCCGCTGCCTGACCGTAGGTGAGTACCGCAAGCGGGTCGCTTGCATCGATTTTGGCTCCCGCGAGCGCCTTCGCGGTCGCGGTTCCTATGCCGCCAAAGAAGAGGGTATTGTGTTCGCTTATCTTCCCTAAAGCGGATGACTCCTCGTCGACAAATCCGGTGTGCACCCCACCTGTCACAAAGCTCGGATGAGAGAGTAGATTCTGCAGAAAGCCGATATTCGTCTCGACCCCGTCGATGCGAAACTCGCAAAGCGCCCGGTAAGTTTTCTGAACGGTAGTAGCAAAATCCCCAACAGCGCTGTGGCAAATCACTTTGGCCAGCAGTGAATCGTAACGAGCATTTGTGGTGTAACCGACATAACCGGACGTGTCGGTACGAATACCAGGCCCTGACGGGGCTTCGAACGCAGTAAGCGTTCCACCTGCTGGCACCATGACACCATCTGCTGCCATCCGCTCCATGTTGACACGCGCTTGTATCGCATAACCTCGCTGCTTTGGCGCTTCTTTGAGCCCGAGATCCTCCAGTGTGGCACCTTGGGCAAGGCGGATCTGCACTGCAACGATGTCGACTCCGGTCACCTCTTCGGTCACGGTGTGTTCCACCTGTAAGCGTGCGTTCGTTTCAAGAAATACGAATTCGCTTTGTGCCTCATCCACTAGAAACTCGAACGTACCAATATTGTCGTAGTCGACCGAGCTTGCGAGTGCGCGAGCCGATTCGATCAGCGCTCGGCGTAATTCCTTATTGAGACTTGGCGCTGGCGCGATCTCAATTACCTTCTGATGACGCCGCTGCACGCTGCAATCCCGTTCACCGAGATCGATCACGCGGCCGCCATCACCAAGAATCTGTACCTCTATATGACGGGCAAGCGGGAGGAACCGCTCCACATATAGATGATCGCTACCAAAAGCGGCACGGGCTTCGGACTCGCAGCGCGCAAACGCCGCGGCCACTTCGTCGGCGTTCGCCACCACCCGCATACCACGGCCGCCACCACCAGCAACCGCCTTAATCACCATCGCCGAACCCGGGGTGAGATCAGCCAGGAAAGACTCTGCTTGCTCAAGGGACACGCAACCATCACTTCCCGCGAGCACACCAAGTCCCGCGGCCTCAGCCGCAACCCGCGCCCTCACTTTGTCACCGAAGAGTTCGAGCAACCGCACCGAAGGTCCGACGAAAACAAGGCCAGCCTCCGCACAAGCCGCTGCAAAACCCGCGTTCTCGCTCAAGAAACCATACCCTGGGTGTATGGCATCACACCCGCTGTCCCGAGCAGCACTGATGAGCTGCTCGCCATCAAGGTAAGCGGCCACTCCGCTGCCTGGTAGGGCAATTGCCGTGTCAACCTTGCGGACGTGCAGGCTCAACGCATCATCCTCGGAATAGACGCCTACTGACCCGATGCCAATCTCAGTCGCAGCGCGTGCCACTCTAATGGCGATCTCACCCCGATTCGCCACCAACAACCTGGAAAACGCCATATCTCCCCCAGTACCTAAATAGTCTGCTGATAATAATAGTGTCCTGTCCTGAAAATAACTTCACCAATCCGCTGGTCTTTACGCACCTTGGCAAAGTTATTTCTGGGGCAGGTCTAGAAGCGGTCTCAAAATGAGACCGCTTCTAGGGAGCGCAGGGATGCGCACTGCGTACGCGACCTTTTCTGAAGGAAAATGGGAGGTTTTCGAAGAAAACCGTGGAGCAAAAATGCCACGACGGCATTTTTGAGTGCAAACCCACCGTCCACCGCCAGCCAACCCGGTCGGCGTATACTCTTTTATTGTCAGGTAAAGGTCAGGAGAAAGTTATGCAGCTACGCTGGTCTCATGCGGTGGTTTACGTCCGGGACATGGAGCCGATGCTGGACTTCTACACCAAGGTGCTCGGCTTTGAGATCACCGACCGCGGACCCGTCGGCCCAGCAGGCGGACCCGAAATCGTCTTCATGAGCCAGGTGCCGAGCGATCACCATCAGCTCGCGTTCCTCAGTGTTCGCAAAGATAACGATCCACCGAACTCGGTGAACCATTTCGCTTTTCGTGTCGACTCCATAGACGAGGTGCGAGCAATGACCGGCCGATTGACGGATGACGGGCGTGCGAGCAACCTCAACCCCATGACCCACGGCAACGCCTGGTCGATCTATTTCTCTGATCCTGAAGGCAACGGCCTCGAGGTGTTCTGCGATACCCCTTGGCATGTGCAACAACCTCAGGGACGTCCGTGGGACATGTCGAAAAACAACGAAGAAGTAGCTGCCGAGACACGCGAGGCGTTTGCAGCCGAACCGGGATTCGAGCCAATCGCAGATTTCTACAAGGCTCATGCCAAACACCTGAGAAATCGTTAGCCCGGACAATCGGTGTCCCGCTGTGTGAACCTATTCACAGAATGGCTATCCCCCCTTTCTATCAGGCCAACCCTTCTTAAGACCTGAGACACAAGTAGCTGAAGTATCTTGCGCAAAAACGCAGTATCGATCGTTCGCTACATCAGATAGATCCATGCTAGAAGAGCTTTTGGCAAACACGACGTTCATGCCGGTGCTCATCGCGGTTTGCGTCGCGATCGCCATCGTATGCTTCTCTTGTGGCTGGATCGGGAACGGGATCGGCGCAAAACGCCGAGCAAAAGCCTTCAATCGCCAGATCTTCGAAGCAAAGGCTGCCGTTCCGCAGCTTGAAACCGTCACTCGCAGCCAAGAAGTCAAAATTGTCCGCCTCGAAGAAGAGACCAAGGGTCTCACAAACAATTCCATCGAGCTGGCTCATGATCTCGACAATAAGGAAAAGGAACTACGCAGCTCCGAACGTAAGGTGCGCAATCTCACTTCCGAGTTGGCTGCGCTGAAGGGAATCCGTGATGGCGACAACATGATCATGGACGGTTTTGAGGACGAAGGACTCTCTGCAGACACCAGTACAGAAGCGAGTTCACCGGTAGTCGCGAAACTGAAGAAAACCGAGGCGCTCTACGAAAAACTCAAAAACGCGCTCATCCAGCGAGACGATCAGATCCTGGCGCTCGAGGCCCAACTCGAGATATCGCAAACAAAAAAATCCGGTGAACCAGCCAATACGGAACAAAGCCAATCCGATAATTCACAAGCCTTGCAAGAACAGATTCGCACTCAAGAAAGCAAAATCAACGCACTCAAAATACAGCTGGAAGAAGTCAATCAAGAGAAGGCCATGCTCGCAGACATGGCCAAGCGTCGCAGCCAAAACAATAAATCGCTCAAGGAAGCGAGTGTTTTGGCCGAGGGTCAGATTCCAAAACTCAAAGAGGATATCGAAGCACGCGACAAGACGATCACCGATCGCGAGGGATCGATCAGCCGTTACTTGAGGGAACTTAAGGAACTCAAGGTTGAGCGAGCCGAACGCAAGGCAGAAGTGGTCAAACTAAGCAAGCAGGTCAGGGATCACAGCCAGGAGCTTACGTCCCGTGACGATCGTATCACCAGTCTCGGTGAAGACATTCAAGAACGTGAAAACCGAGTCGCAGCCCTGGTGGTAGAGATAAACGGTCTGAAAACCACTATCGAGAACACCCAAACCGTGCTGCAGGAACGTGAAGAGACCATCACCCAACAGCAATCGTCCCTGGCTGGATCGTCTGCCCAGCTCGAAAAGCAGTTGCAGACAACCAATACAATGCAAGGAGTGATCAAAGATCGCGACTTCAAGATTGAAACCCTCACGAACGATATCGCAGAAATGAAAGCCAACCTCGACAAGGCTGAGCAACAAGCTTCCGATGCGTTTGACATGTTCGAGAAGCGCAAGAAATCGCTCGCTATGGAGAACACGACTTCGCGGGAGTCGAACGATGTTATGAACCGCAAGGTCGAAGACCTGGGTGCCCAGCTCGCCCAAGGTGAAAGGTGGATGGCTCGAACGAAGCAAACGTTACACGATCGTGAAAAGAAGCTGCAAGAACTGGAAAACATCGTCGCAGATATCCAGAGTCAAAACGAGAAGTTAACCAGCGAACTCCACGAGGAATCCCAGGCTCGTCGATCCGCCGAGGCGGACGCTCGCGCCACTGGCCGCCAGGTTGCAACCCAGGAAACCGAGGCCCAACACACCATCTCCCAGCTCAAGGAGCAAGACCAGACGATCGCCGTGTTCAAAAGCACCGTCACCGAACTCGAGATCAAGGTGAGTTCGTTATCCACTGAAATCGCTTCGCTAACAAAGCAACTTGAAAATGGTGAATCAGAGCATCACGCGGCCGCGAAGGCGAAATAACTATCTCGCACACGCCGCGTTGAAAATACGAACCTCAGCGCCTCTGCTGAATAGCGAACGCCTCTTCCGGTGAACGAACTATTCGTTTTCTTGCGTACAAACCAAAATAACCCAAACCTGCCAGGAACCACAGAGCAACGCCGATCACGCCTTGACGAAAATCCGAATTTATAAACAAAGTTACCAACGCCACCAGGGAAATTACCAACGCTACCCATGCACCGGCGGCTCCGAGCGGACTGACAAACGGCCGCTCAACGTGCGCGAAACGCCGCTTGAGAACAATGTAGGCGATCGTCTGCATGGCATAGGCGATCAACGCACCAAAAACCGCCATGTTGAGTATCACGCCACCAAAAGCGCCAGTCGTGTCGGCAAAATGAAGAACGAGCAGCACCGCATATCCGACGAGCGCGCCCAAGACGAGCGCCACGTAGGGAGTTTTGCGCACACCGTGGGTCACCGACATCCACGTGGGAAAGTAACCCGCACGGCTGAGCGAGTATATATTTCGCCCATAGGCATAGATGATCGCGTGGAAGCTGGCAATCAGACCGGCCACGGCCACGAGACCCAGCACCTTGGCACTGGTTACGCCCAGGGTGAGTTCGAATCCCTCGAGTAACGGTTCTTCGGTCTGTGAACCGAAGTAGGCCGCACCGCCCCCGATGCCCATGTTCAAGAAGGTAATCAACACGCCCGTGATGATCAGCGTGGCGAGCCCCCAGAGTAGTCCGCGCGGCATGTCGCGCTTGACGTCCACCGATTCCTCCGCTGCAAGCGGTAATTGTTCAATAGCAAGATACAGCCAGATGGCAAACGGTAGAGCTGCACCCACCGCCGTCCAACCTTTCGGAAGAAAACGATTCTGCCCCGCGTCCGGTTCGATATTCCACAGGTTGTCCCAGGAAAAATGTGGAATCGCGCTTATATAGAAGACCAACAAAATTGCCAACGCAATCAGAGTAATAACCACCACAAAACGAAACGACTCCTCTACACCAATGATGTTGAGTCCAACAAACAGCGCATAAAGAACAAACCACCACAAAGGCTGCACCGTATCGGGAGTATCGAAAATGTTCTGCAGGTACGCCGCAGCGAAGTAACACACAACCGCTGTGGTGATGACGTACTCCATGTTCTCCGCAAGCCCGGTTATGTATCCAGCCCATGGGCCAAGCGCCGTGCGACTGAAAGAGTACGCGCCACCCGTATGCGGCATTGCCGTGGACATTTCCGCGATGCAGTAGCACAACCCCACATACATTACGGTGATGACAGCAACAGCAAGTAGAAAGCCACCGAACCCGGCTTGCCCAACGCCCAAGTTCCAGCCCGAGAAGTCTCCCGAAATTACCGCGCCCACACCGAGCGCCCACAGTGAGAACACGCCTGCGTAGCGCCTGAGGCTACGCCGCTCGAAGTAACCATCTTCGGCATCGCGATACTTCACGCCACTTTCGGGCATACGTTTTCCTCCATCAGGCGTGGTCATCTACATCAGGGTGACACTATGGCACGTGCCGAAGTGAACGCTACCGTGATTTAGGACACCCCTGGCTGATAGACTCGCACAGCAAAGGAGAGAACATGATGAAGTTATTCGACCTGCATGGCCGAGCCGCCATCATTACCGGCGGGAACGGCGGCATTGGCCGCGGACTCGCGCTGGCGTTCGCACAAGCCGGTGCCGATGTATGCATCGCGGCACGCAACAAAGACAAGCTCGCCAACACCGCTGCCGAAATTGAGGCGCTCGGCGCTAACTGTTTGAGCGTCGAATGCGACGTAAATGAACTGGAAGATCTCAAACGAACACTTGAACTCACTAAGGAACGTTTTGGTACCTGCCATATCCTGGTAAACAACGCTGGTATTGCCCAGCAGGCGCCACCACAGGATCTAACCGACGAGCAGTGGGAGCGAGTGATCAACACCAATCTTACCAGTGTGTTTCGCTTCTCGCGCACCGTGTTCCCCACGTTTCGTGAACAGGGTTTCGGTAAGATAATCAATATCGGTTCCGAGTACTCGCTGTTCGGCAGCCCCCTTGTGCTGGACTATTCCGCGAGCAAAGGCGGGGTGATCCAGCTCACCAAATCACTTGCTGTCGCGTGGGCCAACGTGAACATACAAGTCAACGCCATCATCCCAGGCTGGATCACTTCGGAGATGACCCAGCCAGTGAAAGAAAATACGGAGATGTTTCAGGCTATCGTGGGGCGCACCCCAGCAGGCCGATTCGGAGAACCCGAGGAACTCGGCGGTGCTGGGATATTCCTCGCGTCAGCGGCTTCTGACTTTGTTACTGGCCAGAGTATTGTTGTCGACGGCGGCTATAGCGTGAGCTAGTTTTTACTCTGACCCCAAACCATTCTTTCCTGTTATGGTGTCCTCTGCGCGCAATATTGCCCGATTGGAACCAGCCATGGCCATTGAGATCAGACCCGCTCGCGGTGACGAGCTCGACCAACTCGGGCTGTTGACCTCCTATGTTTACGGCGGTGCGTTTGGCGACGGGCCTGATAACCTCCCCGCACAATCCCAACGCCCGGAGTGGACTTTATGTGCCTTTGATGGTGCGAAGATGGTGTCGAGTTTCTCCACCTTCCCGTTCACAATGCGCGCCAATGGCAAAGCGACCGCCCTCGGTGGCGTTTCGGTGGTGGGCACGCTGCCCGAGTACCGACGCCGCGGGCTGGTACGCAAAATCACCACACAGGCGTTTGCCGATATGCGGGAAAAAGGTCAGAGCGTCGCCGCACTCTGGGCTTCACAGGCCGCTATTTATCAGCGTTACCAGTACGCGCTTGCAACACAGTTGCGACACTACTCTATCGACACCGTGGACATCGCCTTTCACGACGATGATGGTGGTAGTGGTCGAGTAATACGCACCGACGTCACCGCCGGACTCGACGTGATTCGAGAGATTTACAAGACGTTCATTGCAGATAAAACCTGTTACCTGCACCGCGCCCGGGTGATGTGGTCGAACAACGCACTACAGCCGAGCGAACAAGACGGGCCGGTAGAGGTTGCTGTGTGCTACGACACGACAGATACACCCTGCGGCTACGTGGTCTATACATTACGTTCCGGTCGAGTAGACCACGAAGCGCGTAGTCAGGAGATCAAAGTTCGCGATCTTGCCTGGCTGACGCCCGATGCTTATCGATCCCTGTGGAGTTTCCTTGCCCGCCACGATCTGGTCGGTCGCGTGACCTGGGACTCGGCACCGCTCGACGATCCAGCAATGGAATACTTCCGTGAACCGCGAATGCTCCATACGCGAGATAACGAAGGTATCTGGTTACGGGTGGTCGATGTGGCACCCGCGCTCGAAGGGCGGGGCTACGATACATCGGCAAAAATCGTAATCGGCATTGCCGACGATTCACTCACCCCCTGGAACGGCGGGAGTTACGAATTGGAAGTTTCGTCCAGCGGGGCGCGTGTTTCGAAAAGTGATGCCACGCCGGAAGTAGCTTTATCGCTAAAAACACTTGCTTCTCTTTATTGCGGATTTCGCCGTGCTCGCGATCTCGCACACTGGGGGTACCTCGAGGGTTCTGAAGGGGCGATTGCCAAGGCGTCGCAGATATTTGCTACGCGCCATGCACCGCACTGTCCGGATCATTTCTAAGGAATCTTAATGAATCCTAAGGTGTCGACTCTGGATTAATTGTGAAGCCTCATGCAGGCTAACGAGTATCGTAGTGATGAGATACCTCCATGCAGTATCTTGTAGCTGTTGTTGCAGCGCTTGTTGGAGCGGGTCTGAGTGGCACTTTCGGCTTTGTATTCGGTGGATTGGTCGGCTACAGCGCCGTACTTTTATGGCGTCAAGGCAAAGACCTCGAACAACTGAAGCAGCAAGTTGCCTCCCTACTTCTCCGGTTATCGGCGCTACCCTCGAGCGGTCCGGAACAACCACCACCAGAGCCGGTTTCAGCGCCAGTCCCAGGGCCGACCCCAGAGCCCGAACTTGTAACACCTCGTCCGACACCCACTCCTTCCAGTGAACCAACAAGTGAACCCCCCCAACACACATCGGGCGCAATTCGCCAGGCTTCTCAAATCGATAAACTCATTGCGGAGTTGATCGATCGAATCAGAACTTTTTTTACAACCGGCAACGTGGTTGTTCGGATAGGCGTCATCGTGCTCTTTATTGGTGTTGCCTTCCTGCTGAACTATGCCTATGAACATTCGTTGATGCCTGTGGAGCTGAGGCTCGCCGGTGCAGGCCTCGGCGGCATCGCGCTGACAGTTTTCGGTTGGCGGTTACGTGGTCGCTCTGACACCTACGGGCTCGTCCTCCAGGGTGCCGGGGTGGGAATGTTGTACCTGACCATTTACGCATCGACTCGGTTCCTCGAGCTTGTCCCGCTGAGTGCTGCATTTGTCCTGCTGATCGCGCTTGTCATCGGGTCTTCGGTGCTCGCTGTCCTGCAGAAATCTCAGGCACTCGCAATCTTCGCGATGAGCGGCGGATTTCTCACACCCGTGTTGCTCTCGACAGATACCGGCAGCCATGTTGCGTTGTTTTCCTACTACGCGTTGCTGAACGCCGGCATTCTCGCGATGGCCTGGTTTCAGTTCTGGCGTTGGCTCAACTGGGTGGGGTTCGTCTTTACGTTCACCATCGCAGCGGTATGGGGAGCGCAAAATTACCAACCCGAATTCTTCGCGACGACGGAACCGTTCCTCATCCTGTTTTTCCTTTACTACATCGGCGTGAGCATGCTTTTTGCGCGCAGGAGAGATGTCGAACTTCGTGGTGTGGTGGATGGAACACTTGTT
>SMUZ01027485.1_pt1 | contig 24042 bp, 23 predicted proteins | sample 2456421 | NCBI WGS metagenome assembly SMUZ01 (sample SAMN11095932, study PRJNA526329) | marine sediment metagenome | biome: Marine sediment; feature: Surficial sediment; material: Deep marine sediment; isolation source: Hadal surficial sediment | place: Pacific Ocean | collected 2014-11 | depth... | reverse complement strand
TCGCGGCTGTCACCACGATGGTTGCGACGAGTTAGTATACGGCAACCAAAATCGATTGATCGAACAGGAACTGGATCGCAATGATGAAGTAGCCTAAGAAGATGACGAGGTAGGCATCCCGGCGGCCTTTCATCTCGACGAGTTTGAGTGCAAAAGCAAGAATCAGTACCGAGGCTGCGGCTTCCAGGCTGAACCCAGCAACACCGCTCACAGCAACGCCAGCCAAAGAGGCCATGACCAGGAGCGCTTTGATCCACCACCGGGGATAGTCCCAGCGTCCCTGATAAACGCCCATACGCCAGAAACCGCAAAACAGACCCACCGCGATAAGCCAAGGCGAAAGTTGCATGAAGTACGGCACGACCACCACGATCTGGGCGATCATGAGCAACGCCAGCGAGTTGCGCGGAATCTGGTACGCAACCCCCAGGGCTTCGTTAACTTTCGGCGAGTCCATAGAGCGCAAGCTCCCTCAAGACCTGTTCGAGATGTGCTTCGCCAACTGCTGGTTTGATATCTGTTGATCCGAGGCGCAGTCCGAATTCACGCTCGCGGTGGGTAGCCCTCAGCGCAAGTCCGGTCAAGCGACTGAGCCGTTCTTCCAGATCCCCCGAAACCTCCTCGAAATCAAGCCAGAGCCTTGGTTCGACGAAGCTCGCATACCGTTTCACCACGAGATCGCCGGAACGCGCGTAAGAACGCCAGATGATGTGTTTCACCGGATCCCCCGGTAAATAGCTTTTGATGTCACTGAAATCATCGCTGCCGAATGGATCGACGAGTTCCCCATCGTCCCTGCGACCGGTAGTTGACTGGGGAAAATCTTGAAATATTGGTTTGGGATAAACCAATGCCTGGACACCAAGATCAACCCAGGTCCAGGCTCGCAGCAAGCCTAACGGATAGTATGTTTCGACCAGCAGCCTTCCCGGATTGAGCCTGCCTCGACGGCCAGCCTTAACAAAAAGCCGAACGCCCGCCGCCTCCTGTTCATTGAGCTCTGCCCATTGTTTGATACCTTCAGGCCAGCCGAGTTGGATTCCTTCTCTACCTTTCCCTTGTGGGCGGACCACGCGCAGGTTGAACTCGATGTCCTCCCCGACGAAGCCAGGGCGCGTGCCCACCAGTTCCAAAGTCAACCCGGAAAGATTGCGGAACGTGTAGAGTATTGTCAGGATAAACATGCTACCCAGCAGAAACGCGACACCATAGACGAGGCTCGACTGGTAGTTGATAGCGCCGAGGATCAGCAACACCAGCAACCCGCCGAAAACGAAACCCGTCAGATTCGGAAAGATGAAGATATTTCTCTGGCTGAGGGTGATTTGCCGGCTCGGTGGAATACGTCGATCGAGCCAGCGACCGAACCGGCTGGCCTGAAGATCTTCCGGGGGGATACTGCCCGGCCACATTGGCGGTCGAATCTTGGTTCGCGAAGCCACCACCGCTACCTAATGTTCCAACAACTCAGTATTGAAGGGTTCAGCGTCACCGCTGCGCCCGCCCGTATGTTTCGCAGCAGGCGCAGTGAACTAAGTTGCTGGAGCACTAGCCTACAACGTCAACGCCAGACAGAAGCTTCTGAGCTAAAGCGCCCCCGCCGTGTCCTGAATGGTCCGCTGCTTCTCGTAGCCTGTGCTCCACCACGCTCGACAACACCGCTTGAACATCTTCCGGAACAACGTGGCTGCGATCGTGAATCAACGCCCAGGCTCGTGCACTATGTAAAAGCGCAATCGCACCACGCGGCGACAGACCATAAGCAAACTCGGCAGCCTGACGGCTATGCGCAACAAGACGCTGAACGTATTCGATCAATGGGTCCGAAACCTTTACGTTGTCCACAGACTGCTGCAACCTTTGCAGGTCCTGCAAATCGATAATTGCATCCAGGGTCTCGAGCGCCTTCCGACGATCTCCTCCGCGTAATAATTCGCGTTCCGCATCCGGCTCCGGGTAGCCGATTTCGATGCGCATCAAGAACCTGTCGAGTTGGGACTCAGGAAGCGGAAACGTACCAATTTGCGTCACCGGATTCTGAGTGGCTATAACAAAAAACGGATACGGTAACGGACGCGTCAAGCCTTCTGCAGTCACCTGTCGTTCTTCCATCGCCTCGAGCAACGCACTCTGACTTTTCGGCGTTGCACGGTTGATTTCATCGGCAAGGACCAACTGAGCAAACAGGGGGCCCTCAATGAACCGGAACTCGCCCGTATGCTTATCGAAAATAGACGTGCCGATAATATCTGCCGGAAGCACATCGCTGGTAAACTGAACACGCTTGTAACTCAAACCCAACACCTTGGCGAGCGCGTGGGACAGCAACGTTTTGCCCATACCTGGAAGGTCTTCGATGAGTAGATGACCACGCGCAAACAGACAAGCCAACGCAAGCTTGATCTGGTTCTCTTTCCCGAGCAGAATCATATTGAGCGCCCCAATAAGCGCTTCAATCTGATCTTTCACTTCAGGCGTGGTTTTGTAACTCGATGACCGTTTGGTCAGAGTTGGATTCCGCATCACGTCTTTGTTTCATCTTATCGCTTCGAGCCAACGATAAACGCTCAAGATAAACCTCGTCTATGTCGCCGGTCACGTATTTGCCATCGAAAACCGAGCACTCGAAACTTTCAATAACAGGATTACCTTCTTTTGCGCTCATCACTAGATCTTCGATGGTCTGATATACCAGCCAGTCCGCCCCGATGAGGGTAGCGATCTCATCTTCTGTGCGTTCGTGGGCCACCAGCTCGTCGCGTACAGGCATATCTATCCCGTAGACGTTGGGATGCCTGACGGCGGGTGCGGCGGAGGCGACGTATACTTTGTTCGCCCCTGCGTTTCTCGCCATGCGAATGATTTGCTGAATGGTGGTGCCACGGACAATCGAGTCGTCCACCAGCAACACGTTTTTGCCCTTGAACTCCAGCTCGATGATGTTCAGTTTCTGGCGGACCGATTTTCGCCGCTGACTCTGGCCGGGCATAATGAAGGTCCGACCGATATAGCGATTCTTGATGAAGCCTTCCCGATATTTCACGTCTAGTTGATGTGCAAGAGGCAATGCCGCCGTACGGCCCGTATCAGGAATCGGAACGACGACGTCGATGTCATGCTGGTTACCCGAATATCGCTTCAGTATGCGTTGGGCAAGAAGGTCGCCTTGGCGCAGCCGGGATTTGTAAACCGACACATCGTCCAGAATTGAGTCCGGACGGGCGAGGTAAACGTACTCAAAAATGCAGGGGGTCAACTTGGTGTCTTTGGTGCAAACGCGCGTGTGTAGCTCACCATGGTTATCGACATAAACTGCCTCACCGGGTGCGACGTCGCGGACGATCTCGAAACCAAGTATGTCCAGAGCCACACTTTCGGAGGCGATCATGTACTCGAACCCACCATCGTATTCGCGCCGCCCGAATATTAGCGGACGAATTCCGCACGGATCACGAAAACCAACGATGCCACTGCCGATGATCATCGCAATAGCCGCATAAGCGCCCCGGCAACGTCGATGTACACCTTCTACCGCCGCAAAAATATCATCTGGATCGGGTTGGTGGGCATGTTGTCGTTGTAGCTCGTGAGCAAAAACGTTTAGCAACACCTCCGAATCACTTTTTGTATTGAGGTGCCTCAAATCTGCCTGAAATAGTTCCGCCTGCAGAGACTCCGCATTGGTGAGATTACCGTTGTGCGCAAGCGTGATCCCGTAAGGCGAATTCACATACATGGGTTGTGCTTCCGCTGAACTTGCGGAACCTGCGGTTGGGTAACGCACGTGACCGATGCCAACGTTGCCGACCAGGGTTTGCATATGGTGCTGTTGGAAGACGTCGCGGACGAGACCGTTGTCCTTGCGTGAATAAAGTATTTTCCCATCCGTCGTCGTCATCCCGGCCGCGTCCTGGCCTCGATGCTGAACGGCAGTGAGCGCATCATAAATCTGTTCATTCACAGAATGGTTGCTCACAATCCCGACTATCCCACACATATAAGTGCTCCAACAGCGTTCCCGGAAAAGGTGCTGACAAGACAATTGAACCCATCAATATCAAGTCGTTGGGACACTAGATTCTCATAGCCGATTGCCGACACCAATAACCACATCCTTGGCCTTCCCCATGAGTTTCAGCACGTCCTGTTCAAACGCGAGGAGTTCTGGTGTGATGAGCGATGAACGCCACCACGTGCTCTCATCCGCAAAGGGTCTCATTACGACAAGGGCAACGATACATACCAACAGACCCCGCGCACTGCCAAACAAGAAACCGAGGAATCGATCGGTGCCACTTAAGCCCGCACCTTTGACTACTTTGGCGACCAACCACTGAACCACACTCCCTACAATAAGCGTAGCGACAAAAATCAACACGAAGGCTATTACCAGGCGAACCGATGCGTCTCCCAATTCGCTGCTCAATTGGTCTCGAAACGAAGATGCAAGATACAGCGCGAGAATAAAGGCTGCGAACCAGGATGCAAGCGAAAGCACTTCCTTGAAGAGCCCCCGCGCCAGCCCAATCAATGCCGAAACCAGTATGACGATGAGAATGACGATGTCCGCAACCGCCAGTTCGCTCAATTTGCAAAGGCCATCAAACGTGCCTCGACTTCATATTGACCGGACAGCTGCTGTTGCAGTGTTTCGGCTTCGGTCAAATCCAGCAGTGGACCCACGGCGACGCGGTAGCGAATCGCGTTGCCATTCTTGATTGTGGACAGGAACGCCTCGTATCCATCGTCACGCAATTGGGAACGAAAGCTCAATGCGTTATCGTGTTCCGCGAAGCTCGCAACCTGAACGGCCCAAACGTCGGTGGCGCTCACAGTTCCGCCGAGCACGGGCTCTCCGAACAAGGTGTGAGTTTCTCGATGAAAGCCCTCCTCGTCCACTGTTCGACGTAGCGCATCAACCCTCGCAACAAAGTCGCTTTGCGGCGTGACTTCGCTGAACGGTTGCACTTCGGGTAAGGACAAAGAGGAAGACAAAGGCTCGAGAGACACGGAGGGCAAGCCGTCACCGTCAAACAACATCGGCAGGCAGACGATCGCCACCGCCAGCAGAAAGAGGCTCCCGGTAACTCGATAGCGAGTCTGCTCATTCATGAGAAATCCAGCTGGCGACTAACGAGGTGTGGACCACTAAGCCAGCCAACAAACTTTCTGATACGTTGTAAGGCACTACAAATTTCCTGCTGCTCTCGATAATCACGGATGATCACGGAGCAATTCACGAACTGCGGAAGCTACAGCAAACGAGCCAAAGCAGAGAATAACATCCTCTTCGGTCGTTAACGAACTCGCGAGCCGACAGGCGGAGGCAGTACCATCGACGGTGGTGGAGGCGTTATCCGCTGGGATCTTTGCGCGCAAATCGCTGGCGCTCAGTCCCCGGGGACCCGCGGTGGTCATGCATATCCAATGGCTTACCAGCGGAGCCAATGCTTCGACGACACCCAGATGGTCCTTGTCCCGAAACATTCCGAGGATCGCAACCAGTCGCTTACCCGGATAACGAATCTTTACAAGCTCCCCGAGAAATGCAGCACCAGCCGGGTTGTGGGCAACATCGATGAGCCAGTGGCGTTGTTTGCTGTGAATCGCTTCAAAGCGCCCGGGTAGTGTTGCATGCGCAAGCGCGCTGTGAACGGTCTGTGTTGTAACCTTGACAAAGTGGTGAGCTATCTCGATCGCGAGTGCACAATTGTGCGGCGCGAGGTTGCCCCAGGGCAACGCCGGAAATTCCCCCCAGGGTGTCACAAGCGACCAGTCAACCGCGGTCATTTCCAGCTCGAGTTCTACTCCCAGCTGTGTTGTTGCGCATTCGAGTACCTGTGCTCGCTTTACAACCGACGTTGTGACAGTGTCCCCGAGGACTACCCGTTGCCCACGACGCAACACGCCAGCCTTCTCAGAGCCGATCGTCTCGAGTTCATCACCCAGGTAATCTTGGTGATCGAGCCCGATACTCGTGATGGCGGCGACATCCGCGTCCACTATATTGAACGCATCGAGTCGGCCACCTAACCCCACTTCGAGAATGGCGACCTCGACTGCCGAGTCGCGAAAGATATCCAACGCCACCAACGAGGCAAATTCGAAATAGGTGAGAGGGACTCCGTCTCGTGCATCCTCCACCCGGGCGAAGCTCACACACAGCTTCTCATCCGTACACAATTCACCATCCAGCCGGATGCGTTCGTTAAAAACGTGTACGTGCGGGGACAAAGTCGTACCGACAGTTAAGCCTTGCGCACGCAGAAGGGATTCCGTGAATATCGCCGTTGATCCTTTGCCGTTGGTTCCAGCGACGATCACCGTCCGCGCTGCCGGTGGGATGAGACCCAGGGTAGCGGCGACAACCCTGACACGTTCGAGCCCAAGCTCTACGTCGCGTGGGTGCACGGCTTCGATGAAATTCAGCCACTCTGCAAGCGTTTTATGCATAGTCGATGGTCTCGAAACCGCAGACACGCCGTTACCCGGAATCCAGAGCTTCTCGAATTTCGTTTACACACTGGCTCAGCAGTTGAGGAATGGACTCCGTGCTGATACTCGCTCCCATGATCGAGACCAGCACGCTGCCCACGACCACGCCATCGGCGCACCGCGCGGCTGCTTGCGCCGATCGTCCATCCTTGATGCCGAACCCAACCATGATTGGCAAATTGGTCGTGGCTTTCAGTGCGGTGACGTGCTCCGCGATTGATTCCACTTCAATATGATTCGCGCCGGTAATGCCTTTCAACGCGACGTAGTACACAAAACCCTGCGCTCGCTCAGCGATAAAAGCTACGCGCTGGGGGGTGGTGGTTGGCGCGACGAGGTAAATCAGATCGATGCCATGTTCCTTCAGTGACGGCGCGATTTCCTCGGCTTCTTCTGGTGGCAGGTTCACCATGATCAAGCCATCGACGCCGGAGTCTCGCGCCAGCTCGGCAAATGCGGTTACCCCCATTGTCAGTACCGGATTGAGATATCCCATGAGCACCACGGGTGTTTTGTCGTCGTGCCCGCGAAAATCGCGCACCATGTTCAACACTTGGCGCAGCGTTACCTGATGGGCAAGCGCTCTTTGCGAGGATGCCTGTATTGCAGGCCCATCGGCCTCCGGGTCTGAAAACGGCAGCCCCAACTCGAGCACGTCTGCGCCCCCGGCCACGAGACCCAACAACGCTGGAACGGTCGCTTCCGGGTTGGGATCGCCTGCTGTGATGAAAGTGATCAGTGCTTTGCGGTTTTTACTTCTGAGCTGATCCAGCGTGTCGTGCAGGCGACTCACAAAGTGATCCCATCTATTTCTGCAACACTCAAAATGTCTTTGTCTCCACGTCCCGACAGATTCACTATCACGACCTCGTCGCCGTCCATAGCGGGCACATGTTGGGCCACCCACGCAAGCGCATGGCTCGATTCCAATGCCGGCATAATGCCTTCGGTCCGATTGAGCTGGCGAAACGCCTCCATGGCTTCGTCATCGGTCACCGCAGCGTACTCGGCGCGGCCAATATCTTTGAGATGAGAATGTTCCGGTCCGACCCCCGGATAATCCAGACCCGCCGAGATGGAGTGGGTTTCCATGATCTGCCCATCATCATCCGCCATCAGGTAGCTTCGACTGCCATGAAGTACGCCCACACGCCCGACATTCAGCGGCGCCGCATGTTGCCCAGTGTCGAGCCCAAGACCCGCCGCTTCCACGCCAACCAGTCGAACGTCCAGATCATCCATAAATGGATAGAACAGCCCCATCGCGTTGGATCCCCCACCCACGCACGCAACGAGCACATCAGGCAGCCGACCGACTGCCTGCAAGCACTGAGCGCGCGCTTCGCGCCCGATTACCGCCTGAAAGTCCCGCACCATCATCGGATATGGGTGAGGACCCGCAACGGAACCAATAATGTAATGCGTGTCGTCAACGTTCGTCACCCAGTCACGCATAGCTTCGTTCATGGCGTCCTTCAACGTCTGCGATCCCGAGGTTACGGAGATCACCTCTGCTCCAAGGAGCTTCATTCGATAAACGTTCAGGCTCTGTCGCTGAATGTCCCGGGCACCCATGTAAACCACGCAAGTCAATCCCAGTCGAGCCGCCACGGTTGCAGTAGCGACGCCATGCTGGCCTGCTCCGGTTTCCGCGATTACCCGCGGTTTGCCCATACGTTTGGCAAGCAGTCCCTGACCAATGGTGTTGTTGATCTTGTGAGCGCCCGTGTGGTTGAGATCTTCGCGCTTCAGGTAGATGCGCGCGCCTTTGAGCTCATCGGTGAGGCGTTCAGCAAAATACAGTGGCGTCGCGCGACCCACGTAATGTTCGAGGTCATGCTGCAGCTCAGCTTGAAACACCGGGTCACTTTGCGCACTCGTATAGAGCTCAGTCAGCTCATCCAGCGCATGCATCAGCGTCTCGGCAACAAACCGACCACCATGTTCCCCGAAGTACCCAGCGACGGGTTGTTCGTATCTATTGGATCCCGGCACTACCCACCTCCCACACAAACTTCATCACTTTTTCTGGATCCTTTTGCCCAATCTGTCCCGATTCAACGCCACCGCTGACGTCCACTCCGTATGGCTGGGTCCGAGCGATCGCTTCAGCCACGTTCGCAGGCGTAAGCCCACCCGCAAGTACGAGGGGTATGTTGGCGTTCTCGGGCCACAACGACCAGTCGAATGACTGCCCGGTTCCCCCCGGTTGGCCGGGTACAAAGGTATCCAGCAACAAGCAGCAGGCATCGTGATACTCAGCCTCCAGCGCTTCGATGTTCAAAGTACCGGCTACACGAATGGCTTTCATGTAGGGTAATCGAAAGCTGCGGCAATATTCGGCCGACTCGTCTCCGTGAAACTGCAGGACATCAAGATCGACCCTGGATAAAGTGTGCTCGACGCAGGCTGCTGGTGCATTGAAAAACAACCCCACGCGGGTCAACCGGCCTGCTACGGCGTCGGCCAGATCACCAGCGGTGCTCAACGAAACATGCCTCGGGCTTTGCTCGACAAAATTGAGACCCATGGCATCGGCGCCGGCACGCACCACCGCGTGAGCATCATCGAGACGGGTAATCCCACAGATTTTGCTCAATACCTTCAATTCGTCAAGCTCTTCTTGAAAGCGGCGTAGTCTAAATCCGACTCGACCTATCCGACCAGCAGATTTAATACCAAAACAGTGAGTTGAACTCCTAGAAACGATCCAGTCCGCCCAGGGCACGCAACACGCCGGGCAAGAGCGGCTTTGGGAATGAGAATCCCGGATAAGTTACCGACACCAGATACAGTCCCCCGGGAGGTGCGGTTTTTGCGCCCTGGCGTCGATCCCTGCAGTGGAGAAGTTCCTCGAGCCAACCCTCGGGGCGTCGGCCGGTACCGATCTCGACTAAAGACCCATTGATGTTGCGTACCATGTGCAGCAGAAAAGCGTTTGCCACAATATCTATGATCACAAAACTTCCCGCTCGATGTACGGCGATGTTGTGCACGCAGCGATGGGCCGATTTCGACTGACAACCAGCGCCACGAAAAGAGCTGAAATCATGTTCGCCAATGAGGCAGCGGGCCGCCCGATGCATGGCTTCGTCGTTCAATTCGCGTTCGCGCACCGCGCGGCTTGCCAACAACGGCGAGTCCGCATCGGCTTCGTAGTAGATGTAGAGATAACGCCGCGCGGTCGCGCTGTAACGGGCATGAAAATCGCTATCGACTTCATGGGCCCAGCGAACTTTGACTGAAGTCGGACAATGTGAATTGGTGCCTTTGATCCACGCAGACAGAGGCCGGTTGTTGCTGCTGACAAATCCGACCACCTGACCGGTCGCATGTACGGCGGTATCGGTGCGACCCGCAGCCACAACACGAATGGGTTGATCGGCTACTTTGCTTAAGGATGCTTCCAGAGTGGCTTGGATCGAAGAGACGTTTTGTTGGCGTTGAAAACCATGAAAAGACGATCCATCGTATTCAATACCTAACGCAAGATGTTGCACGTGGAACCAGGGCTAATCAACGAGACGACGGATCACACCGTTGAGCGAACTAAATCGAACCCAGTAGCTTTTCAGCTTGTTGTTGCTGATTGGCGTTACCTTCCGACATCACTTCCTTGAGAATATCGCGAGCGCCATCCTCGTCACCCATATCGATGTAAGCCCTGGCCAGATCGAGCTTGGTGTTAGCGCTGTCGGCGTCGTCCTCGAACTCGAACTCTGGTTCAGCCGTTGCGACCTCGCTCGTAGACGCTTCGTCTTCAGCGGTGGCTGCCACCTCCGCCATATCACTATCAAATTCAATGCCATCCAGGCTCAACGTTTCCGTATTGTCGTTCGCTGCATCCACAGCGAGTGGTTTTTCGGTGCTGTCAGCAGGTTCTGAGGCATCGGCCCCCGGGTCAAAGTCCAAGCCCAGGTCACCGCCCAGGTCATCCCCGGAATCTTCCAGGGGCTCGGGGGTGTCTAACGTCAGGTCTCCATCTTCAGCGGATTGAGAGCCTTCAGCGGATTGAGAGCCTTCAGCGGATTGAGAGCCCTCAGCGTCATCAGCATCTTCAACCGTGTCGAAATCGTCGATTTCCAACTCAAAGTCGCCAGCGCTTGTGGCAACGCTGGACGTGTCGTCTTCTTTCGCGGCGAGGTCTTCCCCGTCTCCTGCGGGGACGTCTTCCCCGTCCTGGGAATCTGCCGCCAGTTCTTCGTTGTCCAGATCCAGGTGGAACTCACTAACCGCCGCGGGGGCTTCGATCTCATCATGGGCGTCCGTTTCAGCGGCGCCATCCCCACTAGGAACGGCCGCCAGCGGCGCATCAACGGCCAACTCGTTTTCGCCAAGACGGCCTTCCAGTTCCCTTGCAGTCAGTAGCGCGTCTTCGTCATCGCAGTGCTCCAACAAACCCGTCATATGAGTGTTGAAAGCTTCTTTGTCGTTGGTTTCGACATAGAGTTCTAGCAACTTCAAGCGTACGTCGTTGCGCTCGGGTTGCTCGTCGATTGCGCCGAGCAGGAGTGCGATGGCCTTGGGATATCGGCCGTAGGCGATGTAGATTTCCGCTTCGCCTATGACGTCGCTGGTCTGCAAGCCCTGAATGTCGGAATCAACCTCCGCTTCTTCGTCCAGATACTCCGGCGCGTCGGCTTCGTCAGATTCTGACGCGTAGCGTTCCTCTTGAGCGGCGATTTCAACCGCGGATTCTTCTTCTTGATCCACCTCTTCAGGCTGGCGCTCGACTATCGGTTCCGCATAAAACCCGTCCTGGGCTTCGCGCGCACGCCGGGCCCTGATCATCACGACGACCAGAAGCAAAACCAAAACACCTAATCCGCCACCGAGCACATAGGGTGACTGCCACCACGGCACCGAAGCCGTTGTTGAAGCGTTTTGGTTTTGATTCTGAGCGGAGAACTCCTGCGTCTCTGCCAACTCTTGTTGGACCCGCAACATTTGAGCCTGAAGTTCCGCAAGCTGTTGGTCTTTCACCTGTAACTGCCGATCCTTGACGGCCAGTTGACTGGTCGCGATTTCCTGTTCGCGATCCAATTGATAGGTGAGCTCGTCCACCTCCCTCGTCAGGCGATCCTGCTCCTCGAGCGCCGCGTTAACCTGCTCGGCTGCGGTCGTCGCATCTGCGCCACCGGAGACGGCATTTCCTTGACCCGCAACGATTCTGAGCTGGCCCTCGGAAAGGATCGTTTCCGCATCACCTGTGTCCGAACTTGCCGTTGCGTCGACCTGTCCACCCAACTCGGAACGATCACTTTCTGCGATCTGCGGTGTGGATCGGTCTTGCGCGCTCCGAGCCAGTTGCTCACCGCGAGCATAAGCTCGCCAATCCTCATGCTGGAGGGCCACTTCCCGATTTGCTTCGCGCGATGTCAGCGACAACGCTTCTGTTTGCGATGGCAGACGCAACACGTAACCCGCTTTCAGCAAGTTGATGTTGTCGCGTATGAAAGCCCTGGGATTGAGCCGTAAGATCGCGAGCATGTTCTGCTGCACGCTGACCTGGTTCGAGGCACGGGTACTAGACGCGATAGACCACAGCGTATCGTTCCGATCGGTCATGCGGTACTCGCCACCGGCGTCGACATCAACTCGCGAGGACAACGCCGGTTCCTCGCGAGGCACAACCTGCACCTGGCGCACCTGTGAGCGCTCGATACGGCCGGCAGCCGGTTCAACAGGCGCGGCCGTGGTCGGTGTGGATACAGTCGGTGCCGCAGTCTGGCTGAAGGTTGGTGGATCGAGAAGTATGGTGTACTCCTTGAGCAACCGCCCACTAGGCCACATCACCTGGACGATGAAGTTCAGATAAGGTTCGGAGATCGGGCGTGAACTCGTCACCAATACGGTGGCGCCTCCGCCGGATCCGTAAGTCACCTGAAAACGCAGATCGGTCAGAAAGAAAAATCGTTCGACGCCTACGCGGACGAAATCTTCGTTCGACGCAAGCGAAACGATAATTTCCGTTGGTTGCAGACCCGATGCATCGAACAGTTCAATCTTGGCATCGAGTCGTTCGTTGAGTGCGGAATCGAGTTCGATCTCACCGAGACCGAGTGCCGACGCCTGACTTGCTACGATCAGCCCAAGACAGACAGCGAACAGGTTTTGCAACCCGCGCCATCTTTTTATCCAAGACATGCTGAAACGTAAGAGCAAGATCCTAACCATAGGCCAGCCCCTTTTCTGTGTAGATATGTGTCGGGAACTTAATCCGACCAGTGAGTCTCTCACAGCCATCCTGTGCACGTTTACCAAGTCCATGTGCCTGATCGAAACGATATTCTAGAGTTCGCAGCCATTCATTGCAGCACGTACCAATTATGGCAGTTCTTTTTTTGTTTGACCCACTTAATGTTTGCCGGAGGTCGCGTTTGTTATGTGCCATCCATCACAGACGAACAAAAACCCGGCCGTTCCCACAGCGTAGACGATTCCCGCGCCAACCCGATGAATCCTGACGAATATTTACCCGAAACTATTTACCTAATCCAGGTTTTTAAGCAAAAGTTCGGCAATCTGTATGCTATTGAGCGCCGCACCCTTGCGCACGTTGTCGGAAACGATCCAGAGATCAATGCCATTAGGGTGCGAGATGTCGCGGCGTATACGTCCAACAAACACGGGGTCAGTGCCCGCCGCCTGGACTACCGCCGTGGGATATCCCGCGTCAACCCGTTCATCCAGGAGTTCGACACCGGGTGCATTGCTGAGCAGGGCACGCACTTCGTCCACCTCAATGTGGCGTTCGGTTTCGAAATGCACCGCTTCGGAATGGCCGTAGAACACGGGAACTCGAGCACAAGTTGGATTAACAAGTATTTTGTCATCCTCAAAAATCTTCTGGGTTTCCCAGACCATTTTCATCTCTTCTTTTGTGTATCCGTTGTCTTGAAACGTGTCTATCTGAGGTATGACATTAAAAGCGATCTGAGTAGGCATCACGCTGGGTTCGAAAGGTTGGGTGTTGAGCAGGTTCGCCGTCTGTCCGGCTAGCTCGCGCACCCCGGAAGTTCCGGCGCCGGAGACGGCCTGATAGGTAGCGACGTTGATACGGCGGATGCCCGCTGCGTCATGGATCGGTTTGAGCGCCACCACCATCTGAATGGTGGAGCAGTTCGGATTTGCGATGATGTTGCGTTGCCGGTAATCCGTAAGCCGATGCGCGTTGACCTCTGGAACGATGAGTGGCACGTCCGCGTCATAGCGAAAGTGGGAAGTATTGTCGATCACGACACAACCCGCCGCGGCCGCCTTGGGTACAAATTCGGCTGACACCGCACCACCGGCGGAGAAAAAGCCAATCCGTGCTTGAGAAAAATCGAATGTATCCAGGCGCTGTACCTTGATGGAGTGCCCGTAAAACTGCAGTCGTTTGCCTTCGGAACGTTCACTGGCGAGCAGAAAAAGCTCATCGACGGGGAATTTTCGTTCTTCGAGAATTTCTCTCAGTGCTTCACCCACGGCACCCGTGGCACCCGCTATGGCGACGTTGACCTTATCGCTCATGCCGCTTCCCGCAATTTTTCCATGATGAGATCGCCCATCTCTCGAGTACCCACCAGCGTCAATGCTGGCTCCGTCGAAGCGAATATGTCCGCCGTACGGTAACCGGCATCCAAAACAGCGTGTACAGCCCGTTCGATGGCATCTGCGGCCTTCGTTGCAGCAAGGCTGTAGCGGAACATCATAGCCACCGACAGGATCATCGCCAGTGGATTGGCCAGATCCTGCCCCGCGATGTCGGGTGCTGTGCCATGTACGGGCTCAAACAGTCCACAGCCATCACGAGCCAGCGAAGCGGATGGCAACATTCCCAGGGAGCCGGTCAACATCGCCGCCACATCCGAAAGAATGTCGCCGAACATGTTTCCCGTGACGATCACATCGAATTGTTTCGGAGCACGCACCAATTGCATGGCTGCATTGTCGACATACATGTGGCTAAGCACCACATCGGCATAGTCTCGCCCCACCTCGGTAACCACCTCGCGCCACAATTGGGTGACTTCGAGAACATTGGCTTTATCGACGGAACACAGGCGGCCACCGCGTTTTTGCGCCAACTCGAAAGCCACTCGAGCGATACGATCGATTTCGTGCTCTTTGTAGACATAGGTGTTCAGGCCGACACGTTCGTTGTCCTGGATCGTCACCCCCCGGGGCTCACCAAAATAGATACCACCGGTCAGCTCACGTACGATCAGGATATCGAGATCCGTCACCAGTTCCGCTTTTAGTGAAGAAGCGGCTGCGAGTGGCGCGAACAGGATGGCCGGTCGCAAGTTGGCGAATAGCTCGAGTTCTGAGCGTAGCCCCAGCAGGCCACGCTCGGGACGCTCGAGGGTCGCTAGATTGTCCCATTTGGGGCCGCCAACGGCACCGAGCAACACAGCGCGGGCGTTGCGCGCTTTTTCGAGCGTTTCCTCAGGCAACGGTGTGCCATGAGTATCTATGGCTGCCCCACCGAGCAGGGCGCGATCCAGGCTCAACGAGAGTCCTGCCCGGGCAGCAACCTGAATCATGACCTGTTCGGCGACCGCAACAATCTCGGTACCGATGCCATCACCAGATAGCAGTAATATTTTAGTTTTTTCAGTCACTTAGAGAGGTTGCATAATCTAATTTATGAAGACCCACGGCATCCGTTGACGGTGTTTGGCCTCGAACGCGACTATTTCCTCACGATGGTCCAGGGTGAGGTCAATATCATCCAATCCTTCCACCAGGATGCGCTTCTTGAACGGATCGATAACAAATTCGAACCCCGCGCCATCCGGCATCCGTATTTCCTGCGCGGGTAGATCCACAGCAATCTGAAAACCGCTATTTGCACTTACCATCTCAAACAGCCTATCTATTATTTCTTCATCTAAAACAATAGGTAACAAACCGTTCTTAAAACAATTATCTAAGAATATATCCGCAAAGCTCGGCGCAATCACGCAACGGAAACCGAACTCGAGCAACGCCCACACCGCATGTTCACGGCTGGAGCCACAGCCGAAGTTACGGCGGGCGAGGAGTATTCTGGCGTCTTGAAAACGGGGCTGGTTGAGCACGAAATCGGCATTGAGGCGCCGGTCATTGGGAGTCTTACCAATGGCACCTTCATCAGCAAAGCGCCAGGCGTCGAACAAATTATCCCCAAAACCCGTGCGTTTGACGGATTTGAGAAACTGCTTGGGGATGATCTGGTCCGTGTCCACATTGAGCCGATCCAGCGGCGCGACAATTCCGCTGACCCGTTCGAACGGCGTCATAACATGCTCCTCACGTCCACAAAATGGCCCTGCACCGCCGCGGCGGCCGCCATCACCGGACTCACCAGATGGGTTCGACCCCCGTGACCCTGGCGACCCTCGAAATTGCGGTTGGACGTTGATGCGCAGCGTTCCTGAGGCTGCAGGCGGTCGGGGTTCATGGCGAGACACATGGAGCAACCGGCTGCGCGCCACTCGAAACCTGCCGCGAGAAATACATCAGCCAATCCTTCCGCCTCTGCTTGCGCCTTGACCAGTCCCGATCCAGGCACCACGAGGGCTTGTTTGATGCGCTTCGCAACCTTCCTGCCTTTGACCACGCTCGCGGCGGCACGTAGGTCCTCGATGCGGGCATTCGTGCACGAACCGATGAATATCTTGTCCAGAGCGATTTCCGTCATTGGTTGATCTGCCACCAGGCCCATGTAATCCAAGGCGAGTTGCAGACTTTGCGCCTGGGCTTGGTCACTGGCGCGATCGGGATTGGGGGTCGCCAAATCAATGCTCGTTACGAGCTCCGGCGAAGTCCCCCAGGTCACCTGGGGGATCAGCGTCGCTGCATCGATCTGAAACTCGAGATCAAATTCGGCTTCCGTCTCCGAATGCAGCGTAATCCAGTAATCGTGCGCCTGGTCCCATAGCTCCCCATGGGGCGCCAATGGCCTGCCATGAAGGTATTCGAGCGTCGTCGTGTCCACAGCCACCAGCCCCGCTCGTGCGCCTCCTTCGATCGACATGTTGCATAACGTCATACGAGCTTCCATGGACAGAGCCGAAACACCGCTACCCATGTACTCGATCGTATGCCCGGTGGCGCCGGCAGTACCAATCGCGCCAATGATCGCGAGAATCAGATCCTTCGCATACACCCCATCGGTTAGCTTGCCGTCGACTTGCACACGCATGTTCCTAGCCTTGCTCTGCACGAGGCACTGAGTGGCCATGACGTGCTCGACATCCGACGTGCCGATTCCTTGGGCAAGCGCTGCGAAGGCACCATGTGTAGAGGTATGAGAGTCACCGCATACGACGGTCATCCCCGGTTGGGTAGCACCCTGTTCGGGACCAACCACATGAACGATGCCCTGGCGCACATCGAGGATGTCGAATTGGGTGATCCCGTAGCGACGGCAGTTGCGGTCGAGCGTCACAACCTGTTCTTTCGCAACCGCATCCTCGATGCCATCGAGGCCGAGTTCACGGTTGTCGGTGGGAACGTTGTGATCCGGCGTTGCGAGGTTTGCAGCCACCCGCCATAAACTTCGACCGCTGAGCGAAAGCCCCGCAAATGCCTGTGGAGAGGTCACCTCGTGCAGGAGTTGCAGATCGATGTACAACATGGTCTGCCCATCAGCACGCGTTCCTACGGCGTGGGCGTCCCAGATCTTGTCGTATAGGGTCTGCGCGGACACGCCAGCACGCCTCCAGTTTCCTCGGGGGCCGTTATGGTAAGATCCTGCCTTCAATAAGACAAATTCATTATATTTATAATTTAAATAATAAAATGGAATAACAAACGAACCAGGTGAGATGAAGGCAAATGAACTGGACCGAACTGGATACTTTTGTCGCGGTGGCGGGTTGTCTGTCATTCTCCAAGGCAGCAACCAAGCTGCAGGTAACCCAACCAGCCGTCAGCAAACGCATTCAGGCACTCGAGTCGCAGCTGGGCACAGCCCTTTTCGACCGCCTGGGTAAGAAGGTTTACCTCACCGATGCCGGTCGCCTGCTGCAACCGCGCGCCGCAACGATGTTGCAGGGCCTGGCCGATACCGAACGCCTGTTGCAGAACCTGCACAACCGCGTCGAAGGCATACTGCGACTGGCGACTTCACATCACGTGGGCCTGCATCGGCTCGCACCCGTGTTAAAAAGTTTCACCCGTGGGCATGGCGCCGTGAAACTCGACATCCGCTTCGAAGATTCCGAAGCAGCCCACGATCTGGTGCGAGGCGCAGACTGTGAACTGGCCGTCGTCACGCTGGACCCAAAAGGGGGTAGCGAGCTCGACTACCACCCGCTCTGGAATGATCCGTTGTGTTTTGTGATATCCCAGGAACACCCACTTGCCGGAAGCGCACGGACTTCCCTTGCAACACTCGCTTGCGAACCGGTCATCCTGCCGGGACTTGCGACCTACACCGGGCGAATCGTCGTCGAGGTTTTCGACACCTTGAACATCCCCCTGCAGCCAGTCATGTCGACCAACTACCTGGAGACAATCAGTATGCTCGTGGGCACAGGCATCGGTTGGAGCGTGTTACCACGGTCCATGGTTCATCCCCCCATGGTTGAGCTCGCGACGGACGGACCACATATGCATCGAACGTTAGGGATCGTCACCCATCCTCGTCGCACACTTTCCAACGCCGCGGAAGCTTTCATCGATGTGTTGGGCCGATTCGGTGACGACGCAACCAGTTAGCTATGCTGGTGCCAGATCTTGATACCGCCAATGGCAACCGCGTTCCGAGGCAACCGCGTTGCAGGTGGGGAAGCTCTATTAGATAGCTGGTGCAGTGAATTAAGGACGGTCAGGGACCTTACTAGACCACAGCACTCGAATCTGGAAGGTCGCAGCAGAGAGGCTGGGGGTTTTCTAATTCGCGCTGTGAGCGAAGCCGAACGAAGCGAATTGACCCGCCTCGGGGCAAGTTCGCGAAGAGACGGGAACCCCGGAGGGGCTGAGCGTTTGCGCGAATTAGAAAACCCCCAGCCTCTCTGCGGTTGCCAACGGGAATCTCTATGCGGTTGCCATCGAGATTTCTCCGCTGTCTTAGCTAGCGCTCCGGGTTCTGCGCGCGCTGGCGTAATACGTGATCCATCAGGACCAGGGCGACCATCGCCTCGGCGATGGGTGTGGCGCGGATACCGACGCAGGGATCGTGTCGGCCTTTGGTTACGACTTCGACCTCGTTGCCATCAACATCGATGGTGCGGCCCGGGGTGGTGAGGCTCGAAGTGGGCTTGAGAGCAATGGTCGCAACGATGTCCTGGCCCGAGGAGATTCCTCCCAGCACACCACCCGCACGGTTGCTCAGGAAACCGTTTTTGTCCATCTCGTCGCGGTGTTCCGTGCCACGCTGCTGAATGACGGCAAACCCATCTCCAATGCCGACGCCCTTAACGGCGTTGATGCCCATGAGCGCACCGGCAAGTTCACCATCCAGTTTGGCGAACACAGGCTCGCCCAAACCGACAGGGACGCCGCTTGCGACAACCGTGATCTCGGCACCTATCGAGTCCCCCGCTTTGCGCAATGAGTCGATCAACTCGCCGATTGCAGGGACAACCTCAGGGTCGGGACAGAAGAACGCGTTTTCTTCCACCGCGGCCCAGCTGCGATGTTCGATGGCGATACTCCCGATCTGAGAGAGGTAGCCGCGAACTTCGATACCGTAGTGAAGACTCAGGTATTTTTTTGCGATCCCCGCTGCCGCCACGCGCATGGCCGTTTCACGTGCCGACGCGCGCCCGCTGCCACGGTAATCACGAATTCCGTATTTCTTATGGTAGGTATAGTCGGCGTGGGCAGGACGGTAAACGTCTTTGATATCGCTATAGTCTTTGCTCTTCGCATCCTGGTTCTCGATTACGAGACCGATGCTGGTGCCGGTGGTGACGCCTGCAAAAACCCCCGAGAGGATTTTGACTATATCCGGCTCCTTGCGTTGGGTCGTGTACTTGGACTGACCGGGCCGCCGGCGATCGAGATCGCGTTGCAGATCGGCTTCGCATAGTTCGAGTCCCGGAGGGCAACCGTCCACTACAGCGCCCAGAGCAATACCGTGGCTTTCTCCAAAAGTGGTTATCGAGAAGAGTTGTCCAAACGTATTACCGGCCATGAGGCGTCTAAAGCGCTGTCGTACATTTCACTGAGTCGCAGTATGGGAACTGCCTACAGGCGCTTCAAGCAGAACTTCATACACTAAACCTGGGAACGATCAGAGCCATGAAGCAGGAACACGCCTGCCCCACCGCCGGGCAGATCCGGCCAGATGAAAGGCAGGCGCGGATACTTTCGCAGGAGCGCCGGCGCACTCCCACCTACTTCACATACAAAAGTCCCCAGTGGCGCCAGCCGCTCGGCTAGTACCGTTAGAAGGCGGTCGACGATGGCTAGACCATCATCACCCGCCGCCAGACCAGACTCAGGTTCGTGCCGATACTCTAACGGCAAACTAAGAATGTCTACCGCATCTACATAGGGAGGGTTGGTAACAATGAGATCAAAAATTTGATCCTGAGCAGATACAAAGAGATCGGAGCTCAAGACCGTCACGCGCTCGCCCAGTTCATGAAACGCAACGTTACGCCGGGCCAGGTCCAGCGCATTCGGATCGTTGTCGATCAGCAAAACTTCCACGTCGGGGAACAGGTGTGCACAGGCAATCCCGATACAACCACAACCACAACAGACATCCACGATGCGTCGCGGAGTTGTCGACAACCAGGGTTCGAATCTATCAACGATGAGTTGTCCGATCGGAGATCGTGGGATAACAACACCTGGATCAACAAGGAATTCATAACCGGCAAAATTCGTTTTGCCTAACAGGTAGGCAAGCGGTATCCGTTCCTCAATGCGCCGTGTTGCCATAGCACTTATTCGCCGACACATCGCTTCAGACACCGATTTTGTGAGTGCCAGTTTGTCATCGGGGAATTGCGTGACCCCTAACGCAAGCGCCACGGCTTCATCCCATGAGTTATCGGTGCCATGCCCGTAGTAGAGGTCGTTTTCCTTGAATCGCGTAGCGATCTCGTCGATCACCTCTCCCAGATTAGTCACGATTCAAGCGATGTGGCACGACCAGTTCCAACCTCGGAATTGCTCCAGCAGCGCGAGGCAGGAGCGGACCGGCTGAAAAGCTCACCAGCTCCGGCCCTTCTTCGGACGTAAGAATTTGACTTGCACGTTCGCTGCAGCTTGTTGCAGCTTCCAGCAATTTCTCTGCACTCGTCGACCCATACAAATGGCATACCACGAAAACTCGTTGGCCGTTGAAGATGTGCAGTTGCTTCGCGATGTTGGTGAGCACACTTTCCCCTTCAGCCGGTAGCGTACCGTCGACTCGCGGAGTTACCCCTTCAATAACAACAAACCCATCACCTGCGAGCCTTTCTGTCAGCTTATCGTTCAGCTCAACCGAAAACTCGCTGTCGGGTTTCATAACCTCCAGGTGCGCGTAGATTCGTTTGTTACCGCGCTCGATGATGTACACCGAGACGAGGTAACCATCGTGATTAGCCGCCAGGTAGTATTGATTTACATCCGGCCCGTAAAGAAACGCGATTTTGAACACGTCGTTCGCCCATTGGTTACTGCGACCACAATCTCGTCCCTCGCAGGCGAACAGCTCTTCGCTTCCCAACAACCTTACGTAGTGCTCCACAACGTCGTCCCGGGAGGTGCCAGCTGGAATGCGATATGTTGATCTCTCGAACGTCGCGCTGATTCTGACCTTGCGCTTGATGCGTAGATCGCGACGAATCTTCTCAACGGGACTGATAATAAACTCCCGTGGCATGTATTGTTCGTCCAGCGAGTACTTTTCGATCCACGCAAAAGGATATCTCGCGAGGCCCAATGGATCCCGGGAGCCGGATACATCCTGCCCCCACGCGGTTCCGCTCACGAGCAACAACAAAACGATGTTCCTAACCAAATTTCACGCCCCATTGTGAAGGTGCGACAAACTCCACATCGACACCCTGATCACTCGCCATCAAATTGGAAACCACCTCGACGATTCCCCGCCCTGCGTAGATTACCTGATAAAGTCCAGCGACCAATGGCATATAAACGTTGAGTTCCTGGCTGCGATCGTATACTACCTTCAATGTGTTGACCCCTTCCGCAAGCTTACCAAGATCCGCCAGCGCTCCCTCCAGAGTCATACCTTCTCCCAGCCGAAACCCGAGCTGGAAATTACGACTCAGCGGGGAAGTGCAAGTAACAAGTAAATCCCCCACCCCCGCAAGCCCGAGAAACGTCAGCGGGTTAGCACCCATGGACACAGCAAACCGACTCATTTCCGCGAGCGAGCGAGTAATTAGCATGCCTACGGTGTTCTGCCCAACCTTGAGACCTGCCGCCATGCCACAAATAATGGCATAGATGTTCTTGAGCGCTCCGGCGAGCTCCACGCCGTAGACGTCGCTGCTATCGTATACGCGAAACGTTTCGCTACTCAGTATTGTCTGCACTGTCTCGCAAAGCTTGACGTCCGTGCTCGCGATGACCGTCCCGGTGTACTGCGAATCGGCAATCTCTTCGGCAAGGTTGGGGCCACTCAACACGCCAATCCGTTCGGAACCTGTTACCTCGCGGAGTATCTGGCTCATGAGCTGAAACCCCGGCGCCTCGATGCCTTTGGTGGCGCTAACCAGAATGTCCTGGGGTCGCGTAAACGTCGCGAGCTGTTCGCTTACCTCACGAAACGAGGCGCTCGGTACCGTTACGAAACAAACGGCGCTACGCGCGACCGCTTCCGCAAAATCCGCGGTTGGCGCCAACTGGACTTCTAGCGGGTGTCCCGGCAAATAACGCCGATTTTCTCCGTGAGCGATGCAATCAGCTACCTGTTGCTCATCGCGCATCCACAAATGCGTCAGATAGCCGTTCTTAGCAACGATGTTGGCGATGGCGGTTCCAAAGTTACCACCACCCAGAATGGCGACCTCCATGAGGGATCATGCTAATCGGATAACAGCTCCAGCAGCAAATTGTTTAACCTGCTCACATAGGCTGCCGCATCGGCAAGTGGTGCACCTTCTGCCAGCGTTGCCTGATCAAACAATACGAGCACCAAGTCTGCGAAACGTGCTTCATCGCTTTCTTCATCGAGCTTCTGGAGCAGCGGATGAAGTGGGTTGTATTCGAAATGTGGCTTGCTCTCCGGTAGCGACTGACCCGACGCTTCCATGATCTTGCGCATCTGCACTCCCATCGCAAACTCGCCCAGTGCCAGGCACGCGGGAGAGTTGGTCAAGCGCTTCGACGGCCGCACACTTTCCACTCGATCTTCAAGAACAGCTTTGATCCGTTCGGTCAGAGCAGAGGATTCTTCCTCAGCTTCGCTCTCGGCTTCGTCTTTATCTTTGTCCTCATCCTCACCAGGCAGCTTCAGATCCCCGCGCATCACGTCCTGAAAAGTTTTACCGTCATATTCCGTGAGCGACCCCATGAGCCACTCGTCGATGCGGTCAAACAACACCAACACTTCGATATCCCGTTCCTTGAACACTTCCAGGTGCGGGCTGCTACTCGCGTTCTCAAAGGACTCTGCCGTCAGGAAGTAGATTTTGTCCTGGTTTTTGACCATGCGGTCGATGTATGCGTCGAGGCTTACCGTCTTCTTGTTGGATTTTTCTGAAGTGCTGGCAAATCGTAACAATTTAGCCAACGCTTTTCGATTTGCGAAATCTTCTCCGGCACCTTCCTTCAAAACCTCACCGAACTCGTCCCAGAAACTCTGGTAGTCATCTGGTTGTTTCTTCGCCATGGTGTCGAGCATGCCAAGCACTCGCTTGGTCAACGCGTTGCGAATGCTGGTTACTCGATCATCCTGCTGGAGTATTTCCCGGGAGACATTCAACGGAAGATCGCTGGAGTCCACGATCCCTTTCATAAATCGTAGATACAATGGCAGGAATTGCTCCGCCTCGTCCATGATGAAAACGCGCTGCACATACAACTTCAAACCCTTGGGAGCATCGCGATTCCACATATCAAACGGTGCCCGCTTAGGGATGTACAACAAGCTCGTATACTCGAGTTTCCCTTCCACACGGTTGTGACTCCAACTAAGTGGATCTTCGAAGTCATGGGAAACGTGTTTGTAGAATTCTTTGTACTCAGAATCTTCGATCTCACTGCGCGAACGGGCCCACAACGCCGTCGCTGTGTTGACGACCTCATATTCAGCCGTTTCAGGGGTTTCGGCTGACTTGTCATCATCCGTGCTGCTGGTGTTGGGCTTGAGCATCCGCACAGGCACACCGATGTGATCTGAGTATCGGCGTAAAATGTTTCGCAAACGAAAGTCGTCGGCAAACTCCCCGGCATCTTTGCGCAGGTGTAACAATACCTGCGTACCGCGAGGCAATTCCCCGGCCTCATCGACACTGAACTCATCTTCACCACGGGAAGTCCAACGAGTGCCTTGTGTCTCGCCAGCCGCGCAAGTCAAAACCTCAATTTCTTCTGCAACGATGAACGAGCTGTAAAAACCGACACCAAACTGGCCGATTAAACTGGCGTCTTTTTAGATCG
>SMUZ01003433.1_pt1 | contig 24120 bp, 32 predicted proteins | sample 2456421 | NCBI WGS metagenome assembly SMUZ01 (sample SAMN11095932, study PRJNA526329) | marine sediment metagenome | biome: Marine sediment; feature: Surficial sediment; material: Deep marine sediment; isolation source: Hadal surficial sediment | place: Pacific Ocean | collected 2014-11 | depth... | reverse complement strand
CTCAATCTGATCAGTGGCAGAGGAGCCTCCAACCAAGATTGCAGAAGCACCAATCTTTTCAACATCTTTGGCAAGCTTGCTTGATGCCTCTAAATGCGATACTTCAGAATCGATTAACACGAACAATAATGCGTTTTTCTTTTTTAATTCGGATTTTAGGAACGATTCAACTTTTTTTCCAGTCATAGTCGGGGGTTGTAGATGACTCCTCTTTAAAGTTTAATTGGAATGTTGGTATACAGATTTGTATAGCTATGGCAGAGTTTCAAGAGTCTAATTTTAACAATATTATTCGCCAAATTATCAAAAAATCACTATTTACAGAACGACAAATTGAAATTATTTTAAATCAGAAGGATCTTTTGGAATTCAAGTTTTCTATAACAAAAGGAGCCTATTATAGGCAAGTTGGGCAATCAAGGGAAAAATTAATTGGGTTATTCTATTCAATCATACTTTTACACGGTCTGGGTATTTTATTACCTGATGACATTGATGTGATATCCAAACTTTCAGAGTATGTCCGTGTGATGAATGATGGTGATGTCTTCCCAGAAAGAGAAGAGCAGATCACTAGTGTGATAGATATGACTATTCGAAAGGCATGTAATATGTGATGATTGTGATATTGTGGTCAAAAGTAAGTCGAGTTGTTGTGATGATGTTAATCTAAAGTGTAAAACAATCTTGCTCAATCACAATAAATCACAACATAGATAGAAAATTGTGATGTTAGTAGAAATTCCTGATCCTGAAGTGATTTTGGGTGTGATTTTAGCATTCTTAGTTGGTTTGGGTGGGTTGTATGTATTCTATAAAGTACGTCCGTTCATAAAATCCAGGAATGAAATGGTTGATGTGTCACAATCTGAACGTTTAGAGTACTATGAAAGGCAGTTAATTGATATGAAGATACGTCTTGATGCTATAGAAATACAAGGTATTGAACCAAAATTGGAGGATACTAACTTGGAATTAAAACAATTTTTAGAGAAATTAGCAAAGAGTGAATCGCATGAAATACAAGTTGAGAATGTTAATCACTCTGAAGTTGTGCCTGAAAAACCAATTTCCACGCCTAGTATTTCTACCTCAGATTATTCAAATCCAGTAGACCATGTGTTGCATTTAATCACAAACAAAGCTATGACATCACGTGATATACAAATCACATTAAAGAGAAGTAGAGAGCATACATCACGATTAATGAAAAAATTGTTTGAAGATGGTTATGTTGAAAGGAATACGGAAACTAAACCATATACTTATTCAATTACTGAAAAAGGAAAAACAAAGGTTGATGAATTTCAAACTAACCCTATAACTGTATAAGAAATTTTTTTGGTTTTCTGGAATTGATTTTTGTCCTTTCATTCAGATTTTTAGGGAAAAACCTAGTTTCTTATTAATTATAAATTATATATATTATTAAATTATAGTAATAATATGTCTGTTCAAGAGAATGAGGTTTTGGTAAAAATTACATCAGCTGGAACAATTTCCATTCCTAAACAGTTTAGAAAATACATGGATATTCAAAAAGGCGAGTATGTAAAGTTGATTCTAGGAGACGATCGGTTAATTATCAGAAAAATTACCATTTCTTGACTGTTATCGCTGTTTTTGACTAATCTTAATGATTTGATAGGTCCATTCACGGCCTGTTCTTACTCTATCAATTCTACCTTTTGATGAGAATCGTGATAAATAGGTGGATATTACACTAAGTTTTACCGGCTCGTTGAACTCGTCCTCATATTTTTCAAGTATAGTTGTGGAGGTAAATTTGCCCATGGGGAAGAATTTATCCACAATATGCCAAATTTTAGAGCCTATTGAGTCCATGTTGGTTGTTTCTTGTTCTTCCTCTATATTCATCAGGTCCATCATTTCGAATATTTTAAGAACCTTATCTCTGGTTACGTTACCCTCTATTTTGATGTTATATCGGGCACCGTCCGAATCCTCCATATCTATTCGAATACGTTTTTTAGCCATCTTTAAGATCTTGAGGATCAGATGTTAACAGTTCAATTGATCCAAGAATGTTTGTTAACTAGGTAGTTTGTTAACATTGACTACGTAAGCCACGCCTAGCCATATTTTTGTCATTAACAACATACTATGCAAAACCAACCAAAATAATGAAATATTCATGCCTGGAGTGGAAAGAACGGGGTTAACTTTTAGATATTCACATTGTTAACGCCCATCTTAACGCCTGGAATGGAAATACCAGGGTCAAAACAGGCTTTTCAAGTAACTCCTTAACAGAAAATTAACAAGTTGTTAATCCATAGGTAAATTTTGACCTAACCCACACACCAACATTTCCATTCTCAGTCTTTTTTTATTTTTTTTTTTAAAAAACCAAAAGATAACTAAAAATAATTAATTACAAACTAAACTAGAGTTACTATTCTATTCTATACTCTCTTAATTCAGATATGGTTATGATATTATTGGTAGGAAACAAAGGTGTGTGAGTATGGTTGACCCAATAGATAGACTGCTTGATGCTGCAGAATCTGGCAAATCCCTCATCAAAAACAGAGATATTCTTCAAACAACATACATACCAGATACCATCCAACATAGAGACTCTGAGCAGGAACAAGTTACTCAATCATTATTACCAATATTAAAACAATCTAGACCGTCCAATCTTTTGGTATATGGTAAACCCGGAATCGGCAAAACATTAGTTGTCAAAAAAGTATTATCTAAAATCCAAGAAAGAGTTGAAAAATCAAATTTTTCAATTAAACTTGTATATTCTAACTCTAAAGACGAAACAACCCTTTATGGACTATTAGTCAGCCTAGGTAGGCAATTAGACCTAGATGAAAAGGAGTTACCCACAACTGGCCTGGCAATAAGCGAGGTTTTCAAAAGACTCCTCAACAAAATTGATGAAGGAAAACTTAACGCAATATTTGTAATTGATGAGATTGACTATCTCGCCCAACTAGTATCAAAAACAGGCAAAGATATCTTATACCAACTTACAAGAGCAAACGAGCGACTAAAACAAGGCTCCCTAACTTTAGTGGGAATTTCAAATGATCTAACATTCAAAGAAAAACTAGATCCCAGAGTAATTAGCAGTCTTGGTGAAGAGGAGATCGTCTTTACTAATTATAATGTTGAACAAATTAAAAAAATTCTTGAAGAAAGAATCAGTGAAGCCTTTGTAGAGAATTCTGTTGAGGAACCAGCCCTAAATCTATGTGCAGCACTTGCAGGAGGAGAACACGGCGATGCCCGCAGAGCAATTGATTTGATTCGTGTTGCAGGAGAGATTGCTGAAAGACAACAATCAAACAAAGTTACAATTAATCATGTTAGAGAAGCCTCTCTAAAAATTGAAGAAAATAAAGAGGAAACCTCTCTTAAAGCATATCCCCTTCACGAAAAACTGGTTATTCTTGCTATTATAAAGGCAAACGGTTCTTCTACTGGCGAGATTTATTCATCATACAAAAATCTCTGTAAGGTAGTTGGACGAGACGAGCTAACTCAAAGGAGAATTACACAAATGCTAAGTGAAATTGAACTATCTGGAATCATTACTGGAAGGCTGGTCCATCAAGGAATTCACGGTAGGACAAAAAAGTACAAACTTACAATCTCAACTGAAATGGTAAAAAAGACCTTTAAAGACGAGCTAACTTTGCAAGATATTATCTGAATTTGAATTATAATTTTGATGGAAGACTTGGAAAGTCTTTAGATTTACCATGATTGCTATTCCCGGGTTTGGGGTCATTCCAACACTAGCCTGAAAGGGTGTTTGTCTTTGCCATGAGCCAGAATTTACCAGTAAAATTCCCTTGTACATATCTAATTCTGCTCTATGAACATGACCTACATGGAAGATATCTGGAACATCCTCAATTACTAAAAGATCCTCCATCTCAGGTGCTATGGGTGTTTGACTACCATATATTGGACTTAGATGCCTTGCCCTGAGAAGATGCTTCATCACCTTTGTTGGTTTGTTATAACTTAGTCCAGGTGTGGTCTTTACAATATCATCAATACTTTGTCCATGAAACATCATCACCTTCACACCATTCAACGAAACTACGGCTGGGTTTCCAACCATAACTATATTTTCCATTTCCCACAAACTTGAATTGTATTTTTTTGGTATAGCCGGTTGTGGAAGAGCCCTTCTTCCAGGATCATGGTTTCCAGGCATTATAATGACCTTCATATTTTTTGGAATCTTGTCAATCAGACTTGCTGTTTTTTTGAGTTGCTCCTCAATGGTTATACAAACCAACTCTTTTTCTTGATTTGGGTATATTCCAACCCCATCAACTATGTCCCCAGCGATTAGGACAAAACGAATTTTTCTTGCAACTGGATCTGGACTTGATAACCACGAAACAAACTCCATAAATTCCTCTTCCATAAAGTACTTACTTCCAATATGCAGATCTGAAAGAAAGACCGCATATACTTCAGTTTCTGATTTGTTGATGGTCTGATCCGGAATGTCTGGCAGAATCAAATCCTTGATAATGAATCCAGAATTCTTTCCTAAACCTACCCTTACCATAACGAATTGGTCAGTTAGAAGAGTACCCACAGTCTTCTGTAATTCATTATCAAAAACAATACCCTCTAGCGAGCCTGACGGATCCTCTAGAACCAACTTTGTGATATTTCTCTCGGTGTTTCTTGTAGTGACAAGACCGCACACATACATATCATCTTCTAATTTTGTAGTTTTTGTGGATGCTATGGATTTGAGCATTCTTGATTCTGGTCTATCTGAAATTATTCGTTTGAGTTTGTTAAAACGACTTGAAAATAAGGAATTGTAGCCTTTAACTCCCTCTCCAGTTGTTATCTTGGTGGTGGGATCAGATAATATTTTGACTTCACTTTGAAGTGTTGGGTCCTCCTTAATTCCAAGATATGTCTCTAAATCATCCTGGTTAATCTGAAATAATTTCTGTTTGGTCTTTTCTCTAACTATTTCCTTTATGATCTTCTCTAATTTTTTAACATCTAGATTTTCTAAGATTTTAAAAGCATCTGGATGAATCTGAAAACCCTTGTTTAACGCATAGTTTAACGCAAGGGTCAGCTCCTTTTTCATATCAAAAAATATCATCTGGTTTAATTAAATCTGTGCCCAACACCTAACCCTCAAATATTGTTCAAAATGGAAGACAATGTGAAAAAAATTAGGATAATCACATTTTTCATATTTCTAGGAATTTTTGCTGCTGTCTTTCAAATTGGCTCAATGACCTCTGTAAGTGAAGAAGATGCAAATGCCTTCATGTCTGAATTTAAAGAACTTGTTTTAGATATTGATGCATTTGGAATTTTTGTGCACAACATAATCATTGCACTACCAATGTTTATTCCTGGATTTGGAGTTGCATGGGGGCTTTTCTCTGCTTGGTCTACAGGATTTGCTTTTGCTGCAATTGCTTCCACTGTTCCTGAAATAGCAGAGATACCACCACTCTCAATTCTTTTCTTATCACCATTTGGGCTGATGGAAGTTGTTGCATACTCGATAAGTATCTCTAGAAGTTTTATTCTGATTCGAGCAGTAAGCAAAAAGATTAACCTCATTCCATTTATCAAACCAACAGTCATAGAAATTGGAATTGTAGTGGCACTGCTTTTGGCAGGAGGATATCTTGAATTTTACATGATAGAATTAGCCCAACAAGGTCTTGAGATGCCTGGATTCTAAAGATCATAAATGATACAACTGTGTTGCACTGTTAGGCTCAATAAACATGTGTTTAGATATACTATATCTTACATCTAAAATAATTTAGTAGCAAATTATAAACCAAATTAGATGACTAATCTATCGTGAACGCAGCTATACTACTATTAGCATTACTTGTTGTTTCATCAGGATATTTTATCAATGAATCTTTTGCTGAAATTTCCACAAATCAAGCATATCTTTTAGAAGGTTCTGGATTTGCAGTAACAGAGAAATCAATTAAAATTTCAGAAATTGATCTAGGTTTGTCATCTCAGCAACAACGTGGAAGCACAATTAATTTTCTAACCGAAGACGGTTTCATTACATTAGACGATGAGGAGTTTGTTGTCTCTAATTTAGAAGGAAAATTTTTGCGTGAAGGTAGGTACATTAGGATTAATGGAAACATTGAAAGTTCAAGCGGGTTTGATACAACAATTAGCTTCTTTGGGAGACTAGTTGAAGAAAGCATAGATGCATCAGTTTATGGTTTTACCGGCAGAATTACAACACCTGATGATACTTACAAAGTAATTTACACAACAAAATTATCTACACTCTCAAAAATTGATACAACGACTACAAAGTCTGAAGAATCAAACGATCTTACGTTGTACATTCTTAGAGGTTCATCTTCACAAGGAGTTGCAAGTAGTTACATTGAATTTGGTGAAATAAGATTACAGGCTGTAGAAATACAAAAAAATGCAGATCCACTTAGATTGAGATATTTCTCACAAGATAGAATTTCAGTAGAGCCAGGAACCACCATTACAATAGTGAATGGTGACGTAGTATCTCACAGTGTACTTAGCGGAAAAGAAAACTATGGTGATCGCCACAATCCATTTACTCCTGATGGAAGAATTTCAACTGGGGCTGTTGCACCAGGAGAATCAATCACCATAACATTTGATGATATGGGATTTTACAGACTATATGATCCAGATTATCCATGGATGAAAATTGTAGCATATGTATTTCCAGATTCTGATAGTTTGATTTTAGGCCAAGGAAAAAACTTGGGTAACTAATTTTCCCATTGCCATCTATAATTCATGTATGAATCTAAACTTGCCTGGTTAAACACCATTACTGACAAATCAGAAAATTCTTTTCCTTCCAAATCTTTTACAGTACCTACAAAACTTGTTTCATTTTCAGTTGTTATTGCCTCAAAAACATGAACTTTCATTTTAGTAGTGGGAAAATTATTCTCTCGAAGATAAACAGCTATCTCTGATGGCATAAAGTGTTTGTCTGGTTGTTTTGGCCAAGGTCTTGGAACTAAAATCACACTAAATCCGTCAATCAACGCCTTTTGCAATTCTAGTTTCTTATCTTCAATCTGGGTTGTAACATGCATTGTAATTACTTTGGATTTGTCAAGAGGGATTTTTGCTCTTGATGCAGCAACTTGAATTGAACTAATGCCAGGAATAATTTCAACTTCGCCAAAAATCTCTATCAATCTATCCACAACTTCTGATTCAGAAAAATTCACATCTCCAGTAAACGGAATTACCAATGTTCTATCACCAAGCTTAGGAAGAATTTTTTGATAAGATTCTTCCTGGTCTTTCATAGTAATTTCATAGATCTCTTTTCCTTCAATCAGATTCTCTATTGTCTTTAGTGTGTATTTGTAACCAATCACAATATCACAATTCTGAATAACTTCTTTTACAATCTCAGTTACATATTTTGACGAACCCGGTCCAACACCAACAGCATAAACTTTTCCCAATTTTACTTCGTAAATCTTTGTCTGTCTTTAATATATTGCACAAAAGGCTTCCAATCTACCTTCATGTATTTTGTAGGCTCTTTTATAGGATATTTTACCCAATCTTGTGCTATTGCATATTGAAATTTTTCTTGTTTTCCACCTTTTTGATATTCTAGTTGTAATACACTTCCCCAAACCTTTTCTTCAAAACTAATACTGGAAATATCATCAAATGCTAACTCAATATTTTTCTCATTTTCTACATCATCCATTAATTCTTCTTCATCATAACCATCATGACGTATCATTGTATTCTTTGATTTGATAAAATTAATTACCTGTCTTTGAGTAATAGCCCTCCACCACTTCATCTTGGCTTCAGTCTTAAATACAAACATCAAGTGTTTGTCAGTCAGCACTAACATGCCCTCTTTTCCTCCAATTGCAAAGAATTTTTTAGACTCTCTCCATACTGAAACTAAATGTGCCTGAATCTTTTCATCAGATTGCATGTCGGTTGATTTACTTGGCTTTGTTAAAAACTAATACAATTTGCTTTTAAGTATGACTCTTAATGAAAAACAGTTGAATAGAATATTTTTGGTAATGACAATTTCATTACTTTTAGTTAGTGTTGGAAATCAAGCATTTGCACAAATGATCGAGTTTAATGAAACCAAAATACTTGATCCTTTAGTTATTTTAGAGACTAATCTTGGGAAAATCGTAATAGAATTTTTTCCTAACGACGCACCAAACCATGTTCAAAATTTTATAAAATTATCTCTGTCTGGATTTTATGACGAAACTATCTTTCATAGAATAATTCCTGGATTTATGATTCAAGGAGGCGATCCAAATACAATTAGTGGTGATCCAAGTACTTGGGGAATGGGAGGTCCAGACGAAAGAGTAGATGCTGAATTTAACACAATCAAACACAATCGTGGAATTGTTTCAATGGCAAGATCAAATGATCCAAACAGTGGCGGTTCGCAATTTTTCATAGTTCATCAAAACTCAAATACTTATGAGGTTTCTCTTGATGGTAAATATTCAGTATTTGGTAGAATTGTTACTGAAGAAAGTTTTCAAACACTTGATAAAATTGCAGCAGTTGAAATTGGAGATAGAGATAGACCAATAGACATAGAACAAGTCAAAATTACAAAGGTCACAATCGTTAATCGTTCTGAACTTTCAAATCTTCTTGAATTGCCAGAACCTGAACGTATACAGTCCACTATAACTCCGTCAACTGGTAATCAAATATTTGAAAGCGCTGAATTTGGAATTGCATTTAGCGTACCTGAAGGCTGGTTGTTACAACAACCAGAGAAAACATCAGAAAATGCTCCTGATGTAGTTGCAATAGGACCAAAAGTAGGAGCGATGAATGCAGTAATCTCCTTAACAATTCAACAAACCAATCAAAGATCTCTAGATGATCTTATTTCTGAAAAGGCTGAAACATTAAATCAAGAAATAGTATCAGGAAACTTGAAGATAATTTCACAGGAAAAGAAAACTATCAATGGTAAACAGGCATATGTAACTAATGCAGAAAGCACCTTTTCATCCAATGGTGAAAAATTCAATATAAAATTTAAAGAAGTTTTGATTTATGATTCTGAAAAATTTTATACACTTTCATACAGTAATAGTGTAAATGATTTTGATTCCCAACTTTCAAGATTTGAAGAAACAATTGATTCTTTTGAAATACTATCCAAAGATTCCTCCATGGATGAATCTATTGAAGAGGAAGGTGGGTGCCTAATTGCGACTGCAACATTTGGTTCAGAACTTTCACCACAGGTTCAGCAACTACGAGAGCTTAGAGACAATTCTCTACTTTCAACACAATCTGGAACTACATTCATGGTAGGATTCAACCAATTGTATTATTCATTTTCACCAACCATCGCTGATTTAGAGCGTGAACATCCTGCATTCAAGGAAGCAGTCAAGCTTGCAATTACTCCAATGATTTCTAGTTTATCTATTTTGAATTATGTTGAAATGGATTCAGAAGCCAAAGTGTTGGGATATGGGATTAGTTTGATTTTACTAAATGTTGGAATGTATGTTGGAATTCCAACTATTGTAATTATTGGTATTAGAAAATATATCTAACATACATTAGATGAGATTAATCAAATTTTCTAATTATAAAATCATCATTATTTTCATCATTCAAAATCTGCCCATTTTACGTATAAGAATAGACACAACTAGAGAATATTGTCATGTTTTTGCAAATTGTGTCCTTCCCACAGAATGACTGAATATATGCTATTAGAAATATTTTCACTAAAACTCAAGGATTCTTAGGCTCTCATAATATCTGAATGTAAGATATCATATGCCCTTGATGAATTCTTTTCATTTAGAATGATAACAATACTGTCTTGGCTAAAAAATGCATTTACTAACTCAATTCCATTTGCATGCAATACCTCAGCAACATAAGAAACCACATCTGATTGGTTCTTGGATGTAGGTATTGAGATTCTAATCTTTGCAAGGCCAGTGTTGAACATATCATCTCTGTTTGAGACATTTGAAAAGATTTGTCTGATGTCTTCCATATCTTCTGTAAGAAATCTAAAAGAATCTGAGAATCTGAAAAAATCATAATTATTAGTTATCTTGGAGAATTTATCTAAAATTTCCATAGGATCTATTTCATTAGAATCCTTTATTGAAAATTTAATATCCATAATTCCATCAGTTAAAACCAATCTGGCATTTTTCAAAACTGATTCTTCTTTGATCTCTTCTTTAGTTTCAAATGAATCTGCATATCGTTTGATTGCAACTACCACTGTATTGAGATTAACAGAATTTCCTAGAATCTTTTCAATCTCAGACTGAATCTTTAATGCCAATGCTGTGAAGTTTATCACATCCATCTTCATACAATCATAAATCGAACGATTTCTGGTAATGATTTCCCTTACAACCTCAGGCACAGATATATTCGAAACCCTCATTAAATTATTATATTATGTCAGTTATAATAGTATTATGTAAGAAATCAAAGAAACATCAATAATGTTTATATAATGTCATATGTATTACATATAGTAGATAAATATGACAATGTTCTTTGATAGTGGAATTGATAGTATCTTCAGAAGAATGTCAAACTCTTTTTTTAACATAGATGACATCTTTGAGGAATCCAAAGGAAATGATTCTGGTCCATATTATTACGGTTATACAATGACTGTTGGTCCAGACGGAAAACCTGTTGTAAAGGAGTATGGGAATGTCATACCAGACCAACTTCCAACCTCTGATACAAGAGAGCCAATTGTCGACACGATTGTCGATGAAAAAGAAAAGGTTGTAAAACTTATTGCTGAAATGCCAGGAGTTGAAAAGACTGATGTGAAAATTGTTGTAGAAAACAATATTGTAGATATTTCTGCAGAACATGATAAAAAGAAGTATCATGTAAAAGTTCCATTAAAACACAAAATTGATGAGAACTCTGCAAAGGCTTCTTACAAAAACGGAATTTTACAACTAATCTTCAAGATAGTTGAAGAAAAACCAAAAGGCAAGACAGTGGAGGTTGAATAACCCCCCCCCTTTATTTTTTGAAGTGATAATATGACTAAACTTATTTTAAAAATAGATGAAATTCCACAACAACATGTTGGAAGAGGTAGGGCAATTGTTGATCCTAAAATAATTGAAGATCAAAAATGGAACACCGGTCAAATTTTAGAATTAACATACAACAAAAAAACACATGTCAAACTCTGGCCAGGTACCACTGAAGAATATGGAACAGGAATAATCAAAATAGATGGAATTACAAGACAAAATATTGGAGCCGGAATTGGTGATAAGATTTCATTAAAACCAGTTGAAACTGCAAACGCTGAACAGATTGTCTTATCTCCAACTGAAAAGATTACAGCAGAAGGATTACAAGAATACATGATTTACAATTATCTTAATCATGTCTTTACAACAGGAGATTCGATATCTCTAAACACACAGATGGGAAGTCGGGTTCAGTTTGTTGTAACTAGTACAAGGCCATCAAAACCAGTTATTGTTACAGAGAAAACTGTCTTCAAACTTGGAGCAATGACAAAAGTAGTTGATGCATCTATCCCAAGAATTACATATGATGAACTTGGAGGTCTAAAAAATGAGATTCTAAAGATCCGTGAGATGGTTGAATTACCCATGAGACATCCAGAATTGTTTGACAAAATAGGCGTAGAGGCACCAAAAGGTGTCTTACTATTTGGTCCAACAGGTACAGGAAAGACTCTACTTGCAAAAGCAGTTGCAGGAGAAACTAATGCTCACTTTATCTCACTCAGTGGCCCTGAAATTATGGGCAAGTACTACGGAGAAAGCGAAGAGAAACTAAGAGAAATCTTTACACAAGCTGAAGAAAACTCACCTAGCATTATTTTCATTGATGAGATTGATTCTATTGCTCCAAAGAGAGATGAAGTATCAGGCGGAGTTGAGAAGAGAATAGTTTCTCAACTTTTGACATTGATGGATGGCATAAAATCTAGAGGAAAAGTTGTAGTGATTGCAGCTACTAATAGACCAGACTCAATTGATCCTGCACTTAGAAGACCAGGCAGATTTGACAGAGAAATTGAAATTGGAATTCCTGATGATCAGGAAAGATTAGAGATTCTCTTAATTCATACACGTGGTATGCCAATTGATGAAAAAGTAGATCTTAAACAAATCTCAAAGATTACACATGGATTTGTAGGAGCTGATCTGGAAATATTATCCAAAGAAGCTGCTATGAGATCACTTCGTAGAATTCTTCCTGAGATTGATCTTGATGAAGAGAAAGTTTCTTCAGAAATTCTTCAAAAGATCCAGATCACTAGTGAAGATTTTAGAGATGCATTAAAAGAAGTCAGACCAAGTGCACTAAGAGAAGTCCAAGTCCAAATTCCTAATGTTAGTTGGGATGATGTTGGAGGTCTAGATCAATTAAAAGAAGAACTCCGTGAGGCAGTTGAATGGCCTATCAAATACAAAGAAGCCTTTGATTACGTTAATGTAGAAACCCCAAAGGGAATTCTACTTTATGGTCCCCCTGGAACCGGGAAAACTCTAATTGCAAAAGCACTTGCAAAAATGACAGAGTCTAACTTTATTAGCATTAAAGGCCCCGAATTACTCTCAAAGTGGGTTGGTGAATCTGAAAAAGGAGTTAGAGAAATTTTCAGAAAAGCACGACAGGCAGCACCATGTATAATATTCTTAGATGAGATTGATGCACTTGTTCCACGAAGAGGTAATGGAGGTTCAGGATCACATGTTTCCGAAAATGTAGTCTCTCAAATTCTAACTGAGATTGATGGACTTGAAGAACTACACAATGTCTTGATAATTGGTGCAACTAACAGATTAGATCTTGTAGATGAGGCATTGCTAAGACCAGGCAGATTTGATAGGATCATTGAAGTTCCCAATCCTAATGCCAAAGGAAGACAACATATCTTTGAGATTCATACCAAAAAGAAACCACTTGCAAGCGATGTTAAAATTGAAAAACTTGTAGAGTTAACAGATGGCTTTAGTGGTGCAGAAATTGCTGCAGTTGCAAACAGAGCAGCAATAGTTGCTCTGAAGCGATACGTTAGTGGCAAGTCTCAAAATATCAAAGAAATCAAGATAACCCAACAAGATCTGATTGATGCAGTGGATAAAGTGAAGCCTCGAAAAAAAGAGGCCCCGCTCGCTCAATCCATAAAATAGTCTAAATACTAAAGAAAATGATACAAAATAATGAAACTCTATCTTGACTTTAACCCATGCCAAGAATGCAATACGATGATGGCTGAATTAAGCAGCCCTGAGATGTTATTTGCTGATGCAAAGACAAGAGCAGACGAATCTGCAAAATTTCTTAGACATCTAACATATAATCACAACGAAGTTGTTCAAGCTGTTATGGAAGATCTTCCAAAACAAAAAAGAGATCAAGAGTTTGATTTCTTCAAATAACATTTTTTTTCATTATAAGAAATTAGTAATCATATTCATATACAATATTGTTGTAATACTTTTGTGAAATTATAAAATGAAAACAAGTTTTATTTTAAGTTTAGTTGTTATACTTCTTTTAGTTAGTTCTTTGCAATTTACGTTAGCATTTGAAACTGAGCAAGAGCCAAAACCGCCAGAAATTCCAGAACCTTCTCCAGAGCCAGAGCCAATTCGATTGCCAGATCCTGATCCTGTACCTGAACCATTCCCAGGAGACACTGATTCAGAAAAAATACAACGATTAACTGAAGAAAATGATAAACTAAAACAACAAAATACTAATCTTCAAGGACAGATATCAACTCTAAAAAATGACAAGTTAAGACTACAAGCGGAAATATCAGAACTTGACCATGTTATTGAAAATCTTAAAGAAATTACAATGGAACAAATAAGAGTAATAATGGATTTGGTAAATAGACTTAGAGATGTATTATTTGAAAAAATATTTTCTCCTGCAATTAACTTGTAGGATTTTTTTTAAATAGTTTAATTACCTAGCTTTAATGTTTTCTTAATCAAGGCAGCCCTGTTTCTGATTGTAACATCACTTACTCCAGATTCGACCGAAAATTTCTTTTGACTGATTTTTTCACCATTCATCATACTTGAAATATACAATGAAGCTGCAGCTTGTGCTACAGGATGCTTTCCAGCAGTAATCTGCTCTTTTTCACAGCGTCTTAATATCTCAAATGCATCTCGTTTAATCTTTTCTTTCAGATTCATGTTATTTGAAATTTTTGAGATAAACGAAGCAGTATTGTACTGATTAAGTTTTAACCCAAGCCTATTGATTATGGTTCTCAAATCTCGAGAAAGTATTCTTCTTTCAACATTTCCAGCACCTGCAATATCATCTAACGTTCTTGGAATGTTGTTTTCTCTACATGCTGCATACAAAGAGGCTGAGAGCAACGATGCCATCGTTCTTCCCCTTGTTAATTTTGCACTAACAGCTTTTCTGTAAATATAGGCAGCACTCTCTACAACACTATCTGGAATCCCTAACTTTGTTTTCATTCCATGAAGTAAAGTAAATGCCTTGCTAAAGGTAGCAGTCTTTCTTGATTTACTTCTCTGATCCCACGTTCGTAGTCTATTAAATTCATATTTTGTTTTACTAGATAATGCGTTTCCAGAAAAATCTTTGTTGGTACCAATCACAGTTGAAAGTCCCCTATCATGCATTGTCAGCGATGTACTAGGGCCTGTTCTTGTTAGCTTCATAAAACTTTCCAGAGTGTAACCATTGCTTTCATATGTATCAGCTATGTTTTGCACTAGAATAAGACCGCATCCCCCACAAACAATTTCTCCTCTTTCAGAATCTGTTATTACAGGGTAGGTTTTGCAAGTATCAAGTTGACACTTTACATCATAATCACTAAAATAATTTACTACCACTATTGACAATTATTGGTACTTCTAAAATAAAAATGAGTTGTTTAAGGTAATTTTGTAATTAAAACAAAGCTTTACAAACAAAAAATTCCTCAAATTTCTCAAAAATAAGTTCTTAATAGTTATACAACACACATTGTAATAAATGTTAAAAATGAAAAACAATTTTCTTGAAAACTATTTCTTAATTGATTCTAAAGAATGACCACGATTTGTAATCATTTGGGTAACTACTTCTATCGTATAATCAATTCCATGTTCTTCTTCAAAATGATCTCTTAGTTTTTTGATTAATCCTACAGTTTTTTCTTCGTCTAGAAAAAACTCACACTCAAAACCATAATCTTCACATCTCAGTTTAAGATTCATTTAGTCTGGCAACAACATTGAGCCTATAAAAATCATAGACTTGCTTCTCTGAATTATAATGAGATTAGACACAAACTGAACATAAATACCTCTCATGCAGCACTAATAACGGCTGTAGGTGTGAGGGTTTAGATGAAAGGTTTGGAATTTGTTTTTCTTGCAGTAGACTCTGTACTTGAGACATTCTAAGATACAAAGTTACTGAATCTCTTTTACTTTTCAATACATTCCCTTTCAATGTTATTGGGGCTTTTATCCTTGGTGCATTTATCATAATGTCACAACAATGGAATCCTGAAGGAAGATATTCTCTTTTTACTGCTGATGGGTTCTGCGGCTCACTTTCCACAATGTCTGCATTTGCACTTGATTCAAGTAATCTTCTTGAGAACAATCACTATGGAACACTTTTGATTAATATTGTTGCAAATATTGGATTATCCATTGCAGCACTAATTGGAGGAAAATCCTTAATGAGTGCAATTATTAATAATTAATTGGGAATGGTCTACTCGTATCAAGTTGTAAAGTTTCAAACAATTTCCTTTGTACAAGGAACTCACTGGACTCAATCAGTAGGCGATAAAGGAATCCTTTACAAATCACTCAAAGATCCATTTTCAAAACTTATCGTTCAATCTTTTAATGGTTCAAAAAAACTATACCGTATTCCAAAAAACAGAACAGTTGTTGTAACTAATGATACTGTTCATTTTCTAGGTGAACTGACCTGACTATTTGAAAAACTGGTCAATCTGGTCTCTATACTTAAGAGCAATCTTTCCAAAATCCGTAAAATCTTCAACAGTTGGATTTTCCATCCTTAATGCAAATTGATTGACAAATAGAGACAGCGCACTACCAATAATAAGATTGTAAACTCCATCAGCTACATTTTTTGAGTAAGGAAATACAACTTTGATAAAAGGCAGGTATGTCTCAGTTTGGGAAATCATTAACTTGATGTGCTTTTCAACAACTTCTTCAACTTCATCTGGAATTGCCATAATTTTACTTGCATTGATTTCTTATAAGTAGGAATTTACTTCTTAGGCGTGATTAAGTTACTCTTGTAAACTCTTTTTAAATAAAATTGAATTTATAACACCAATTCCATTTTCTACTGTTGCTTGAATTAGACAAGAAAGTATTTGGTAACATTACAACTAAAGAAATCATTGGTGCTGAACCACCTGCAATTCCTGATACCAAAGACATTCTTGAAAAAGAACTTGCAATTTTACTTGCAGAACTAAAATCTCAATCAAAAGAAAATCTTGAGAAGATCTTAGAACAACAAAAAATTATCCAAAAACATATGAATAGCAGACCAGGTGCTATGGCATTGGCTCAAAACAAAATTGAACTATTCAATGAATACAACAAAAAATATGTTCAAACAATTAAAGAAAAACTAGAATCTTAGAGTTTTTTCTTTTTTTGAATATTTTTCACTAGAGTTTTGTTTTCTTATAATTAGCAAATGGATCATCTAGAGAAGATTTATGCTTCTTACCCTGAATTACTTCATAATGACCATTCTGTGCTATTATTGGGCTCAAAATTTGAAGAAAAAAGTTGTTGATTAATAAATACCAAACAACGCAAGATTCTAGAATCGTGAATGGTAAGTCAAACAAATGAATTGTGCCCAAGATGTGCACAGGGAACATTAGTTACTGATAATGAATCAGGAGAGATGTTCTGCTCCAAATGTGGATTTGTAATTACTGAAAAATTACAAGAATCTGGCCCAGAATGGAGATCATTTTCTCAAGACCAAAATGGAGATAGAGCAAGAGCTGGCCCACCAACATCATTGACAATGCACGACATGGGTCTTGCAACAATCATTAATCCTATAAACAAAGATGCTTCTGGAAAACCTCTTTCAGCATCTATGAAAAGTACAATTGAAAGACTCAGAACTTGGGATAGCAGAAGTCAAGTTCACGAACCAATAGATAGAAACTTTAGACAAGCATTTAATGAATTAAATAGATTAAAAGACAAACTAGCGATTTCTGATGCAGTAATTGAAAAAGCAGCTTACCTTTACAGAAAAGCACTTGAAAAAGGACTTGTCAGAGGTCGTTCCATTTCAGCTTTGATCGCAGCAGCACTTTATGCTGCTTGTCGTGATACTGAAACGCCAAGAAATCTTAAAGATGTAGAACAAGCTGGGAACATTAAAAGAAAAGATATTGCAAGATGTTATAGATTATTAGTTAAAGAACTTGACTTGAAGATGCCAGTAACTGATTCAGTTCAATGTATTGCAAGAATTGCAAGCAGGATTGGAATTGTTGAAAAAACAAAAAGATATGCAATTAAAATATTAAAACAAGCACAAGAAAACGAAATTTCTGCAGGAAAAGATCCAATGGGATTAGCAGCTGCAGCATTGTACCTATCTTGTGTCAGAAATGGTGATGACAAAACTCAACGTGATATTGCCGAAGCTGCAAATGTTACTGAAGTAACTATCAGGAATAGATACAAAGGTCTCAAAGAGTTACTTGATCTATAATCTAAAAAATAATGTAACTTACGCTTGTGCATGAATGAAGAACTTGTCTTTTAATTCAAAACTAGGTCTTCTAATCTATTCTCTTTGAGAATTCTCAGGCGGTTTTTTGACAAATCCACCTTCAACTGATTCAGGTGGTGGAATATTCTTTGATTTTCCTAATCCAATTGTTGTAATAATTACTGATGACAAAATGATAAAGAATATGATTTGTGGATATGCTTCTGCATTTGGCAAACCCATAGTAATTGGATATGTAGCAAGCACAGCTGCAGCTAATCCTCTAGGAATCATTGAGTTTGTCACCGCTCTATCCAATTTGGAGAATCTCTTTGTTAGTGTTATCTTGACAACAAATTTTCTTCCAACGTAAACAGCAATTGTGATCAAAATTCCAAATATGACATATTCTATTTGTCCAAAACTTGCCAACAATCCAACAAACACAAAGAAGAATGATCTTACCAAAAATGTTAGTTGATTATGTGTTGGATCATCCGTCTCGATCTTTGGAAGCTTAAATTTGAGTATTCGTGAGAGGTGCCTTTTGTTTCCAAGCATTAAACCAAATACCAATGCTGTCAAAGCTCCAGATTCTCCAAATGAGTTTGCCAAGAAGAACAAAACAAACAAGATTCCTAATGTAAGCATGTATGCGTGTTGAGCATTCCCAAACTTTGTTGAAACATACATCCAAGGAATTCCTACACCAAATCCAAGAACTAAACCTACAATGACTGCTCTTCCAAGAGTTTCTTGTAATGTTTCCAGATCAAAATGTCCTGCAAGCACAGCCTCAAATAATATGAATGCAGCAATCATGGCTAAAATATCAGTTATTGCAGATTCAAAACTTAGCATTGATTTGACTTCTTCTGAAATTTTGATATTTCTAACTAGGCCAAAAACAATTGCTGAACTACTTCCACCTACAATTGAACCTAACAAGATACTCTCTAACCACAGCCATCCTAATGCATAATGGGTAGCAAGTGTAATGAGTACAACTGATATAATAAAACCAAGAATAGCTAGTGTTACAGAAAAGTGTGCAGTTTTTATAATATGTTTAATGTCTAGATTTAATCCACCATCAAACATGATGATTATCAATGCAAGTGCTGCAAAATATGGCACTACTTGGATAACAACTTCCGGCTGAATAATTCCCAAGACTGGTCCGACAATTACTCCAAATATCATCAAAAATGCTACATCTGGAATTCCTGTTTTTTTGAAAAATGCTTCTCCTGCAACTCCAAGAAAAATTACTACTCCTGCTGCTAGTAATATTACATGAGCTGAAGCAATTGATCCATCTTGAATAGATAGTGTATTTATAGAATTTTGCAACTCTGTAATTTTGTCTAAAATCAAACTTGTATCAAAATCAGATAATGAAAACATCTCTCCAGTTTGTCCTCTAATCAAATTCAAAACAGACAAAATTATGGGATTCATTAATGACTGAATGTAAACATATGTGGATAAAAGTTAAACTGGATTTGTTTGATAATTTTAAGCTCCATAGTTGATTTTTAGATACACATAAAATCAACTATAACACATTTTTCTTACTTGAGTGCAACAGAAACATTACGTAAGGATCACAAGCAAATTGAACGATTAGAGAAAGTGATCATAAAGTGTTATACAAAACTTAATGCAGGAAAAAATATTCCTTTATCTGATATAGATAAAATTTCATTAGTTATAGATGAATTCTTAGATTCTATTCATTATTCAAGAGAAGAAGACTCCTATTTTCCTTGCGTTGCCAGCTATGATCATCTTAAACAAGAAATCAGAAGCCTGTTAATAGAACACGAGTTTTCTAGAAGGATTGCACTACAAATTAAAAAGCATCTTAAAAGATGGAAAGAAGGAGAAGATGCAAGAGAACCTGTTGCCAGGTATCTAAAAACATATTCAATATTTCTAATGGACCATAAAACCAAAGAAGAAAACTTTTTTGATAAAGCCGAATCACAAGTACTCTCAAAAGAAGAAGAATATGACATGTATGAGCAATTTAAATCAGTTATGACAATTTCAAAAAAAATGGAAGATATGATTAAAGAAATTGAATATCTAGAAAATCAACCTTGGTTTCAAAATTAACACAAGCTCTTTATGGACTGTTAATGAATTTTGATTTATGAAACCTTTTGTTCTTTGGATGACTGGTCTTCCTTGCTCAGGTAAGACTACTATCGTAAAAGATTTGCAAAAAGAAATCCCAAACTTGGCAATGCTTGATGGTGATGAACTAAGAGAATGGTTCTCCCCAAAAGACTTTTCAAAAGCAGGACGTGATGAGCACAACATAAAAGTTGCTCATTTGGCAAAGCTCTTGCTAAATCATGGTGTTCCAAGTGTAGTATCTCTAGTATCTCCATATGTTGAGAACAGAGAAAATGCTAGAAAGATTATTGATGCAGGTAATCAGTTTGCAGAATGTTTTGTAAAGTGTTCAATTGAAAAATGTGAAGAAAGAGATGTTAAGGGCATGTATGCAAAGGCAAGAAAAGGAGAAATCAAAGGATTTACAGGAATTGATGATCCTTATGAAGCTCCAGAAAATGCAGATTTAGTAATTGATACAGAACATGAACCACATTCAGATAGTGCAAACAAAGTAAAGGACTTTCTTAAGGGAAGAAATCTACTCTAATTTTTTAAATTCTTCAACTATTTTATCGTGAATTAATCCATTTGTCACTAGAATTCCATTTTGATGAAAAACTTTTTTGTTATTGTATGTGATATCATTGCCTAACATGTCCGTCATTTTTCCTCCAGCTTCTGAAATAATACAATAAGACGCAGCTGTATCCCATTCCTTCATTTTATTTGTGGTTGTGATATATGCTTCAGCTTCTCCTGAGCTAATCTTTCCAACCTTTAATGAACTACCAATACTTGTAAAATCCTCAATACCTAATTTTTTGATAAATGATTTGTCTTTATCTAATAGATGGTGTCTTGATCCAATTGCTCTACACTTTGAAAGTTCTGCTAGTGCAGTTACAGATATTTTCTCCCACTCACCATTTGAATATCTAAATGCTCCACTTCCTTTTTGTGCTACAAAGAATATTTTTTCTGTAGGCCAACTAATAACTCCAAGAATTGGTTTTTTGTTTTTTATCAATGCTATCATAACTGTAAATTCACCTGTTTTATCAATAAAATCAGAAGTTCCATCAAGTGGATCTACAATCCAAATTGTATCCTTTGATAATCTACTTTGATCATCTTTGTCTTCTTCTGATAAAATTGTATGCTCTGTTTGTGAGAGAATTTCTTTGATGATTTCATTACTCTTAAGATCTGCTTCTGTAATAGGAGAATCATCCTTTTTTTTTGATACTTGAAAATTTCTCTGATAAATCTCTAAAATTGCGTTTCCTGCCTCTTTTGCAGCCTTGATAGCAATATCTAATTCAGGAATCTTATCCGCTATGGGAATTTCTTTCAACTGAAATTACCTAAGTTGTAAGTTCTGGCTTTAATGTCCATGCAACTCCTAGAATAATAAACGGAATTGACATAACTCCTATGATAGCAAGTATAGTGTTAAACTGTGTTTCTGAAACCAGTGGATTGTTTACTATCCATGGTAGTGGTAATGTAATGATTACCCAAATACTTCCTAAAAGTATTATTACCTTAGCTTTTGCCTTTTTATCTTTCATCATATTCTATCCTCACTAGCTGTATTAAATTCATGAAAATTCGTATTTTATAGTTCAATCATATCTCTAAATAGGCATAATATATTTCATAAAATCTTATAAAATCTTATAATAAATCATCTGAAATGTTAAATAGTTAAAGTTAATATAATTATTGATGCCGAAGGATATAATTCCTATCGACTAAAACTGCGTAGCCCCGCAGAACCAGCAAGGCAATCAGACGTTATGACGTACTGACAACGAGAGGAAATCTCTCAAAGTTCTGCAGTTAAGGGGTATACGCCTTTTAATTTTCTAAAATATCCACAGATACTGAACCCATTATGTTTTCATTTGGATTGATAGTAATTGAAACTTCTTGCATTTCAGTAATCCAAATGATTTTTTGTCCCTCGTATTCCCATGTAAAATACTTAGAGATTCCAGTTTGGTGTGAAATACTTTCAAGCTTAAAATCTTCAGAAAAATTAAAATTTTCTCCATTCAATGTTATTGATAAAATCTTTGGACTACTTCCATTTGGAATAAATCTAAAAGAATATTCGCCCTCATTAATAGTAAATACATCAGTAAAGACTCCATTAGTGTACAAATCAGGATCTGCAAGAGTTGCGTGAAATACCACATTATCATTTTTTTCAGATGGATTTAATGAAAAAATCACTACAAAAATTGTAATTATTACAACTGTGGGAATTATCATAATTTTTTTATTCACTTAAACAAGTTCTAAATTCCCTTATAAAAATAATTTCTAATTTAATCGGAAACTATTGTAAGAAATATTATTTCTCTCTTTTCTTTCTAGTTAATATTTTTAATTTTCCAAGATGTTCTAATATCTATGGATCATTAATCACACTCATTATATCATTCATTTTAAACATCTTCAGTGTAGCAATTTCTTCCTCAAAATCATAAAGTTTTACAAGTCTATTTCTAACATTTTAGATTCAATCTTTTTGTTATATACAAAGTTATGTGCAAAATCATTTAGAATTTCTCTGATCTCATTAATCTTTTGTTAAATTTTTACTCTTGCATCATTATCAATCTCATTTTTAAAATCTATGTGATGTTTCATTATTCTAGATAACCAAATAATTTTTGTACCAAACGATGCAGTTCTATCTTTATCAAATATCGTCTTTGTCATAAAGGAAAACTATTCTTATCTAGCAAAAATTAATCTGATATTGCTACATAACTTAAGAAATTTTCTCGAATTCTATTTACCATATTAACATATTCTTTGTCTGTAAGTTATTTGGATTTATCAGGCAAATCTAAACCGAAAATTTTGCTCATAAACTCATGCCTAACGAAAAACTTAAATAGATTTTTTTGATCGATTTAATTACTAAAATGATCAAATGTCCACTTTGCGGAGAATTATTGAATGACAAATTCTTTCTTGAAACTCACATCAAAAAAATCCACCCTCAAAGAAAGAGCATTCCTAGTGTTTAGTTTTTGTTAGCAAAATTTTATTTACTGTAAATCAATATTCACCCCTGAAATTAAGTACCTATTCTAAAATCGAATTCATGTCTAATTTGTCTAGTAAGTGGTTAAAACAATCACAACCAGGTATTACTGAAAGAATTGCTGATTCTCTCAAGCCTAAAGGTCCACTAAAACCAAGAGTTCAGGATGGAATTAAAAAATTACAATTACAAATTAAAAAATTAGATTCAATGCTTACAAACTTACAAGAACGTGATGTAAAATTATTTCAAAGAATTGTAGAAGCAACTCAAAAACATGATACTCAAACCAGCAAGGTTCTTGGTAATGAGTTAGCAGAGATAAGAAAAGTTACAAAAATTTTGAGCGGTGCTAGAATAGCATTAGAGCAAATTGAATTACGCTTAACTACCTGCAGTGATCTCGGAGATACTGTAGTAGCAATGATGCCAACAATGGGTTTGATGAAGAATCTAAAATCATCACTTGGAAAAATAATGCCCGGAGCTGAGCAAGAAATTAGCCAAATGGCTGAAATGCTTGGAGGCTTTATGACAGAAAGTTTCTCAGGAGATACAGCATTTGGAATTGATGAAACTACTAATGCAGAATCTGAAAGTATTCTCAAAGAAGCTGCTGCTGTTGCAGAGACTTCTGCAGGTCAAATGTTCCCTTCAGTTCCAACAGATACTCAAGAAACAACTACTGCTAAATTTCTCTAATTCAAAAATTTATTCTTCTAGAGAGTCTCTAGATTCTTTAATTCTTTTAACTCTACTACCTTCATCACCAATAATTCTATCAATTCCTGCGAGTTTGTCTCTTAATGTATTGATGATTGTTCCTACTTGGTCAGCTTCATCTTCTACGTGTTTTCTCTTAATTGAAAGATCCCTAATTCCTTTATTTTCCTCTTCTATGTATTCACTGACTTTCTGTAGTTTTTCTTTAAGATTCTTAATATCTACTGATTCTTCTTCAATGTCTTTTTCCAACAACGTTCTCTTGTCTTTAAGATTCTTAATCATTAAACCAACATAGTCTATTGCCTCTTCTAATTTTTAACGTTTTCCAATCAATTCCCCAACTCCAACTACAGATTTAATTGTTGAAGTAG
>SMUZ01003995.1_pt1 | contig 24363 bp, 25 predicted proteins | sample 2456421 | NCBI WGS metagenome assembly SMUZ01 (sample SAMN11095932, study PRJNA526329) | marine sediment metagenome | biome: Marine sediment; feature: Surficial sediment; material: Deep marine sediment; isolation source: Hadal surficial sediment | place: Pacific Ocean | collected 2014-11 | depth... | reverse complement strand
ACCGCCTGATCTGGTTCAAATCCTTTTGGACTTGCAATGGAAATGTTAATTCCAGGTTTTGAGCAATCATAAATTAAAGAGATACACACGTTATTGCCATCTCCAATCCATGCTACCTTTAACCCTTTGAGCTTTTTCTTTCTCTCTTTTATTGTCATCAAGTCTGCCACAGTTTGACATGGATGAAATGAGTTAGAGAGTCCATTAATTACTGGCACAACAGAGTTTTTAGCAAGTATTTCGAGTATTTTTTGGTCATAAACTCGTGCCATGATTACATCAACATACCGTGAGAGGGTTTTTGCCGTATCTTCAACTGATTCACCTCTAGATAACTGAAGATCACTAGATGACAAGTTCAAGGCATGTCCTCCTAGCTGAAACATACCAATCTCAAAACTAACTCTTGTTCTAGTTGATGGCTTTTCAAATATCATTGCCAAGGTTTTATTTTTTAGAATGGGTTTATGGGAACCTTTTTTGAGTTGCTTTTTTAGTTTGATCCCATCATCTATAATTTTTGAGAGCTCATTGTCTGTTAGTTCATCTAAAGTAAGTAGGTCTTTTGTTTTTAATTTCATTTTATCATCTTATCTCTTTTAGTTGTTAATTTGGTTTTGGCCTGCCATCTGAAATCCACTTCTTTATTTTAGAAGATAATTCTTTTGCTTGTTTATCATTTTCTGGAGGTAGCTCATCATACAAATCTGCATATTTGTTAATGTCTTCAGAGTCTATTCCCACAAAAGGATCGGAATCATCTGTTCTAGGTTGTTCTGGTTCTGGAATTTGCTCTTCACTCTTTTTTGGTTCTGGTTCTTCAATCTTTTCTGGTACAGCTTCTTGTTTAGATTTTTGTTCAGAAATTTCCTCCTTTACTTGTTGTGGTTCAGGCTCTACCTGCTCTTCTGTAGTAATTTGGCTTTGTTCGGATTTTCCAAATACAGTATCTAAAAACAATTCCTTATCAAAAGCTTTAAGATCCTGATATTCCTGTCCTACACCTACGTAAAGAACTGGTACAGAAGTAATTTTTACAATAGATAGGGCTGCACCTCCTCGTGCATCTGCATCACTTTTAGTTAGTATTGCAGCATCAAACTTTGTGCGTTCATAAAATTCCTTTGCTTGACTAACAGCATCGTTTCCTGCAAGAGAGTCTCCAACAAAAATTTTAAAATCTGGTTTTACAACATTGATAATTTTTTCAATTTGGTCCATCAAATTTTTACTAGTCTGCATCCTTCCTGCAGTATCAATTAGTACACAGTCTATCTTGTGTGTTTTTGCATAAAGTACAGCATCTCGTGCTACCGCAGCAGGATCAGAACCATAGTTTTGTGCAACTAGTTTTAGATTCAACCTGTTAGTGTGTTCTCGTAATTGTTCAATTGCACCTGCCCTAAATGTGTCAGCAGCAGCAACTACGACTGAAAATTTTGATTTTTGTAACAGATAGGCAAGTTTTGCCAAAGTTGTAGTCTTTCCTGTGCCATTAATTCCTACAAATAAAATAAGATACGGCTGACCTGAACCTTTTTTTAAATCAATATTTGATAAAATGTCTATTTTTCCTGCAGCATCAAAAAGGTCAGAAATAGTTTGGATTAGACTGTCTTTGACAAATTTTTCTATTTCTTTTTTATTTACCTTGGTTCCAATCAGTTTTTCTTTAAGATCAGAATTGATAGAGTCAATTACTTCTGATGCCACATCGGACTCTAAAAGTGAGATTTCAAGCTGAAATAATATTTCTTCAATATCTTTTTCCTTTAGTTCCTTTTCACTAAAACTTTTAGCTGCGCTTGAAAAGGCTTCACGTAAATTTTCAAACATTTTTTCTACCTTGATTAGTTTGTATTTTTAGATGATTGCATCATTCGGTTGAATTGTTGTTTTCCTTGTTCAAGATTTGCAACAACTTGCTGTTTTTGAGAAGATGTATCTCTTATTGCTACTTCCAGCTCTTTAATTCGTGCTTCTAGAAAATTAATAGCAGAATCTTTGTCTTTTTCAATAGCAGCTCCTGCACCTATATTTAGAATTAATTTTTCATTAGATGAAATTTTTGCTTTGACAAATGTTCCCATGCCCATTGGAACAAGAGTATTCAGTTCGGGTTTTTCCCCAAGGGATTTTATAGATTCTGTCGCTGAAGTTGCTTCTCGAAGCATACCATACAAAGACTCTTCTTTACGAGATATTTCTGTAAAGTAGTTTTCTAACATTTGCATTTGATACATTAATTGTTGAGCTTGTTCTTCACTCATCACAACAAAATAATTTCAGATGCCTATAAATGCATTCATAAAAAATAAAGAAAAAAATTGGTGATTATTTTGCTTTTGAAAGTCTGTTATCGACTTCATCCCAATTGACAACATTCCACCAAGCAGCTATATAGTCTGGTCTTTTGTTTTGGTAGTTAAGATAGTATGCATGTTCCCATACATCAAGACCCAAAAGTGGTACAAGACCTTTAGTTCTTGGACTATCTTGGTTTGACATTGCAACATACTCAACCTTGCTTGATGATGGATTGTAGACTAGCCATCCCCAACCACTTCCTTGAATTACTGCAGTTGTTGATGAAAATTTTTCCTTAAAGTCTGCAAAACTTCCAAAGGAAGAATTGATTGCATCAGCCACTGCTCCACCTGGTTCGCCGCCTCCATTTGGCTTCATGTTGTTCCAAAATAATGTATGGTTATCATAACCACCACCATTGAAGTTAATTGCTTTTTTTAGTTCGTCTGGTACTTGGCTAAGATCAGATAGAATGTCTAAAATATCTTTATTTTGAATATCTGAACTACATTTTCCCAAGGCATCATTTAGTTTTGTTGTGTATGTTTGGTGATGCTTTGTATGATGAATTTCCATGGTTCTTGCGTCAATATGAGGTTCTAATGCATCGTATGCATATGGCATTTTTGGGAGTTCGTATTGTGTCATAGACGCACTATGAGTTTAGATAATTTATTGGTTTAGGAAGGAATGTATTTTTAGACATCAATATAGGTAAAAATGATGAAACATGCAAGGAAAGTTTTTTTCTGCTCAATAGTTTTAATTTTTTCAATAATTGTTTTTCAGCTTTTTCAAGAAAAAAATGATTTTGAAGTTTTCATTGATAAAAGCATACCATACATAGGCGGTTTATATCCTATTGAATCAGGATTTGATGGGACTGGAATTATAATTGCAGTAATTGATACTGGAGTTGACTATAACCATCCAGATTTGTTAGGATTCGGTAATGATGGTAAAGTAATTGGCGGTTATGATTTTGTAGATAAGGATAACTCACCAATGGATACTAACGGTCATGGAACAGAGGTTGCAGGAATTATTTCAGCTGATGGACAGCTAAAAGGTGTTGCACCAAAATCAAAAATTTTAGCGTACAGAGTTTCGGAGAATGGAGAAGCAGTCTCATCCGACCTGATTATCAAAGCAATAGAGCAGGCAGTAAAAGACAAAGCAGACATTATTAACATCAGCCTAGGAGTTAACCTAACTAGCAACAAAATAGATCAGGCTGTAAACAAAGCAATAGAGCAAGGAGTAGTTGTAGTTACTGCAGCAGGAAATCATGGACCAGAATTAGGTTCAATTGGGAGTCCTGGAATTAATCCTAATACCATTACAGTAGGTGCAACATACAACAACATTACCTCGAGTTTGGTTGCAACACTTGAGATAAACGAAAAGAGGTATCAGGTATTGCCAATGGTTGGAACCATTCCTATAGATGAACCAATTACAGCAGAGATTATTTTTGGCAAATACGGTAGAGAGCGTGACCTTACTGATTCTGTGATCAAAGATTCGATTTTGCTAGTAGAACGAGGAAGCGATGTTGATGACGAAATAGTTTATTTTTCTGACAAGGAAAACAATGCGGCAAATACAGGAGCAAAAGCAATTATTGTTTACAATAACATTCCAGGATTGTTTTTTGGTGAGCTCCTTCATGAGTTTGCACCTTCTGATTATGGTCCAACTATTCCTGCAGTATCTATGTCAAGGGATGAAGGACTAGTTCTAAGAGAATCACTAGATGAAAAAACAGTTGGAATGCTAAATATTTTTTATCATCCAGACTTTGTTGCACATTTTAGCTCTAGAGGACCTGTTTCACCGTTTTACATAAAACCTGACCTTGTTGCCCCAGGCGCATTTATTAACACAACAATTACTGATGGAAAATACAACTTTACTAGTGGAACAAGCTTTGCTGCCCCACACGTTTCAGGTGCGGCTGCATTGTTGCTTGAGAAAAAAAATGATCTAAGCCCAAGTGAAATAAAATCTCTTCTTGTAACTACCTCAAATATAGTATCTGATGCATATGGAAATGATTTTCCAGTTGAAATAACTGGTACTGGACGTCTTAATATTACTCAAGCATTTAATGCTAATTTGATAATAGATCCTACTTATCTTACCTTTAATTTATCACCACAAAAGAAAATTCAAAGTCAGTTTTTAAAAATTAAAAGCATAAACGGAAATGATGAGAATCTGGAAATTAGTCTAATTGGAAATGAAAATGTAGGGTATAGTTACAAGATAGAAAACGGTGGCATCAACATTACAGCTTCTCTTAATGAGGAATTTTTTGGACAAATTCAGGACAAGGCTTTCATCAAGCAAAACGGTATTGTCTATAACATTCCAATTATTTCTCACCTAACGCAAGGAGCAATCCAAGTTAACGAGCAAAATGGGGAGATGAGGTTTGAGGTATTATCTTCAGATGATTGGACCTATGCCAAAATTTCCGTTCGTGATCAAGATAATGTAATTGTAGATACTACATCATCTACTCCAAGAAAGGATGGAAAAATTACTGTTTACAGGCCTGGACTATACTGGGTAGAAGCTCAAATCAGAGTTAATGGGGAAACTTTTGAGACATATGAAACTGTTCAGGTAAAAACAGCTGTACAAAACAAATCGCTGGAGTTTTTAAATATGCTAAACATTCCAGAGCGACCAATTCTGATTATTTTTGCAGCTATTGTAATTATTGCTTTGGTTGGATTAAAAATTAGAAAATAATCTAGCTGAATTTAGGGCCTGCTTTACGGATTTCCTCAGGAGCTTCTTTGAATTTTGTAAAGTTTTGAATAAACATTTGGGCAAGTTTTTTTGCAGACAAATCATAAGAGTCCTTGTCAATCCATGTGTTTTTTGGATCCAAGATTTCAGGAGGAACATTTAGGCACTCTGTTGGAATATCTAAATTAAAAAAGTCATCGTGTCTGTATTTTACATTATCTAGTGCGCCAGTAAGTGCAGCAGTTATCATTGCTCTGCTGTATTTTATTTTAATTCTAGATCCAACTCCGTATGGTCCACCTGACCATCCAGTGTTAATCAAATAGACTAGTGCCTTGTGCGATTTTATTTTTTCACCCAACATTTTTGCATAGACTGATGCAGGTCTTGGCATAAATGGTGCTGCAAAGCATTCAGAAAATACTGCTTTCGGTTCTTTTATTCCACGTTCAGTTCCTGCAAGCTTGCTTGTGTATCCAGACATGAAATGATACATTGCTCCTTCCTTTGTTAGTCTAGACACTGGTGGTAAGACACCTAGTGCATCAGCTGTTAGAAATATTATGACTTTGGGATGTCCACCAACGCTTGGAATTACTGCGCCAGGAATGTAATCTAGTGGATAAGCTACCCTAGTATTTTCAGTCAGGCTGTTATCATCAAAGTATGGTTTGAGGGTCTGCTTGTCAATTACAACATTTTCTAATACAGATCCAGATTTTATTGCGTCCCAGATTTGTGGTTCGGCTTCTTGTTTTAGGTTAATACATTTTGCATAGCATCCACCTTCAAAATTAAAAATACCTTTTTCAGACCATCCGTGTTCGTCATCACCAATTAGCATTCTGTCTGGATCCGCTGACAGTGAAGTTTTGCCAGTTCCCGACAAACCAAAAAACAAAGCAGTGTCACCATTCTTTCCAATATTTGCCGAGCAGTGCATTGGAAACACCTCTCTCGAAGGCAAGATGTAGTTCATTACAGAAAACATTGATTTTTTCATCTCTCCGGCATATCTTGTGCCACCAATGAGTACGATCTTTTTTGTAAGATCAATTAAGATAAATACATTAGAGTTTGTTCCATCAACTTCTGGAATTGCCTCAAAGTCATTAATGCATATCAAGGTAAATTCTGACTGGTGTGATTCAAGTTCTGCAGCAGATGGTCTTACAAACAATTGCCTTGCAAAAAGATTTTGCCATGCATGGTCATTTATCACTCTAATCGCTAATCTGTTTTCAGGGTCTGCACCAACAAATCCATCAAAAACATAAAGCTCCTTTCCATCTACAAAATTTTTCATCTTTTCAAATAATTTTTCAAACTTTTCTGGAGGAAATTGGTGGTTGACCTTTCCCCAGTCTACATTTTCATGTGTTTCATCATCAAATACAATGTATCTATCATCAGGTGAGCGTCCAGTGTACTTGCCAGTCTTTACAGAAAGAGAACCAGTACTTGTAACGATTCCCTCATTTTTTTGTACAGCAAGATCAACTAGTTTTTCAACGGGAAGATTTCTGTGAACAATAGATGGCGTTATACCAAAGTCTTCAAGCTGCGATGTGAATTTACTTGTAATATTTGATTTTTGATTTTCACTCATGTTGATCCTCTAATATTGCAGGCAGTAAACAAATACTAAATAAATCATAAGGAATGAGTTTGATTTTTTACGATCCCCCTTATTTTAAGGTGTTTTGCAGGAAGCTATTTATTTAAAAATTCTCGATCTAACTTCATGCCAATAAATAAGGACAAACTCGAAGCACGAGAAAATGTTTCTAAAAACAGACCAGAGTTTATCCGACCAGAAAGCTGGAGATACAAGAGACTAGAAACAACTTGGAGAAAACCAAAAGGAATTGATAACCACCAGCGAAAGCAAAAAAGTCGCGGAAGACCAGGAATAGTCAAAATAGGTTATAGAGGACCAAAAGAGGCTCGTGGTCTTCATCCATCTGGATATACAGATAATTTAGTTTACAATGTTAATGATTTAGAAAAATTAGATCCAAAGACTGACGGTGTCCGAATTGGTCACAGCGTTGGAACAAAAAAGAGAACAACAATCATAGTCAAAGCAATAGAAAAAAAATTCAAGGTTTTTAATGCAAGGGTGTCTGCAGTTGCCAGTAAATCTTAAAGCTAAAAAAAGACTCGTCTCCCGAATTGTGGGAGTTGGATTGAAACGAATCAAGTTTGATTCGGATCATCTTGATGATATAGAAGATGCTATCACAAGAGACAATATTCGAAGTCTGATTACTGCAAATACGATTAGGATCAAGCCATTTGTAGGCACGTCTAGAGGACGAGCAAAAACAAAAAGAATTCAAAAGAAAAAACGAGGCACTACACAAGGTTCCAAAAAGGGAAAGAAGGGAGCCAGAACTAATAGAAAAGAAAGTCATATGATCAAAGTTCGTGCACTTCGCTATAGGCTAAAGATTGCAAAGGATAGAAAAGAAATAACAAATCCAGAGTTTTGGGGGCTATACAAGATGATTAGAGGCAACACAGTAAGAAACAGCGCACACCTTCGAAGCTTAATTGAAGAGATTGTAGTTAACCGCAAGTCTTAGGAAAAAAATGCAAATTACAGAGTTTGGCCAAGGGATCCCAGTTGAGAGTGTAAATGAGTTTGAGACTCCTTTAGATGATCTTGATATTCCAAATGAAATTCACATTTATCCTGGAGTTGACCATGGCTTTGCAAAACCATCTGGTGAAAGATACGCACCCGATGAATCAAAGGATGCATGGCAAAAGACTATAGAATTTTTAGATTTAAACCGTAAGATGTCTTAGAACTTGTAAAACTTTTTGTCCCAGTCTAAAATTTTTCCATTCTGAATTTTAATTCCCTCTTTTCGTAGCATATTCGTTTTAACGTCACCACCATATGCATAATCTCCAACCTTTCCATCTGACTTTACTACTCGGTGGCATGGAATTATTGAAGGATATGGATTTTTTTTCATAATTTGCCCAATCACTCGTTGTCCGTTTTTTAGTCCTACCGCTTTTGCCAATTCACCATATGTTGTAACCTTACCTTGTGGAACTTCGGTTAGTTTTTTGTAAACTTGCTGATCAAGACTCATAGTCTGATTACCTCAAGATTGGTTTGACTAAGAAGATCCATAACCATTTGCTTGTTTTGTCCTAGTCCGTCCCAATCTAAGAGCGCAGTTTTTGCCATTCTATTTCTATCTAGGATGTGAGAGAATAGTTCTTTGTCTAATAAATCCAAACTATGTTTTGGAATAACGGTTCCCAAAGCATGTTTTCCTTGGATGATTTCCTTTGTGAACTTTTCTGGATAGTGAGTTCCTCCAAAACAAATTGCAACTGGTGCAAACTTTTGTTCGCCTTTGATTACTTCAACTACAAGTTTTGCTACAGAATTGCATAGAGTAGTATCAGTCCACTGCTTTTCTGTGGTGCCAATTTCAATGAAGATAGAAGGTTTGTTTAATGCAGTAGGACCGTGGTGTGTAGCTTCAATAGTTATTTGAAAATCAGAAAAATCATTTTTGTGTTCCCACAACTTTTGCAGATAAGATTTTTGAATCTGTGGATGTGGAATTGCAACCTGTCTATTGTTCCCACCAAACTTTGCATCAGAAAAATTTCCTGTACTATGACATGTAAGAGCTAAGACGCTAGACTCTGCTGCATGCTTGGATAAAAATATAAATCCATCATAGGAATATTTTTCCTCAAGCCAATCAGCAGAAATTGCCGGAGTTGGAATTATCAATAAATCAAAATCCTTACCACGATAAATTCCGTCGTCTTTTTTCATATCTTGTGATATGAAGGTTGCCATGTTGTTGCCTGCATGATCATCTTGGTAAGCAACAAGTAATTGCATTAGATAAAAGATATAAGGACACCTTATTAATCACAGGCATTGAACCCGAAAAAAATTGTGCGAGACATGGTAAACACGATGAAACTTGCAAAAAAATCCGATAAAGAGGACTATATGCAACATATGAGATTGGTATTATTAGGAATAGCAGGAGTAGGCACCATGGGATTTATAATTCAATTTGTGTTTTCGGTAGCAACATTTGGAAGTTAGATAAAATTGATTGAAGGAACACCTCAGATAGTAAAGGCAGATGTAGAACAACAACCTAGTGTTGACCAACCTAATACAGAACAGCAACCAAGTTCAGAACAACCTAGTGTTGAGCAACCTAATACAGAACAGCAACCAAGTTCAGAACAACCTAGTGTTGAGCAACCTAATACAGAACAGCAACCAAGTTCAGAACAGTCAACAGAGCAACCATCATCAGGTGAAGAAATCAAATCCCATCTTTTTGCAATAAGAACAACTGGTGGTCAAGAAAAAGTAGTACTTAATTTATTACAAAATAGAGTTAGAACACAAAAAATCAATATTCAATCTGTCATGTTAATTGAAAATTTGAAAGGATATATCGTGTTAGAAGCAATTGATGTGAATCAGGCCTTTATGGCAATTCAGGGAATAAGACATATTCGCGGACAGCTTAGAGGGGAGCTTGAATTCAAAGACATTGAAGGATATTTGATCAAAAAATCCACTGTTTCAGAACTTGCAGTTGACAAGATTGTTGAAATTATCGGTGGGCCATTTAAGGGAATGAAGGCAACCGTTACCAGAATAGATCATGACAAAGAGGAGGCAACTGTAATTTTGTTAGATGCACCATATCAGCTACCAGTAACAGTAGACGCAAACTACCTCAAGATTAGCACAGAGTAACAAAGGATTAAATTTTCATCTTAAAGTGAATGAATAATGGTAGAAGTCCAAAAAATTTCATCATTGGTTACAGGAGGAAAAGCATCTGCAGGTCCACCGTTGGGTCCGGCTCTAGGTCCTATGGGCGTTAACATTATGGAAGTAATTAATGCCATTAATGAAAAAACAAAAGATTTTGAGGGAATGAAGGTACCTATAACAGTTTCAGTTGACCCTGATACAAAAAAATGGGACATTGAAATTGGAATTCCTTCTTCAGCGGCTTTGCTTCTCAAAGAAATAGGAATTCAAAAAGGTTCTGGCACATCTGGCACTGACTGGGTTGGAGATATTAAGATGGATGGAATAGTCAAGGTTGCTAAAACAAAACTAGAAAACTCCTATGCAGACTCGCTAAAGTCTGTTGCAAAGGAGATAATCGGAACATGTTTGTGTTTAGGAATTAAGGTAGAAGGAAAATTTCCCAAAGAACTTACTGCTGAAATTAATGCAGGAAAATGGGATGAGAAATTAAAGTAAATTATTGTTCTGTAAGATAAACTGGGTCTTTATCGGTTTTTTGTAACTCTACAAATGTTTCTGTGTTTTGTATTCCATCAATTTTTCCAATCTTTTCTATAACTACAGAGTGCAATGCTTCTAGGTTTTGAGCAAGCACTCTGACCAAAATGTCAAATCTACCAGTAACTTCAGAGATTGATGCAATTTCTGGTGTTTCCAGCAAGGCTTTGTGAATTTGTTCTTTGGATTTAGGATCGCGGTTAATTCCAACTGTAGCCTTTACACCAAATCCTAAAAGAGAATCATCAATTACGATGGTGTATTTTTTTATGAGTTTCTTTTTGCTTAGTCTCTTAATTCTGCTGTACAGAACTGATGCATTAATTCCCAGTTTTTTTGAAAGGTTTGGAACTGAGATATTGGCATCTCTTGTAAGCTCAAATAGTAATTTCATATCTAATTCATCGTATCTGTGCAATGTTCTGAAAGACTTTTAGTTGAGGTAATAAATGTAAGTTTTGAAAGGAATGTTATAGTGATTTACAATTAATATTTAATAAATCTGAAATTTTTCCAAAAAGTTAATTTTTTGCATTTTTGCCTATAAACGATTTTAAGTAGGTTTTCTAGAAAATTGCCATATTGATTACTGAAAAGCAGTTAGCAGAAATGATCAAGGAGGCAAAGGCCATTGATAAGGAACGCAAGTTCAAGCAGTCCATAGAGATAATTATGGTTTTCAAAGATATCGATGTAAAAAAAGGATTTTCAATTAACGAAACAATTCAGCTACCAAAAACAAACTCTCCAGCTGCTATCTGTGTTATGGCTTCAGGCGATATGGGTCTGAAGGCAAAAAATGCAAAGGCAGACAGGGTAATAGACAATGATGAGCTAACGAGAATCGGTGCCAATAAGCGAGAGTCTAGAAAACTCATCAACAGCTTTGATTTCTTTTTGGCTGACACTAAACTCATGCCAGTTGTTGGTAAGGTTCTAGGTCAACTCCTGGGCCCTAGAGGAAAGATGCCCACACCTGTTCCATTTAATGCACCAATTGATTCGTTTTTAGAAAGATTTAGATCTTCGGTTAGAGTTAGAGTAAAAAATTCGTTGTCCATGGCGTGCAAAATCGGTGATGAGTCAATGGAGGATGCTGAATTGGCATCTAATGCATATGCAGTGCTTAGTGGAATTGAGAAAAAATTACCAAACGGTGACAAAAACATTAGAAAGATTTTGATAAAAACTACAATGGGCAAGCTTGTAAAAGAACCACTAGTGGTGAAAAAGTAGATGCGTGAGAACAGAACCACTTATCCAAAACGAAAGACACAGCTGTATCAGCAGCTAAAAGAGTTACCAAAAAAATATGATGTGATAGCTTTAGTTAGAATGGAAAAAGTTAGAGCATCTCAGCTTCTACCGTTGAGGAAAAAATTCAAAGGTAAAGTAGAAATTTTGAGCATTCAAGACAAGGTTGCAAGAAAGGCACTAGGTACACTTGATATTCCTGGAATAAAAGACATTATTGAGAAGCTAGCTGGTCAGTGTCTTTTCATGTTTACAAACATGTCACCATTCAAGCTCAACGTTTTACTTGGAAAAAATAAGATATTTTTGCTTGCACGTGCAGGAGATAAGGCAAGTATGGATGTTGTTATTCCTGCAAAAAATACTGGTGTTGCACCAGGTCCAATCCTTACTGACTTTAAGGAAGCAAAAGTTCCAACAAAAATTGATCAAGGAACAATTTGGATTACAAAAGATACCGTGGCAGCCAAAAAAGGAGAACAAATTTCTACAAAGCTTGCTATCCTTCTAGGAAAGCTTGACATAAAGGCAGTAGAGGCTGGAATCTCACTATCAAACGCACTAGAAAAAGGACTGCTTTATTCTAAAGAAGAGTTATTCATCGATGTAGAGAAGTTCAGGGAAGAGCTTGCACGCGCTCACCAAGAGGCAGTTTCTCTATCAATAGAGGCAGCATATGTAACTAAGGACAACATTGAACAAATTCTTGCAATGGTAGCACAAGGATCTCGCTTAGTTGCGCTAGAGGCAGGATATCTAACAGATGAAAACAAAGATCAGATTTTGCAAAAGGCACACTCTCATGCACAGGGCCTTGCAGAAAAGGCAAAAGACTACAAACCTGAATAAAATAAAGAAAATTTTTTGGATTAAGCCTCTCTTAATAATCCAGCCCAGACTAGGGCATTTTCTGGAAGTTCGCTCATAGAAGCAACCTCTACCTCAATTTCCTTATTGTTTTTGGAAAATCCTTTCATATGTAATTAAGGCTAAATTATCAATTAAGAAATTGTTTGTAATTTTTAGCAGACATCTATGGTTTTTCAATGCTCTCATCAAAGTAGGCACTATCAAATCTTAACATTTACATAATATTAGAATTCAGGTTAATGTCGAGAAAATTGGAAGACATATTGCCACCTAACAAAAAGCAAAATGAGTTTGTCAATAGACTAAACAAGATAATGCCTAAAGTTCCTGACATGAAGTGGGGGGCGCTGACTAACATTTATCCAACAAATGCAAAGATTAAAGAGATTAATCGACTTTTGCCTCATGATAGGAAATGGCACCTATTGTTTGAGGAAAAAGACCAGGTAAATGTAGACGGAGTTCCAATTAGGCGCAAAACCTTGGACTCTATGACGTGATTTTAATTTCTAAAATTATTAGATATTTCCTTTAACCTTTGGAAGATTCCAGTTATACTTCATTGCAACTAGACGTAGACCTGTGGTAATTGCTATACCTGCAATTGATGCAATATACAAGTCTACGCCTAATGCCAAAATAAAGTAGAATATTACAACTCCTACAAAGCTAGCAGAAGCATATAGTTCCTTTACAAAGACTATTGGTACCTGATTTACAAAGACATCTCGCAATATCCCACCTCCAACAGCAGTTAGCATTCCTGCTAGAACCATTGCCAAAAAGTTTAATCCAAAAATATTGTATGCAAAGGTGGCACCTATTACAGTAAAAACACCTAGGCCAATTGCGTCAAATTTCAAAAATACATTCCAGTGCTTTTTTAGTTTAGAATACAGGAAAAACAAAACTACTCCAGTTGCGACTGTGATTATAACATAAGTCGGATCTAAAATTGAATTTGGTGGAAGATTGCCTAGTACAATATCACGTATTGTTCCTCCTGCAACGCCAGTAATTGTTGCTAAAATTATAATTCCTACAATGTCTGCCTTGTGTTCAATTGCCTTGAATGCGCCAGTTACTGCAAATGCCATTGTTCCAAACAGATCTAAAACGTAGATGAATACATCAGCAGGTACGGTAAAGTCTACCAATCCATTTTTTGATTCTATCTAGTTGTAATTAACATTAAGGTTGTTTGGTAATTATTGTATTAGTTAGAAAATTTAACCAAATAATGCGGAAAGTCCTTCCATTGCTTGTTCTTCTGATTTTCCACTATCTGCAGCTTTTTCTTTCTTCTCTCCTTTCTTTTCGTCTCCTCCACCTGCTGCTGCTTCTGCTGGTGCCGCAGCTGCTGCAACTGCAACTGGTGCTGCCTTTATTGCCTCTTCAATGTTTACATCAGCTAAAGATGCCACTAATGCCTTTACTTGGGCTGCGTTAACTTCAGCGCCAGAGGCCTTTACTAAACTTGTAATGTTGTCTTCATTGATATCCTTCTTTAGTTTGTGAAGCATCAATGCAGCGTAAACATATTCCATTGTATCGTGGACTTGCTTTGGGTATAATATAAAACTATAGAGAAATCAGACACGATTAATTTAAAATCCGAAGGCTTCGGCAAATTGAGTACAAGTTTCTTTTGAGGCTCTTGTCATATAACGTATCCATTTTTTGTCTGAGGATTTGCTTTGCGTGTTCCTTTTCAGTGCCTACTGGAAGTGATAATACATTGTTTAGAAGCTCTGGAAGTGATTCTCTTACCCATCCATCTAAAATAGCATACGCATTTTTAGAAATTGGAGTTATCCTTTCTTTATCCATGTCTATAACATCTGTAAAGTTTTCATGCTCTATTCTGTAAATTAAGCTAAAGACGCAGTTTTCTGGAGTTGGATTTTCTAAAATTTCAACCGAACGAGTTCCTGCCTTTCCTTGCTGTACCTTGTTTTTTAGTCCTACAGGATCAACTATTACTCCATTAATTCCAATTTTTTTATCATTTACTCCTGTAACTGTTCCGAAAATAAATTTTTTATAGTCACCGTCTGGTTTTGATAAAAAAACATTGTCTCCTTCTTTTAGTTCCTTCTTTTTTCCTAGCATTCTAAATGTATTTGCCAGGGTAATGTATTTAATTTATGGCAATTAAGATCACATATTACCTGCATTTTTTCTTGTGTTTTCGCAAAGCCTCTACATAATTAAATTCTGCTCCGCAATCTCTGCATTTTTCTTTCTTTTTGTTATGAGCCTTTTCTTGGTGTTTTTTTAGTCGCTCAGGATCAGAAATTTCTAATCCACATTCCTTGCACTTTGTTGCACTGGAGCTGAAACTAAAAAATCCCATGCAATAATTACAACCTTCTAGTAGAAAAGATGATCCTAAATTCTTAATATTGGTCCATTGGTGAGATTTTCAGATGGATAAAGCTGAAATTCTTGCAAAATTTTCTGCAGAACCTGACAAATATTACAAAGTAAATTTGTTTGAGGAGCAAGGCTACCAACGAAAAACTTGTCCTACATGTGGAAAATTCTTTTGGACCATTGATGAGAATCGAAATAATTGTCCAGAGGATTCAGATGACACCTATTCGTTCATTGGGGATCCTCCCACTCTGAAAAGATTTGATTATTCTCAAGCATGGATTGAGATAGAGTCATTTTTTACAAAAAATGGTCATACATCAGTAAATAGATATCCTGTTGTTTGTAGATGGCGTGATGATCTATATTTTACTATTGCATCAGTTGTTGATTTTCAAAGAGTAATGGGTTCCAAAGTTGTCTTTGAGTTTCCTGCAAATCCAATTATAGTCCCACAACCTTGTCTTAGATTCAAGGATTTAGAAAATGTTGGAGTAACAGGACGACATTTTTCTAGCTTTTGTATGATTGGACAACTTAGCATTCCAAATGAACAAGGATATTGGAAAGATGAATGCATTGACCTTGATTTTAGATTGTTAACTAATCAATTTGGAATAAACAAAAACGAGATTGTCTTTGTTGAAGATGTTTGGGAGGGCGGTGGCTCTTTTGGCTCTTCATTAGAGTTTTATGTTAGAGGACTAGAACTAGGAAACGCAGTCTTTACAGAGTTTCAAGGAGAATTGGGAAACCATACTGTTCTAGACCAGAAGATAATTGACATGGGAGCAGGCCTGGAAAGATTTGCATGGATTACCATGGGCACACCAACTGCGTATGATTGTTGTTTTGGTCAGATTACAGAAAAGCTAATTGACAAGGTTGGAATTGACATTGAGCTGGATTTACTTTCTCAGTACTTTATTGAGATTGCAAAGAATCAAAAAAAATATCCCAACATTTTAGAGGTAAAAAATCATGCAATTGCAAATGTTGGTCTAGACCAACAAAAGGTTCTACAAGGAATTAATCCACTAGAAGGCATCTATTTGATAGCAGACCATCTTAGAACCTTGATCTTTGCAATTTCAGATGGTGCACTGCCAAGTAATGTTGGTGGAGGATACAATTTGAGAATTGTACTTCGAAGAATTATTGGAACAATGCAAAGATTGGGATTAAAGCTAGACCTTGATGAGATGATTGACATGCACATTGATTATCTAAAAGCAACGTATCCAGAACTTGAAGAAAAAAGAGCCGATGTTAAAACAATCATTGATGTTGAATCAAAAAGATACGAAGAATCTAAAATTCGAATGAAAAAGATTGCAACCAATCTCAAAGAAAAAAAGCATGTTCTAAACGTTGATGACTTGATTCGAATGTACGAATCAGATGGAATCACACCTGATTATCTTAAGGAATTACATGTAATTCCTGAAATTCCGCCTACATTTTATTCAAAATTATCTGATTTACACCAAGCAGTTGATACAAAGCAAAAAGAAAAGCTTCCACTAAAAAACACTGCTGAAACTGAATTGTTATTTTATGGCGATGATCCACGCGAGTTTGAAGCTAAGGTTCTAGGATCATTTGACAGGTATGTTGTGTTAGATAAAACATCATTTTATGCAAGAGGTGGAGGACAGGAACCGGATCATGGAACAATATCTGGCTTTGAGGTAGTTGATGTAAATAAACACGGCAACGTGGTTGTACATGAGCTAAAAGATGGTATTCCAAAAGAAGGGGAGACTGTTCATTGTATAGTTGATTCAAAAAGAAGAGAAGGAATTACTAAACATCACACCAGCACACATATCTTAAATTCTTCTGCACGAAACATTTTGGGTTCTTGGGTTTGGCAAAACTCTGCATTCAAGGAAGTCGATCATGCCAGACTAGATATTACACACCATTCAGCTTTGACTGAAGACGAGGTAAAAAAGATAGAAGAATCTGCAAACAAAATTGTTCAAAAGGACATGAAAGTAACTATTGAGAACTTTGATAGGGGAACTGCAGAACAAAAGTACGGCTTTAGAATTTACCAAGGAGGCGTAGTTCCAGTAAAGTCAGTTCGAATTGTATCAATTGAGGATTTTGATGTTGAAGCTTGTGGTGGAACTCATGTTAAAAAAACTAAAGAAATTGATTTGATCAAAATTACTAGAACCAAACGAATCCAAGATGGAGTGGTACGATTAGAGTTTGTAGCTGGCGTTGCAGCTCAAGAATATGTAAAGACACACGAGGTTGATTTAGCAAAGCAAACAGCTGACGCTGCAGCTAAAGAGGAACGCGATAATCTACGAGACCAAAAAAAGGTTAAAGCTCGAGAAAAGATTCCCATTTTAATTGAACAAATTAAGGAAACTAAAACTGGTACTACAACAATTGATGAAATAGAAATAACAACAGCTGATGGTGTACGATTCTGTTGTACAACAAGTGAACAATATGATGAGTATTTTCATATCAATTTTGGTGAGAAACTAATCAAGGCTGATCCTCAGGCCTCATACTGTGGCATTTTTGAGGCTGGACCCACGCTTAGGACTATAGTTTACGCAGGAGAATCCTCTAAAAACTGCAATGCAGGCTCAATTGCCAAGGCAGTTTCAGAAATGTTGGGGGGCTTTGGTGGTGGAAATAATCGATTTGCCCAAGGTGGTGGAAAAGACAAATCAAAAAAAGACGAAGCAATAAAAAAAGCAAAACAGATGGTTTTAGAGTAATATGATAGATTGGGCAAGTATTGAATCAAAGTGGAGAGCAAAATGGATTGAAAATCGCGACTTTGAAACAGATCCAAATGAAAAAGAAAAAAAGTTCATAACAGTAGCATATCCGTATCCCAATTCTCCACAACACATTGGACATGGTAGGACTTACACACTAGCTGATGTGCATGCGCGATACTATAGAATGAAAGGATACAATGTTTTGTTTCCAATGGGATTTCACTATACTGGAACACCAATACTTGGCATGGCAAAAAGAGTAGAGGCTGGTGATGCTGAGATAATTGATGGTTTGAAAAATATCTACCATGTCTCTGATGAGGACATCAAGACATTTGTTGAACCAATTAAAATTGCAGACTACTTTCATGAAGAAATTAAATCTGGTATGATTGAGATGGGTTACTCGATTGACTGGCGCCGCGAGTTTATAACAATAGATCCTGTGTATCAGAAGTTTATCGAATGGCAGATTAATATTCTAAAAGACAAAAATTTGATTATACAAGGGAGTCATCCAGTTGGTTGGTGTCCAAAGGATCAAAATCCTGTTTCTCAACATGATACATTGGGCGATGTTGAACCAGACTTTACTGAATATATTCTCATTAAATTTCAGTTTGGTGATTATATCATACCAACTGCAACATTACGTCCTGAAACTATCTTTGGAGTTACGAACTTATGGGTTAATCCCGAAACTGTATACAAAAAAATAACAGTTAATGGTGAAAAATGGATTGTAAGTGCAGAATGTGCACGCAAGCTAGAGTTTTTGGATAAAAAAATAACGTATGATGGTGAAATATCAGGGTCTGAGCTAGTTGGACAACAAGTTACAGTTCCACATAGAAACGAATCAATTACAATTCTAGAAGCTAGTTTTGTAGAATCTCAAACTGGAACTGGATTGGTAATGTCAGTTCCTGCTCATGCACCATTTGATTATCAGGCTCTAGTGGATTTTAAGAAAAATCAACCTCAAGGCTCTGAATTGCAGCTAATCAAGCCTATTTCTATCATAGAGACTCCAGGATATGGAGAAATTCCAGCAAAGGAGGCAGTTGAGAGACTTGGAATCAAAGACCAAAATGATCCAAAGCTAGAAGAAGCTACTACAGAAATTTACGGAAAGGAGTTTTACGGTGGTGTTTTAAAACAAAATACCGAGCAATTTGCAGGTAAGAAAGTATCTGAAGCTAAAGATGAAATAAAAAAATGGTTAGCTGAGAAAAAAATATCTGATATTTTATTGGAATTGACTAATACTCCTGTAAAATGTCGTTGTGGTACAGAATGTGTTGTAAAGATTCTAACTAATCAATGGTTTCTAAACTATGGAGACAAAGAATGGAAGGAAAAGGCTACAAAATGTCTCCATTCTATGAGCATTTTACCACAAGAGATCCAAGGAGAGTTTGACTATGTAATTGGATGGTTACGAGAGAGGGCTTGTGCAAGACAACATGGACTTGGAACGAAGCTTCCATGGGATAAGGAATGGATTGTTGAAAGCTTGTCAGATTCTGTGATATACATGGCATACTATATCATAGCTAAATTTGTAAATGCTGGAACATTAAAGGCTGATAATCTATCAAAGGAGTTTTTTGACTATGTCTTTTTGGAAAAAGGTAGTGCTGAAGGAACAAATGTTTCAAAAGATCTTACAGAAGAAATTAGAAAAGAGTTTTCTTACTTTTATCCAGTAGATTCCCGTCATTCAGGACGAGATTTAGTTCCAAATCATCTTACATTTTTTGTTTTAAATCATGTTGCAATTTTTCCTGAAAGTAACTGGCCAAAACAGATTGTTGTAAATGGTTCTGTTCTAATGGATGGCAAAAAAATGTCTAAATCAATGGGGAATATAATTCCATTGCGAAAAGCTATTCGAGATTATGGAGCTGATCCGATTCGACTAGCTATAATTATATCAGCTGAGCTTTTACAGGATGCTGATTTTAATGTAGAATCAGTTAGAGGAATTAAAAACAAGTTAGAATCGTTGTTAGAAGAATGTTCAAAGCTAAAACCTGGAAAAACAGAATTGCAAGCTGAAGACAAGTGGATTTTAAGCAAACTACAGTCTTTGATAGAACGAGTTAGTCATTCTATTGAAAAAATGAGGCTGCGAGAAGGCCTTCATGACATATTATTCTCATTTGAGAGCGAAATGAATTGGTACCTAAAACGTGCTCAGGCTAAGGGTAGAAGTGACTATTCAGGGTTATTGTATGAGATTAATTCAAAACGGGTGGCAATGCTATCTCCATTTGCACCACATATAGCTGAAGAGATGTGGGAAAAGCTTGGAAATTCTGATTTGGTATCAAAATCCAGCTGGCCTGCAGTGTCTGCAGATGCAATTGATGCCAATGCAATTCAATCTGAAGATTTGCTAAAGTCAATCATGGATGATATTGCAAACATTATCAAAATAACAAAGATTACACCCAAAAAAATTGCAATTTACACAGCTGATGCATTCAAGTCAAAGGCATATCATGCAGTTTTAACAAAAGTAATGTCTGGACAAACAGACATGGGAGTAATAATGAAGGAGTTAATAGCAAATCCAGAAACAAGTGACATTAAGCGTAATCCGGACTTTGTGCAAAGGACAATCAAAGATATTTTGTCTGAACCAGTTGAGATTAGAAAGATAAAGTTAGAGACTGGTGAGTTTGATGAAAAGCAATTGATAAGCTCTGAATTGATTAGTTTAGCAAAAGCTGATTTTGGAGCAGATGTGCAAGTTTATTCAGAAAAAGATTCTGACATTTATGATCCTAAAGGAAAAGCTCGTCATGCAAGGCCTTTCAAGCCAGCTATATTGATAGAATAAAAAAGAAAAGTGTGACTTTATTATAGAAAAAGAATGTAAATTACTCATGTTTGAAAATGAATTTACCTGGGGCAAGGCAGTTGCCAAAAATGAAACAGAAAAGTTTCATTCAGATTTTGAGAATGCAGTAAATGAAGTAAAAAAAGAGCTAGGAAAAACATTTCCCATCATTATTAACGGCAAGGAAATTAATTCTGAAGATCGATTCACAGTTAGCTCACCTGCAGATAGAAACATCAAGATAGCTGAATTTCCAAGTGGAACAAAAGATGATGCACTAAATGCTATTTCCAGTGCTAAAAATGCTTTTGAAGAATGGAGTAATACACCATATCAAAAAAGAGCAAATATTTTCAAAGAGTGCGCTGATGTATTTTCAAATAATAAATTTAGACTGGCTGCAATTATGGCTTTTGAAAATGGAAAAAATCGATACGAGGCTATTGGGGATATTGATGAGGCAATTGATTTTATGCGATTTTATTCGCATCAATTAGAAAAAAATGAAGGTTTTTGCAAAACTACAACGCATCCAGATCCCCATGAAAAAACTCAAACCCTGATGAAGCCTTTTGGAGTCTGGGGAATTATTGCACCTTTTAATTTTCCATCTGCAATTGCAATTGGAATGTCTACAGGAGCTTTACTTACAGGTAACACCACAGTCTTAAAGCCTGCTAGCGATACTCCTCTTTCCTCATTTGAATTTGTAAAAATAATTTATTCAAAACTACCAGCTGGAGCGATCAATTTTGTTACAGGTTCAGGAAGTGTTGTTGGCAAGACAATTATTGAAAATCCGGATGTAGATGGAATTGCATTTACAGGCTCACGTGAGGTGGGAATGTCTGGATTTCACGAATTTACAAAAAGCACAACAAAGCCATTTATCTCAGAGATGGGGGGCAAAAATCCAGTTATTGTTTCAAAGTTTGCAGATTTAGAAAAGGCTGCTAACGGAGTAATGAAGGCAGCATTTGGTTATGGTGGACAAAAATGCAGTGCATGCTCTAGAGTTTATGTACAAAAAGAGATTTCGGAAAAATTTGTCACAAAGCTGGTTGAGAAGACAAAAAATCTAAAAATTGGTCTTCCTTGGGAAAAGGACGTCTTTTTAGGACCTATAATTAACGAGGCTGCAAAAAAGAAATTCGAAGATGCATCAAAGCTTGCAAGGCAAGATGGAAAGATCCTAACTGGTGGAAATACTTTGCAAGATTCTCAATATGAAAACGGAATCTATGTGGAGCCCACAATTGTTTCAGACTTGCCAGAGAATCACAAGTTGTTAAAAGAGGAATTATTTTTGCCTTTTCTCTGCATAGAAGAGTATGAGGACTTTGATGATGCAATATCAATTGCAAATGACACACAATATGGTTTGACTGCAGGAATTTTTTCCCAAAACAAAGAACAACTAGAAAAGTTCTTCAATAAAATACAGGCTGGCGTAGTTTATGCAAATAGAGAGGCTAGTGCCACAACTGCTGCCTTGGTTTCCATTCAACCATTTGTTGGTTGGAAAAGCTCCGGCTCTACAGGAAAAGGAGCTGGAGGAGAAAATTATCTACAGCAGTTTATGCGAACTCAGACTCAAACACGGTGTGATTGAAAAAACGAGCTGCCTAGAAGTAAAATGTTTCTTTTTCTCTCCCTTATCCTTCTAAATGAATACGGCAGCCAATTTGTCCCATATGGGATATAATCAGATACTACAAATTTTTTCTTGGAGAGATCGCGCTTAATCTCGTCTCGGATTCCTTTTAACATTTGAAATTCAAATTTTTTATGATTAGTTTTAGAAAGATTGATGGCTTTTTGAATAATTTTTGAATCATGAGTCGCAATTCCAAATTCGTTACCATCTTTGAAGAGCTTTCGCATTAACTTTAGATAATTTTTATCAACTTTGTCTTTTGATTTGTATGCTATTTTAGATGATTCACTGTATGCTCCCTTTACAAGACGAATTTTTGCACCTGTTTGAATCAAGTCGGCAAGATCATTTTCTGTTCTTTTAAGATTGGCCTGTAGGGCCAAACCCAATCTTTCATATTTTGAGAAAAAGCTTTGGTATAGCTCTATGATTTCATCTGTATGCTCGGAGGACTCCATGTCTAGCCATACAAAAATATGGGCATGTCTTGCACTAGAAATTATTTTTTCAAGATTTCTAAAACACTCCCTTTGACTAATTGATAAACCAATTTGGGTGGGTTTTACAGAAATTGCTCCTCGAATTTTCCATTTTCTAAAAGAGTTTGCAATTATTTGGTATTCTTGAAGGGTTTTTCCTATTTGTTTTTTTGAGGTAGTATATTCTCCTAGCTTGTTAATTATTGCATGTCGCCCATTTTTGTAGGCATCTTTTGCAGAAGATAGGGCATCATCAACGGTATCTCCTGCAATCCATTGTTTGGCAACTTTGAACAAGACTTTTTCCATTAAACGAATTACTGAAACCAACTCACTAAAATTCAATCATTAAAGAGTATATAATTTTAGATTTGATAAAGAAAAATTAATTGATTTATTACTTCATATAGTCGTAAAATTTTAAACTAGTTTACAAAATTACTTTACCAATAAAACAGGGCACTTTGCATTAATTGCCACAGCACTTGAAACTCTTCCCATTAACATCTCCTTCCACATTGCATTGCCTTTTGTTCCCATAACTACTAGGTCTATTTTTTGGGAATCAATTAGTGCAATAATAGTCTCTGAAACATTTGTTGATGGAATTATTGTAGAGTCAAATGGAATTTTGAATTTTTTTGCTTGAAGCCCCAACTTGGTTATTCCCTTTTTCAATATATCGACACTACCAAGTGACATTGCTGATTGACGACTTGGAGTCCCATTGACCCATTTTTTAACAAGATCCTTGTTGACTATTGATACTACACAAATAGAGGCTCCATACAATTTTGCAATCGTTAATGCTTTACCAAAAACGTTTGGTGCATGTTTGGTGGAATTAAATGGAACAAGGATTCTCCTAACGGCTTGAAAATCTGTGATGGTACAATTGTCCAAATCTGTACAAATTATACTGGCCATTTCTATAAATTACATATATCCCTAAATTCTTAAGAATCTGTGTATGTCTAATCTATCAAACAATCCTAATTTCCAATATTTCCAAAGAAAATTGTAAAATTTTATGAATAAATCTAGTTTTTAGGAACCTTTAGCCATTTAATCCACTCAGAGCTAAAAATTGACTGCACAGACTGAGTATTGATGGTTAGCTAAGGGAATCTCATAATACTCCAAGTAACTAGAAATCTAGCATGCAGCAATCAGAACAAACGAGCCAGCTAACTTCTGATTTACGAATTTGTCGAGTGCTAAATGGAATGTGGCAGGTAGCTGGAGGACATGGACAAATCAATCATGAATCAGCAATTTCTGAGATGCTACTCTATCATCAAGCAGGATTTACAACATGGGACATGGCAGACATTTACGGTCCCGCAGAAGAATTTCTAGGTGATTTTAGGAAAAAACTTGAAAAAGAAGAACTTGCAAAAAGCCAAGCTCTAACAAAGTTTGTCCCAAATCCAGGACCAATGACTAGATCAATTGTAGAACATTACATAGACAAGTCAATTCAAAGAATGAACGTAGAATCAATCGATGTTGTACAGTTTCACTGGTGGGATTATAATGATACAAGTTACATTGATGCATTACATCACCTATCAAAGCTTCGTGATGAAGGCAAGATAAAACATATTGGTTTGACAAATTTTGATACTGAAAGAATAAAAATCATAATAGAGCAAGGAATAAAGCTTGTTTCAAATCAAGTACAGTATTCGATTTTAGACCAGAGACCAGAAGTTAAAATGATTCCATTT
>SMUZ01008548.1_pt1 | contig 24696 bp, 24 predicted proteins | sample 2456421 | NCBI WGS metagenome assembly SMUZ01 (sample SAMN11095932, study PRJNA526329) | marine sediment metagenome | biome: Marine sediment; feature: Surficial sediment; material: Deep marine sediment; isolation source: Hadal surficial sediment | place: Pacific Ocean | collected 2014-11 | depth... | reverse complement strand
CTGAGGAAGCACCCGCTGTCGAGGAAGCTTCGGCTGCTGAGGAAGCACCCGCTGTCGAGGAAGCTTCGGCTGCTGAGGAAGCACCCGCTGCTGAGGAGGCACCCGCTGGGGAGGAAGCACCCGCTGCTGAGGAAGCACCGGCTGCTGAAGAAGCACCGGCTGCTGAGGAGGCACCCGCTGATGCGGATACAGATAACGAAACTGACGATGCGGCCGAAAAAGCCGTTGAAAAGAGCGCCTGAGGAGCAGAATTATGAGTCGATATTCACGCAGGCGTAAGTACTGCCGCTTTACCGCCGAAGGTATTAAAGAAATTGATTACAAGGATCTGAATCTTCTGAAGGCCTATGTTACGGAAACCGGCAAAATCGTTCCGAGTCGCATCACGGGGACGAAGGCGCATTATCAACGACAGTTGGCTACCGCGGTGAAGCGGGCGCGTTTTCTCGCGCTGCTGCCGTACACCGACCGGCACTAGGTCGCAAGGAGCAACGCTCGTGCAGTCGGTGGCCACGTGGCTGGTTGCCCGGCCACAAAATGCCGTACTGGCATTGGCGGCGACATTGTTGCTGCCGTTGCTGCAGTTTATCAGCGGGGCGTTCATGGTGGTGTTGGTCCTGCGCCAGGGTGTAAGGCTCGCCGCCATCGAAGGCGTGTTGGCCGCGACAATTTTGATGGCCGTGTCGCTAATCGTCGGGGCGCCGGTCGTACACGTGCTCGATAGTGTGTTGACCACGTGGGTGCCGGCATTGATGCTGGCTGTGATATTGCGGTCGACCCGATCTTTGATCTTGACGTTTCAGGTCTCGTCGATACTCGCGGTCGTTGCAGTGCTTGCCTTTCACCTCATCGTTGACGATGTGGTAGCGTTTTGGCAAGCACCGGTAGCGATGCTGCTGGAATGGGCGCGGGCCAATAATCTGTGGGAGCAGGTCGAATTGCTGACTGCTGATCCGCAGGCGACGGCAAACATGATGATGCTGGCTGTCGTGTTGACGAGGTGGACGATATATTCGGTCTTCCTCTTGGTTGGTTACATGCTCTACAGGCAATTGCCTGATAAATCTGATCGTTATGGCCGATTTTGCGATTTGAATTTTGGTCGCGTCATTGCGATTACAATGGCGTTGACATCGGTACTTGCGTTTGCGACAGGTGTCGTCTGGATACAGAACGTAGCGGTGGTGTTTTTCGCTGTGTTTTGGTTGCAGGGTTTGGCCATCGTGCACTGGCTGCACATCGATGGGCACCTGCCACTATTTGTGGTTATTGCGACCTACCTCCTGATGGCTGTCTTACATGTATTCTTGTTTTCGGCATTGGCAGTTTTGGGTTATACGGATGCGTGGTTCCGGTATCGGCGCCGCGCGACGAAACAACAGTAAGCGAAGGATTTGAAATGAACGTCATTCTTTTGGACAACGTCGAGAATCTCGGCAACATCGGAGACCTCGTCAAAGTTAAGCCGGGCTATGGTCGTAACTATTTAATTCCGCAGGGAAAAGCAGCGTTGGCTACCCCGCAGAACATCAAAGAAATCGCCGCACGCCGGGCCGAGCTCGAGAAGGCCGCGGGTGATGAACTGGCTGCCGCGAAGACTCGCGCGACTGCGATCAGCGGCATGGAATTGATCATTTCGGCGAATGCCGGCAGCGAGGACAAGCTTTTTGGCTCGGTCGGCCCGATCGATATCGTCGAGGCTTTCAAACTGGTCCAGGTTGAGATCGAGCGCAGCGAAATTCGGATGCCGGATGGGCCCATTCATGAGCTCGGGGAGTTCGAAATTGGCGTGCACCTGCACAGCGACGTGAATGCCGAGGTTAAGCTCCGGGTTGTTGCCGCCGAATCACACGCGCAAACGTGATATAAATAAGGTCGATTGAAATCTGGCCGGAGAAAGCCTGAATGGTTCGAGCGTTGGATGATGGGTTACCGGCAGGAGGCGCTGAGCAGCGCCTCAAAGTGCCGCCGAATTCAATCGAAGCCGAGCAATCATTGCTTGGCGGCCTCATGCTCGACCACACGTCGTGGGACAAGATCGCTGACGTTGTAACGGCCGACGATTTTTACCGCAAAGACCACCGCTTGATTTTTTCAGCAATTGCGACGCTGGCGGAGGGAGCCAATCCCTGCGATGTCGTGACTGTTTCTGAATGCCTGGATAATCGCGACGAACTCGATGATGCAGGTGGTCTCGAGTACCTGGCAACCCTGGCCAACGAAACACCGGGTGCCGCCAATGCGCGCGCCTACGCGAGAATTCTGCGCGAAAGATCGATGCTTCGATCGCTGATTGCGGCTGGCAACGAAATCAGTGGCGCGGCATTCTCGACCGAAGGCAGAAGCGCTGCGGAAATCGTCGACGAGGCCGAACGGCTCGTGTTTGAGATCGCGGAGTCCGGGGCGCGCGGCAAGGTCGGTTTCAGAGCGCTCAAACAGATACTGCCCGATGCTGTGGATCGCATTGATATCCTGCACCAGTCTGAAGGCGACATCACGGGCATCTCGACCGGCTTTACGGAATTCGACAAACTGACGGCAGGTTTACAAGCGGGTGATCTGATTGTCATCGCGGGCCGCCCGTCGATGGGCAAAACTGCGCTGGCGCTCAACATCGCTGAGAATGCGGCCATCGGCGCCAAGATTCCGACTGCGATTTATTCGATGGAAATGCCGGCCCAGCAACTTGCGTTCCGCATGATTTCGTCGCTGGGACGTGTCGATCAGACGCACCTGCGCACCGGCAAATTTCCGGATGAAGATTGGTCGCGAATCAATACCGCGGTGCAATTGATGTCGGACGCGCCGATATTTATCGACGACTCGGCCGCTCTGTCACCGACCGAAATTCGTGCTCGTGCCAGGCGCCTGCAGCGAGAACATGGACTTGGCCTGATCGTAATCGACTACCTGCAATTGATGGCGGTGCCGGGCAGCACCGAAAACCGCGCAACCGAGATTTCCGAGATTTCACGCTCGCTCAAGGCGCTTGCGAAGGAATTATCGGTACCCGTTATCGCATTGTCACAGCTCAATCGAAGTGTTGAGCAGCGCACGGACAAGCGGCCTATCATGTCCGACTTGCGCGAGTCCGGAGCTATTGAACAAGACGCCGACATGATCGTCTTTATTTATCGCGATGAGGTTTACAACCAGGACACTCCGCGCAAAGGCATCGCCGATATCGTGATCGCCAAACAACGCAACGGTCCGATCGGCGATTTCCCGCTGACCTTTGTCGGCCGTTACACCAAGTTTGAGAACTGGGTGCCGGACACTTACGCGGAAGAGGCGTATTCGTGACGTTCGGAGCACGGGCACTTATTCGGCTCGGTGCGCTCAAACATAACCTCAACGTCATCCGGGATACCTGTCCCGACGCTAGAGTGATGGCCGTTGTCAAAGCGAACGCATACGGTCACGGTTTGATCACCGTTGTGCAAAACATCGGTGATGCCGATGCATTTGCGGTTGCACGTATCCCGGAGGCGATCCAGTTACGCGATGCCGGTGTCACGAAGTCGATCGTGCTATTGGCGGGAGTGCTCACCGATAATGAGTTAAATGTGGCGATCGAGAATGATCTTGAGCTCGTCGTGCATTGTTCCGAGCAAATTGACATGTTGGAGCGTTGCACATCCGGTCAGGTGATCGCATGGCTCAAATTCGACACGGGCATGAACCGTCTGGGCTTCCCACCGGAACAATCCGCCGCACTGATCGACAGGCTTCGAGCTTGTAGCGCCGTTGCCGAGTTGCGGTTGATGAGCCACTTGGCGAGCGCCGACGACAAAGCGAATACTGCGACCAGGGCTCAACTGGAGAGTTTCCGCACCGTAGTCGACGGTTTTGATGGCGCGATCAGTATCGCGAACTCGCCCGCGGCCCTGGGGTGGCCGGAGATCGCGGCAGCAAGCCAGACATTTGGTGTTACGGGTGAGCACTGGATTCGAACGGGTATCGCGCTGTTCGGTGTGTCGCCATTCGACGGGCAGACCGGTGCGGATCTCGGACTCCAACCGGTGATGCAGTTCGAGGCGCGCCTTATCGCGGTCAAACGACTGCGCAAAGGCGACAAGGTCGGCTACAAGGGCAACTTTGAGGCCAGGAGTGATAGCCGGCTTGGTATCGTATCGGCCGGCTACGGAGATGGCTATTCACGTCACTTCAAGACTGGCACGCCGGTATTGATCAACGGACGACGAGTTCCGCTTATCGGAAATGTATCGATGGATTTGATCGCGGTCGATCTCGGACCCGATGCCACGGATGTGGTCGGCGATATTGCGATGTTGTGGGGCCCGGGGCTGCCGGTCGAGGAAGTCGCTCCGTGGGCGGATGCAATTCCGTATGAACTTGTCTGCGGTGTGATGAACCGCGAAGCTTCAGAAATTATTTCCTAAGAAGCGAAAAAGCCCATCTTGACGCCCGCCAATTGCACGACGTCGTTATCGATCAGTTTACGCGCCTGTTCGCCAATCGCCTGGCCGTTCACCAACGGGTAATCGTTCTTCTCGCCGGACTCGACGTGCACAATGTAATAGCCTTCGGCGCGGCGCGTAATAGCTGCGACTTGAATGCCTGGGCGACCCAATGTCGTCAATGCTTTGGTGAGCTCAAGCTCGCGTCCGGCGAATGCACCGCTCAGGACTTGTAGTTTGGCCAATGGAAGTGCGTTCGGTGCTGTACCTGGATCGACACCGACCGTGGTCTTCGCATGTTCAACCGCCGGTGGTTCACTGACAACAGGTTTATCTGCAACAGGCTTGTCAGCGGCCGGAGCCGTCTTCTTTTCATCGTCGAGCGCCGCTGCGTCCTCCGGATCAAGCATGACCGCCGCCGCCACTTGAGCAACGCCAGCCGCGGGCTGGGAGTCAGCCGCCTGCTGGGAGTCAGCCGCCTGATCGGAGACAGCTGCAACAGCAACGTCAGCTGCCGCTTCGGCCTTGGCGAGCATCGCCGCGTTTTGTTGACTGGATGGAATAACCATGGTCTTTTCGAACTCGTCCTGCTCTGTCTCGCTGGCCTGCTCGTCCGAGAATCGAAGCTGGTGATGCCCAATGGTTATGACGTCGCCATGTTGCAGGGCATGCTTCTTGATCAGCTTGCCGTTGACGTAGGTTCCGTTCGTGCTGTTGAGATCCTCAAGAAAGGAATCGTTGAGGATGTTGATAATAAGCGAATGATGGCCACTGACAGCCGGGTTGTCGATTCGAACATCATTGTCAGGCAGGCGCCCGATCGTATAACGCTCTTTCGTCATGTTGTATTCCGCCAGAGATTGATTGTCCAGACTCAGGATTAACCGTGCCATGTAAGCTTTCTCAGTGAAATCAATTCAAAGCAGGGAGTCTTCAGGCACGAGAACAGGTTGGCCGCCATAAAGCCGTATCGCTCAAGCATCCCGCAATCTCCTGATAAACCCTGCATCCCTATGAGCGGAACAAGTTGGCAAGCTTTGCAAACAGACCCTTCCTGGCCGCGAATGGCGTAATAACCTGCGCCAGCATAACCGACACGTTATCGCGTCCACCGTGGTCATTTGCCAATTCAATCAATTGCTTACCAACGACATCAAGACTAGCATTAAAAGTGCTTATAGTTAAGTGAATATCCTCATCTTCGACCATGTCGGGCAGGCCGTCAGAGCAAAGCAGATACACGTCGTCTGGCAGCACTGGATACTCATGCACCTCGACTTCGACCGTCGGTTCGACGCCGAGCGCCCGGGTCACGTAATTGCGATTGGTCGAGCGTTGGGCTTCCTCTTCCGAGTAAAAGCCTCGGTCCACGAGTTCCTGCAATAACGAGTGGTCCAGGCTCATCTGCTCAAGAGTGCCATCCCGCAGACGGTAGGCGCGCGAGTCGCCGACATGAGCGATCGAAATCTTGTTGTCGTAGAACATGCAGGCAACTATCGTTGTACCCATGCCCTCACAATCCGTCTTGCTTTGGGCCGTCTGGAAGATAATCTTATTGGCACGATAGATCGCGTCTCGCAGCACAATCGATTGCCGCATGAGTCCGCTGTGTGGATCGGTTTCGTCACGGTTCTCGCGTGCTGCGCCTTCAGTCGCCAGATCGGTGACAATCTGTATTGCGATACCGCTCGCAACCTCGCCGGCGTTATAGCCACCCATGCCGTCGGCCAACACCATCAGGCCGATTTCGGGGTCGCACCCGATCGCATCTTCATTGTGCTCACGGACGCGGCCCGTGTCCGTCATCTCGGTAAAATCTATTTTTCCACGTAGGCTCACTGACATCGCAATAATCTTCTCAGTTCGCGTTAGGAGAATCTGGCACAGTTTCTAAGCGCGATGGCCATTTCGACACCGCACGAAAACCGGTCCTGCGGCTTCTTGGCCATCGCTTTCGCCAGGACGGAATCTACACTGGGTGGGATACCGGCGCGTCTCTGGGAGATCGGTGCCGCCTCTTCCGTTGTAATTTTAGTCATCAGTACTGCAATATTTGTCGCATGAAATGGTACTTCTCCTGCCAACAGCTCGTACAGGGTAACACCAAGCGAAAACAAGTCCGAGTGGCCCTGCAATTCCTCGGCGCCGAGTTGCTCAGGCGACATGTACATCGGCGTTCCGAGCACAATGCCGGTTTTTGTGGCGTTATTGTCGGTCATGCGGGCTACACCGAAATCGGTAATTTTGAGGGATCCTTGCTTGGGGTTGTACATCAGGTTGGCCGGTTTGATATCGCGGTGAATTACGCCCTGATTATGCGCGTAGTCAAGTGCATCGGCCGTTGACGCGCAAAGTTCGAGGGCCCGTTTTGGCGCAAGCAGTCTTTTCGGATCCGTAAATTGCTTGAGTGGAATGCCCGGGACGTATTCCATGGCGATATAGGCGAGACCTTGATCTTCTCCCGCGTCGAAAACGGTAATTATATTTGGGTGCTGCAATCGTCCGGCTGACTCGGCTTCACGATAAAAGCGTAAACGAGCTTCCTTGAGTTCCTCGTCCTCGAATTCCTTCTCGATCGAAATTACTTTGAGCGCGACTGGCCGGTTGATTCTTGGATCCCTGGCGAGATACACGGCGCCCATAGCGCCGCGCCCGATTCGTTTTTCGATTACGTATCGACCCAGTCGCTCTGGTGCACCGCTGATTTTCTGTTTCTTGCCGGCAGATTCGGGTGCACCGTGGGTTCGTTTCATCCAATCAAGGACGGCTTCTGCACGCTCGGGTTTCGCCTGGCTTTCGAACGCCAGCGAAAGTTTGTACATGATGGTGGCTATCGTCTCGGACGGAATGCAGCGCCGGAACTCGGCGAAAGCCGGCTCGAGACGTCCGGCGGCAAGAAAGTCTGAGCCTTTCTTGAATGCATCTTCGAGATCTTTCGCCTTATCGCCGACGAGCCATAAACTGAGTAGCGAGATACCTAAGAAGATCAGTAGCGGTCGACCGAGATCTACGCGCACATGGAGGACGTAGAGCAGCAGGCCCTCGAGCAGTAGCAGCATGACGACTGCAACCCCCGTCAGGACAGCGATGTCCTTGCGCGATCGTTCCGGCATGAACAGCACAGCAACGATTGCAAGCAGCATCGGCGCCAGCCACTCTATTGCAGACGCCCAGGGCGGCGCAGTGATAGAGCGATCATGCTCCACAGCCGCGAGCAAAGATGCAGTGATCTCGGAGACCGTCACGAACTGCCCGGACGGCAACAACGCCTCCGCCGCGACCAGGGCAGGAGACGTATCAACGAAAACAGTGGCACCGATCAATACAGCAGGATCAAAGCTGCTGTTCAGCAAATCATCGACGCCGATGCGCGGCAGCTCTGCGTAGTTCGACGTATATATCGCATTCTCGGCACTCGAAAGTCGCTGGCTAGCTGCCGAATCTTCATTGTCGAAAGCGATTGCGAGTGGTAGTGAAGGCGACATCACGCCGCCGTTCAGTTGCCATAGTGCAGCGCGACGCAGCACCCCATCATCGTCAGGCGGGAATTCGAGGAATCCATCACGGGTCGCGAGGTCGGCGAATCGATGATGTGTGGGCGCATAAATTCGCGTGCCGTTACTCATCGCCGCGGCCCAACCTGGCACTCTGCCATTGTCGGAAAGATCGGGTGGCTGGGTCAGGATAATTCGCCGAACGTCGTTCTGGCGCAAAACGCCGATGATCCGGCCATAGGTGTTGATTACCTCAGCGGAATCCGATTTTGATGGGTCGATACTGATGATGAAAGCGTTGCTGAGCGAGTCGCCAGGAAAATGAGTGGCCAGCTGGTCGTACAACATGCGATCGGCCGCGACGAACCACTGAGCCAGCGGGCCGTACACGAGCAGCATGAAGACGCTGGCAAAACACAGCGCGATCAGCCGGTTACGCTTTTGCTTCTTGTCGGGGTTCAATGCGATCAATTTCCTTGGCACCAAGTCGAAAGTATAGAAAAAGGCAAGCCTCCTTAATGAGATAGGGTTGGCATTTTTATGTAATCAAGTCCGCTGAAAGCGGTGCTATCATTGGGCTTGGAGAAAACGCGCACTGTGACGCAGGTCAACGTTTTACGCGTGGCGATTTGCCAGCAATTTTCACGAAAGTGTTAAATAACAGAGTGTTACGTATGGCCAAGGTAAAATCTGGCTTTGTTTGCACTGAATGTGGCGCCCACAGCGTCAAGTGGGAAGGCCAATGTCCGGATTGTGCATCGTGGAATACCTTGTCACGAACTGCCATCACACCGTCACGAGTTTCGAAGCAACCGGGAATCGCGCCGTCCACAATCGAGTCGCTACCCGACGATCTCGGCTATCGCGATTCGACGGGATTCGATGAATTTGATCGCGTCCTTGGCGGTGGGCTGGTGCCGGGCGCCGTGGTGCTTCTTGGCGGTGACCCGGGTGTCGGAAAGTCGACACTGTTGCAGCAAGTCTCGTCTCATCTTGCCGTTGAATTACCGGTTTTCTACGCCACCGGTGAAGAATCGCTGCGACAGATCGGGCAGCGATCGCATCGGCTGGGTCTCAAGAGCTCGGGTATGCAGCTGTTGGCCGATACATCGATCGATAACGTACTCGAGCAAGCCGCAAGCAACGCGGCCAAGGTGCTCATTATTGACTCGATCCAGACAATGGTAAGTGCGGACTTGCCGTCGGCGCCGGGCTCCGTCGTCCAGTTGCGTGAATGCGTCTCACGCCTTGTGCAATTCGCGAAACAGAACGAAGTCGCGGTATTTGTTATTGGACACGTTACCAAGGATGGGACGATCGCGGGGCCGCGGGTTGTTGAGCACATGGTTGATACCGTTTTGTATTTTGAAAACGATCCGGCTAGCCGCTACACGATCATACGGTCCGTAAAAAATCGATTCGGTGCAAGCGGCGAGATAGGTGTTTTTGCATTGACTGAAACCGGGTTTCGCCAGGTCAGTAATCCTTCGGCAATCTTCCTGTCTCGCGAGAGCATTTCGAAACCCGGTAGCATTGTGTCGGTTGCGTGGGAAGGGAGCCGGCCTTTGCTGGTTGAGATTCAGGCACTCGTCGCAGATGGAAATAGCTCATACCCGAAACGCCTCGCAACGGGCGTCGATCAAAACAGGTTGTCGCTCTTACTCGCAGTGTTACAGCGCCATGGTGATATTGCGCTGGGGGCAGAAGATGTTTTCGTCAACGTAGTTGGCGGATTGCGTATCTCGGAAACAGCGGTTGATTTGCCGGCACTTGTTGCAATTGTATCGAGCTTTCGAGATCGCGCCTGCCGCGAGCGGCTCGTCAGTTTCGGTGAAGTGGGCCTGGCCGGTGAGATTCGTCCAGTTCGGTTTGGCACGGAGCGAATAGTCGCCGCCGCGAAACAGGGGTTCACACACGCCGTCGTCGCTGCATCAAATGTGCCGCGAAAAATTCCAAAAGGCATCACTGTAACGGGGGTCCACCGCGTTACAGAGGCTCTGGATGCTGCGTTTTAGTCGACCGATTCCTGCTCAGGCGCTCGCGGGCCAATCCTGACGCTACGAATTCGATTTTCGTCAGCTTCGACGATCTCTATCGGGTAGCCACTGATCTTCAGGCACGTGGTCGGCTGCGGAATCGTCTCAAGCAGTTCAACAATCAGCCCACTAATCGTTTTTGGCCCGTCAATCGGCAATTCCCACTCCTGCGAGCGATTGATGTCACGAATGTTTGCCCCGCCGTCGACAAGAAAGGTGTCGTTGCCTTCGCTGATAACGTCGTCGTCATCGGCCGGGTCGGTCGTAAACTCGCCGACGATTTCTTCGAGAATGTCCTCCAGTGTCACGATGCCCTGGATGTCGCCATATTCGTCGACAACCATTGCAATCCGTAGTCCGCGCCGCTGAAACTGCACCAACTGGGTGCTAAGCGGTGTGCCTTCAGGCACGAAGTAGGGCTCGTCGAGCAATTCGGAAATCGACTCTTTATCGAACGATCGATCTGCAAGGTTCGCAAGTCGCCGAAGATGCAGCACACCAACTACCTGATCGATATTGTTTCTGTACACAGGCAATCGTGTGTGCTGGCTGTTGGCAATAATCCGTTCGATTTCCTCGATATCGTCGTCAAGGTCAATACCAATAATTTCGTTGTGCGGCACCATGACGTCATCGACCGTTACCATTTCGAGGTCGAGTAAGTTGAGGAACATTTGGCGATAGCGGACCGACAAGCGGCTGCCTGCCTCGTTCACGATGGTTCTCAGTTCCTCGCGTGTCAAAGATTGCAGTTGCGAATCACCACGTCGAACCCCAAACAACCAAAGCACGCCGTTCGACATGGTATTGATCAGCCAGACCAGCGGATAGGTGATCTTTAACAGTGGCTGGTAGATAAGCGCGGCTGGAAATGCGAGTTTTTCGGGATGTAGTGCCGCCAATGTTTTCGGTGCTGCCTCGGCGAAGACGAGCACAACGAGTGTCAGAAGCAATGTGCCCAGGGCCACCGCAGGTTGCCCGCCAACCTTGAAGGCAATGACGGCGACGAGCGCTGCAGCGGAAAAATTGACGAGGTTGTTGCCGAGCAGAATCAGGCTAATCAAGCGATCGGGGCGTTGCAGCAATCGATCGGCGATTATTGCGCCGCGATGTCCCTGCCGAACTTTATGCCGTAGCTGGTAGCGGTTCAGGCTCATAAGCGCTGTTTCCGAGCCCGAGAAAAACGCGGAAAGCAGCAGGAGAGCGACAAGCAGTCCGATGAGACCTGCGAGTGGTATGTCATCGCCCAAAGGAAGGGCACCTCCATTACAACTGGGACTTGCTCAGTTGAGCAGGACGGCCAGAGGCTGTCAAGACGTCACGTCTCAGCCTGCAATATCTCCCCGGCGTAGCGCTAGCCCCAACTACGGCCCAGGATTTGCTCGAGAATGAAGCGACTGCCGAAGTAGGCGAGGCACAGCATGGCGAAGCCCCAGAGATACAGGTACACGGCTTGTTTGCCGCGCCAGCCGGCAAACAATCTGCCCCCCAGCAAGACGCCGAACAGGGCAAGAGCCAACAGTGACAAGGCGGTCTTGTGCACCAGGTGTTGGGCAAACAGATCATCGACGAACGCGAAGCCTGATACCACGGCAAGCAGCAATCCGGCAAAGCCCGTCGACGTTACGCCGAACAACAGTTTTTCTGTGGTCTCCAGCGGAGCGAATAAATGACTCGCGCCGGTCAACCTTCCGGTGCGTAGCCGGCGATCCTGCAACAATGCATAGACTGCGACGATGGCCCCAACCGAGAGCAAGCCGTACGCGAACATTGATATCAGGATGTGTGCCTGCAATTGCCACGCAATGGCGGCTCCTGGTTCGGCCGCAGGTGTAATCGCTGTCATGACCGAGGCAAAGGCCGCCAGGAAAATCAGTCCCGCGGACATGCCTCGCAGCATTGGATCTACTGCGCCGATAAGGCCTATCACGGCGAGCTGCAGCCCAATCAGCGAAATAGCGCCCGAAATGGACAAACTCAGCCCTTCGCCGCGAAATATTTCGGCGACGAGCAATTGTCCGTGCAATGCGAGCGCGGTGGCAGCAAATAAAACCGCGGCGCCCAACAGAGGCTGTGCCCGGGCAGCGTGACGAGGTAGCCGATTCATCGCGAAACTGGCCGCTGCCAACAGATACAGCAAGAAAATTGTGATTTGAGACACAGAATCCAACCGTTGCTTAACCTAACGTTTCTAATAGGAAATCATGCCTTGAGGCGACTCAATAGTACCCGATTGTTATGCGCATACGAATCTTAGGTTGCAGTGGGGGCATCGGTGCCGGATCCAGAACTTCGGCCATGCTCATCGACGACGACGTCCTGATCGACGCGGGAACCGGTATTGGTGATCTCGCGCTTGAAGATCTGGACACGATTCGGCATGTCTTTTTGACCCACGCGCACCTCGATCACATTGCCGGATTGCCAATGCTCGTCGACCGGGTATTCGACGAAAACTTCACTGAGCCACTCACCGTGTATGCGCGTGAGGAAACTTTGCGTGCCATTCAAGAGCACTTGTTCAATGGAGTCATCTGGCCTGACTTTGCCAAACTTCCAACGGCTGCACGGCCAATGCTTCGTTACCAGGTATGCAGTCCTGGCGACACGGTGACGATTCAGCATCGGCACTTTTACGCAGTCGATGTAATGCACAGCGTGCCAGCGCTGGGATTTACCGTGCAGAACTCAGGTGGCGCATTCGCCGTCAGTGGTGACACGAGATCCAATGAAACCTTGTGGCCGGTATTGAACGCCTGTGATGATCTGAAAATTCTTGTGATTGAGGTGTCATTTCCGGATGAAATGGAGCGATTGGCGACAGAGTCGGGTCATTATTGCCCAAGCACGCTGACGCGCGACCTGGAGAAGTTGCGGCACAACCCGGATATCTGGCTCACGGGAATGAAGCCGGGTGAGGAAAGTGCGATTCTCGAGCAGGTGATCAAGGCGATTCCCAACCGAAAAATTCAGATGCTTTCCAGCGGGACCGTATTGACTGTGTAAACTCCCTCCATGTTCGATAACCTTTCCAGCCGGCTTGCAGAAGCCGCCCGCCAACTGTCCGGCAAGGGCAGACTGACCGACGAAAATATTGCAGATACGCTCAGGCAGGTTCGGCTCGCACTGCTCGAGGCGGATGTCGCTCTGCCAGTCGTCAAGACGTTCATCGAGCGTATCCGCGATCGGTCAATTGGCGAGGAGGTCGGCAAGAGCCTGACGCCTGGACAGGCACTGATCAAAATTATCCATGCTGAACTGGTCGCCTTGCTGGGTGAAGAGCACGCGCCGATTGATCTCAGGTCACAACCACCGGTTGTGGTTTTGCTGGCGGGATTACAGGGCGCGGGCAAGACCACCACGGCCGCGAAACTCGCAAAACAGCTGATCGACAAACGCAGGAAACACGTCATGCTTGTTAGCACTGACGTTTATCGGCCAGCGGCCATTTTGCAGCTTGAAACACTGGCGGCTGAAGTTGACGCATTGCACTGCGCGAGCAGCACGGAGGATCAGCCCACCGAGATCGTGGTTCGCGCGCTTGATGAGGCAAGGCGATCCCATGCCGACGTCCTGATTATTGATACAGCCGGTCGATCGCATGTCGATGACGATATGATGCGCGAATTGGTTGCCATTCATGGCAAATCGGCGGCCAGTGAAACGCTTTTCGTGATTGACAGTATGGCTGGCCAGGACGCCGTCAATGCCGCGGCCTCCTTCGACGCCAGTCTGCCGCTAACGGGGATCGTTCTGACCAAGGCGGACGGTGATGCCAGAGGTGGTGTTGCCCTGTCTGTCCGGGAAGTTACGGGCAAGCCTATTCGATTCCTCGGTGTTGGCGAAAAAGTCGACGCGCTCGAAGCATTTCACCCGGAACGCATGGCGTCCCGAATTCTCGGTATGGGCGACGTGTTGTCACTGGTTGAGGACATCGAGGATAAAGTCAGTCAGGACAAAGCCGAGAAACTCGCCAAAAAGATTCAAAAGGGCCGTGGATTCGACCTGAGCGATCTGCGCGATCAACTGGAACAGATGATGAACCTGGGCGGCGTCGGCGCATTGCTGGACAAGTTGCCGATTCCCGGCAAGGTCAATACGGCTGCCATGAAGCAAGGCGTGGACGACCAACAGCTCAAACGGCAGGTCGCGATCATCAATTCGATGACGCCAGGCGAGCGGCGCTTTCCAAAGACGATCAATGGCTCACGAAGGAAGCGTATTGCGGTTGGGTCAGGGTTGATGGTGCAGGACGTCAATCGCCTTCTCAAGCAGTTCACGCAGATGGAAAAAATGATGCGAAAGATGGCCCGTGGCGGCATGAAGAAAATGCTGCGTGGGATGCCCGGAGGTGGAATGCCGCCAGGAATGCGCTAGTTGGACCGCTACACTCGCAATCTGCGCGCCGGGCACTACTAAGTTACTGAAATACTTAATGTTTTTCGCGGCGAAAACGCTTCACATTTAGATTGAAACCGGTACAATGCGCGCTACTCGGGACAGCCCGAGGCCGGGCATGTCCGCCTGTCATAGATTCTTAAAAACGGAAGAGTAATGGTTAGTATTCGACTTTCGCGTGCAGGCGCGAAAAAACGTCCTTTTTATCACCTGGTAGTCACCGACAGTCGCAATCGTCGGGACGGCCGGTACATTGAGCGTGTAGGCTTTTTCAACCCGGTCGGCAAGGACCACGAGGAAAATCTGCGCATCGACCTCGAGCGAGTCGATCACTGGATTGGGCAGGGAGCCCAGCCCTCGGAGCGGGTTGCCTCGTTGTTGAAGGTGCACCGCAAGGCTCAGGTCGGCAACTGATCGAACAGCTGCAACAGCCGATTTCAGTAGGTCGGGTGTCCGGCCTTTTTGGTGTAAAAGGCTGGGTGAAGGTGTTTTCTTACACACAGCCGCGCGAAGCGATCCTCAATTATGATCGCTGGCATCTGAGAACGGATGGCGCGTGGCGTACCGTGACCGTTGCCGAGGGCAAGCGGCACGGCAAATCGGTCATCGTGCACTTCGACGGTGTTGATGATCGTGATAAGGCGGCTGTGCTGGTGGATTGCGACGTCGCAATTGAACGAGCAGAGCTGCCGGCGACTGAGGATGGCAGTTTTTACTGGGCTGACCTCGAAGGGATGAAGGTGGTGCATCGCGATGGCACCGAGTTGGGCCGAGTCGCGTACCTGTTGGAAACCGGTGCCAATGATGTACTGGTTACCGCAAGTGACCCGGAACGGTTGATACCGTTTATCGTGGACAAAGTGATACTCGACGTCGATCTCGCCGCGGGCGTAATCACCGTCGATTGGGAGTTTGACTGACATCATGCAAATTGCGGTGGTCAGCATTTTCCCGGAATTGGTCGAACAGGTTGTCGAATACGGGGTTGTCGGGCGAGCAAAAGAACGAGAATTGCTGGCCCTGCATTGTGTGAATCCGCGCGACTATGCCGATGATGTGCATCGAACGGTCGACGACAGACCATACGGTGGCGGGCCGGGAATGGTTCTGAAGTACGAGCCAACGGCGAAGGCGATTCGCGCGGCGAAACAGAAACTGCCCGCGGGTTGTCCGGTTGTTTGCCTGTCGCCCCAGGGCAAAGTGTTTGACCAGGCGACGGCCAATCGATTTGCAGGCCTGCAGGGAATGGTGCTGCTGGCAGGTCGGTACGAAGGCATCGATGAGCGCTTGATCGATAGCGATGTCGATGAGGAATTGTCCCTCGGTGACTTCGTACTGTCGGGTGGCGAGATTGCGGCGATGGCCGTAATCGATGCGGTAGCGAGATTGTTGCCAGGCGTGCTTGGTGACGAAGAGTCGGCTGCACAGGATTCGTTTATGCAGGGTTTGCTGGACCACCCGCATTACACGCGTCCGGAGATTGTTGACGGTCAGCGAGTGCCGGCCGTGTTGTTGTCGGGTGACCATGCGCGTATTGCGCGCTGGCGCTACAAGCAAGCATTAGGGCGGAGTTTTGTGCGTCGACCCGACTTGGTCGACAAATTGGAATTGAGCAAAGCGCAGCGTGAGCTGCTCGATGAATACTTGAAAGAGCAAGGTTGAGAGTCATGAGTAAAATAATCGAAGCGATCGAAAAAGAACAGATGGACAAGGAAATCCCCGAGTTTTCGCCGGGAGACACCGTGGTTGTCCAGGTCAAGGTCAAAGAAGGCACGCGGGAACGCTTGCAGGCGTTTGAGGGTGTCGTCATCGCAAAACGCAATCGTGGCCTCAATTCGTCGTTTACGGTTCGCAAGATCTCGCACGGCGAGGGGGTTGAGCGAGTATTCCAGACCTACAGCCCGGTTGTCAGTTCCGTGCAAGTCAAGCGTCGAGGTGATGTGCGTCGTGCGAAGCTCTACTATCTTCGAGGTCGTACCGGTAAGGCCGCGAGAATTAAGGAAAAAATCTAGCATCGGCAACTACTCCAGGCGTAGATTGTCTATTCATCAGGCAGGAGGTAGGTATGAATAGATCGAGTGTTCTGTTGCTGATTGCGGCAAGCCTGTTGATGGGCGGCTGTGCATCGCTGGTGTCGAACGCGGCTAGCAGTTTCGGCGATAACCTGAACAGTTCGATCCTCAATCAGGACGATCCCGAACTTGTCAGGGCCGGTATGCCTGCCTACATCCTGCTGTTGGACAGCTTCTTGCAAGGAGAGGAAGACAACCCGGCGATTCTGGCGTCGGCGGCGACCATGTACGCGTCGTACGGTGCCGTATTCGCGAACGATGAGGCGAGGGCAGCGAAATTAACAGTGCGCGGCAGGGACTACGCGGACGATGCGCTCTGCAGGAAAATCGAAGAGTCGTGTACCTGGCGGAGTATTTCCTATGACGCGTTCGCGGCCAGCTTGGCCAATGTCGATGAGAAGCACGCCGATCTGATTTTCACCTACGGTTTCGCATCGCTAGCGTATATTCGAGCAAACAGCAGCGATTGGAACGCGCTGGCACAAATTCCGCAGGCTACCGCGGTAATGGAGCGTTACATCGCCATGAGCGGTGTGACAGCGAATCCGTCCGCACACACTTATCTGGGCATACTAATGACGTTCAGAGGTCAAATGGGCGGACAGATGGATCAAGGACGGGCACAATTCGAGCAGGCGATCACGCTGTCCGACAATCGGGACCTGAGCGCCAAGCTCGAATTTCTCAAAGGGTATGCGCGTGCGCGATATGATCGCGAATTGAATGACAAACTTTGCGGTGAAATCCTCAACGCAAGCCCTTATGCTGACGGCTACACACTGACCAACGTTATGGCCCAGGAAGAAGCATTAGTCCTGTGCGCGGGGGCAGATGATTATTTCTGACTGGATTGCATGATGAAAAGAATCGGACTTGTATTGCTGTTGTTATCTGTCTCGGGATTGTCGATTGCCACGACCCTGAAAATCGCCACCGTGACTCCGGAAGGCTCGCAGTGGATGAAGGACATGCGTGCAACCGCCAAAGTAATAAAAGAGCGAACCGAGGGACGTGTCGTCATCAAATATTACGGCGGCGGAAGCCAGGGCGGCGACGAAATGGTGTTGCGCCGCATCAGCATCGGATCGTTGCAGGGTGGCGCATTCACGCCGTCTGCGTTGATGGAGAAATTTGGTGACATCGGCTTGTACGGGTTGCCGATGGTGTTCGAATCCGAGGCCGAAGTTGCTTTCGTCAGAAGTCGCATGGACGAGAAGATTCAGGCCGGTCTGGAGGAGATCGGGTTTGTTTCATTTGGGTTCGCAACCACCGGGTTCGCGGTCATCATGTCAAATGAACCAGTTCGCAGTCTCGCTGACCTCAAAGGAAAACGTGTCTGGGTTCCGGAAGGTGATGGAATTAGCAAAGCGTCCATGCTGGCTTTGTCGGTGTCGCCCGTGCCGATGCCATTAACGGATGTTTACACGTCATTGCAAACTGGCGGGCTCGATATCATCTTCATGTCATCGATTGGTGCTGTCATTTTGCAGTACCACACGAAACTCAAGTACCTCACAGATTTACCCCTTGTCTACACTATGGGTTTCATGGTGGTCGACAAGAAAGCGTTCGACAAGATATCGGCAGATGACCGGGCGATCGTTCGCGAAGTCATGTCGGGTCTCTATGATAAATACGATATCGAGAACATGGTGGACGACCGGGAGGCCAAAGAGGCGTTGTTTAATGCGGGACTGCAGCGCATCGTGCCTGACGAGGAAAGCATCGCTGAGATCCGCGCCGTATTACATGAGTCTAATTTCAAGCTTGCGAAACAGGACGTCGTGTCGATGCAACTCTACGAGGAAATGATGCACTACGTGGACGAGTATCGCAGCGAGCATGACGCTGACGTGGTCACCGGGGAAGCGGGCGAGCAAGTCAGCGTGGTTGGCGATTAAATCATGACGCAGGCTGTGACCGCCGCACTTGCTCGGCTTGATCAGGCCGGACGACTCGTCGAAAACGTCCTGCTCGTCACACTGCTCGGTGGCATGATGCTGGTCGCGGTTGGTCAGGTCATAGCTCGGGAAATTTTCGAGACAGGATTTTTCTGGGGCGGCGAACTCGTCCGTCTGATGGTCCTCTGGCTCGCGATGGTTGGCTCAATCGCTGCCTGCCGCGAGAACCGGCACATACGTATCGACGCAATATCGCATCTGCTTTCGGACCGTGCTGTCGGAATCGTCCGAATGCTGGTCGACACTTTCGCTGCAGCCGTGTGCGGCATCATCGCCTGGAACGCGTGGCGCTATCTCCAACTTGAAATCGAGTTCGAGGACACGGTTCTTATCGACACGCCGGCCTGGGTTGCGCACCTGGTTATTCCGGTCGCATTCGCGCTGCTCAGTTATCGATTCTTGGTTTCAGTTCTGCAAACGGCTGTCGAGAACATCGTCGGCGGAAAAGGGGCTGACGAGTGATTGCCTTCAGCCTGATTCTGCTGGTGTTTGCGATACTCGGGGCTCCGCTGTTTACGATCATTGCAGCCAGCGCCATGCTCGGCCTGCACCGCGAAGGCACCGATCTGATGAGCGTGGCACTGGATATTATCGGCATCGCGGACCTGCCGTTTCTCGTTGCCATACCGTTGTTCACGTTTGCGGGTTATCTGCTCAGCGAGAGTAAAGCGCCACAGAGACTGGTTCGAATGACGGGCGCATTGCTGGGTTGGGTGCCGGGTGGCCTGGCGGTTGTGTCGATAACAGCCTGCGCCTTTTTTACGGCTTTCACGGGTAGCTCCGGCGTTACGATTATTGCACTGGGTGCGATCCTGTATCCGGCGTTGAAGCAAGACGGTTATTCGGATCGCTTCAATCTCGGCCTTGTAACGTCGTCGGGCAGTCTCGGGCTGCTGTTTGCTCCGTCGCTGCCGATCATACTTTACGGTGTCGTATCTGAAGTACCGATCGATCGACTTTTTCTGGCGGGAATTCTGCCGGGCCTGCTGATGTTGTTCATGATGTCGGCATACAGCATGTGGATAAATCGCGGCATCCGGCAACCACTGAAATCTTTCTCATGGCGTGAGACTGCATCGGCGATCCGTGAATCGATTTGGGAAATCCCGATGCCATTTGTCGTTCTTGGAGGAATATATTCGGGATTCCTGGTGGTGTCGGAAGCGGCTGCGATAACAGCGTTGTATGTATTTATCGTCGAAGTGCTGATTCATCGAGAAATTCCATTGCGGGACTTGCCGCGCGTCATACGCTCGTCGATGGTGCTCGTTGGTGCAATCCTGATTATTCTTGGCGCATCCATGGCCTCGACCAATTACATGATCAGCGCAGATATCCCGCAAATGTTGCTCGAGTGGGTATCCAATTTTGTTTCAGACCAGACATCGTTCCTGGTGATGTTGCTGCTCTTTCTGTTGGCACTCGGTGCGATTCTCGATATTTTTTCAGCCATCGTTCTCATTGTGCCGTTGATCCTGCCAGTTGCGGCCGGATTCGATATCCACCCGGTCCATCTCGGTATCGTATTCCTCGCGGCGATGCAACTTGGTTACCTGACGCCACCGGTAGGCTTGAACCTGTTCATTTCCAGCTATCGATTTGAGAAACCGATACTGCACGTATATTCCGCGACGTTCCCGTTCCTGATGATTTTGTTGCTGTCGGTCATTGTTATCGCGTTCTGGCCGGGCCTTTCATTGTGGCTCGTTCCTGACTCGTGAACCTGCGTGCCGCACCGGCGGCCTTATTTTTATTCGCAGTTTTCCAGCCAGGCGTTGCCGATCAAGACCAACTGGCCGATATTCGATTACCCGCAGGGTTCAGCATCGAAGTTTATGCGGACGTGCCGAACGCGCGGTCGCTGGCGCTGGGCGATGACGGAACCGTGTTTGTTGCCAATCGACGCGGCGATTCCGTCTACGCGATCATTCCGAACGACGTCAATCAGCGTGAGGTCATCGAACTGGTCAGTGACCTGTCGACGCCCAACGGTATCGCGTACTTCAACGGCGATCTTTACGTTGCCGAGACTTCGCGAGTCCTTCGTTTTCGCGACGTAAAGTCGCGACTACACGACATGCCCGATGCGGAAGTGCTTGATATTGACTTGCCGTCAAAGCGGCATCACGGGTGGCGATATATTGGGTTCGGCCCCGACGACAAGCTCTATATCAGTATCGGCGCCCCGTGCAATATCTGCGAGCGTGAGGGTTTTGCGCAAATTATTCGCATGAATCCAGATGGGTCGGACCGTGAAGTATTTGCCACCGGTATTCGAAACTCCGTTGGCTTTACGTGGCACCCGGAAACCCAGGAGCTCTGGTTTACGGACAACGGCCGGGACATGTTAGGAGATGATCTTCCACCGGACGAACTGAATCATGCGCCGGTGGCCGGACTCAATTTTGGGTATCCGTATTGTCACGGCGGCGATATTCTCGATCCGCAGTTCGGCAGCGGGAAAAATTGCGGCGATTACACGCCGCCTGCGCAAAAGTTGGGTCCGCACGTCGCTTCATTAGGTGTAAAATTCTATACAGGCACGGAATTTCCAATTGAGTATCAGGGTCAGATATTCATAGCCGAGCACGGATCCTGGAATCGATCGAAGAGAATCGGCTACCGTGTGAGCCTGGTGCGTCTGCGAGACGGCGTTGCGGTTGGTTACGAGGTATTTGCTGATGGATGGTTGCAGGGCAATACCGTGTCGGGCCGGCCAGTTGATTTATTAGTGCTCGACGATGGTTCGATGCTCCTAAGCGATGACCACGCCGGAAGAATTTACCGAATTCGATATCGGGAGAATGATTGAAGTGAATACAAGAAATCTGATAGTGCGCTTGATGTCCGGGTTATGGACCGGCGCTGATGGCATTCGCAAGGTTCTGCATTTGGTGCTGCTGCTATTTGTATTCATGCTGTTTTTCGGTGCAATGTCGGATGCGCCCTCGGTGATACCGACAGGGGCCGCCTTGTATCTGCAACCTTACGGATCCCTGGTCGAGCAGCTTGAGGGCGATCCTTACGACCGCGCGATTGCCGAACTCCTGGACGACGGGCGCCCACAAACTCGCGTGCAGGATATTGTCGATGCGTTGAGTTTCGCGAAAGACGACGACAACATTGAAATGGTGCATCTCGAAGTCAGTACGATGCTTGGTGCAGGGCTCAGCAAATTACAACGGGTCGCCGCGGCCATTGACGATTTCAAGACCTCGGGAAAGCTCGTGGTGGCTAGCGCGGACTACATGTCGCAGCATGCATATTTCCTGGCTGCGCATGCCGACGAAATCTACCTGCACCCGGACGGGGCGATTATGTTCCGTGGTTATGGGCGCTTTCCCAGTTACTACAAAGAAGCCATCGATCTATTGAGGATAGACTGGAATGTTTTTCGCGTTGGCACGCACAAGTCGTTTGTCGAGCCTTTCACGCGTACCAATATGTCGGACGAAGATCGAGAGTCGACTACGCGATTGGTTGAGCAATTGTGGTCAATGTATCGAAACGACGTTGTCACCGCACGGGGTCTGGAAGAAGATGCCATTCAGGATTTTGCGGTCAACATGGTTCAGTACGTTCGCGAAACGAACGGTGACATTGCGATTGCCGCTAAGAACTTCGGTCTCGTCGACGATTTGCTGACGCGAAACGAAATGCGTGATCTTATGATGGGCTATGTCGGTGAGGATGACGACAAAATCGATATGCCGAATACAGTCGGGATGCACGATTATCTGTCACAAATGCGACTATTGGCGGGTAAGACGGTTCGTGACGAAAATGTTGCAATTATTATTGCAGCCGGTGTCATCAGGTTCGGTGAGCAGTCGCCGGGTAGCATCGGCGCTGATTCGACCGCGAAACTACTGCAGCGTGCAAGACATAATGATTCGGTGCACGCAGTTGTTCTTCGTGTAGACAGCCCAGGCGGCAGCGCTTTTGCGGCTGCGGTTATTGCCGATGAAATTCAGGCACTGCGAGAGTCGGGCAAGCCTGTAGTTGCGTCGATGAGCAGCGTGGCGGCGTCCGGCGGTTATGCCATTTCCATGCATGCAGACAAGGTGATTGCGAGTCCGGCGACGATTACGGGCTCCATTGGCGTGTTCGGCATGTTTCCGACCTATCAACGTTCGTTGGAGGCCATTGGAATCAGGTCTGACGGCGTCGGGTCCACACCGTGGTCCGGGCAATTTCGGCCGAATCGCGAAATGAGTGAGCAGGCCAGGGAATTGTTGCAGCTGTCTGTTGAGGACACCTACGACGACTTCATAAGCGATGTTGCAGCCAGTCGTGGCCTTGAGAAAGTTGCTGTTGATGAGATTGGGCAGGGTCAGGTCTGGACCGGCATTGATGCGCTCGCGAACGGCCTGGTCGACGAGCTGGGTACGTTCGATGACGCCATTGATGCAGCCGGCAAGTTAGCCGGTCTTGAAGACGGCGAATTCGGTACCCTGATCATCGAGATCGAATTATCGTCGACTGAACAGATGATCGTCGACTTCCTCAGCGTTGCGACACATTCGGGTATCGATATTTCACGATGGGCCCGCAGGCCGGAGATTCTCGACAGACTCGTGCGCAGCATCAGCGATGCGACTGATGCCTTGCTACGGTTCGACGATCCTAACGGTATCTATACGCATTGCCTGTGTGACGAGTATTAACGTCGGTTTGTTGACCGTTATCGCCTTGCCAAGAAAGTCACCCGTTTCCCCCTATAGTACCTAAACTCTAAATTTTTCTGCCTGGGTTTTATGATTTCGACATTCGAAAAACCCAGGAATTTTAGTAATTCAATAACCGCATTAACATTCGGCTTAAACTGACAGCGCTTCTCTGTGCGCCAAAGAGCTGTTGTCGATTTATCATCGGAATCAAGGACTCTGGGAACGTTCATTTTCCATAGTGAATTTCGACTAAATGGAGTCTGAATGACATTTGCGTCTACAACCATGATCTCTTGCGTCACAGATGCAAGTTTCCTCATTGCGTAAACAGGATTTTCCAGGTGATACAAAATACCGAAACAAAATGCTATATCAAACGTACCGATGGTTTGTTCGTTGCAGTCCTCAATAGGCATCTTTTTAAATTCAATCTGATTCAATCCCAAGGCTCGTTTAATGAAGTTCGCCTGCGCTAAATATCGATCAGCAATGTCTATGCCAAGAACATACTCTGCGCCATAATTCGCAGCCTCAACCGAAAAACCACCAGCATTAGACGCAACGTCAATGACACGTTTACCTTTCAAAGACCCCCCGCAAGCCTTGAGCAATTCCGGAAAAACATGCCTGGTTAAGGCATCCAAACGGGTCTGTTCCCTGTGGCGAAGAGAGAATTTCGGATCAAAGGTACTAAGCCCGTAGGGCAGGTCTAGCTTGTGGTGAAACGGCGCGAGTCTTTTAAGTTCACTCTCGATTTCTTGTTTCGTCATGTTGCTAGTCATCATTTGATTCCTTTAAATCATCCCAGTGCAGGATTACTTTGCCGGACTGGCCGGACTCCATGAGATCGAAAGCGGGCTGAAATTCATCGGCATCGAAGTGATGTGTGATGACCGGATCGATGTTGAGTCCGCTTTGCAACATGCTGGACATCTTGTACCAGGTTTCAAACATCTCGCGACCGTAGATTCCCTTCAGGACGAGGCCCTTGAAGATGACCTCGTTCCAGTCGATGCTCATCTCGCCCGGCGGTATGCCAAGAATCGCCACCTTGCCGCCGTGGTGCATCGTGCGCAACATGTCGCGGAAGGCCTCTGGATTGCCCGACATTTCCATGCCGACGTCAAAACCTTCTTCCATGCCGAGGTCTGTCATCGTCTGGTCGAGTGATTCGTGCGTCACGTTTAATGCTCGTGATGCGCCCATGTCGCGCGCAAGCTTAAGTCGGTAATCGTTGATGTCAGTAACAATGATATGTCTTGCGCCCGCGTATCGTGCAATCGCGACGGCCATGATGCCGATCGGCCCGGCACCCGTGATCAAAACGTCTTCACCGACCAGGTCAAAAGACAGCGCCGTGTGCGTCGCGTTTCCCAACGGGTCGAGAATCGCCGCCATATCGTCCGTGATCGTGTCCGGCAGTTTGAACGCATTAAATGCTGGTACCGACACAAATTCCGCAAATGCGCCGTGCCTGGAAACGCCCACGCCGACTGTGTTCATGCACAGATGGCGACGGCCGGCTCGACAGTTGCGACACACGCCGCAGGTAATGTGGCCTTCGGCCGATACGCGATCACCAACACTGAAACCCATAACTTCGCCGCCACACTCGACGATCTCGCCGCAAAATTCGTGACCGAT
>SMUZ01007283.1_pt1 | contig 24968 bp, 18 predicted proteins | sample 2456421 | NCBI WGS metagenome assembly SMUZ01 (sample SAMN11095932, study PRJNA526329) | marine sediment metagenome | biome: Marine sediment; feature: Surficial sediment; material: Deep marine sediment; isolation source: Hadal surficial sediment | place: Pacific Ocean | collected 2014-11 | depth... | reverse complement strand
CGGTTCGACGCCACCGCTATCCGGCAGCACGCGGTCCGATTCTCCCGGGAGCGATTCCACGCGGCGTTCAAACAGCAAGTCGACCAGGTGCTGAGCGTACCGATAGAGCGGGGAGCACAGTGAGCCAGCGGGGTCGTGCGGTCGTGGTCAGCCTGGCGGTGATCGACGGGATTATCGGCGTGAGCATGTTCATCGCGGCCTACCTGCTGCGCTTCGAGACCGACATCATCTCGATGCCGAAGGGCCAGCCGGCACTCGAGCCCTATCTTCACCTGGCGCCGTTCATCGGCCTGCTCTTCCCGTTCGGGCTCTGGGTGCAGGGCGCCTATCGCCTGCATCGCGTCCGTTCCCGAGTCGATGACTGCTTCGCCGTCCTCGTGGGCAGCGTGATCGCGGTCGTCCTTGGCATCGCCGGGACGCTGTATTACCAGGCCTACTACGTGCCACCCGCGCTGAAGGACCAGGGTGCCTACGAGGTCTCGCGTCTGGTCTGGGCGCTGTTCCTCATATTGACCGCCGGTCTGGCCTACGCACCCCGTGCCACCATGCGCGCGGTACTCGAGCGCCGGTGGCGGAACGGGATCGGGCTGAAGCGCATCCTGATCGCCGGGACGAGCGATGTGGCGCGCCACATCGTGGACACGATGCTGCGACACAGCGAGCTGGGCTACCGAATTGTCGGCTTCGTGGACGACCGGGCCGGTGGCGACCATCTCGGCTACCGCGGGCTGCCGCTTCTCGGCACTCTCTCCGAGGTCGACGACATATTCCGCCGGGAGCACGTGGACCAGCTGTATATCGCGCTGCCTCTCGACGAGCACGTCAAGATGCTCGACCTGATCGAGGTGGCCAACCGGGAATGCATCGAGGTCAAGGTGGTGCCGGACCTGCTCCAGGTCATCGCCCTCCGTGCGCGGCTCGAGGATCTCGATGGCGTCCCGATCATCAACATCAACGATGTACCGCTCCAGGGGCTGAACAGTGCGGTCAAGCGGGTCATCGATTTTGCGATCGCGGCGGTCGCCCTCGTGGTTCTGAGCATCCCCTTCGCTATCATCGCCGCCCTGATCAAGGCCACCTCGCCGGGCCCGGTGTTCTACCGGCAGGAGCGGATGGGGCTCGATGGCCGACCGTTCGGCGTCTTCAAGTTCCGGTCGATGCTGGAAGATGCGGAGCGCAACACGGGGCCGGTCTGGACACGCAAGGACGACCCACGGCGCACGCCGGTTGGCCGTGTGCTGCGTCGGTTCAGCCTCGACGAGCTCCCCCAGCTCTGGAACGTGGTGCGCGGGGACATGTCGCTCGTCGGCCCCCGGCCGGAGCGGCCGTTCTTCGTGGAGCAGTTCAAGCAGCACGTCCCGCAGTACATGCTGCGGCACAAGGTGAAATCCGGGATGACCGGGTGGGCACAGGTCAACGGCTGGCGGGGCGACACCTCGATCGAGAAACGCATCGAATACGATCTCTACTACATCGAGCACTGGTCGGTCAGCCTGGACTTCAAAATCCTCTGGCTGACCGTCGTTCGCGGGTTCTTCCACCGCCACGCCTACTAGCGACACTGCGCCTGGAACACGCCGCGCAGCGTCGCTTTCAGAACAGACCAATGAATGCACGAGTGGTCATCACCGGCGCCGCCGGTTTCATCGGCTCCCATCTCGCGGAAAGCCTGCTCGACCGTGGCCATGCCGTGGTCGGCATCGACAACCTCCTCACCGGGGACGTGGCCAACATCGCCCATCTCGTGAACCGTGATTTTCTGTTCATCGAGCACGATATCACCAACTACATCTACCTCGACGGTCCGGTCGACTTCGTGCTGCACTGGGCGAGTCCCGCCAGCCCGATCGACTACCTCGAGCTGCCGATCCCGACCCTCAAGGTCGGTGCCCTCGGCACCCACAAGGCACTCGGTCTGGCGAAGGCCAAGCACGCCACGTTCGTCCTGGCGTCCACATCGGAGGTCTACGGGGACCCACTGGAGCACCCGCAAAAGGAAAGCTACTGGGGCAATGTGAACCCGATCGGGCCGCGGGGCGTGTATGACGAGGCCAAGCGGTTCGCCGAGGCGATGACGACCGCCTACCACCGGTATCACGGCCTCAACGCAAAGATCGTGCGGATCTTCAACACCTACGGGCCGCGGATGCGTGTTCGCGATGGCCGCGCCGTGCCGAACTTCATCGCACAAGCGCTACAGGGAGAGGACCTGACGGTCTACGGCGACGGCAGCCAGACCCGAAGCTTCTGCTATATCAGTGACCTGGTGGATGGCATCCTGCGGTTGATGCACTCAGACACCAACGACCCCGTGAACATCGGGAACCCGCACGAGATGACGGTCCTCCAAATCGCCACGGAGATCATCGCGCTGACCGGTTCGCGCAGCCGGATCGTCCATTGCGCGCTCCCCGTCGACGATCCGAGAGTGCGTCAACCGGACATCACCCGCGCCCGGACGCTGCTCGACTGGGAGCCGAGCGTCTCGCTGACCCACGGCCTCACCCGCACGATCGAGTACTTCCGGAAAAAGCTGGCTGAGACTCCCGTCGCCGGCTAGCCGTCCCTGGTGCAAGTCGTGCGTCGCCCCGAGGGTGGCCAGGCGCCTCGACGCCCCAACATGGCAACGTGTTCCTGCGCGGACCCTAAGCGGCCCCGGTCAGAATGACGGTAGCATTCGGCTGGCGATACATCCCGCCTGGACGGCCTTGCTCCTCGGTCACACATTCCCCAATGTGCTCCCTCGTCGCGTCTTGCCAGCCGGGCGCCTCGCCACCCTCGGTGCGTTACCGTAATGATGACCGGGACCACTTAGGCCGACCGGGTATCGTCGACCCGCGAGCCGACGGTGCCGATCTTGGTGCGCAGGTTCTTGATGCCTCGCTCGATGCGCTCGGCGAGCTCCCGCTCTATCCGCAACCTCTTCAGCGTCGCCTGCGCCTCGCGCAGGGTCTCGTCAAGCGTGGCGACATTCTCGACCACCTGGTCGATCATCGCCTTTTGCTCGCTGACCATCTCGAGATTGACCCGCACATCCTCGAGTACGTTCACGATGACGTTGGTTTTGCGTTGGACGTCATCGACAATCTTGCGCCGTGACTCGATGATCTCGATCCGCTCCTCGGTCTCGGCGATGCCCGTCAACGCCTCTTCCACCCGGACACGCAGCGCCTCCACCTCAGAGCGGTGTTCGACGACGTGCTGGAGATCCGCCTTGCTGCGCGCGCTGATCTGCTGTACCTCTTCGACCTCTGCCCTGACCGCGCCCACGAAGGCGCGTCTGACCTCGACCGCCTGGGTTTGTCGCTCGACCTCGGCCGACATCACTGACAACTCGCCGAGCCGACGCTCGAAGGCCGTCAGCTGCTTGTCGGCGAAGGCGAGTTGCGAGCGTCGCTGGTCGAGCTGCCGCATCTGCTGCTCGACCCGCTTCAGCTGGTCTTCGGACAGCTGGATCTGGGTCGTCACGTCACGCTGCCGTGCCTGCACGCGGCCCAGCTCCTCCGCCAGATCGTTCTTGATCGCCGTACCGGCACTCAACTTGGTCGTCAGCTCCTGTACCTGCCGTGCCCGCGCCTCGACGTCCGCAGCGACCCCGCGGCTCTGGTCCACGAGCTCGGCCAGCCGCTTCTCCTGCGCGGTGATGGACGCATCGTCCCGCTTGATCTCGCGGAACGCCGCCTGCGTCTTGTCCACCTGATGCTTGAGCTCGACAACCTGGGTTGTCAGTGGCAGCATCTTCTGCTGCGTCGCGCAAATGCCGTCGACCTGCTGCCGCGCATCCGCCACCTGTATCGCCAGGCCGTCGCAGAGGCTCTTGAGTGATTCGACATCGGCGCGGCGACCCAATTGCTCCTGCATCTGGCTGTCGACGTCCGTGCTCAGCGTGTTCAGGGTGTTGAGCCGCGCCTCGACCTGCTCCACCAGCTGTTGGTGCCCGGCAATCCGCGTCATGTGACGGTCGAGGTCCTCGGCGACCGCGACGAGCGTTGCCGCCTTCTGGGTCCCTTCCTCGACCACCGACAGTTTCGAGGTGATGGCATCCATTTTCGAGTCGAGGACCGGGATCTGGCGACGGAACTCGTCGGTCCGCTGGAGAAACCCCTCAAACGTCTTCTTGTCGGCTGCCAGCGTCTCTATCGTCTTGCTGACCGCGGCGTGGGTCTTATAGAACTCCTGAATCTCCTAGCGCAGCCCCTCCAGATCTTCACGGCTCTTCTCGAGCGCCACGACTTGATAGCTGGTACGCTTGGTCAGCTCGTCCACCTGCGCCAGCCGCTCACCCAGCGTCTCGAGCTCGGTCTGTTTCCGCTGGAGATCCTCGGCCTGATCCGACAGACCAACCAGCCGCTTCTCGAGCCCCTCGGTCCGCTGGCCCAGTGCCGCGAGGTCCTTCTCCCGCTCCTGCAGGTTGCGGATGCTCTCCTCCGTCGCGCTCAACCCGCTCAGGAGCGACTTTACCCGTTCGTCAAAGGCGTCCAGCTCCTTCCGCTCGACCGTCAGACGTTCGAAATAGCCGCGGACGAAATCGGTCAGCCCGGCCCGGTCCTCTTCAAGCTTGTCGAGCTCGCGGGTGAACGACTCCTTCGCCTTGGTGGCCTGGTCCAGCCGGGCGACCGTATCGTGCGTCAGCACCTCGATCCGGCTCACGGTCTCCTCGACCTGCGCCGCCTGCTGCGCGCCATCTTTGAGCTTGGCAACCTGGACATCCATGTTCCAGACCAACTCGTTGAGGCGATTCGACTCCACAACCGCGTGCTCAACGGTGTGTTTCTGGTTCTCGATCACCTTGACCTTCTGCAGCACATGCTCGGCCAGCGAGTTGAGCGTCGTCAGCTGGATTTCCGTGCTCTTGCTCAGCTCGTGCATCTCAGTCAACGGCCCGAGTTTCTTATCGACGTCCCTGACCGCCTCGGTCGTCGCCGCAGCTTGCTCGCGGGTCTCACGCAGTGCGTCCTTGAGTCGTGCGTGATCCTGGGTCAACTGTCCCGTCAGATCACGTAGGCGATCGAAGTCAGCCTTGAGCGACACCGTCCTGCTCGCCGAGTCTTCCACCTCGCTCTGGGCCGTACGGAGCCGTTCCCGATACTCGTCCAGCGTGCTCTGCTCCTTCTTCATCGCGTCGAGCAGCGCCACGTTCTGGACTGCCTGGGTCGACAACTGTTGCACCTCGTGTCGGTGTTTCTGCAGCTCGCCGTCCGGCGCCAGCAGCTGCTGGGCGGTCTCCTCCACCTTGCGCACCCCACCGCGCAGCGTCTCAATCCGGTCGCCGATCTCCTCCAGACCCGTGGCACGCGCCTCGAGCGTCGACAACCGATTCGCCAGCGTGTCCATCTTCCCGGCGGCGGGCCCGGCTCGGTCGTGCACGTCCTGCAGCGACCGACCCAGCGTCGAGAGCTTCGACCCGTGTAGTTCGACCTGGGTCAGCATCGTGCTCAGCGCCGCCCGCTCTTCCCGGGCCTGACCGATCAGCGCCTGCAGCTCGGCCACCTGCTCCTTGGCCGACAGCCCGCCGTCACCCGCGCCGCGTTTCTTGAACGCCTCTAGCATGTCAAATTCCCACTGATGGCCGCATCGGTGACCCGCCGCGCAACATCAATCCCGCACTACCCATAGAAGAGTCGCGTCGCCCACCGCAGACACTCCCCCGCGTGTGTTCCCGCCGCGACGTCCGGGCGCCCCTCACGAGACATCGTTGAGCATGCGGGACGCATGCGCGATGTAGTGGAGACCAGACACGAGCGTGATGCTCAACGTGGCGTAGATCGCAACGTCCACCAGCACCGAGGTCCGCCCCAGCCAGTTGAAGTACATCGTCACCGCAATGGTCAGAATGTACACCAGCGTGGCCAGCTTGCCCAGCAGTGTCGGTTGGAACGTCCGGCGCCCGATCGAGAGATTCACGATGGCGACCGTCACCACGATGATGACGTCACGACTGATGACGATCACCGTCAGCCAGAGCGGCAATCGGTTGGGCAGGCCGAGACTGGGTAAGGTGAGCACGACGAAGGTGGAGATCAACAGCAGCTTGTCGGCCATCGGGTCCAGCAGCGCGCCCAGCGTGGTCCGCTGGCCCCACCAGCGCGCGAGGATCCCGTCGAGCGCGTCGGTGAGCCCCGCGCCGATGAAGACCACGAACGCCCACCCGTTTAAACAATAGACGACGAGGATCACCACCGCCGGTATCAGCAGCATCCGCAGCAGCGTGAGCTGAGTCGCGACCGTTAGTGGCGACATGACCCGGGGTTCACAACCCGTGGTGACAGCCCAGCGGCATGCGACCGCCACTGGACTCTTCCCACGGGCTTACCGCCCACCCCCCATCAGGCCATCGAGCCGGCCGAGCGCCGTCATGACCTCGGCGCCACTCACCGGTCGGCCGGGTTGAAAGGTGTTCTGCTCGAGCGGCTGCAGCACCCCCGCCGCCACCGCTTCGGACGCCGCGGGATAACTCAAATGGCCCGGCGCCAGGTCGGAGAAGCTGGGGCGCGCCCCGCCCGGCAGCGACGTCGCGTCGGCGGCACGGAGCCGCAGCAATCGGACCGCGACCCGCGCCAGTTCCGCCCGCGTGACCACCTGCTCCGGTTGGAACCGGTAGTTGGTGTCTGTCTCCATGATGCCGGCCCGGGCGACGGCGATCACCCATGCGTAACCCCAGTGATTGCGCGCATCGGTGATGATCGCCGTGCGCCCGGCGGCGGCGTCCGCCAGGAACGTCTCGAAGCGCACCCCGATCATCACCGCGAGCTGCCCTCGCGTGATCGCCTCCGCCGTCTCGATCTCACGGTATTCCGGCGGCAGGCTCTCTTCCCGTCGCCGTGCCTCCAGATCGGCCAGCCCGCGCGCGGTGTCCTCCCCAGGCTCGATCGCGTGGGCCCGTCGCAAGGCCTGCTCCGCCCGGCCGAGATCTCCCCTGGCACGATAGATCTCGAACATGAGTACCCAGGGTGCCGCGCCGGTGGCGTCGAGCTCGACGGCCTGACCGAGCCGCTCGAGCGCCCCATCCGTGTCACCCTGGCGGCGCTCGACCTCGGCCAGTTCGATGTAGAGGAACCCGCTCTCCGGGGAAGCGGCGATCACCCGTTCGTACGCCGCCCTGGCCTCGGCGTCCCGCCCCGCCGCACTTGCCGTCCGCGCGCGTGCCACCTGGTCCATGAGTCCAGCGAACCGCAGTTCTTCCACCCGCTGGCGCAGCGCGGTCAACCCCGGGTCCGCCACCACCGCCGCCTGGAAGCTCTCGATCGCCTCGTCCACGCGATCGCCGACCAGCAGCGCCTCGCCACGCCCCAGCAGCGCCGGCACGTACGCGGGGCTCCACACGAGCACCTGATCGAAACGCGCCACCGCCTCGTCGGGCTGCCCCCTGGCCAGCCCGACGAACCCGAGACCGGCACCGGACGGATGGAATTCCGGGCTACTCCGCAACGCCGCGGCGAACCCCTGCTCCGCCTGGTCGAGATCGCCGGCCTGCAGGAAGAGCCACGCTCGCTCGTGCTCGGCCGCCGCGCTCGTGCCGGCCAGTTCCTGCGGCACGGTGGGAAACGGGTAGCTTGGGTAGGTCGGCGTCGTGACGACCGGCACACGCGTGGCGCAACTGGCCAGCACGTACCCGCACAGGACCACGACGACGAGACGTCCAGCTGGTCCTCTCATCAGTCGGCGGCCATCCTGAGACCGACGTCCCTCATGAGATAACGATTCAGATGAGGCAACGCGCGTCGCGGCACCTCCGCCTCGATCGAAACGTGGCCATGCCGCGTCACGTGAGCCAGCACTCGCCCCGACCGGTAGAGCTCGGTGATCCGCCGTCGGTCGGACGCGCTGTCATCGTCGAACACCAACGTGACACGTTCCACATCGAGGGACAGCTGTAAGATGACCAGGTCAATCAACGCGCCCCGCCCCTGCCCGGTCCGCGCCGACAGCTGCACAGCGTCCGGATACCGCCGCCGCAGTCGCTCGAGCTCACAGGGGTCCGCCGCATCACACTTGTTGAGCACGTCCACCCGTGGCACCGCACCCGCCCCGATCTCCTCCAGCACGCGGCGAACCGCGGCGCCCTGTCGGTCGACGGCCGGGCTGGTCACGTCGATCACGTGCAGCAACAGATCGGCCCCGACCACCTCTTCCAGCGTGGCGCGGAACGCCACCACCAGATCGTGTGGCAACCGGTCGATAAAACCGACGGTGTCGGCGACCAGCACCCGCCGCGCATCGGGCAGCTTCATGGGCCGCACCAGCGGGTCGAGCGTGGCGAACAACGCCTCTGACGGCGATGGCCCGTCACGGGTCAACAGCGTGAAGACGCTCGTCTTGCCCGCGTTCGTGTACCCCACGAGCGCCACCGTCGGCACCGAGAGCTTGTGCCGTCGCTGGCGCAGCTGCGTCCGACGCCGGCGCACGACGTCGAGTGCACGCCCCAGCGTCCCGATACGCCGACGAATCCGGCGGCGGTCGGTCTCGAGCTGCGTCTCGCCCGGTCCCCGGGTACCGATACCGCCGCCCAGCCGCGACAAGGCCACACCGGCGCCAACCAACCGCGGCAGCAGATACTCGAGCTGCGCCAGCTCGACCTGCAACTTACCTTCCCGCGTCCTGGCACGCGTGGCAAAAATGTCCAGGATGAGCTGCGTCCGGTCGAGTACCCGGCGGTCAAGCACGCGTTCGAGGTTGCGCAGCTGTGCCGGGCTCAGCTCGTTGTTGAAGATCACGAGATCTACCACGGCCTCGTCGCACGCGAGCGCCAACGCCTCCACCTTGCCCCGACCAAGCAACAGAGCCGGGTTCGGCCGCCGTCGCTCTTGCAACACCCGCAACACGACTGTCACGCCGGCCGCGGCCGCCAGACCGCGCAATTCTTCGAGTGAGTGCTCGACATCGACCGGCCGATCGACGCCAGAGGCGAGGCCGACAATCGCGGCGCGCTCTCGCGCTGGAGATTCGAGAGACGAGCCGCCGTCCTTCACGCGAGGGATTGTAGCACGCGGTCCCACGGGACCACACCGGCGCGAAGGAGGGTCGGATGCACACCTCGCGCGTCCACGATCGTGGACGCCTGGCCCGCCAACCGCCCTCTCTGCTCGAGCATGAGGCCGACCGACGAACCGAACACCGCGACGACATCGCGACCGGTAGCGGCCGGCGGCATCCCGGCGCGGTTCGCGCTTGTGGCGGTAATGGGATGGCCACGCAGGCCGGCCAGCCGGCGCGCGATGTCGCACCGCGGCACACGTACAGCCAGAGAGCCGTCAGTGGCGTGAATGGCCGGGACGAGCGCGACCTCGGGTTCGAAGACGAGGGTCAGGGGACCTGGCCAGAACCGCCGGGCCAGCCGGCGTCCCAGCGGCGGCAGTGCCCCCAGCCAGGACTCCACCTGCCGAAGGTCCGCCGCGATCAACGGCATTCCAACGCCACGCGCCCGACCCTTCAGCCGACACAACTGATCCACCGCAGCCTCCTGTCTCGGGTCAACCGCGAGCCCGTACAGGGTGTCTGTGGGATACGCCACGATCCCACCGTTGGCCAGCACCTCAACCGCGGCACGGAGTATCGCGCTGGTCGGATTGTCGCCGACGAGCACCCGGCTGGTCACCGCCGTTTCCCCGCACTCCCTGGCCACCGCTGGCGCCGCAGATACATAATATGGATTAGGTTGCCCGTCTGCGCATCCGGGACGTCACGACATGGCTTCGAAACTTCCCCGCCGGAAGCCGACGGCGCGCCCGCGGGTGCCACTGCCGCGTCAACGGGGCGGTCCGCACGTGGACAAGACCAAACGCCCATTCCGCGAGCGCAAGCACAAGAAACCGCCAGTTGCGACGCGTCCCTCGAGCCCGCGCTGAGGGCCCGCGCAAGAGTTACTGCCCATTTTCGACCGCCGATCCATCCCGCCTGGCGTCGTTGCTCGTCGGTCGCATACTGCAGGCATGCTCCCGCCTCGCGCCTGGCACTGGCCGTGCGCGGCATGAGTACGACGCCCCAACATGGAAAGTAATTCTTGCGCGGACCCTGAGCACAGCATCCCGGTCGTCTGGACGCCGCGCTAGTGGACGAACAGCGGGGTCACGACGCTGGTCGTGATGGCCGGACTGTCTGCATCGACGAAGACAAAGGCGTCGATCGCATACGCACCGGTCTGATCGCCCGTGAACCGGAGCGGCACAGTGAATCGGCCGCCGCTCACCTTCGTCTGGACCGTGATCGCGGCCGAGGGTGCGTCACCATATCGCGCCGCCCGGAAGACGACGTACTGATGGCTGCCAGGCAGCAGATCCGTATCGATGCTCCCGCTCAGCGTGAGCGACGCTCCCGCGGCGACGCGGCTCGGCACCGGAGCGTCGAACACGAGACCTCGCCAGTCACGCGACCCGAACGGCGCGTCACTGACCGCCAACGTCTGTGTGATCTTTGGGTTCCCTCCAGGATCGCGGGTGTCGATGTCCGTCCGCAACCTGACACGGTGCCCGGTCGCTTCGACGAACGACCCAAACCCCTCATAGGACCGCGTCCCCGTGACGGCCGCGACGCGCTGGGCGTAGAAGTTGTAGTAGTCCATCTCCATCTCAGAGATGAGCTCGTCCGACACGACCACGAACGCCTGACGCCACTCCGTGAACGACGGTCCGCGACGGGACCCCAACGCCGCCATGATCTGGTTGATGTTCACCGTGTGCCGCTCGCCCGTCACGGGCGTGCCCACCGCCGGCGCGCTCGCCGTGTTCGGGCTGAACTGCGCCTGGCCGGTGAACACGATGACATCGGGAACCGCCGCCGGCTCTAGAAACCCCATGCGATACAGCTGGAGCGGGTGAAACGTGACCGGTGCCCTCGTCCGCACGATTCGATACGTGTCGTCGCCGCCTACGACGGTCGACGGGACACGCTCGACCTCACGCGTGCCCTCGAGGACGGCCCCGATCAGCGTCGCTCCGCCGTGGAGCAACGGCGTATGGCTCTCCGGCTGACGCCCCGCCCCCGCCACACCAGCGATCCCCGCCAGGTCGGTCTCGTCTCCCCAGTGATGGGCCGTCTGGTGCACGGTCGCCTCCTGCTGACCGGCGAAGCCCGCCGCGTAGAGCTGGACCGACCGCAGCGTCTCACTTCCGTAGGCCGCCTGATCGTCGACCAGTGCAGCCCCGACACCCTCCACGTCGTTCTTCACATTGATGTTGAACGCCGCATACGCCCAAAACGGCGATCGCCGCGGGATGAACGAGAGCGTGTGATAGTTGTCGGCAAAGTGCTGGTAGAACGCCTGCGCCGCCGCCTCGAACTCGAACGCCTGGGCGCCATTCAGGACCTGCGTATCGCCGAAACCGGGCACCACGATATTCACGACGTGGCTGGCATACTGCGCGGTTGGCACGGACTCGTCCGCCGATGTGATCGCCCGCACGGTCGAGACGGGCAAGTTCGAGGGCGCCAGCCTGAGCCAGACGGTCACAAAGGTGGGACCGGGCTGCGTGCCGTTCAGATCGGTGACGCTCGAGCCTGGCAGCTCGAGCCGTCCCAACGGGATCTGCGGAAAGTCGTTGCCATGGGCATAGATGAGCAAATCGGCAAGGATCGAGGCGGGATAGCGCTCGTCGAACACGCTGACCAACCGGCCGTCCACCGTCCGCGTGCTGCTTCGCGTCCAGATCTCCGAGGTGTAGCCTGCCTCCAGACTCGGCACGTTGCGTCGGAATGCCGCCGTCGGCACGTCTCCCACCACCTCCGCCACGACGCGGATGGTGCCGGTCTCAGTCGGCGTCAGGATGCGCGGGAACTGCTCGTAGGCGAGCGGCGTGTTGTCGGACAGCGGCGAGACCGTCCGGACGCCTCGGAAGGAGGTCAGCGTGGCCCACGCGCCACAGACGAACCCCGGCCGCGGAACCGTCGTCGGCAGCGACGTCCCGACCGGCAGCCCCCCCTGCTCGGAACTCGACGCGGCGCCGCACAGCGTCAGCACCACGATTGTCACGAGTACCCAATGTCGTCGCACCGACACCTCACTGTGGCCACCACGGCCCGCCGACACCCACGCAGGCCGTGGTGAACGAGTCACGGCATTCGTCCGGCGCTGCATCCCATCAGGCCGGCGCTGTGCCGTTCGATGCCGGGGTCACAGACGGCCGGTCATGTCCCTCCTCGCGCCGTGTACTTACCGCGCGCGGTATCGATCATGGCGAGTCTCGGTGCGACGCGGGACTGTCACCTCCGACTCCTATATTATCGGGCGCCAGCCGCCGGCAAACAGGACACCGGTCTGTGTGCGGGCGATCTGCTCGAAATGACACATCCTCTCTTCGGGCGACCGGTATGTCACCCCGGCCGAGACCGCGGTGTGTGGGTCCGTCAGCGCGGATCTGATGACCCGCCGCCACATGCCGGTGAGCTGCTAGAACTGAATCGTGACGTCCGAGCCCTGCCGCAGATGTATGGAGTCGATGAACTGGATGCAACGCGGGTTGGTCTGCATGACCAAGGAGCTCGTACGCACGCCATCCCCGAAGAAGCGTACCCCCTTCATCAGCGTGCCGTCGGTCACCCCGGTCGCCGCAAACACGATCTGCTTGCCACTGGCCAGATCGGCTGAGCGATAGACCCGGTTCATGTCGGTGACGCCCATCGCGCGACAGCGCTCCTCCTTCTCCGGTGTGTCGACGATGAGTCGTGCCAGTATCTCCCCGTTCAGGCACCGCATCGCCGCCGCCACCAGCACCCCTTCGGGCGCACCTCCGGTCCCGATGACGGCATGCACCCCGCTGCCCCGCACCGCCGCGGAGATGCCTGCCGAGAGATCGCCGTCGCCGATCAGCTGGATCCGCGCACCCGTCTCCCGGATTTCGGCGATCAACCGCTCGTGCCGGCTGCGGTCGAGCACGATCACCACCAGATCCTCGACGCGCCGGCTCAGGCACTCCGCGATCGCTCCCAGGTTGTCTGCCACCGTGGCGTCCAGACTCACCGCGTGCTTGGAGCTTGGACCGACGACCAGCTTGTCCATGTAGAGATCCGGCGCGTGCAACAGCCCCCCCCGCTCGGCGGCGGCGAGCACCGCGATCGCATTCGGCGAACCGGTCGCGCACAGATTGGTCCCCTCGAGCGGATCGACGGCAATATCGATCTCCGGCAGCGGTCCGCCGCTGACACCCGATGCCGCATGCGCCATGCCGACCCGCTCGCCGATATAGAGCATCGGGGCCTCGTCACGCTCCCCCTCACCGATCACGATCCGACCATCGATCGGCACGTGGTCAAGTGTCTCGCGCATCGCTTCGACCGCCACCTGGTCCGAGCCGTGCCGCTCCCCCTGCCCCATCGTGTGCGCGCAGGCGATAGCCGCCCGCTCCACCACCTCCAGGAACGCCGAGCTCAGATCCACAGGCGTCTGCTTGTCGTCGCTGTCACTCATTCTGGTACTCCGAACCTCTCACCGCCGTGTCACCCGGACCGGCGCCCCATAATCGATCCCGAGCCGCTCGACCGCACTGGCGGCGTTGGCGGCGATCTCCAGATGATCGGTGCTTCCGAACAGCGCACAGACCTCGTCATCGGCGATGTCGGCATAGGTTTCCACCAGCCGCCCCACCGAGTACCCTCCGACCTCGATCTCGATCTCGCCGTCCAACGCCAGGCGGTCGAACGCCTTGCGGTCGATGTTCGTCACGAGGTTGCCGAATCGATCGATGCGCAGCACCATCCCGTCGATGCTGCCGTCGCCGACCTGCATGACCGGAATGTCGATCGACTGGTAATCGTTCAGCGGTCGGCCCAGCGCCGACAGCTGAATCCCCTTCGCGAGCCAGGCCGCTGCCGGCGCAAACCGATCCCGCCCCTCGAAGGTACGACTGACGGTTGGTCTCGCGTAGCGCCGCTCAGTCAGTTCGACCACTTGTGTGGGGGGCGTCTGCTGAAAGACCGCCGTCAACACGCCGTTGTCCGGCGCCACGAACCGATAGTCCCCCGTGTCGGCTGCCACCCCCCGGCGGGCCGAGCCGACCCCTGGATCGACCACGACCAGAAAGACACAACCTGTCGGAAAGAACCGGTAGGCGGCCGCCAGTTCGAGCGCGGCCAACTGCAGGTCGTGTGGGGGGATATCGTGCGATATATCGACCAGCGTCGCGTCCGGACAGATCCCCAGGATGACGCCCTTCATCGTGCCAGCGTAGTGGTCGCGGTAACCAAAATCGCTGAGCAGCGCAACCATTGGACGAGCCATGATATCTGGGAGAACCGGCGGACGCGGACCAGCGGGCCGGTCGTCCCGATGGTGTCACTACGAGTGTGGGACAGTGCGCTGCGGACCGATACGCCGGGCCTCGGATGGCTCGCGACCCGTATACGGCACTAGCGAGGCTCCCCCGCAGACCGTCCCGACCCGGATGGCTCCGCCTCGCGCGCCCAGCTTGTCCCACAACCCCGCGACGCGGGGGCTAGACTCCTTGAACGGAGGCCGTCGTGGTGAGAGCGAAAAACACGGACACCCCTTGACTCACTTGTCACGTTCAACGTTGTTCAAGGAGTCTAGTCCCGACCGGCGGTGACCGGTGCGGGCGCCTTCGCCGTCTGCGGTTGCAGGTGAGTCTCCGGCGGTTTAGCCTCCGAGCCTGGCTTCTCTTGGCCCTTTGGCCTCACACCCCGCTGCATGTCGATCTTGCCGCGGAACCGGGCGCCTTCGGCGATGGCGACCTTGGGCGCGACGATGTCCCCCTCCACCGCGCCGGTGTCGCGTATCGCCACCTTGTCGCTCGCCTTGATGTTCCCCACGACTTCACCGAGCACCACGACGACCTTCGCAAATATCTGCGCCCTGATCCGACCGTGCGGCCCGACCGTGAGGACGTGCTGCTTGAGCTGGATCTCGCCCTCGACCTGCCCCTCGATGGTCAGGTCCTCACTCCCGCTCAGCTCGCCCTTGATCACGACCGACTTGCCGATGTTCATGAAGTCCCGGTCGCCCCCCCGACCCGCTGTGCGGGTCCCGCCCACGCCGGCCACCGTATCGGTGGTCGCCGGGGCCGGGTCCACTGGCTTGGCTGCCTCTTCCCGCTTCCACATGACAGAATCTCCACGTCACATGGTCGGCGCAGGTTGTTCCCGCGCTCAACCTCGACCACGCCCCTGGTCGCACTTGCCCGGCAAGAATGCATACAGAGCCGTCACATTCGCCGCCGGGGCACGTCCAGGCCCCGCGTAGCGGGGCTGTGAGACAAGCTCGTCTCGCGAGCCGAAGCCTCGCGAGACGATGGGCACAGTATACGAGAGGCTCCAAAACGTGTCCACCGACCGTTCCAGCCGCTTCTCTCGACGGCGCGCGCGCCACCCGCTCCGAGGCCGGTGCCGTGCACGCACAGTCGCTCGTGCACCGAGTGCCGTCGACATCCACGCCGCGCACGACCCAGGAAGGGTCCGGTCGAAACCAAGGTCGCCTTGTCGTGGGTGTCGAGGCGCCCGGCTGGCAAAGGCGAAGAGGGAGCATCCCGGCAGTATTCGACCCCGCTGAGCGAGTGGCTCAGCGCCGGCAGACGGGACGCAGCAGCAGCCGCATGCCAAGCTATTTTGTGATCTCTGCACTAGAATCGAGGGGATGATGCACATTTATCTCGACCATAACGCAACAACGCCCGTCGCGCCCGAGGTGGCGGACGCCATGGCCACCGCGCTGCGCACCACGTTCGGTAATCCGTCGAGCGTGCACCACCATGGGCAGCAGGCCAAGACCGCCCTCGACGAGGCACGCGCGGCGGTCGCCCAGCTCCTCGGCGCGGAGCCGACCGAGGTCGTATTCACGTCGGGCGGATCCGAGGCCGACAACCTCGCGATTCGCGGCGCCGCCGTAGCCCTCGCCGGCTCCGGGCGCCGCCATCTCGTGGCGAGCGCGATCGAACACGAGGCGGTGCTGCAGACCCTGAAGGCGTTGTCGAAGCAGGGCTGGACCACGACGCTCGTACGTGTCGACGCCAGCGGTGTCGTGACACCCGACCGGATTGCCGAGGCGATCACGGACCAGACCGCGCTCGTCTCGGTGATGCACGCCAACAACGAGATTGGCACCATTCAGCCAGTCGCGGACCTGGCGCGGGTGGCGCATGCGCGTGGTGCCCTCTTCCACACCGACGCGGTCCAGTCGGTCGGCAAGCTGCCGGTCGATGTCCGCGCGCTCGATGTCGACCTGCTCTCGCTCTCGGCCCACAAGCTCAACGGCCCAAAGGGCGTTGGGGCACTCTGGGTACGGCGCGGCACCCAGCTCACATCGCAGTTGACCGGCGGGAAGCAGGAACGGAATCGCCGGGCCGGCACCGAGAATGTCCCCGCCATCGTCGGTTTCGGGGCCGCGGCGCGACTGGCGCTCGACAAGGGCTCGGCGGATACGGACCGCGTGGCGGCGTTGCGCGACCGGCTCGAACGCGGCATCCTAACCCGCGTCCCGGGCACGCTAGTCAACGGTGACCCGGCTCGACGTGTCACCAACACCTGCAACATCAGTTTCGACCGGGTCGAAGCCGAATCGCTCCTCATCGCGCTCGACCTCGACGCGATCGCCGTGTCGACCGGCTCCGCCTGTTCCTCCGGCGCCCTCGAGCCGTCTCATGTCCTCCGAGCGATGGGTTTCTCGCCTCACCGGACCCAGAACTCCATCCGCTTCAGCCTGGGCCTCGGCAACACCGCCGACGAGATTGACCGCGTGGTCGAGGTACTGCCCGGCATCGTCGACCGGCTCCGGGCGCTGACCGGTCGCGGGCCCCGCCCGGCGGCCGCGGTCGGCAGGTGAACGTCATGCGTGTCGTGGTCGCCATGTCGGGAGGTGTCGACTCGTCGGTCGCCGCCGCGCGGCTCGTCGAGGAGGGCCACGACGTCATCGGGCTCTCGATGCAGCTCTACGACCAGCAGGCGGGCGAACGACAGTTCGGCGGATGCTGTTCGCTCGATGACCTGCACGACGCTCGCCGCACGGCCGCCACGCTCGGTATCCCGCACTACATGATGAACTTCGAGCGGCAATTCGAGGCGAAGGTCGTCTCGGCATTCGTCCGGGAGTATGCTGCCGGTCGCACCCCGATCCCCTGTGTGCAGTGCAACGGCGAGCTGAAGTTCGCCCATCTGCTCGACCGCGCCGCCGCCTTCGGCGCCGACGCCGTCGCGACCGGCCACTACGCGCGTCTCGACCGCGACACCGACCCGGGCCGGACCCAGCTGCGCCGTGGCCTCGACCCTGGCAAGGACCAGTCGTATTTCCTCTTCACCCTCACCCAGGCGCAACTGGCCAGGGCGCTCTTTCCGGTGGGGCATCTTCACAAAGAGGAGGTGCGCGCCTACGCACGCGCGTGCGGCCTCAGTGTCGCCGACAAGCCCGACAGTCAGGAGCTCTGCTTCGTGGCGGATAGGAACACGGCCCACTTCGTGGAGTCGCGGCAGCCGGCGGTCGCCCGTGTCGGGCCGATTCGAGACCAACACGGACGGCAGGTCGGCAACCACGGCGGCGTGCACCGGTTCACGGTCGGTCAGCGGAAGGGGCTCGGTCTCTCGACAAGCGTGCCGCTGTATGTCCTGTCGATCGACGCCGCGGAGAACACGCTCACCGTGGGTCCCCGGCCGGCGCTGGAGCGGACCAGTTTGACCGCGTCATCGGTCAACTGGATTTCCGGCACCCCACCGATCTCGCCGTGCCAGGTCACCGCCCGCATCCGGCATCGGCATCCCGACGCCCCGGCCACCGTGGAGCCACTCCCTGGCGACCGGGTGGCGGTGGTCTTCGAGGAGCCGCAGTCCGCGGTCGCGCCCGGTCAGGCCGTTGTCTTCTACGACGGCGACACGGTGCTGGGCGGCGGCTGGATCGATTGACGGATCGCTCTCGAGGAGGCAGGAGACAAGAGGCAGGGCGTGGCGGTACTTTGGTCGGGGTGCGGCTGCGTTCGACAGCGACTTGTCGGACCAGTGCGGTTGCCTGGCATGGTGGTCTTGGACCACGAGCTGGAGCTCGCCGGCACTCAGAGCGACTCCAGATACCGCTCGGCGTCAATCGCCGCCATGCAGCCGGTCCCGGCGGCGGTAATCGCCTGGCGATACACGTGATCCTGCACGTCACCGCAGGCGAACACCCCGGGCACCCGGGTGCGTGTGCTTTCACCGACCACGATGTAGCCGTTGTCGTCGAGCTCGAGTTGGTCGGTGAACAGGCTCGTGTTGGGGGTGTGCCCGATCGCGACAAACACCCCCTCGACCGCCAGCTCCTTGGTCTCGCCCGTCTTGTTGTTGCGGAGGACCACGCCGGTCACCACCCCTTGATCGACATCCTTCACCTCGGCGAGATCGGTGTTCCACTCGAAAGCGATCTTCGGGTTGGCAAACGCCTTGTCCTGCATGATCTTCGATGCGCGCAGCTGGTCACGCCGATGCAAGACGGTGACCCGCGAGGCGAACTTGGTCAAGAAGATCGCCTCCTCCATGGCCGAGTCGCCTCCGCCGACCACGGCGATCGGCTTGTCGCGGAAGAAGTAGCCGTCGCAGGTCGCGCAGGTGGACACACCATGTCCCATCAGCGTCCGCTCCGATGGCAACCCCAGCAGCCGCGCCGACGCGCCGGTCGCAATGATGAGCGCCGTCGTCTCCTGCACGTCGTCACCCAGCCGCACGGCGAACGGCCGCGACCCGAGCTCGACCGCGGTGACGTCCCCGCTGATAATCTCCGTGCCGAACCGCTCCGCCTGTGTGCGCAACTCGGCGATCAGATCAGGGCCCATGACCCCCTCGCGATACCCAGGAAAGTTCTCCACCATGGTGGTCAGCATCAGCTGACCGCCCGACTCCAGCCCCTCGATAACCAGGGGTTCCAGGTTCGCCCGGGCGGCATAGAGCGCCGCCGTGAGCCCGGCCGGACCAGACCCGATGATGATCACGTTACGCATACGACCAGTCCTCCCGCTCGCCACCGGCCTCTCGCCGGCGACCGATGACCGTCCGGTACTCGTGGACATAGGCAGCGGCCGAGGCGTCCCAGGAAAAGTCCTGCCGCATGCCCGTCTGTTGCAGCGTCCGCCAGGACGCAGGACGTGCGTAGACGGCGAGCGCCGTCTCGATCGCACTCAGCATCGCCGACGCCCGGTACTCGTGAAACGTGAACCCGGTGCCGGTGCCCGTCTCCGGGTCGAATGGCCGCACCGTGTCGGCGAGACCCCCCGTGGCCCGGACGACCGGCACCGTGCCGTAACGCATACTGTACATCTGGTTGAGGCCACACGGCTCGAAGCGTGAGGGCATCAGAAAGAGGTCGGCGCCACCCTCGATCACATGCGCCAGCCGCTCGTCGAAGCCGATGCGCACGCCGATCCGCGTCGGGTGGACTGCCGCGAGGTCGCGCCACATCTCCTCATAGCGCCGCTCACCGGTGCCCAGGATGACGAACGTCGCATCCATCGCCGCCAACGCTCCGCGCGCCTCCCAGATGAGGTCTAGCCCCTTCTGATCGACCATTCGGGACACCATCCCGATCACGGGACGCGCCATCGCGGCGGCATCATCCGGCAGTCCATAGCGCGTCAGGACCTCTCGTTTGGCAGACCGCTTCCCCTCGAGATCCGACACCGAGAACGGCACTGGCAAATACTGATCCGTCTGGGGATCCCACACATCGGTGTCGATGCCGTTGAGGATGCCGGTCAACAGATGCCGCCGGTGGACCAGGAGCCCCTCGAGCCCCTCGCCGTACTCCGGGGTGAGGATCTCGCGTGCGTACGCCATGCTGACGGTCGTCACCGCGTCCGCGAAATTGATTCCGCCTTTCAGGAAACTGACCTGGTTCCAGAACTCGAGCCCGTCGATCGAGAGCAGTGCCGAGTTGAGGTCGAGCGCCTTCAGCGTCTCGGCCGGGAACACGCCCTGGTAGGCGAGGTTGTGGATCGTGAAGAGTGATGGAATCCGTCGCCAGACCGGGTCCGCCGAGTAGCGCGTTCGGAGCAGGACCGGTACCAGACCTGTCTGCCAGTCGTGCGCATGCACGATCGACGGCGGTGAGTCGAGCCCGACAGCGTAGTCGAGTGCCGCCCGCGACAGGACCCCGAACCGGATCGCGTTGTCCGGATGGTCCTGCCCGCCGGCGCCGTAGAGGCCCTCCCGGTCATACAGCTCGTCACACTCGACGAGCACCACTCGCTCGCGGGGCCCGTGCGCGACTTCGACCAGCCCCACATCGAACACCCGGCCCCCCATCGTCACTGCGAGACGGCGCCCGGGCCGTCCGACCGCGCCAACCCCTCGATACCGCGGCATGACCAGCGTCACCGTGTGCCCCAACCGGGCGAGCGCGCCAGGCAGCGCGCCGGTGACATCCGCCAACCCTCCGGTCTTGGCATAGGGCTGCGCCTCGGAGGCCACCATCAGGACCGACAAGGCGGACGACGACCTGGTGTCGGACATGACAAGCAGTGCGACGGTGAGCAGCCCGTGGTGCAAGTTCCGCTGCGTTCGACCGGCGCTGCATCCCGACTAGCGGCGTTGCTTCTCGGTCGAAGACTGGCGGTAGGCTCCCTCGTCGCGCCTTGCACGCGCCGGACGCCGCATTTCCCAGGACGGGTCTCGGTGCGACGCGGGACTTTCACGACGGACTGCAGGGCTATTCGGCGGCCGATGTGAGGAGCACGCTGGCCTGGGTCGACAGCCAGTCCACGAGCCGGCGTGCTTCGGCGAAGCGCCCGGCGTTCGACCTGGCGCCCAGCACCACGATCGACACTGACCGCTCGTCATCGAGCTGCACCAGCGCGGCAAGACAGTACCCGGCCAAGTCGATGTACCCTGTTTTGCCGGCCATCACATCCACGCGGGTGCCCAACAGTTTGTTGGTGCTCCGGATCGTCCGCGCTCGACGGCTCGTGCGAATCTGATATGAGCGCTTCCGCATGATCTGGGACACCTGCGGTCGTTCGCTCACCTCGGCAATCAGACGGGACACCTCGTACGCCGACGACACATTCCCCTCGTCCAGCCCTGAGGGGTCCGTGAACCGTGTCTGCTGCAACCCAAGCTCGGCCGCCTTGGCATTCATCCGCCCGATGAATCGCGTCGTGCCCCACGGCGACACCCGTGCGAGCGCCCGCGCCGCCGCGTTGTCCGACGCCATCAGCGCCAGATGCACGAGGTCCCGCAGGGTGACCCGCTCGCCGCGTCGCAGGTAGGTGGTTGACGCGCGGTACACATCCCGTCGTGAGATCACTACCTCGCGGGACAGGTCCGGCTGCTGCTCGAGGAAGAGCAGCACCGTCATCACCTTCGTGATGCTCGCGATCGGACGCACCTCGCGCGAGTTCCTCTCCCAGAGCGTCTCGCCGGTCACCGGGTCGAGGATGATGGCTGCTTGCGCGCGCACCCGGGGCACCGGGACACTGGGCACGCGACGCGGCGCCGGCGCCGCGCCGGCCGCCAGCGGAGGGACGCCCGAGGCCGCAGTGAGCACTGCCGCGCCGCTCGTGCTCGCGACTTCGCTGCCGCTCGGGCGATAGCCGGCGTCGACCACGACCGACAACGCCAGACAGGTCAGACCAGCTGCCGTGACACAGGCGCGCAGCCCACAGCGCGCACCGGACACCTTGCCCGCGAACCCCTGACTCGGAACACTCGCCACGGTCTGCCGCCTACGTCCGGGATCCCGCTCCCACTCCACCTGCATATCTGTCGCGCAAAGTGTCAGGCATTCTACCAAAATTGCCTGGCGCCGGCGACGGAACCTGCGCGAGCTTCACATTCGAAACACTGGGACGTGTGAGATGTGGCCGTCACGGCCGGGCGTACCCGGCTCGACCGCCGGGCCATCGGTGGGCCGTATCAGGACAGGTCGAACGTGCGCCGCTGACAGGCGGCCGGTGACGGCCTGCCTTGTCGCGGCATCGACGTCCCGGGCGTTGACATCGATCACACGTCTCTCGATGACGCGATCACGCGCGTGGAGGAGGCACGTGCGCAGCGCCCGCGGCGGACCGGACACGGAACTCGGAAGTGCACGAGGGTGCCGGTGCCAGTCCGGAGTCACCGCCGCAACCCGCGCACGGGCTGTTAGGCCGGCCCCCGTGGGAGGGTGTACTGCGTGCGTGACCGGACGTTGATATCCTCGTCCTCCCGGCCCACGAGCTCGACCCGCAGACGCCGTGTCCGGACCGTCGGGTCGGGATTGGTGGAGTAGAAGCTGATGATGTAGTAGTCGCTCGTCTCGGCGTCGATCTGCCGCAGCGCGTCGACGAAGTCGTTCCGGTTGACCACGGCCATCCCGCCGGTCAGCTCCGCCAGCATCCGCAGACTGCTCTGGGTCTTGAAGACGTAGTCTGACCACTCCGCCGCCGGGACGTCCACATCGATGGGCATCCCCGCAATCAGGCCGCGTGGGTCGAACACGTAGAACGAGGTATTCGCCCGGTTGGCCACCCGTGTCAGCTCGGCCAGCTCCGCACTCAGGTCGGCAAACGCGAACTGCTGCCCCTGTCGTTGGAGCACCGCGAACGGGTCGGTCAACGGGTCGGGGATTCCCGCATAACTGTCGTCGAACTCCGCCTGGGTGATCTGGCCACTGTTCAGCTGGTTCTGGGCAGCCCGCGCTTGTTGTCCGAGCAACCCGCTGTACATCCGCGATTCGGGGAACGGATTGAAGTCGTATCCGTTGCTGACATAGATAAACACCTTCCGCCGGTTGGTCACCTGTTCGAGGTTGCGCAGGACCTCGCGCGCCGTCTTGAACGCCACATGCGCCCGATAGAGGAGTTCTGTCACACCACGTGAATTGTCCTGCGACATGATCATCTCCCTGACGCTCAGGCCATCGCCCATGATCCGATCCACCGCTTCGTAGAGCAGTGTCCGGTCGTAGGTCATGTCGATCGAGATCGACGACGGACCGGTGGAGATGATGCCGAACAGGTCGCCTTCGTGCACCAGGTTGTCGGCGATCATCTTGACCACCTGGCGCACCTTCGGCGTGGAGGAGGTGAGGAGATGCAGGTCGTCGATGAATACCACGAAGATGCGGCCGGCCGTGTCGTCGGTCGGCCTCGACGACGGCAGGATGATGCCCTCCTGCACCGGTGAGGGCAGCACGAGCTGGTTGTAGACGCGTCCGCCGTGTACCAGCACCAGCTCCACGATCTCCTGCTCGACCCCGTCCTCGAAGATGCGGAAGTCGTCCTTGGTCAGATCGGGCATGAAGACTCCGTCCCGATCCCGTACGATGACATCGGTCGTCACCAGAATGACCCCGGCGCGGAACGTCGGCTGCGGCACCCCTTGCTGAATCTGTCCAACCGTCGTGGCAGTGGGCTCGGGCGGCCTCTGCCGCGATGTCTGCGCCAGCACCAGCGCGGAACAGGCCACGGTTGCGACGATCACAGCCGCACCGACACCGCTGTGACGTCTCGAAATTTTAGGTCGCATGTGCTGCATTATAGCAAAGCCGCTGTCAACCGAGTTGGTCGATGCATGCATGGTCGGGGCGTTCCTGTGAACTCACTCGTCCCGCGGGTCGCCGTCCTCGTCCCCCGGCGGCCGAGACGGTGCAACCGGCGAGGCGGCGGTGTGCGCGTCGGCCTGATCGCTGTCGCTGGCCACGCTCGTCTCTCCCCCGTGACCCTCCCCCCGACGCCGCCGACGTGCCCCTCCTCGCCGCGTCCGGCGCCGGCGTCCGAGCACCTTGCGGATGGCGCTCGTCGCTGCGTCGAGCGATGCCAGGCGTTCGCGCGCCTCATCCACCGTGCGCCACGCGTCCGGGTCGAGCAGGGCGGCCTGTGCCTGCAGATCCTCCAGCGTGGCTGGCTCCCGGACCCGCTCGTTGATCCGAGCCTGGATCTCGGCGTGACGGGCCCGCAGCCGGGCCAACCCCTGTTCGTCGGTCAACCCGATCACCACGTGGGTCGGTCCGTGCTCGGTCGCACCGGCCGGCGCGTCCCCAGGCGCCTGGTCATCCCAGGCCGCGATCGCCGGGACAGACTCGTCGAACGTCGATTCCATCCCGGACCGCTCCGTCTCCGACTCGACCGACACCACCGGTTCGTGCGTCGCGACCTGCCCGGTCGCGGCGGTCGCGTCCGATGCTGGACGATCACTGGTCTCGCCCGTGTCGCGGCCTCGGAGACGCCGCGCGCGGCGCTCCTCACGCCCCTCGCGGCCGTACTCGGTCGGCGGCGGGGGTGGTTTGACCTTGAGGATCTTGGCCCAGTCGAATTGCAGGGTCGGGTTGTTCTCTTCGATGGCGCGGATCGCCACGGGGTCGAGTGCCAGGCGCCCGACCTTCACGTCGGCCGGCGTCCGAAACCAATACAGTACTCGCAGTTGTGGTTTCCCACCGCGCCGGAAGGTGTGGCACAGGTAGGTGTTCTCGTAGCCACGCTTGTCGCGGGAGAACCGCAGAAAAGGCATCCGGCAGTGCAGATCGCCCGTCAGCGTTGCTTCCGCAACGGGCGGGACGCGGCCGTCTTCTTCGTCCCGGCGGCTGTCGATCGCCTATGCGTCTTCGACGCCGATTTGGCGGCCGCTGTGCGCGCGCGGGATGAGGTCGTGCCGCCTGACGAGGTACGACGCTTGGCGCTCTTGGCCGTTCGCTTGGTGGCGCTGGCCGCCTTCGCGACCGACGTCTTCGCCGCGCGCTTCGCGGTCCTGGGCGTCCGACTGACGGTCTTGGCCGAAGGCTGCGCCGTCTTGCGCGGACGCTTGACGGTCTTGCGGGAACGCCGCGCGCTCCTGGCGTTCCGCGGTGTCGACGTGCCTGCCCGCTGCCCCGCCCCCCGCGGGACTCGTTTCGACGTCTGTTTGGCGCTCTTGGTCGCGCGCTTGGCGGCGGCCGCGGCCCTCGACGCTGCCCGCGCCGAGCGGTGTGTCCTTGTGAACCGCATCTGGTCGCCGACCGCGTTATAGCTCCAGATCTCGGTCACCGCGACCGCATATCCCTCACATAGCTGCAGGGCGATGTCGGTCGCGCCGGCTGGAACATACAGGTAGAACGCCCCCCG
>SMUZ01000421.1_pt1 | contig 25007 bp, 22 predicted proteins | sample 2456421 | NCBI WGS metagenome assembly SMUZ01 (sample SAMN11095932, study PRJNA526329) | marine sediment metagenome | biome: Marine sediment; feature: Surficial sediment; material: Deep marine sediment; isolation source: Hadal surficial sediment | place: Pacific Ocean | collected 2014-11 | depth... | reverse complement strand
GGCGCCTTCAGGTTCTCCCTTGAGCGGCAAAGCCCTACAGTCGGGCATTGAGACCTATTTCTTTGGACAACGAAACGAGGTGAGCCCCTGGGCTTTTCTCCAGCTCTGGAAGATCTTAGGCAAGCAAGATTTCGACATCATTCACCTGAACACCCCCGGCCCCTTGGTTTTAGGCGGGTTGGCTTCAAAGCTGCGTGGGGTTCCACTGAGAGTTTGTTCCAGGCGTGTGAATTTTCCGCTTAGGTCACCCTTGAGCCGTCTGAAATACAATTGGATGCAGGAAAGCGTCGTGACCGTCTCGGTCAGCATTCGCCGAACCTTGATTGAGGGGGGTGTTCGCCCCGAACGGATCAAGGTGATCTACGAAGGGGTTGACCTGGACTGGGTGGATTCCCAGCAAGCTCCCGCCTTTGATTATGGGAACAGTGGATTGGTGGTGGGAACGGTGGCCCATCTGAGTTCGGAAAAGGGGCATCAAACTCTTTTGGAGGCAGCTTCCCGAGTCCTGTCCAGAGTCACCGATGTACACTTCGTTTTGGTGGGAGGAGGCCCATTAATGTCCACCCTGAAAGCAAGGGTCAGGGAACTCGGTATTGACGAGAAGGTCACCTTTACCGGGTTTCGATCCGACAGCGAGGCCTTGATGAAGACTTTCGATATCTTTTGTCTGCCCTCCCTCTCGGAAGGTTTGAGCTCAGGGATTTTAGTGGCCATGGCCAGCAAACTGCCAATCGTCGCGACTCGGGTGGGTGGAATCCCTGAACTGGTTATCGACGGCGAAACGGGCGTTCTAGTCCCTCCTGACGATGCGGATCAGCTTGCTGCTGGCTTGTGCAAGGTCCTCGAATCTCCCCAACTCCGGAAAAAGATGGGTTGCGCCGGACGACAACGGATCGAAGAAACGTTTACACTAGAAAGGAAGCTCAACGAGACGGAAAAACTCTATCTCAGTATGCTGGCATCTGTATCGGATCAGTCACAGGACTGCGGGTAATAACATGAAGGGAATCATTCTGGCAGGAGGTTTGGGTACGCGTCTTCGGCCGCTCACCAAGGTGACCAACAAGCACTTGTTGCCTGTTTACGACAAGCCGATGATTTTTTATCCTCTGGAAGTGTTGGTGGACGCCGGCATCACCGACATCATGGTGGTTACGGGTGGGAACAATGCGGGCGACTTTCTCCGTTTGCTTGGAAACGGCCGAGAATTTGGTCTTCGTCATCTTCACTATGCTTACCAGGAGGGAGAAGGAGGAATTGCCGAAGCACTTGCACTGGCCAGGTTCTTTGTCGAAGAGGATCGACTGTGCGTGGTGCTCGGGGACAACCTCATTGAGGATTCTATTCGCCCCTATGTGGAGAAATTCAGACAACAACCGGCAGGGGCCAAGATCCTCCTCAAGGAAGTTCCGAACTGTGAGCGTTTTGGCGTGCCTGAACTGGAAGGTGACAAGGTGGTGAAGATCTATGAAAAGCCGCAAGTTGCACCGTCCAAGTACGCCGTCACGGGGATCTACATGTACGACCAACAAGTGTTCGATATCATTCGTACTCTCAAGCCTTCCAAGCGCGGCGAACTGGAAATTACGGATGTCAATAATCGATATATCGAGCAAGGGGAGATGACCTACGACATTCTGGAGGGTTGGTGGACGGATGCCGGTACCATTGAGTCTCTCTTACGAGCTAACAATTTGGTGGCACAGGGGAAGGAAAAGAGAAGTCCAATCAGCAACCAGAAAGAGGAGCAGTCCGGGGAAAGTGCTCCCTTAACCACTAGGAACAAGCCGTGAAATTGCTGGTCACCGGAGGAGCGGGGTTTATCGGTTCCAACTTCATTCGCCACATGCTCAGGGTGCAGGAGGAAGTTCACATTGTGAACCTGGATAGCCTGAGCTATGCCGGCAACCTGGAAAACCTCTCCGATCTGTCCTCTGATCCTCGCTACACCTTCATCCGCGGAGACATCACCTCCGCCCAAGATGTTGAAAAATGTTTCAGCCAGGGAATCGAGGCGGTCATTAATTTTGCTGCAGAGACCCATGTGGATCGGAGCATCCTCGACGCCTCGGTGTTTGTGCGAACCAATATCTAAGGGACGCAGGTGTTACTCGAAGCCTGTCGCCAAAGAAAAGTCTCACGTTTTATCCAGATTTCCACTGATGAAGTGTATGGGTCCCTGGATGAGACGGGAAAATTCACCGAGGAAAGCCCTCTTGCTCCCAACAGTCCCTATGCGGCCAGCAAGGCGGCAGCAGATCTCCTCGCTCGGTCCTATCACAAGACCTATGGGATGGACGTGATTGTCACTCGTTGCAGCAACAATTACGGGACCCATCAGTTTCCCGAAAAATTGATCCCCCTGATGATTCTCAATGCACTGGAGGACAAAGCTCTTCCTGTTTACGGAGACGGCCTCCAGAGGCGGGACTGGATTCATGTAAAAGATCACTGTAGTGCACTTCAATCTGTGTTGATGGAGGGTCGGCCCGGCCGGGTCTATAATATCGGAGGTGATCAAGAGAGACAGAATTTGGAAATGGTACACCAGATACTCAGGATATTGAAAAAGCCTTCTGAACTCATCGAGTTCGTCACCGATCGGCCCGGTCATGACCGCCGATATTCGATTGACGCCAGTCGCCTTAAGCGGGAACTGGGTTGGAAGCCGAAGATCGGCCTCGAAGAGGGACTTGCTCAGACGGTGCGCTGGTACCAGGAAAATTCGCAATGGGTTGCTGGTGTGCGTAGTGGTGCCTATTTTGATTATTACGAACAGATGTACGAAAAACGGGATCAGACCCTGAAGAGTTCGTGAACACACCCACAACATGAAAATAGCCATTACAGGCGCTACAGGAATGCTGGGGCAGGCACTGTGTAAAGCATTCGCCAAGCACTCCATTTACCCCCTTTCTTCGGGCCAACCCGATGTTGCCTCACTTCACGATGTTCGGCAGAAGTTTTCCAAATTGAAACCGGACTGGATTCTTCACACAGCGGCTTTAACGCGCGTCGATGAGGCGGAGTCCAATCCCTTTGAGGCCTATCGAGTCAATGCCTTGGGAGCCAGGAACCTAGCGGCGGTTGCTGCTGAAAACGGCAGCAGATTGGTTTACTACAGCACGGATTACGTTTTTGATGGTACCCAGAAGCGGCCTTATCGAGAGTGGGATCCAACCAACCCACTCAACGAATACGGGCGGTCAAAACTGGCGGGTGAATTCTTTGTCCGTTCGCTTTGCCCACTGCATCTGATTGTTCGTACGAGTTGGCTTTTCGGATCGAAAGGATCTCATTTCGTCGAAAAGATTTTGCAGCTCGCACAAGTGAAAGAGAGCCTGGACGTGGTGAGTGATCAGCGGGGTAGCCCCACCTTCACCAGTGATCTGGCCTATATGACTCTCTGTCTTGTGGAAGGGAAGAAAATAGGGACCTACCATGTGACCAACTCGGGAAACTGCTCATGGCATGAGTTGGCCTGTGAGATTGTTTCCCTCAGCGGACTCAGTCTACAGGTCAATCCTATTGAGAGTTCCGCTTTCTCAACACCGACTCGGCGGCCTGCCAATTCAGTACTCGAGAACTATCTATTGGAACTCGAAGGGATCTCCCTGCTCAGAACCTGGAAAAGTGCCCTGGAAGCCTTTCTCAACGGTGCGGCCGATGTCTGAACAGATTGTGGGTAAGAACAAAAAGGCATTCCACGAGTATGAAATCCTGGATCGCTTCGAGGCGGGTATTGCCTTACTGGGTAGCGAGGTGAAGGCACTGCGCGAGCGCAAGATTAGTTTGAAAGAAAGCTACGCACGAATTAAGGGAGGGGAGGCCTGGTTGGAAAACTGCCATATTGGGCCCTATTCGCATGGAGGTCTTGACAGTCATGAGCCGTTGCGCCCCAGAAAGTTGCTTCTTCATCGCCGAGAGATCAACAAGCTTATAGGGAAGACTGAAAGAAGGGGCCTCACGCTTGTTCCCCTTTCTATCTATTTTAAAAATGGAAAGGTCAAGGTAGAGATTGCCCTGGCTCGAGGAAAACAGCTCCACGACAAAAGAGAGAGTTCACGACGAAAAACGATTGAACGGGAAGTACAAATGGAATTGAAACGGAGAAAGCGATGAATATCCGACCGGTGAAGGGGACGTGGGATTCTATAGAGTGTGATGCCCTGATGATTCCCCTGTTCGAGGACGACAATGATCAAGAGGAATTCACCTCCACGCTGGATCAAAAACTGGATGGGCTACTGAGTGAGCTGAAGAGTACCGAGGAGTGGAAAGCCAAGGTGGGCCACATTTCCGTCATCCATCGGCCCCACCAGCTGGGTGCCGGAAGACTCATTCTTTTGGGAGCAGGAAAAAGAAAGAACTATAACGCCCAATCGGTTCGCAGCCTCATGATGAAAGCCGTAGGTCAGGTGAAAGGCTACAACTTCAAACGGTTGGCCGTCCACGGTCTCAGCCAGGCGGACCCCGATCTTTCCTTTCAGGCTGCGGCTGAAGGAGCGGTTATCGCTACCTATGAAGGCGATGATTATAAGACCAAGGACAGGTCGCCGAACTTCATCGAGGACATCCTTTTTGTGGTGGATGAGGAGACTGCGGGTGTTGAAGAGGCCATCAAGAGGGGTGAAATCTTAGGGGAGGCTACCAATTTAGCCAGAAGACTGATCAACGAACCGGGGAACCGGGTCAATCCTTCCAGCCTCGCCCAGACAGCCACTGAGCTCGCCGACAAGTACAACCTGGAAATTGAAGTATTGGGTGAGCCCGAAATGGAAAAGAGGGAAATGGGAGCCGTTCTGGCCGTGGCCCGAGGAAGTGATGAACCTGCCCGATTTATTGTGCTGCGACACCGTGGGGCACCTGAAAGCGACGCGAAACCCATTGTTTTGGTGGGTAAAGGGGTCACCTTTGACAGCGGCGGCCTTTCTTTGAAGTCCCCGAAATCGATGGAAGGAATGAAGTCGGATAAGGCGGGGGGCTGTGTGGTGCTGGCGGCCATGCAGGCGATTGCCCAACTGCAGCTCAAGAAGAACATCGTTGGCCTCATCCCGGCCGTCGAAAACCTGCCGAGTGGCCGGGCACTCCGTCCGGGAGATGTCATTCGCTCCATGAGTGGAAAGACGATTGAAGTGCTCAACACTGATGCAGAAGGCCGTCTTATCTTAGCTGACGCCCTCTATTTTGGGCGGCAGCTTGAACCCGAATACATGGTCGATGTAGCAACCCTCACCGGGGCCTGTGTCATTGCGCTGGGAGATCTTCGAGCGGGCCTGTTTAGTAATAATGAGGAAATTTGCCGGAAACTCTTGCAGGCCGCGGAGCGCTCTGGAGAGAAGTTTTGGCGGCTTCCTCTGGATGATGAATATCGAAAGGAAATCGAAAGCTCCATTGCCGACATCAAGAATGTGGGAGGCCGTTGGGGAGGTGCCAGTATCGCAGCCAAGTTCCTCGAGGAGTTCGTGGAGGGCGTCCCCTGGTGTCACCTCGATATCGCGGGAGTCGATCTATCCAAGGAAAATCAAGGTCTCAAAGGTCCCACCGGTTTCGGCGTTCGAACTCTGGTGGAAATGGTCTCGAGTTAAGGTGTCTCGCTTCATAAGTACGATAACGTTTGCTGATGGGTCTTGCGAGGTGAGATCAAGGAGCGAGGAGGAGGCGATGTCAGAGGCATCGGCGACGACGAGAGACGCAGAGATCGTCCGCAACCCCCATCAGCCCGAAGGGTGGCGGCGGGACGGCATCGATTTCTTTGTCGCTCCTCCTCCGCGATGCACACAGACATCGCGTCGTCGTCGCTTCGCGAACTCGACGCCGTCGCGCTCGCCACAAACATTGTCGTACTTATGAAGCGAGACACCCAGTGCTTCAGTTAGCAGCCCAATTGGCCTCTCTCGACCAGCAAAAGCAACGATTGGGCAAACGGACAACCGATCTCAGGTCTCTCATTGACCACTACCTGGCACCTCATCTTTTGGAATACGAGCTCAGCAAGGTGCCCTCTCCCAGCGAGGCGGGTGCACCAAGCCCTGAGCAGGGCCAACGGGAAGTTTCCCGGTCCCAGGCAGAGGTCCTTCTCTCGGCTGTGATGGATCTCACCAAAACCATGGAGAAACTGGATTCCACCGATCTCCTTCATCTCCAGGAACTCCTGGTCCCCGATCAAGAAAACTTTTACCGGCAGACTTCAAGCCGGCCTCTGGTTTCCACTCACCAACCAATGGATCCGGTCCTTATTCCTGGAGCCATGGACCGTTTCTTTGAGTGGGTCCGCAGTCCCAGCTTTGCCGACCTGCACGCGGTAGAACAGATGAGCCTCTCCCAGATGCGCCTGTACGAAATCAATCCCTTTCTGTACCATTCCCCGCTGATTGTTTCGCTTTTCTCCCACTATTTTCTCTTCAAGGGTGGGTACCTTGTGCCTCTTTACGAAGTCAAGGAACTGCCGAAGTTCTACCAGGCTCTGGAAGAAGCCTTTCAGCTCTCGAGCGAGGCTCTTGTAGGCTTCAATGTTCAGGCTTGCCAACGAGCCTATGAACACGTCCTGGCGAGAATTTAGGGACTGGCCCAAGAATTTCCGAATTCGGGGCCTGTCCCTAAATTCTCGCCAGTCGGATTCCCCATTCAATAGCCTGTACCATGCTTCGGGAATCGGCAATACCCTGTCCGGCGATGTCAAAGGCGGTTCCATGATCTGGGGAAGTCCGGACCAGAGGAAGGCCCAGGGTCACGTTCACGGCAGATTCGAATGCCACCAGCTTCAGGGGGATCAATCCCTGGTCGTGGTATAAGGCGATGACACCATCAAACTCGTTTTCAAGAGCCCTGCGAAAAATAGTATCTGCAGGGAAAGGGCCAGAGACCGTCTCAGGGCCATACTTTTGGTTCAGTGTGTGAACAGCAGGCTCGAGAATGGTTTTCTCCTCATCACCAAAGGAACCTTCTTCAGAAGCGTGAGGGTTCAGGCCACAAAGAGCCAGTCGCGGCTTAGAGATGTCGATGTGGTGGAGGGCTTCAATAAAAACCTCTGTCTTGCTGACGAGTTCATCGTGGTGCAGGGCTAAGGGAACTTCCCGTAAAGGAATATGAACGGTGATGAGGAGGACCCGCAGGCGCTCTGAGAAAAAGGCCATGACCGGATTTGCCGTGGGGAAAAAAGAGGCCACTAACTCGGTTTGGCCAGGTCGGGTCGACCCGCAAAGATGAGTTGCCTTCTTGTTGATTGGTCCGGTGACCAGCAGTGGTAAACGGCTTTCCCGGCAGTACTCAACGGCAGATTCCAGGCATTGCAGGGCAAATCGGCCGGCTTTCTTCTCCAATGTGCCCCATGCAGGAGGATAGTCGTAATGACCCGATGCAATGACCTCGACCTGATCCAAATCGTAGGACAGCCCCAGATCTTGCCTCAGCTCTTCGAGGTAGTGAGGATCTCCAAAAATGATGGGATGGATGGTGGGGAATTGTGAAAGTGCTTTCAGGATGACTTCCGGGCCGATCCCATGGGGATCCCCTGTCGAGAAAACGACAGGAAACCCTTTCACGGGTTCAGCCAAGTTCATTCCATCTCACCCTCACTCTCGAATAGGCCCTTTGCGCCCACTTCCTTGAGTTCGCTTTCTTTGAAGATGTATTTGATGACGTGCTTAGGGATCAGCAAGTTCGGCATTGTTTCACGATTCAACTTGATGCAATGTTTGTCGTACCATTCAATCATGCCGAAGATTTCCTCGCCGTCAACGAGCTGGACGACCATCGGAGTTTTGTTCGACATCTGCTTCAAATAGTAGTATTGCTCGGCATTGGTCGTTTCCGGAGGAACCTTTTTTCTTTGACCCTCGAGATACTTTGAAGGGGGTTGCTCCTTCAGGTCGGACAGCGACGGACGTATTAACTTCCGGTTAACCATGATTATCTACCTCAACAGAAAGCGCCTCTTCCTCAACGCTAAACGGACAATTGGTAAAGGTTCAGATGCTTCAGAAAGCTTACTACGGCATAGCCTAGCATCCTCCTCAGCTTTTGACAAGAGGTAAAAAGTCAAATAGACTGATCTGCAAAGGATGAGACTTTTCGTCTATCTTATTCCTCTTTTGCTCCTGATTCTTGGGTTTCCCCTGTTCGGGCAGGAAGGTCGATCCGGGAAGAAACCGGTACTGATTCGAGTAGATCCTACGGCTGAAAAAGTCGATGAAGTCGAAGAAGGCCCTCCTGAACAGGACCCTCAAAAGGCCAAAGAACACGTAGAGATCGGTGATTTTTACTACAAACGGCACAATTACACGGCAGCTGCAGAGCGTTACCGGGAAGCGATCCAGTACAATCCCCAATGGGTAAAAGCCTACGAAAAACTGATTGGAGTCTTGGAGAAACAAAATGCCTTTGCAGAGGCGGTGAAAGTGTGCGAGCAATTTGTCCAGAGCAGTGACTCCTCAAAGGAAGTCAAGCGCTTTACTGAGTGGGGTATCAAACTGAAAGAAAAGGCCAAAGAAACAGGTTAAGTACTTCCGCTCGCTACAAAGGCCATCGTATTTATGGAGCGAGACACTATGCACAGGCTCCAGATCCGCAGCCACCGGTAGCACCGACCTCATAGTTCAAACAACACTTCAATCGGCCACACATCCCGGACAGGCGCCCAGGGTTTACCGTCAGACCCTGGGCCTTGGCAGCTCGAATACTGACGGATTTCAATTCCTTCAAGAACCGGGCAGAGCAGTTCTCACCCAAACCGCAACACCCCATTCCGCCAATTAACTTGGCTTCGTCACGGGCCCCGATCTGCCGCATTTCAATTCGGGCACGCAGGCGACCAGCTAAACTTTTGACCAGCCCGCGAAAATCGACACGTCGCGTTGCCGTGAAATAAAAAATCACCCGGCTGCCGTCGAAGATATACTCAACCCGGGAGAGCTTCATGGGGAGCTTATCGGCTCGGATCAATTTTTTGCAGAGTTGGTAGGCATGAGCCTCCTGATCTTTTTTCTTCTCGTGAAGATAAAGATCCCGTTCGGTGGCTTTCCGTAAGGCCTTATTCACTTTAGAGGCGCCCAGATCGATTTTCTCAGCCCTCTGGCCATGGATGACAAGACCCAACTCCACTCCCCGTTTCGTGCTGACGATGCAGCGATCGCCAACCCGCAACTCGACGTCACGGGCCAAAAGCTTGGCCGTGGACTTATTGGTCTCAAACTTGACGGTGACGATTTCCAACATTGCTAGTTTCCCTTGAACTCATGAGCCAAAGGGTCTCGAAACACATCAGCGGATTCACGTAATGGTCGATGTCCCATCGGGCTCGATCTACATGGTAGAGAAAATCTCTAACCCAATTCAACTCTATACCTTCTGAGAGTTTTTGCAAATCGTCCAGTCGATCCTGATTGACGACCCGTTGGGGAGTGTCCACCTGCAGGAAATAAAGATCCTCACCGATTCGTTGGAGGAGATTCAAATAGCGCCGAACCCCCTCGCGCGTTTTGAGTTCACTTCGCAGGGGGAGTTGTTCACATTGCTTGTATAGGGCTTCGAAGGACTCCTGCCCACACCAGGAGGTCAACAATTCCAGCATCCGGTCTCTTTGCCCGAGCGTCTCTTCAAGATCTAGCCTTAGGGCTACCGCGATGCTTCCTTCGGCCAAGGAAGCCCTCATCTCTGGATGATCCTCCGTCAGATGGTCCTCCAGGTAGCGTAGGACTTCTTCCCGGCCCAAGGGGTGGAATGGGAACGCTTGGCAGCGGGATCGAATGGTCGGGAGCAAGCGGTGAGGGAAGGAAGTAATCAGGATAATCCGAGAGGTCTCCGGAGGCTCCTCAAGTGTTTTCAGAATACAATTGGCGGCTTTTTCGGTCATGGTTTCCGCCTGATCGATGATAAAAAACCGAAGACGCCCTTCGAAGGGTCGGAATTGGACTTCCCGATTGAGCTCCCGCATCGTGTTTGGGTCCCTGCTATCCTTTCCAATGTGAATGACATTCTTGTGGGGCTGGAAAAGCCAGATGTCCGGATGATGGCCGGCGGATTCTTTGACGCAGGAAGAACAGGTTCCACACAGTTCGTCCTCTGTGTCTCCTTTGCAATTGGCCATGGCTGCCAGGCTCAAGGCCAGCGTCTTCTTTCCTACACCCTCAGGGCCCGTGAAAAGGCTGGCCTGGGGAAGCTGGCCTCGACGCAGGATCTCGACCATTTGCTGATTACCAACAAAGTCTCTCAGTATCACGGTAATGCGCTAATCGATGATTCCCCTCTCCTCAAGAAGCCCCAAAAGTTTCTTAAATACCTCCTCTGGAGTGCCCGAAGCGTCCACCAGCAGGACTCGATCGGGCTCCCTTTGGACCAATAACTGATAGCCTGCTCTTACCCTGCAATGAAAGTCCAGGTCCTCGGCCTCGAACCGTCCCCAAGTCTCGATGTTTTCTTTCTGATTCCTCTCTCTCGCCCGCTTGAGGCCAACTTCCACCTCCAGGTCCAGAACCAGGGTCAGATCGGGAATTCGTAGTGCCAGAATTTTGGCCAATTGATCGACCATTGGGAAACCGAGGCCGCGCGCATGCCCTTGATAGGCCAGGGTGGCGTCATGATAACGGTCGCAAAGAACATGAAGGCCCTGGGTCAGGCTGGGCTCGATGACTTCCTTGAGGTGCTGATAGCGATCGGCCAGGTAGAGCAGCAATTCGGCCGTGGGTTCGCGTTGGGAACCCTCTCGTTGCAAAAGAATTTGACGAACCTCCTTGCCAAAGGGCGTCCCTCCGGGTTGTTGTGTGATCAGGAAATGAACTTTGCGCTTTTTCAGCTCCTCTTCCAGCAGATGCAATTGTACGCTCTTACCCGAGCCTTCAATCCCTTCCAATGTGATGAACTTTCCAGGCATTGCTGAGTGCATCATCCTACCACAGGTAAGATATACTAACGCTCGTGGTTGATATCGCCTCCAATCTTGAGCGGCTGAGCGGGGAAATCGAATCCATCTCCCTGGGTTGCGGCCGCGATCCTGCGGAAATTCGCCTTCTGGCGGTTTCCAAAACCTTCTCTGCAGATTGCGTCAAACAGGCCCACCAATGGGGACAGACATTGTTTGGGGAAAACCGCATTCAGGAAGCCGAAGAAAAGATTCCCTCCGTCGACCTCAGTGGCCTGGAGTGGCACTTGATCGGGCCCCTTCAGTCCAACAAGGTCAGGCGTGCGGCTCAACTTTTCGATGTGATCCAAACCCTGGATCGGCCCAAGATCGTCCATCGGCTCAATGCATGTGCCGAGGAGATGGGGAAGATCTTACGCGTGTTTGTTGAAGTGAAACTTGGAGTAGAACCTCAAAAACACGGCCTCCTTCCTCAAGATATACCGGGTATGGTGGAGCAGGTGGATTCGATGCCTGGGCTCCAGTTGCAGGGCCTGATGGCCATACCTCCCTACCAGGAAGAGGCGGAAGGCTCGCGCCCCTATTTTCGGCAGATGGCCGACTTGTTGGCCGAGATCAACAGAAGTCGCCAACAACCCTTGAAAGAGCTGTCCATGGGAATGAGTCATGACTACCGGATCGCCATCGAAGAAGGGGCGACCGTACTGCGCATCGGAACTTCCATCTTTGGGCCCAGATCTGTCTCTTCAGTAGGTCGGTTGTGAGACCTGCGGGTGAACGAGGATGAAGTCAAGATCCGTGAAAAAGCAGGAGTGCTCCTGCTTTCTGTCCGTGTCCAGCCAGGAGCGACCAACGACCAAATCGTCGGTTCCTACAATGGAGGGCTGAACCGCCCCCGCCCAGAGAAACCGTGCCAATCGACACCTTCTGGAGTTTTTGGCCAGCACTCTGAATGTACCTGCCAAGAATCTCTCGCTGAGCCGAGGACGGTCTTCTCGCAACAAGACGGTTGAAGTCCGAGGACTTTCCAGGGAAAAACTCACTCACCTGCTTAGTGCCTATCCGAGTCCTAGGTGAGATCGTAACCTTTTGTTAGGAATGGGGTTGCGGTTCCTCTCTTGGTCACCTTTCGTCACCGATGTCCCTGCATCGCCTCCTCCTCGCTCCTGGACCTGCCCCGGCAGGCCCCATTCGCCCGCTCCCACCTATGATCCGGGCCAACCCCATATGGAGTATAATCAGGGCACTGAAAGCTCCATATCCCGGGATTGGAAGGGGTTATCCGGAGTGGGATTCAAGGTCCAGCTGGATAGTCAGGGTGGGGATTTAGAATAGGCTCCGCTCCATAAGTTAAAACCTATCCTTGGAAGGGAAGAACGAACATGAAAAAGGCGGCTGGAAAAGCGGAAGTGTCGACGGGTCTCCACATTCAACCTTACTTTTCCCAAACAGGAAAGCACCCCTTTGATGAAATCCGGTGGGAAAGTCGGACCGCTGAAATCAAGGATTTCACGACAGGTGAGGTCGCTTTTCGGCAGGAGGATTTGGAATTCCCTGAGTTTTGGTCTCAAAGAGCAACCGACATCGTAGCCAGTAAATATTTCCGCGGGCATCTGGGAAGTACCAAGCGGGAACACAGTGTCAAGCAGTTGATTGGGCGTATTGTGGATAGCCTGACGACCTGGGGACAGGAGATGAAGTACTTCGCCTCCAAAGAGGATGCTCAAACTTTTAATCATGAATTGTCCTATTTGCTGCTGCATCAAATGGCCGCTTTCAACAGTCCGGTACAGTTTAATATGGGCATCAAGCCGAAACCTCAATGTTCGGCCTGCTTTATCAATAGTGTTGAAGACACTATGGACTCCATCATGAACCTGGCCAAAATCGAGGCCACGATTTTCAAAGGTGGTTCCGGCTCCGGTATCAATTTGTCGAAGATTCGTTCTTCACTTGAGCCTTTGGCCGTCGGGGGGATCGCTTCAGGACCGGTTTCTTTTATGAGAGGGTATGACAGCTTTGCGGGGGCTATTAAGTCGGGCGGTGCCACTCGTCGCGCCGCAAAAATGGTCATTCTCAACGCAGATCATCCGGATATTCGGGAATATATCTGGTGCAAGGCTCTGGAGGAACAAAAGGCTCACAAACTGATCCAGCTCGGGTACGATGACACCATTGATGGAGAAGCCTATCGAAGCGTTCAGTTTCAAAACGCCAATAATAGCGTCAGCGTGACCGACGAGTTCATGGAAGCTGTTGTCAATGACGGGGAATGGACAACTCGTAAGGTCACTACCGGTGAGGTGGTTGAGACTTACAAAGCGCGCGAAATGATGGAGTGGATCGCGGAAGCGGCATGGATTTGTGGTGATCCTGGGTTCCAGTTTTCCACTACCCTGAATGATTGGCACACCTGTCCCAATAGTGGGCCCATTAATGCCTGCAATCCCTGCTCAGAATACGTCTTCCTGGACAACTCAGCCTGCAATCTATCCTCTCTCAATTTGGTGAAGTTCCTGAAGGAAGACGGTCAATTCGATATCCAGGCCTTTCGCCGAGCCGTTGAAATCATGATTCTGGCTCAAGAGATCATTGTGGATAACTCCTCCTATCCGACTCCGGAAATCACCAAGGTCAGCCACGACTACCGGACCCTGGGACTCGGATATGCGAATTTAGGAGCCCTCTTGATGGCCTGCGGACTTCCCTACGACAGTAATCGGGCCCGCAGTCTCTCAGCCGCCATTACAGCTCTCATGACGGGCCAGGCCTACTTGACCAGTGCCGAAATTGCCGAGCAGGCGGGCGCCTTTGCAGGATTTGATAAGAATCGGGTTCCCACCATGCGCGTCATGCATAAGCACCGGGAAGCTCTCTCGGACATCGACTCGGCCTTAGTTCCCATGGATATTCTGCACGCCGCCATGGAGGTGTGGGATCAGGCCATTGTCAAGGGCTCCGAGCATGGATTCCGAAACGCCCAGGTCACACTCCTGGCTCCCACCGGGACGATTGCCTTCATGATGGACTGCGACACGACAGGTGTCGAGCCCGACTTTTCACTGGTGAAGGTCAAAACTCTGGTAGGAGGAGGAAACCTGAAGATCGTGAACAACATGATTCCTCGAGCCCTCAGGAGAATGGGTTATCCGCAAGGGGATATCGACGACATCTTGAGGTATATCAAGAAGAACGAAACGATCGAGGGCGCACCCCATCTCAAAGAGGACCACTTGGCTGTCTTTGACTGCGCGGACCGGCCGGTGAATGGAAGTCGATCCATCGATTATCTCGGCCACATCAAGATGTGCGGAGTGGTACAGCCTTTTCTCTCCGGAGCGATCTCGAAAACCATCAATCTTCCCAACGAGTCCTCGGTGGAAGAGATCCTGGAGGCGTATATTCAAGGCTGGAAGCACGGGATGAAATCGGTGTCCGTCTATCGGGACGGATGTAAAATGGTGCAGCCGCTTTCCAACAAGGAGAAAAGCCAACCCGTTAGCGGACCCCAACAGCGGAACATGCCCAAGGACCATCCCGCCCTGCAGCACGAGTTTCGGATCAAGGGCTTCAAGGGTTTTTTGACCATGGGTCTGTACCCGGAGGACAAGGAGTTGGGTGAAGTCTTCCTCAATTTTGCCAAACAAGGCTCCACCCTTCAAGGGATGGGCATGGCTTGGGCAATCGCCATCTCGATGGGTCTGCAACGTGGCGTGCCACTGGAGGACTACGTCCGAATGTTCGCTCATATGAGCTTTGAGCCGGCTGGACATACCGACAATCCTCAGATCCCTTTTACCACTTCCATCCCCGACTATATGGTCCGTTATATGGCAACCCAGTTCCTCAGTCCTGAGGTTCAGGAGGCTTTGGGCATCCACAACGTGAAACCGAATGGAAGCATTCAGGACGGTGTGCAGGTGAGCTTCTCCGACCAGGCTAGTCGGCCCAAGAGCAGCAGCGCTACCGAGCGGCTGCTGCAGGAAAGTAACCGGGAATCCCACACCTGCCTCATTTGTGGGAACCTCATGCAGCGCAACGGCAACTGCTACGTGTGCGGTGTCTGTGGAAGCACATCAGGCTGTAGTTAGCCCGCGTTCCTCACACTCAATCTACTGCGGCGGCGGATCTGAGCCGCGTCTACTGCGTTGCACTCGGTCGCCCTCCTCAACGTACCGTACAGTACGTTTGCGGGGGCTCCGGGGCACCCGCTCGCGGGTCGTGCGCCTTGTATCCACAGCTATCTCCACCGCCTCGCTACGATCGCGTGTGAGGAGCGCGGGCTTCAATTCCCGAAGAAGGGCAGCAGCCGGAATGCTTTCGACACACCCACTATCAGGCCTGAGGAAGGGTCGGTGTGGCGAAATCCCAGAAAGAGGGCCACATCCCAATAGAGTCCAGCTGCCTTGATCTGAGTCCCCAACCGCAACCGAGTCTGCTCTTCGGTACCTATCCCTCCCGCCCCCACTCGGCCATAGGCGTCGACCACCAGATTGATCTGGTCATTGAGTGAGTGCATCAAGGCAAAGCCGTAAGTAAACAGATCGTCCTGAGCTCCAGGGCTTACCGGATCTCCCAAAACGACCAGACCCAATTCCGTGAAGAACTGGAGCCGCCCGAACTGTTTTTGAAGGAGGAAACTGCTGAAGAAGTTGGTTTCATCATTACTCAAACCATTTTGGTTCGAAGCATTGGGCATCTGAAAGCCGAAACGAGTTCCCAGGGCTGGCCATCCGTTGCCTTCTTCTTTGAGGAGTACTTTAGTGGCCATGGTAAAGTCTCCAAAGTCGCTCGTTGAATTCCCCGAAAAGTCGAGATTCGGCGTGTTGGGAGCATCAAAGCGATTCTTAATGCTCAAGATGTTCTGGATGGTTCCCAGAATCTGGATTTCAACGTTGTCCGCCGCCCCAAAACGCACTCCCACTACCCCGATTCGAGTCAGATCTCCTTCCAGTCCGGAAAAGGCGAAAACGGCATCTTGAAGGAACTCCATGCCGATATCGAACAGGAGAATATTCTTCTTGACCGTCTCCGCCCGCTCAGTGATGAGAGGGCGCTGTTGAGAAAAAAGCAGGGCAGGTTGGAAAATCAAGAGAAGTAAGGGCAGGTATTTCATGGGGACGAATCTCCCAACTCATTCTGAAGAATTAAGTTAGGATCTCTTTAACTTTCTCAAAGAGACTACTGGATTCTTCAGCATCTCCTGAAATTGCTGTTAACTGTTCGAAGAGTTCCTTTTGTTCCTTGGTCAATTTTTTTGGAGTGGCGACCTTGACTCGTACCAACTGATCCCCTTTGCCGTACCCGTTTAAGCTGACAATCCCGCGGCCCTTTAAGCGGAAGACCGTATCGGACTGGGTTCCTGCTGGAATCTTGATCTTTTGGGGCTTTTCCAGGGTGGGCACGGTCGTCTCTCCGCCCAGAGCTGCCTGGGAGAAACTGATCGGTATCTCGCAGTAAATGTTGTTGTCCTGGCGCTGAAAGAAGGGATGCTCTTCGACGGACAGAACCACATAAAGATCTCCCGAGGGACCGCCCTTCGGTCCCCCCTCACCTTCCCCCATAATTCTCAAGCGAGAGTCCTGGTCCACTCCGGCGGGAATCTTGATCTCAAGTACCTTTTCTTTTCTCACTTGTCCCTGTCCCCTGCACTGGGAACAGGCCTTTTTGATCAACTGCCCTTGTCCTTGGCAGGTGGAGCAGGTTCTGCGAATGGTGAAAAAGCCTTGTTGGTATCGAACGCTCCCCTGCCCTTGGCAGGCGGTGCAGGTGCTCAAACCCTCTTTAGGATCTGCTCCTGTACCGCGACAGGATGTGCAAGTTTCCTGGCGGGGAATCTTGATTTTCGTCTTCACGCCCGCCACAGCTTCCATAAAATTGATCTCAAGATCGTATCGAAGATCTGCTCCCCGCCTTGGTTGGTTCGGCTGTCTCCGGGAACCCCCGAAGACATCCCCGAAACCGAAAAAATCACCCAGGATATCACTGAAATCGGAGAATACATCGGGATCGAATCCTTGAAATCCTCCAGCCGATGAATTGACGCCAGCATGCCCAAAGCGATCGTATCGAGCCCTTTGATCAGGGTTACTCAATACGCTGTACGCTTCGGCTCCCTCTTTGAACTTTTCCTCCGCCTCCTTGTCCCCGGCATTCTTATCGGGATGATGCTGGATGGCCAACTTCCGATAGGCGCTCTTGATTTCCTGCTCACTGGAGTCTTTTCTGACGCCGAGTATTTCGTAGTAGTCTCTTTTCTGCAAAGCACTCTCCTGAGGTACGACCTAGCCGGGATCATGCAGAAGCCCGGTTAGAGACACTAGAGAAATCATAAGATCGCTCTGGGGTGCCGACAAGCTGGCGGTGGCTTGCTTATTCTTCCTCTCCTTGGCCTTTCTCTTGGGCCACGGCCGGTTGTTCGGCCGGGTGAACAGCAACCTTAACCTGCGAAGGGCGTAATAGTCGGTCCTTGAGTTTGTAGCCCTTGCGATATTCATCCAGAATTTCACCCTCTTTGTACCCGGTGGTGACCTCTCGGACCACCGCTTCATGGACGTTCGGATCAAAAGGCGCTCCCACCCCGGGTATTTCAATCACAGCGAACTTCCGGAGCACGGCCTGAACCTCCTTGAACATCAACTCGTAGCCCTCACGGTAGGCTTCCAGCTCGGGATCACCGGGGGCTTCCGGTAAGCTGTGGAGCCCTTTCTCGAGGGCGTCCAGGACGGGTAACAATTCCTCAAGGACACTGGCCTGTGCGGTGAGACGCAACTGCTCTTTCTCTTTTGCGACTCGTTTGCGATAGTTTTCAAACTCGGCTTGTTTACGGAGGAGTAAATCGAGGTGCTCCTCTTTCTCCTTGCGCAGGATCTCAATGGTTTCTAGAGAGGAGTCCGGTTGCGGACTCTCAGGCTCTCTTTCTTCAGCACCTGGATGGATCTCATTGTCCGGGGCGCTATCTTGTTCCTCCAGACTTCCTTTCTTTTTCCCCATAATGTTCTCGAATACTCTTGCGGTGAGTGGAAGTGGATCAGTCGCTGTTCAGTAGTTTGCCGAAGAGTTTAGCCACATAGTCCACCAGGCTGATTGCCTTGTCATATTCCATGCGCGAGGGACCCAGAATGCCCAGGCTGCCGATGGCCTTCTGATCACAAAGATAGGGGGAGGTGATCAGTGCCCAATCGCGCATTCCCGGGATGTGCTTCTCAAGACCGATTCTTACTGTTGGGCCGGAAGAGTTTGTCTTGAGACATTCGGTGACGATCTTGACCAGGCGACTCTTTTCTTCGAAGGTTTCGAAGAGAACCGTCATTTTGTTGATGTCGGCAAGCTCCGGCTTTCGTATCATGCCGGCCGTACTTCCTAAGTAGACTTCGGATTCCTCATCCTCTTCACCTTCGTACTGCACGAAGGTAGCAGCGCCAAGCAAGGTCACATTCTTCAACATCTGATCGTAAAGAGATTTTTCTTCCAACATGAGACGAAGCAACTCCAATCGAATTTCGAGCAGAGTCTTTCCCTCAAAATGGGCTACAAGATAGCGACCCGCCTGATTCAGCTCCCTTTGCGAAAACTCTTGATCGGTCTGAATGAGTCGATGTTGAACGAATCCTGATCCGGTCACCAATACTACCAGGATGCGTTTTTTGGCAATCCTGATGAATTTAATGTGTTTCATCGCAGCACGGGAGATCGGCGGGGCCAACACGAATCCCACATTGTTCGATAAGGTGGAAAGAACCTGAGAAGTCTTGCTCATCAATTCCCCGGGATCCGTTTCTTGCTCCAAACTCTGTTTAATACGCACTACTTCCCGAGCCGTTAGCTGTCGGGTATCCGAGAGAGAGTCCACATAAAAGCGATAACCCTTGGTCGTGGGAACTCTTCCCGCCGAAGTATGGGGTTGGGTGAGAAAACCCACTTTTTCCAAATCAGCCATGACATTGCGGATGGTGGCTGAACTCAGTTTTTCCCAGTAGCTCTTGGCCAGGCGACCAGAACCAACCGGTTTGCCATCGACTACGAACTCCCGGATTAATGTCTTGAGAACATCCTGAGCCCGCTCGTTCAGTTGAACTGTAGATCCTTGTGTGACCATCTGTAGAGTTTATAGTATAACCGTCAAATAAGACGGATTCAGCCCGGATTATACATAAAGTTTCTACTGCAGCACCGAAATCATCCGGCCTGCAGCGCCAACTGCGCGACCCGCAAACGGGCGGTGCAGCACGCCGGCCTTCTCAAGGTACCCGTAGGGATCAGCCGGTGGCTGATCCGAACCGACTGAGCGGCACATTCTTTACCCGTGTGGCTTCGGTCTTGCCGGGCTAAATGTTCGGGCGAGCCACCGGCTCGCCCCTACGTCGCTTCGTAACAAGAATCTATATATAACCCGGGCTACCATCGCATATTGGAAAACAACGGCTTGGCTTCATCCGGACCGGGTACTCTCAATTGGACTCGGAAAGTCTTCTCAAATCCTTCCTTGAGTGATGTACAAAGGGTTTCAAATGCCACCTGTTGGCCACTGGCCCGGGACACGGAGAGAAGGGTATTCCTGAGCACCTTTTCCTGGACACCCAGGGCTACAGCCATTCTGGGATAGTCGACCTGCAGCGGAAAGCAACCTTGCTGAAGAAAGCTTCTTCTCAATCTTCTTTGAGCGCTTCCCGCTAACTTGTAACCACCCCACAGCAGTTCATGACGAGAAGGAGTCATGAAACAAGGGTTCTTCCCCCCGTTGGATGGTGCAAGTGGTGGCGATTCTCGAATCGCGTTGGCGAGTTGGGCGAAGATGCCCAGGTTTTGTAAACCAGCCCTCAGTGCTGTGGCGATCGCTCGATAGGTGTCCTTCACGCTCTCCAACGGAAAGTACTTGGCATGGTTGGAGACCAATGAATAGGTGAGCTCCTGGTCGTGAAAAACGGCACGGCCACCGGTCGGCCTGTGGACGATCGGAATGGCTGTGCGCTGGCAATAGATCGGATTGATGGCCTTCTCAACCTTTTGGTGTTTCCCAAGAGAAATGGTGGGAACCGTCCACCGATAGAATCGAACCACGGTGATTTTATCCGAGCACTTCTCCGCCCAATCAAGAAGTTCTCGATCGATCCTCATGTTCTCGAGGCCAGACCTGGGACGGTCAACAATGTAGACCCAGCTGTCACAAGAGCTCATCGAGGTTATGATAGGGTAAATCGTGAGAAGTGGCTACAGGCTCATAGGTCACCTGACCTTTGTAGACGTTCACGCCATCCTTTAAAAGGGGATTCTCTCGAATCGCCTCCTTCATTCCCAAGCTGGCGATCTTACGAATGTAGGGCACCGTTGCATTGGTTAACGCAAAGGTGGAGGTTCGTGGCATGGCGCCTGGCATGTTGGTGACGCAGTAGTGCACGATTCCATCGACCGTGTAGACGGGCTCGCTGTGGGTCGTGGGGCGGGTGGTTTCACAACACCCCCCCTGGTCCACCGCCACGTCAACGATCACCGATCCCGGTTGCATTGAGGAAATCATGGTGCGCGTAATGAGCTTGGGGGCACTGGCTCCGGGGATGAGCACCGACCCAATGACAAGATCGGCCTCTTTGATCAATTGGGCAATGCTATAGGTACTGGAGACAACCGTGTTGACCTGGCCGAGAAAGAGATCGTCAATGAACCGCAGCCGATCCACATCCAGATCCAGGATGCAAACCCGAGCTCCCAAGCCGCGTGCCATTTTGGCTGCGTTAATTCCAACGGTACCTCCCCCGATGATCAAAACAAAAGCGGGACGGACTCCAGGCACCCCACCCAAAAGAACACCACGTCCTCCTGTCGTCTTCTGAAGGTAGAAGGACCCTACTGTGATCGACATTCGACCCGCGCCTTCACTCATCGGTGCCAGCAAGGGCAAGCCTCCCTGCCGGTCTGTGATGGTTTCGTAAGCCACGCCGATCGCCTTGCAGTCCAACAGAGCCCGGGTCAGCTCTGGATTCGGAGCCAGGTGCAGGTAACTGGATAGAATCTGTCCCTCTCGAAGTCTGGGGTACTCTTCCTGGGTGGGCTCCTTGACCTTGACCACCATGTCGCTGCGCACAAATACTTCGTCTGCCGTGTCGACAAGCTTGGCTCCGGTCGCTGTGTATTCTTCATCGGAGAATCCCGAGCCCAGTCCGGCACCCTTCTCAACAAATACGGTATGGCCGTCCCCGGCCAGGGCATGAACACTGGCAGGGACTAATCCCACTCGAAATTCATTGTCTTTGACTTCCTTGGGAAGGCCGATATTCATTGATCCTCGCGCCGTATTGAGGCAACGAACCCTTAAGCCCGCGTTTCTCACACCGGGTCTACTGCATCGGCGCAATGCTCCGGCGTGCCGCAACGCACTCAGACCGGTCCTTTCGCCGCTTCGCGATGACCCGGCATGAGAAAAGCGGGCTAATCGATCTGCGCTCGCTGCAGATGTCCACTGAAGTCCAGGTAAACGGCTTTCCACTCAGAGAAAACATCCAAAGCCGCTTCTGCAGCCTCTCGGTGACCATTTCCGGTTTCCTTGGTCCCCCCAAAGGGCAGGTGGATTTCCGCTCCAGTCGTAGGAGCATTGACGTAGACAATACCTGTGTTCAGCTCTCTTATCGCTACAAATGCCTGGTTTATATCCTGGGTATAAATGGCGGCGGAAAGTCCATATCGGACACTGTTTCCGATCTCAATCGCCTCTTGGAAGGTTGAGCACGGAATGACCGAGACTACCGGACCGAAGATCTCTTCCTGGGCGATTTGCATGTGAGGATCCACATCCCCGAATATCGTGGGCTCAATAAAATGGCCGTGTTGATAGCTTCCGCCTTCGAGAGCCTTTCCACCGCAAAGAAGTCGGGCACCTTCCTTCTGGCCTATGGCCAGCCATTGAAGGATCGATTCTTTCTGCTTTTCGCTCACTACCGGGCCCATTTCGATTTCAGGATCCAGTCCGTTCCCAACACGCAGTTTCCGGGTACGCTCAACTAAGCTGGAAACGAATTTCTGGTACACATTTTTGTGAACGATCACCCGGCTCGAGGCCGTGCATCGTTGTCCGCTGGTGCCAAACCCGCCCCAAAGCGCACCATCGACGGCCAGCTCCAGGTTGGCATCCTCCATCACCAGGATGGCGTTCTTTCCGCCCATTTCCAGGTTGCACTTCTTGAAGTCACGAGCACACGTCTGTGCGACAATTCTTCCCGTAGAGGTGGATCCGGTGAAGGAAACAACCCTCACATCCTTGTGTTCAACCACTGCGCTTCCGGCTTGAGATCCGCTTCCGGTGACCAGATTAGCAACGCCTTTGGGTAAACCTGCCTCCTCGAACGCTTCCATGAGATGCACGGCAGTTAGGGCGGCATCGGAAGCCGGTTTGAACACGCAAGTATTTCCACACACTAAGGCCGGAAGCATCTTCCAGCTTGGAATGGCGATGGGGAAGTTCCAGGGCGAGATGATTCCGCAGACGCCGACAGGCATGCGCACACTCATGTTGAATTTATCACGCAGTTCTGAGGGTGTGGTGTGACCGTACATCCGCCGACCTTCTCCGGCCATCCAATAGGCCATGTCGATGGCCTCTTGAACGTCTCCTCGTGTCTCCAGCAAGATCTTGCCCATCTCCCGTGTCATGTCGCAAGCGATTTCCTCTTTGCGATGAGTCAAGATCTCCCCTAGTCGGAAAAGGATTTCACCTCGTTTGGGAGCAGGGGTTAGCCTCCAGTGGGAGTAGGCCTCACAGGCGGCTGCTACTGCCCTCTCGACGTCCTCTGATGTGGATTCTTGAAAGGATCCAACCAGCTCACGGCGGTCAGCAGGATTGTGATTGTCAAAGGTGTTCCCGGAAGAGGATTGAACCCATTCACCGGCAATCAGATTCTTGTAAGCTTTGGCCTTAGCCATAGGCTTCTTATTGTATTGAAGCTCGTGGGGCAGCTTAAACTTTTTACGGGAGCTGCCCCGGCTTGGGTTCGAAAAGGTTGGGGCTCCTAAGGCTTCTTGAATGAAGTATAAGCGATATTGAGTCTCCGTTCCTGCGGGCTTTGCCAAATAACACGCAGTACAATACCCGAATCGGAACTCATGGCGTTGATCGTATCGTAGAGATTTTGGGCGGTGGTCACGGCCACGCCATTCACATGCGTGATGACCTGACTAGGGGCTAATCCGCTTTCATCGGCCAAGCTTCCGGGAGCTACCTCACGGATCAGGACTCCTCTTTCGTCTCCCAGATTCAGTCTTTCTGCATCCTGTGCGGTGAGTGTTTCGAATTCCAGACCGATCTCTTTCTCTCGTTCCTCTTTTCTTCGCTGCTCGAAAGAAAGCCCTTCATTTTCGGCTTGTTCACGCTGGTCATACGTTCTTTCCGCCAAGGTTACGGTTAGATTAAGGACCTCACCCTTGCGAACCACGGCTACGGGAACTTTTTCCCCGGGAGGAGTATAGGCCACGGCCACCCGCAGATCGTTAAGACTTTCTATCTCCCGGTCTCCAAACTTGACAATCACGTCTTCGGCACGGATGCCGGCCAGGTAGGCGGGGCCGGTTTCAGCAGGATCGCCCTTTTCGTCAATGAGCTGGGTGATGAGAACGCCGTCTCCGTCCTTCACTCCCTCGGGATCATCCCCGGCAAAGCCAAAGAATTCGGTCAATTCCGCGGTCAATGGATAGGTGTTCATGGAAACACCCAGCCAGCCTCGCTCAATTTTTCCTTTGGTCACGATCTGGTTGTAGGAATTGATAAAGACTGAGGAGGGAATGGAGAAGCCCACCCCCTGAGATCCACCGCTTCGGGTGAGAATCAAGGTGTTGATCCCGATCACCTCGCCGCGCATATTGACCAGCGGGCCGCCACTGTTCCCTGGATTGATGGCCGCGTCGGTCTGGATGTAGTCTCCAAAGATCGTAGAGTTGGGAAGCACGCGGCCCGTGGCTGAAACGATCCCCGAGGTGACGGTTTGACCGACGCCGAAAGGGTTGCCAATGGCTAGTACCCAATCGCCCACTTCCATTTTGGAGGTATCCCCCACCTTGGCGAAGGGCAAGGGTTCAGGCGTATCGATCCGTAGGACACCAAGATCCGACTCAGGATCTCCACCCACGATGCGGGCCAGGTAAGTCTCTCCGCTGGACAGTGTCACCGTGATTTTGTCGGCAATTTTCCGGACACCCTGCCGGTTCCCCGTGGTGGCTACCACGTGGTAATTGGTGAGAACATATCCACTGCTGTCTACGATCACTCCGGAGCCCAGACTGGTCATTTTCCTCTCCTGAGGAACCATGGGCCCGAAAAAACGCTGCCAGAAATCGTCTCCAAAAAAGTCTCGCAGGTCATCCGGAGATCCTCTCTCAGCCGGAGCACTGGTACGAATCACCGCGGTGGTGCTGATGTTGACAACGGCAGGATTCACTGTCTTGGCAACACGGGAAAATCCTTCCGCTATGGATGCCTTCGCATCCAGCACCAACGGTGATCCCTCAGCTTGAACTTTCAGGAGAGCCACCGGTTCCCTGTCCTCTTCAGCGCTCAGCACCCGGTCAGAAACCAGCGTCCCGATGGTGATCCCCAGTAGCAGAGTCGTCAAAAGCGCCAGGAAAGTAATGCCCTTTTTAGATGTAAAGAACTGCTTCATATTGGCCATCCAAACCTCCACCCAAATCTTATATGTTTCAGGTCATTGTTCTCTGATCTCATCATTGTTCTCGCTCTACCTTACGCCAGATTGGAACAAGCGTTCCTCATTTATGACTTTATCACAGGCCCACAGTGGGCTTCTAGCCAGGATTGTGTATAGGTTCAGTAGAGAGGCTAACCAGGATTGTGTCGGGAAAAGTAGTCTCGGGTCGCTGCCATCACCTTGGGAGCCAGCAGTAAAACGGCCAGCATATTCGGGAAAGCCATCAGTGCAAAAGTCGTATCGATGAGATTGACCACCATACTTGCACTCCAAACAGCACCTACGAAGAGCATCACGAGATAAAATAAGTCATAGATTCGACCGTTTTCTGGGCCGAAGAGGTAGCTGAAGGACTTTTTGCCATAGTAGGAATAGCCGAACATCGTGGAGATGCCAAAAAGCAGGACAATGACAACCAGGGCCACTTTACCGAAATCCCCCATAGCCGTTTCAAAAGCCTG
>SMUZ01033333.1_pt1 | contig 25465 bp, 24 predicted proteins | sample 2456421 | NCBI WGS metagenome assembly SMUZ01 (sample SAMN11095932, study PRJNA526329) | marine sediment metagenome | biome: Marine sediment; feature: Surficial sediment; material: Deep marine sediment; isolation source: Hadal surficial sediment | place: Pacific Ocean | collected 2014-11 | depth... | reverse complement strand
GCTTGCGAGCCAAGCACGCTGCGCCTCAGTGCTTCCAGCAACGAATCTGCCTGCCTCTGCTGCCAGAGAAAACGCGCAACACCATCAACGTGCTCCATGAGTTCGCGCCGAGCCGGATCCTCCTCGGCGGACTGACGAGTGATGCGAACACCACTTCGCCAAACCCACAACACCACTAACACGATTCCCAACATCACCACTATCGGCCAACGTTGCCAGATCAGACGATAAAGCGGTGGCATTTCGGTGTTGTACAACCACCAAAGTATCGGCCTGTCATCCACCAACCAGCGCAGCAGATGGGCATGATCAAGGCAACCGATGATGCGATTGCGCCAAAGGTCGAGCGTGGTGGTCACTATTACCGCGCCTTCTCCGACCACAAGATAGAGAAGCTGCGGACCCGCCAGGTTCTCAGCGTAGGAGTACTCGAGGTCCCCGTCGTAGGCTAGGAAACGCCGGTCATGGAACGAAACGGTGATATTCTGCTCTTGATCCGGGAGGTTAACCTGACTCAGCGATTCAGGTGTTCCGCAGAGAAGGTTACCTTCCAGCGTGTCCAGCACGATCTCGGTGAGATTTCTGGTGACCTCGTTGTCGCCAAGCGTATCTGCTTCAAGCGCTTCGGTATCGGTTAGCTCGAAGACACGTACTTTGAGTTCGTCAAGTAGCCGATCACCACTGCCGGTCAGGGCGTCTTTCCGCGACTCTTGAGCGACAAGGATCAAACGCCCCCCGCTTGCGGCCCACGCCAGCAGCGCATCGCTGCGCCTTTCGCTCAGCGCGCGGCGCGAACTCGCAATCAGTAACGTATGCTCCCGAGGAGGCAACTCGTCCAAGAGTTCCAAGCCAACTTGTGTCTTAACCTCGACAGAAAACTTCGCCAGGAACAGTTCGGCAGCAAGATACGGTTGGCGCAGCGCTGCAGCGGTATATCCTTTATCAACCGTCTTCTCCACCCATTCTGAGAAGTAAAGCGCGGCACTAGCCGCCACGGTGATCAAACCGAATATCGCCCAGGTAAAGGTGCCTGAGCTAACTGGTTTCGGCACGGTTCGGGATTCCAACTCGACCCGTATTGAACACTCGCGGCCACTCGTCACAAAGCCTTGTGAATTCTTCTTCCGTTGGCATCTGGTGAGCATACGCTGCGAGCAGCCATATCCGGGTGAGGGTGCTAAACAAGACGGCAACTTCGTCAAGGCTTCTTGGCACCTTGCGCTGACAATCACCTTCGGTATCGCCTTCGCTGAATTCGCAATGGAATTCGTGTATCAAGGCACTCAGTGATGCCCTGTAGATCAGGCTGATTGCGTTTCGGCACGCGCCGCTTTGCCACTCCCCGCGAGCGCTGCCCATCACGTCTTCAGGTAGACTGCTCTTTTCGACGGACAAACCCATAATTTCAGTTGGTCGATCTTTCGGCTTCTGCCTTGGACGACCCAGCAGGCCGATCTTCTCTAACAACCGAACTCTGTGTGCAATCCACAACACAACAATCGCAACCGATGCCCAAAGTAGAACCTCTGCGACACTCGCGACGAACCGTATGAAGTCCAGCAACCCTTCCACTTGCTGATCCGGTTGGTTTTCGGCAGATTCAAAAAAATCTTCCAGAAATTTCGGGAATCGGCTGGTAGTTTCGTTATGAAAGTCTGCTCCCTCCAATACCGCTTCGATGGTGGTGCGCGACTCCTGCCGGGCAACCGACAGCGTATTCGAGTCAAACTCCGGATGGTCACGTAAGATTTCTTCATATGCCGAAGTCAGGTCCGTCTCAGGATCAGCCACAACGATGGCATGAGTGTCGAAGCTGGAGATCAGACACAGCACCCCAAACATTGGCACGACCATCAAAGAAGTGAGCGCTCGCTGTGCAAGGCGCTTGAAGCCCAGTTCAATATCCCAGGCTTCGAGTTCGATGCGCCGATTCAGGTACAGTGCGAATCCCGCGCTGACGTACACGGGAGCGACTGCAGCCATTGCCATAAACATCAATACACTGATCAACCAATCCTGCTCCCCACTCGACCCACTTACCATCGTGGACCACCAGTCGATCTCCAGCTCAGCGGGAATGAACAAGTAAACGCCAACGATCAACCCAAAAACCAGGAAAGCTTCGATATGCAGCCCCAACAGAGTCAACCAGAAAGCCGCCGATCCAGCCTTGGGCTGAAGTATTAGAAGACGCTTGCGACGTACCTCTCCCTGCAAACCCTCCAACACCAGAACGGGCGCTGCAAAAGATCTATTCGGCGATAAACGTCGGAACGTAAGCGCACTGAGAATTCCCGGAGAAACGCACTTGCGAGTTTCTCTCAACGCACCCTTCACAGTAGGCACCGACCCGAAGATTGCAGAACTCAGTATCTTCAGCGGCAGGCGTTCATACACAGGTTTCAACCACCAGACAATAAATATCGCGAGTCCAGGACTTGCTGGCAACAGCATCCAGCAGGCGGCAAAAACCGGTACCGCGAAGCAGAGCCAACTCGTCAGCAGTAATCGATACCAGCGCCTTGCAATCAGGAGCCCGAGATCCAGAGCCTCCCAATGATTGCGCGGCCGGGCGACGATCTGCAAGCCTTCTAGATTCACACTACACCACAACCTTGCGGCGACCGCTGAATATCAGATAGCCGAGAACGACCATCCACAACGTAATACCAACAACGTATTTTACCCAAGCCACCACAAAACTAGACGAGGACCAGAACGCTTCGATAAACGCCGCAATCAGAAGCATGAATCCCGCACCCATCAGTATCTCGACCGCGCTGCGTGCCCGCATACGGAGTGCTGCAAGTCGGCTTAGTTCCCCAGGTGCAATGAGAGCGTGGCCTAACATCATCCCTCCGGCTCCTGCAAGGACGATTGCCGTCAACTCGAAGGACCCATGACCCGCCACGAAAGACAAAAACGTCTGAGAATATCCGGCATGTAACAAGTGACCAGTTGCGGCACCGATGGCTACACCGTTGAAGACGAGATAGGCAACACTACCCAACCCGAACAACAACCCACTAGCAAAAAGCTGAAACGCTATGGAGATATTATTCATGATGTAGAAACCGAACATCTGAAAATCACTGTCCGACTGACGTTCCCGCCCGAAGCTCTCTGCACTTGGGTCGTACATCGCTTCTAGACCACTGACCTGACTTGCAGACATCACGCTATATACCCACTCAGGCGCCTGAAAGATCGCAAATACCATCGCGAGCATTGGCACCATGAACATCGCCGCCGCAACAAAGACGTAGCCCCGCTCACGGCGAACACAGCCAGGAAACCCCGATACCAGGAACTGTAGTGCCGCGCGAAGGAATCCCGCACGATATACGTAGATCACGTTGTGCCCACGTACAACCAAGGCGTTCAGCGAGGCGATCAACCGGCGACTGTAACCGCGCGCCTTGGCAACGGACAAATCCCGCGTCAAACGTTGATACTCTTCAACAAAGTCCGTGGCCCGTTCGCTGTTTCGCATCCGGTATCCCTGGTTGAAGCTGTCGAGCTCCTCGCTAAAACTGGACCACCGAGCCTCCCTAAGTTGTTCAAAAATTTTCTGCTTCACCGATAGCCTCAACTCGTCCCGCGCAAACCGTTGGCGATGAGTTTGATTTCAGTACCGGCCTCTGCGGGTGAACATTGCAAAGTATCCGCCAAAATCCTTGCAAGCTCTTCCGTTCGTTCGTTCGTCAAGTTCACACTACGTTCGAGAAAATCCACGATGACACTCTGCTCAGCCAACGAAAGCGGGAACGGAGGCGGGCTCGAGCCTGAGGTGGACGCCGATACGGTTTCCACTCTGGCGGACTGGTACACCACCATTGTGCCGGCTGCAAGATCTCCCAAGCGGCGGAAACGTTTCGTCAGCAACATACTCACGATGGCCGCCGTGTAGGCTGCAGGTAACAGATCGATGTACAGGACGAGGTTACGTATCATCGAAGCAGGTAGTCGAACGGGCGTACCATCATCATGCACAACCTGCAAACCCTGCATCCTCTTACCAGGAGTGACTCCGTTGTTGAATACCTCGAACCCCACTCCGTACAACCAGTAGGTAGCAAACGCCAGAATCAAAGCGATACCAAAACCGAACAAGCCAGCCAGACCACCCACCAAAAAGGCAATCGCTATGATCGTCCAACGAATGAGTTCATCAATCAGGAAAGCTAACCCGCGTGCAAACAGGCCAGCCGGATGCACCTCGATTTCGGTGCCCTCGGGTGTTTCCAAAGTGACGGCAGTGTCTAGAGCTTCGGGCATGATGGGATGACCGGAGGGCGTGTATGTACAAAGTATTCGAACCCATTGTGCGGTGAGTGCCGACAGAGTTCCATCACCTCTACGAAAAAAAGGGCCACATCCGGCCCTTTTTTTTCACATCCGTTGTGAACTATCGCGTGCCGAAGACCACCATGGTTTTTCCTTTAACCGAGACCAATCCTTGTTCTACAAGTGTCTTCAAAACACGTCCGACCATCTCCCTGGAGCAGCCTACGATGCGACCAATTTCCTGACGGGTAATCTTGATCTGCATTCCATCCGGGTGCGTCATTGCATCGGGCTGTTTGGTGAGTTCGAGTAGCGTCCGTGCTACGCGGCCAGTCACGTCTAGAAAGGCCAAGTCACTCACCTTCTGCGTGGTGCGACACAGACGTTCCGCCATCTGTCGACCCACTGCATAGAGTAGTTCCGGGTGTTTGTCTGCGAGCTCTTTGAACTTTCCATAACTGAGCTCGGCAACTTCACATTCAATTTTGGCTTTTACCCAAGCCGAACGGGGCGTATCGTCCGTGAATAGTGGCATCTCGCCGAAAAAGTCACCTTTGTTGAGGTACGAGACGATGATTTCCTTTCCAGACTCGTCCTCCACAAGCACCGTGACTGAGCCTTTGAGGATATAATAGATGGAATCGCTCTTATCGCCCGCGTAGATAAGCGTACTCTTCGCCGGATATCTGCGGCGATGTGCTGCAGCCAGAAAGGCATCCAGGTGGGCATGTTCTTGGGTGCCAGCATTTAACTGGAACCCCTTTGCGGTGAGAGGTCTGTTTGAAGACAAACCTGGCATCAATGAGTTCTTGCTAGCCAGCATTTCGATAACGCTCCTTCGTTACACGTTGCGAAATAAATACTGGCACACAGTTGCATGCCCATACGAGAACTGGTCGACAAAAGGCACTTTTTCACCGTGTGAACGGTCGCCGTTCACGATTCTTTCTAGGAGAACGTCACGTCTTTACAAAGCCCGACACGAGAAATGCCAAGTATGCAGGCAAAAATACAATGGGTTAACAAAGCGCACTTCATAGCCAGCGCCAACTCTGGACACGAAGTACCGCTGGATGGAGCCCCCGAAGCAGGCGAAAAAAGCCGCGGTTGCCGACCGATGGAGTTAGTATTGATGGGTCTCGGCGGTTGCACGTCTTTCGATGTCGTCAATATCCTGGCGAAATCACGGCAAAATGTCGTCGATTGTGTGACGGAGATCACAGCTGAACGCGCGACGGAAATCCCTCATGTATTCAAATCTATTCACATCACCTTTAAGGTGAGCGGAAAAGATCTAAACGAGACAAAAGTAGCGCGCGCCGCATCGCTTTCCGCCGAAAAATACTGTTCCGCATCGATCATGCTGGAACGCGGTGGGGTGAAAATTACCCACGACTACGAAATCATTGAAGTCTGACACCTTCCCATCACGGAACGCATCACTGAACAGGGAACCATGGCAAACCAAACTCCAAAACCCCACGCTGGAATGCGCCACGTCGCACTCATCGTCAGCAGGCTCGAAGACTGTATGCGCTTCTACACCAGTCTCCTGGGCATGACCGTCGAATGGCATCCCGACGTCGACAACGTTTACCTCACCTCGGGTCATGACAACCTGGCGTTACACCGCCGCTCGGAAGACGGACTCGGCCCAACACAACGGCTCGACCATATCGGCTTCATCATCAACGACATCGATGACGTTGACGTGTGGCACGCGCATCTAGCCGCACACGATGTAAAGATTTCGCAAGCCCCGAAGACGCATCGCGATGGGGCCCGCTCGTTCTACTGTGAAGATCCGGATGGCACCAGCATTCAGATGATCTTCCATCCGCCAATCTCCAAACCTTCTCGTTAGACTCCCAGCGTTATCTTTCAGTATTAAAAGAAGCAGCTTCAAACCCGATAAGTGGTTTCCGTCATGACCTTGGAAATCAAAGCCATGGTTCTCTTCACTGGCTCCGGAAACTCCTCGCCTCCTGCATTCAACGCATCCGCCCCATGTCGCGCTTCGTCATCAAACATTCGTCGAATGATCTCGCGACTGCGTTCATCATTTTCCGGTAGCGAGTCGAGATGTTTTTCCAGGTGTTGGCATACCTGGTCTTCGGTAGCTTCCACAAAACCGAGACTGACTTTGTCACCGAGCAGGCCAGTCAACGCCCCCATCGCATATGAGGCAGCGTAGAAAAGAGGGTTCAAAACGCTTGGCTTGCTGCCGAGTTCATCCAGGCGTTGCTCACACCAGGCAAGATGATCACTTTCTTCATCGGCGGCCTGCTTGAGAGACTTCCTTACATGCTCTTTGCGAGCCGTAAGGGCTTGTCCTTCATATAAGGCTTGTGCGCAGATCTCTCCCGTGTGGTTGACCCGCATGAGACCGGCCGCGTGCCGCGCCTCGTCTTCGTTCAATATCGAATCGACCATATCCGTCGCTGGATACTCCCGAAGCGCTGTGTGCTCGCCCGTGAGCGTTTTGAGTGCCCTATCTACCCGCAGGATGAATTCGTCTAACGAGGCCACTACCCAAGCCCCTTGAGCTGCCGACCGCCCAACAGGTGAAGATGAACGTGAAACACCGTCTGGCCCCCCTCGGCATTGCAATTCATAACGAGCCGATAACCAGGTTCCGCCAGACCCCGTTCGTTGGCGATCGTTTTGGCACACAGCACTAGCTTGCTCACCACATTACAGTTCGCTTCGGTTAACTCGTTCACCGAAGCGATGTGGGTTTTTGGGATAATCAACACGTGTGTGGGCGCTTGCGGGCCAATGTCGTTGAACGCGACGAGGTCGTCGTCTTCGTAAACGATGTCCGCTGGAAGTTCGTGTTGAGAAATTTTACAGAAGATACAGTCCGAACTCACTAGAATATTCCAGTTTGATTAGTAGCGCAGACTCTAAACCACCCGGAAACTATGGCAAGGAGAAAGCAAAGGGTACGCCATGGCGGAAACCAAGGACCTCAGTATGATCCTCGATGCGAAGATACCCATCGTCGTGATCGAGTCACCCGACGAACGCAGGGTGATGGCTTTGCTGTTGCGCTTCGCCATACACCGTGGATTGACGTTCTACGAGTGGAGCGTTACCAAAGGGTTACATCTCGGGGGGTTTGGCGTCGTACCGAGAAAAGGCGACGAGCTTACCGAACCCCAGGAATTGCTGCAGCACATTGCCAACAGCAAAGGTCCGGCACTTTATGCACTTTGCGATTTTCATCCTTATATTGTCGACGAACCTAAAAACATTCGTTATCTGAAAGATATTGCCCTCGAATTCGAAAATCTCGAGAACACCGTAGTATTGATCAGTCACGAGCTGAACATACCCAGAGATCTTGGCCGGTTGACGGCGACCTTCGATCTCCGATTACCGAGCGATGAGGAATTGATTGCGCTGGTGCGTATGCAAGCGAAGGAATGGTCTGAACAGAATCATGGTAAAAAGGTACGCACCGACAACAAGACGCTCGACAAACTCATTGCAAACTTACGAGGCGTTTCTCACGCTGATGCAACCGTGTTGATCCGTCATGCAATATTTAGCGACGGTGCAATCACCGAATCCGACATCCCCGAGGTGAATCGTCTGAAGTTTGAACTGCTGGATTCGGAGGGCGTGTTGCGCTTTGAGTACGATACTGAACACTTCAGCAACGTAGCAGGCCTGGACAACCTGAAGCGTTGGCTCCAGTTGCGCAAAGAAGCTTTCATCGGCACTGGGGCCGACCGACCAAAAGGCGTGTTGTTGTTAGGTGTGCAGGGTGGTGGCAAAAGCCTTGCCGCCAAAGCCATCGCTGGATTCTGGGGTCTACCCTTGCTCAGGCTCGATTTCGGTACGCTGTACAACAAATTCTTTGGCGAAACCGAACGCAATCTACGCAACTCGCTGAAACAAGCCGAACTGATGGCTCCTTGCGTCTTGTGGATGGATGAGATCGAGAAAGGCCTGGCTACTGGTAATTCCGATAACGCTACCTCACAAAGAATACTCGGAACGTTACTCACCTGGATGGCCGAAAATCAGAGCGCGGTGTTCATCGTCGCCACATCCAACGATATATCCGCGCTGCCCCCCGAACTCGTACGCAAAGGGCGCCTGGACGAAATCTTTTTTGTCGATCTACCTGATGAGGCAATTCGCCGCGCGATCTTCAAGATACACCTGCAAAAAAGGGACCTCGACCCACGGTCGTTTGATCTGGTTGGCCTATCCCAAGCAACCGAAGGATTTACTGGCGCTGAAATCGAAGAAGCTATCGTGTCTTCCCGATACCTTGCATCATCACGCAGTGAAGACGTGGCTAATGACGACATACTCGCCGCGGTGAATCGCACCTATCCGATGTCGGTACTTCGTGCAGAGAGCATCAGTCAGCTCCGAAACTGGGCCAGCGGCAGGACGGTTCCGGCTTAATACTTCAACAGCATCGCGAGGGAACCGAGGTATCTTCCCCTAGAACACTAGCGTCGAACCCCAGTTGGGTAAGGAGGAACGCGGCCAGGAAACGCTCTTCCAGGGGACCTTCGGCTACGAAGTAGCGGGCCAGTGGGTCTAGACTGCCTGTTGATTCCCGAAGTTTCTGGAGCGGCAAACCGATCATGCCTTCACTTGGTTGTGCGCATACGCTGATCCGGATCCCTTTCTGAGCGTCGTTTGCCTCTCTGACAATTTGTACCACGGATCCCAGGAGCAGCTCGGTGAATTTCGACTTCGGTAAAGTCATGACGACACCATCGCTCAGCATGGTAACGGTGGCATTGCGCCGGGCACCCGAGATAAGTGCATCTTCCCCGAAGAAGTCACCGGGGTTGAGAAAACTCAACGTGCGTCCATGTGCATGGACCGAAGCGCGGCCGGCACGCAAAACCAGAAACTCCTCACCGGCATCACCATAGCGCAGAACGTCCTGGCCACGATGTACTTCCAGGCGCGTCATACAACACAACAACCGTTGCCAACGCTCGGGGGGTAAACGTTGCAGGACGAGGGAACTCAAAAATCGCGTTTCCCAACTCTCCGCAACAACATCCATGCCGTAGATCGCATCGTGACGCTGATCTAGTAAAAACGCGATCGGTCGAGTATCAACCCGCAGTAGTTGCACTGGGGCGAGTGTAACGATTTCCTCCGAACCCGGGTAAACGGGCTTCTCCCGGGCAATAGGGGAATCCTGACGAACTACTCGGTCACCGCAACGAACGGTGCCCCGCAGCAGGTAGTACCCGCCGATGAGTTTCCGGCCCGGTCGCAGTAGCCATCTATTCGCTGGCAGGCTCAACAGCTGGGTGTGTTGAGCCACCGTGTTGAGCTCCTGCCAATTGAGCTCGGCAAACGGTCGGAACAAGCGCAGGCTCTTCGCAAACATACCCGAAGTGTCCGCTTTATCGGCGGAGCGATGAAGTGCTGCTTGGCTGTTCTAGCTGTAGGCAATCGGCGCGTAAATTTTATCGGCGATCGATCCCACGATGCCCAATGTCATGGCGAAAATAGTGATCTCGCCAGTCGATCCTGGCCACACCTTCGTATGCAGCCTGTTGGGCGGCGGCCACATCGTCACCGAGACCTACGACGCAAAGGACCCGGCCACCATCGGTGACCGCAACACCGGCCTCCAGGCGTGTACCAGCATGGAAGGCCTTTACGCTCAGATCTGTCAAGGTATCCAGCCCGTTGATGACATCTCCCTTCCGATAGCTCGTCGGATAACCACCCGCGGCGATCACTACACCCAACGCCGTGCGCTCATCCCAGGACAAACTTACTTCCGCGAGATCTCCAGACAACGCCCGCACGCATAACATCACCAGATCGGTTTTGAGACGCATCAATACCGGCTGAGCTTCCGGATCGCCGAAGCGGCAGTTGTATTCGATCACCTTCGGGTTGCCATCCGGCATGATCATGAGCCCGGCGTACAGAAACCCTACATACGGGGCGCCATCGGCCGCCATACCGGCAACGGTTGGCACTATCACCTCGTCCATGATCCGCTGGTGCAATTCAGGTGTGACGACCGGAGCTGGCGAGTATGCCCCCATTCCTCCCGTGTTCGGCCCTTTGTCACCGTCGTCACGGGCTTTGTGATCCTGCGAGGTAGCGAACGGCACGGCATGTTTACCGTCGCATAAACAAATGAAGCTGGTTTCTTCGCCATCCAGAAATTCTTCGATCACCAACTTCTTGCCGGAGTCGCCGAAGGCACTACCACTCATCATGTCCCGCACAGCGCCAAGCGCCTCTGCTTGGGTCTGGGCAACCACAACGCCTTTGCCCGCTGCCAGGCCATCCGCCTTTATTACGATCGGCGCGCCTTTCGCCCCGATGTAGGCTTCGGCTTCTGCAAGAACGGTGAAAGACTCATATTCTGCGGTGGGAATATTGTAGCGGTCGAGAAATTCTTTGGTGAATGCCTTGGAGCCTTCGAGTTGCGCAGCACGCTGGCTCGGCCCGAAGCAGGACAACCCTGCAGCCGCGAAACGGTCGCAGATACCATCGACCAACGGAACCTCCGGACCGATGATGGTCAGACCCACGTCGTGCGAGGTGGCAAATTCGATGAGCCCAGCAAAGTCGCCAACCCCGATATCAATATTCTCTACCCCAGGTTCACTTGCCGTTCCGGCGTTACCCGGGGCGATGTAAACCTGATCGACCATCTCGCTCTGGGCCGACTTCCAAGCCAGTGCGTGCTCGCGACCACCACTCCCCACCACCAACACTTTCATTAGTTCACTCAGTTAATGCCGAAAATGACGCACGCCGGTATACACCATCGCTATATCGTGTTCGTTGGCAGCTTCGATCACCTCCTTGTCGCGTATCGAGTTGCCGGGTTGCATCACAGCACGAATCCCTGCTTGCGCTGCCGCGTCGATGCCGTCTCGGAACGGAAAGAACCCGTCAGACGCCATGACCGAACCCGCTACCTCGAGCCCCGCATCCTGTGCTTTGATTCCGGCGATCCTGGCACTCACGACCCGGCTCATCTGGCCTGCCCCAACACCGATGGTTCGACGGTTTTTCACATAAACAATCGCATTGGACTTGACGAACCATGCCACCTTCCACGCGAATAGAAGATCCGTCATTTCCGCCTCGCTCGGTTGCCGGGAACTCACAACCTCCAGTGCATCTTCATCCAGGCACAACTCATCCCCGGTCTGCAGCAACAACCCGCCACCGACCCGCTTGAATTCCATGCCCCGCGTAGACGCCGTAAGATCTCCAGCGCTGAGCAAGCGAACGTTCTTTTTCTGCTTGGCTACTGCTATCGCTGCATCGCTCACATCGGGTGCGACAACCACCTCTACAAACTGCCGATCGAGGATGGTCGCCAGTGTCTTATCGTCGAGAGGCCGATTGAACGCGATGATGGCTCCGAACGCGGAAGTGGAATCGGTGGCGTAAGCGCGTTCGTAGGCCGTAGCGATATCACCCGCTTCAGCAACCCCACATGGATTCCCATGTTTTACGATCACACAGACGGGCTCGGTGAAAATCTTGACACATTCCAACGCTGCATCGGTGTCCGCCACATTGTTATATGAGAGCGTTTTGCCTTGCAACTGAACAAGATCTGCAACCCTACCGCCTACTCCGTTAGACGGCGCAGCTTCTCTGTAGAAGGCTGCTTGCTGGTGTGGATTCTCCCCATAACGCATCGTTGAAATTCGCTCAAAGCCGAGGGTCAGCAGTTCAGGGAATAATTCATCCTTGCCGAGGTATGCGGCCACCATTGCGTCATAACGCGCGGTGTGCCGAAAGGCTTTGACGGCCATTCGGTAGCGCAGCTCGACATGGCTTTCAGCACCACCTTGTAACTCATCCAGGATCTCCGGGTAGTCCGACGGTTGCACGACCACCAGCACGTCTTTGTGATTCTTGGCCGCAGAACGCACCATCGCCGGACCGCCGATGTCGATATTCTCCACCGCCATCTCCAACGTGCAATCTTCGCGAGAAATCGTCGCCTCGAACGGATAAAGATTCACAACTACCAGGTCGATAGGCACGATGCCGTGTTCTTCCATCACCGCCTCATCGAGCCCTCGACGGCCGAGAATGCCGCCGTGGATCTTCGGATGCAGGGTTTTCACCCGCCCATCCATTATCTCCGGGAAGCCGGTGTGGGCAGACACTTCGGTGACCTTGATGCCAACATCGCGGATCGCCCGAAACGTTCCGCCCGTCGATAACAACTCCACACCCAGAGACTCCAGCCCGCGTACAAACTCTTCCAGGCCGGTTTTGTCGGAAACGCTGAGTAACGCGCGTCGTACAATTCGTTTGTATCGTTGATTCACATCAATCCGTTCCGCAACGTCCCAAGGCTCATCCCCAGCACCAATTGGCGAGCGTCATGTTCCCCTCATCACGCTGCTATTTTTCCTCCCAGATCGAGAAGATGATCAAGCTGGGCTGACGCATCTTCTAATTTGTTAAACGCGCGCAAATCGTCGCGCAGAGTTTCTTCAAGTGAATCCTGATTCATTTTTGTCAGATACCATTGCACGTGCTTACGAGCAACGCGCACTCCGGATTCGCCATAGAAGCGGTGTAGCGAAGCAACATGCTCCAGCATGATGCCAAGCTTCTCTTCTATGCTGGGTTCCAACTTAGCGCCTGCGGCAATCTGACCGAGGAGCCAAGGCGCTCCCAGCGCCCCGCGTCCAATCATCACGCCATCGGCTTTTGTGTAGCTAAGTACCGCTGCAGCGCGCTCTGGGGAGTTAATGTCGCCGTTTGCGAAAACCGGTATCGACAACTGTGATTTGATCTCCGCGACAGTATCGTACTCGGCAGCCCCCTTGAACCGGCATGCTCGAGTACGCCCGTGGACCACGATGGCAGCAATGCCTTCAGCTTCGAGTATTCGAGCGATACGCACACCGTTTTTCATCTCCTGAGACCAGCCGGTGCGCATCTTCACTGTAACCGGCACTGGCACTGCCGCAACCGTCGCTCGGGCAATTCGTGCGACCAGTTTCTCGTCTTTCAGTAGCTGCGAGCCGGCCGCTTTCCTGCATACCTTCTTCGCCGGACAACCGAAATTGATGTCGATGATTTCAGCACCGGCGCGCCAATGCCGGCAGGCTCCTTCGGCAACCGTCTCGGGGTCGCCACCTGCTATCTGTACAACAAACGGGCGAGCACCTTCCACCCGTTGGCGGCGTAAGCGTGACTTATCTGTGTTCCAGAGATCGGCTTTGGCACTGACCATTTCCGACACGAGGTACCCTGCTCCATATCTCCACGCCAGCTCGCGAAAAGGCACGTCGGTGACCCCGGCCATGGGCGCGAGCAAAATGCCATTACGAAGCTGATGGGGTCCTATGGAAACCACTTAAGTTTCAGTTACGTTTGAGTAGCGCAGAAAGGAGGCATCATACTCTCTCGAGCAATGACCTCAACAATTCACTGCAACAGCTTGTCGAATTCTCACGAATCGTCGCGCGTAACGCGTTCAGGACGCTAGCGAAATTCCATAAAGTAATTGACCGCTTCGCTGCCCGGGTCTTCGAACTCAAGTTCGATATGAACCGGAGTCAAGCGCTGGATCTTTTCCGCACCTTCCAGCTCACCTGCCAGATACTGGCGAGGTTGGAACCTGCCACTCGCAACCAGATCTCCTTCGAGGGAGGTAAACCGAAGCTCCAGTACGGGGAACGGTTGGGCAAACGGAGCCTCGTTGACAATGATCGCATCGACGATGAGTGCACCTTCAATCTCCGGGTGGCTGCGTACCACCAGTTTTTTTATCACCATTTGATCTAGGTCTCGCAGTACTGGTAATTCACACCCGATGAATGCACACACCGACTCATATACCGGTCTGATGCGGAGATCCTCGGTCCAATCGTCAAACTGCAAATACATGACTTGGGCGAAAAGAGCGGCAATCGCCAGAACCATCGCAGGTGGAATCCACCAGCTACCTCGCTTCTCCTGCACGAAGCTGACCGGCTCGCCGGCTGCTCGCGCTTCGGCAAACTGTTCCGATAGCAATTGCAGTGACTCAGGGTCGTCAATCGGCACCCGCCCATCAACTCGAGTGACCACGGCATCCACCTGTTGCGAGTCGTCGTCGCCCTGAGTCGAGTCGATGACAACTTCCAACAACTCCTCTTTCACCTCCTCAACGAGATCGGCTTCATCGCGTACTTCCTCGAGTATGACTTCCTCCACCGCAGCTGCATCGAACACTTGCGCGGATTTTTCTTCATCCTCAGGGGCGTCTACTTCTGCTTGGGAATCTATTTCGACCGTCTCGGCGGCCACCTCCGTGTGCTCATCCGTGGAATCACCAAGCTCATCTAACAATTCGTCCAGCAAATCTCCGGCTTGTCCTTCTGGCAACTCCGGATCCTTTTCCCACAGCAAACGATCTACCCCTTTAAATACGGTCAAGCACGAACCACACCGCACTCTGCCTGCAGCTACTTGCAGCTGAGTTTCCGTGACCCGAAAACGCGTGAGGCAATTTGGGCACTCGGTTACCAGGGGTTCTAAATCGTTATCGGACATTAAGATTGTTTGGGCAACCTTTGATTAATTTTCGTGGTCGGTGGGACCTCAGAGCACTCGAGAATTATTCAGAGGTTTCCTGGTTCCTACAAGCCTTATCCAGGTCCCTTCCCGAACTGAGGCTTCGAAGGTGACATCCGGGTAGGCTGCGATAACACGCCTGGCCTGTTCCGCGAACAGGCCAGAAAGGATGAGCTTCCCTCCCGGACGTGTCATGGCAACTAACTCAGGCGCCAACTCGATCAGTGGATTGGCGAGTATATTGGCCAGCACAACATCGAACTCCATCTGTCCGGTCAGTTCATCCGGACCAAGCACCTTAAGCTGTGCATCTCCCACGCCATTGTAGGAGGCGTTCTCTCTCGTCGCGAGCAGCGCCTGGGGATCGTGATCGATGGCATACGCTTCTCGTGCCCCCAACAGGCATGCGGCAATCGAGAGGATTCCCGATCCACAACCGTAGTCCATGATGCGCAAACCCTCGAGCGGCCAACCTGCCAGCCATTCCAGGCACAAGCGCGTCGTCGGGTGGCCGCCCGTGCCAAAGGCCAAACCTGGTTCCAGACGCAAGACAGTTGCATCTGCCGGTACTTGCGCATCTTTCGGGACAATCCACAACCGGCCGCCAAAAAGGTGTTGCACGGCGTGGGCACGCCAAGCGTGCAACCAGTCCTCCTCATCGACGAAACCGACATCAAAACTGGCCAGAGCGTCCGTATCCAGGCAGATGCGGAGCTGGTCATTGAGCTGTGTCAGATCCGTATCCAGAGGGAAAAGAGCCTGCAGACGATTGTGCCGCCACAGAGGTGTCGCGCCAGGGGCCGGCTCTACAACAAGATCGTCGTCCTGACCTGTAGCACCGATCGCCACCGACACCGCACCCAGTTCCTGCAGCCGATCCGTAATCGTATCCACGTCATCGGCTGGGACTTCCAGGATGACTCTGAACCAGCTCATTGCGCTAACTGAGGCGAAAGAGCACTTGCTCCGAAGCGACCGCTTCGCCATTCGCAACGTTGATCGTCGCCACAGTGCCCGGAATTTGCGCGGTGATCTCGTTCATCATCTTCATGCTCTCGATAACGCACACTACATCGCCCACCTCAACACGCTGTCCCACTTTCACGAACGGTTCAGCGCCGGGTTCGGCTGCTTTGTAGAACGTGCCCGCCATCGGCGCGCGTACGACATTGTCCACACTAAAAGCCGTGGCTTGCTCGGTAACAGTCCCAGCGGGTTGGACCCACGCCCCGTGAGCCTCAGAGTGGGTAGCGATATTACCGACCAGGGGACGTACGATGCGAATGGCTTCATCACCGCTTTTCACTTCTAACTCGGTGATGCTGGAAGTCTCCACCAGCTCGATGAGTTTCTTGATCTTCCTTAAATCCACTTGGACTACCCCTTGTGTTGTGCTACTCGATCCATGGCAGCCGCCAGGGCGAATTCATAACCCTGCGCTCCGAGACCGGTGATCACGCCCTCGGCAACGTCGCTCAAGAACGAGTGTTGCCTGAACTCCTCGCGGGCGTGCACATTGGACAGGTGCACCTCAATGAAGGGGATGCCAACGCCCAACAGAGCATCGCGTAAGGCAATGCTGCTATGGGTAAACGCCCCTGGATTGATGACGATGAACGCGACACCTTGGTTACCCGCGTTCTGCACCGCCTCCACCAGTTCGTGTTCGGCGTTGCTTTGCAGGCACTCGAGCTCATGTCCACGAGTACTTGCCAACGCCTCGAGGCGCGCGTTGATATCGGCCAGCGTATCGGTGCCGTATATTTCCGGCTCCCGGGTGCCTAACAGGTTGAGATTGGGCCCATGCAGGACCAGCAGTCGGGCCATAAAGCCTCCGCCAGTTCAGAAGATTGAGGTAGTGTGCCTAAATTGGAGCCGTTTGGCTAGATATCTGCAAGTTATTGAGTTTTAGCGACAATTTCGACGAAGTTTATCCGATCTCTCTGAGCCAGAATGGCCCCGAGATGGGTGGCAAGGGTGTCGACCCCCACCTCTCCCTGAAGACGAACTTCGCTCATCTCGCGCCTATCTTCGCCGAAAAACACCATACTCGGTGGACCGAAGAGTCCATATCGATCCATGAGTGCCTTGTCGGAGTCGTTGTTCGCTGTGACGTCCGCTCGGAGCAGCCAAAACTGCCGCAACCGTGATTCTACGGCCGGATCCGGAAACACGGAGCGCTCCATGACTTTGCACGAGACACACCAATCGGCATAAAGATCCAGCAAGGCCGGTTGCCCTGCAGCCTCGGCCGCTTTGAGCCCCATTTCCAGCTCCTGGAGATTCCTCACCGGGTGCCATTCGAGCTCTCGCGACTGCCCCGCAACCATCGTCCCCGCACCGCTTTCGGCAAATCGCTGCAGAGGCTTGAGCGGGTTTTCAGCGCCGCTTGCCGCACCAATCATCAACAACACGCCGTATACCAGGCAAAGCGCACCGGTGGCTTTCCACAACTGTCCCCAGCCTTCACGGCGGGAGAAGTCCAACGCGCCAAGATATACCCCAGCACCAACCGCCAAAGCAGCCCACAACAGGAGTGTGACCCCTGCAGGGATCACGCGCTCAACCAACCAGATGGCAACCGCCAGCAAGCCCACCCCGAACACCGCCTTCACCGCATTCATCCAGGCACCTGCTTTCGGTAGCAGATGTCCACCGCTTGCGCCCAAAACGATAAGCGGCAAGCCCATACCAAGACCCAGAGCCAGCAGTGCTGTGCCACCCAACAGCGCATCCCCCGTCGAACTGATGTAGATGAGGGCACCAGCCAGCGGAGCGGAAATGCAGGGCGAAACCACGAGGCTGGATAACGAACCCATAACCACAACGCCCAGATGTTTGCCCCCGCCGGTTTTCTGACCAAGCGAGTTCAATTTGTTCTGCCAACTCTGCGGCAGCTGCAACTCATAAAAACCGAACATCGAAAACGACAGCAGCACGAACACAGTGGCAAAAACGATCAACACGAGCGGTGCTTGCAGCGCTGCCTGCAAATTGAGGCTGGCACCAAAGAGACCCACCAACGTGCCAACCGCCGCATAGGTAAATGCCATACCAAGTACGTAGGCAACCGATAGCGACAGCGCCCGAGCGCGGGTGATGTTGTCCGACTCGCCGACGATGATGCTCGAAAGGATCGGCACCATGGGTAAAACGCAGGGAGTAAACGCGAGTAAAATGCCTCCCACAAAAAATAGCGCCAGAGCTGTGAGCAACCCGCCTTCGGCTAACACCGCGGCCAAAGCCCGTTCTTGGGTCTCAGGCACCACCGGCCCGGCGGCAGCAAATACAGGGGGACCCGTTCGGGGACCCGTTCGGGAACCCGCCAGGGAATCCGAACGAGTTCCATCCGAATTCGCCACCAGATTAAATGCGATCCACTTGATTTCCGGGGGATAACACAAGCCCGCATCAGCACAGCCCTGATAACCGACCCCAATTTCCACCGCGCCTGTGCCACTTTGCACCGGTATCCGTGCCTGGGCCTGGTGGTAATAAACCTCTACCTCGCCGAAAAATTCATCCACCTTGCGTTTGCCGGGTGGAATCTCCGCGCTACTTAAAACCACAGGTGAGCGGGAATCATCGGCACTCACCCGGTTCTGGAAATTGAACCGATGTCGATACAGGTAATAACCGTCGGCTATCTCCCAATACGCGAGTATTGCGCCATCCGCAGCCACCTCGGTAGACAGCACAAACGCTTCATCTACCCGAAGGAATTCAGGCTCGTCGTCGAGCCATGAATCCGCACTCTGCTCGAACTCTGCCGCCACTGCGCCAGAACAGAATGCAACAACGGCAAGCAGCACGGCTCCTCTGCTCAGTCGGAGGCTTGGTGAGATACTCCTATGCAGATGAAGCAGGAGTTGCCGGCGTAAGTTCATGTTCGCGAGTTCTCGGTTCATGTTGCCCTTTAGGACAAGCCAAATTCATTGGAGTTCGAGGTAAGACCGGGCAATATAGCGTTTCTTTCCGATCACATCTGTGAACTCATCTGTTGCAGTTTAGTGAAAAAACCACCCTCGCGCTCGTGTTCTGGTCGTCACTTCTGACCTGCGTTGTGCTGATGGAGGGTTGTCAAACCGCACCTGTTGCGCCCGCGATAGAAATACCCACCGAGCCCGAGCCGGTTCCAGCCGATCCACCGGCAGTCGATGAATTGCTCGACCGAGCCGAACTTGCGCTTAGGAACGATCAGCTAACACACCCGGAAACCGGCAGTGCGCTGGCACTGTTTAATGAAGTTTTGGCATTGGATGAAGCAAACGCTGTCGCTAAACGCGGCCTGGAACGCATTGTGGAGCGTTATCTGGAACTTGCGGAGCGCGCGGCACAACGCCGGCAATTTGCCCGGTCGCGTTCCATGCTAACTCGTGCCCGACTGGTCGATCCGGAACATCCAGCCATCGAACCTACTGCCAGCCAGGTACAATTGCTCGCCAACGCCCGCCGTGACCGCCTCAAGCTCGACAAGTCTCTCCTGAGCGCACGTAGCGAAACATTACTGCAACCGTTGGCGGACCTCGGCGAAAAAGCACGAGCCGAGGACTGCCGTACCACCATTACTGCGCGCACTGACGCCGAAGGTCGTTGGCTCTATCAACAACTAAACCACGCCAAGGGCGAGCGGCGTATCCGCGCTCAGCTGCAGATCGGCTCTCCACCGCAGGTGGAAGTACTGTGTTTCTGACGCAGACGCGCCGAAAACTGGCCCTCGGTTGCCTAACATTCATCGGTATGGGGCTGCCCATAAGCGCAGCGGAGCTTACCGTTGACAAACCACGGATCAGGGAACTCATCCCCGGACAGAACAAAACTGTGGCCTACTTCGACATTACCAACGAGGGCACCCTCAAAGTGTCCCTTGTCGGTGTTGTCAGCGATTCGGTGGGCGTTATCGAGATCCATACGATCCTGCACAACGGCGACATGGTGCGCATGCAGCAATTGCCAGAGGTTGTTCTGCCACCCGGAAAAACCGTACGCTTTCGTTCCGGGGGATTACATTTAATGCTCTTGGACGTGATGGACTTGCAAAAAGAAACGGAAATTCAACTACTCACTTCGGACGGTGCAATCCATCGAGCGATCTTTCAGCGGATTTCCCTGTTGGAATCGTATGAATAGTACCCATCTAGAACTTGCTACCTTTGAATGTTTGAGGGTTTGAGCCTGATATGAACTGGAAAATCTGGCAGCGCAACTCCAATGTTAGCGCCGGTTCCACCGGCTCGATCCTCGGTTCCTTCGGCAACATCGACGGTTCCACCGTCGTTAATATTCTCGGAGTTAGCGGCAAAGTCGTGGGGGGGTTGATTGGGGCCTACCTGCTTATCAGCATTGGTTTCGCCTGGTGGTGGGATTTCGAGCCGGATATGTTCGACGTACGCGCTTCAGCCATTGCTCATGCCAATCTTAAGAATCATGAACTGGTCACCGGTTACATCACGACCGCCACTCTCATCCGGATCTCAACAACGATGCTCGAGAAACGCGGGGGTTACCTTTCCAACGACGTGTTCCCGCCCGGCGCCTGGATGGACAACGTGCCAAACTGGGAGTTTGGCGTACTCACTCATATTCGCGACACCGCCCGGGCTTTTCGCAACGAGTTTTCCAGATCACAAAGCCAGTCCACCGAAGACCCCGACCTCTCTATCGCCGAAGGCAAGTTTTTCTTCGACAACAGCAGCTGGGTATTTCCCCAAACGGAAGACGAGTATCGTGAAGGAATCGGATACTTTGACGCCTACCTCGAGAGGCTCGCCGATCCCCGGCGCCCGAACGCCCAGTTTTACGCCCGTGCCGACAACCTTCAGCAATGGCTGCAAATTGTGGCAAGTCGCCTCGGCAGCATCTCGCAACGGTTGTCGCAAAGCGTCGGCAAGCGGCAGCTGAACCTCGACCTCGCGGGCGATAGCGCCGCCGTCCAGGCAACGCAAGCCCCCCGCGAGACGGAGACCAAAACAGCGTGGCTGGATATCGATGACGTCTTCTTCGAAGCACGCGGGCAATCCTGGGCACTGATCCATCTGCTGAGCGCGATGGAGCAGGATTTCGGCGACGTGCTGGACAATAAGAACGCACGCGTCAGCCTGCAGCAGATCATCCGCGAGCTCGAACCCACCCAGGATTCGGTGTGGAGCCCAGTTATTCTAAATGGCAGCGGTCTCGGGTTGGTTGCCAATCACTCGCTGGTGATGGCCTCATATATCTCTCGAGCCAATGCCGCGATCATCGATCTGCGCACGTTGTTGACTCAGGGATAACCCAGGGAAGGACTACAAAAACTAGCGCGTTACGTGGTTCTTATTCGTCACCCCCTCCGCTAGAATACGCGCCGCTGTGGGGCGGGGTCTTCAGTTGTTTAAGGCAGATACGCGGAAAACGCCGTGATGCCGTGCTAAACCTGCGTCATCTTTCGATAATCACGAGTTGGGGTACCAAATGATAGATATAACCCTGATACCGCCCATCTTCGGCGTAATCGGGCTGGTGTTTGCCGTCATCATCTACGCGTTGGTCAAACGCTACGACGAAGGCGAAGAAAACGTAAAAAAAATCGCAGATGCTATTCACAATGGTGCGATGGTGTTCATGCGGCGCGAGTATTTGATGCTCGCTTTGTTCGCCGGTATTTTATTAGTGATCCTGTTCTTTTCCCCCCTCGGTATCGATACCGCAATCGCCTTTTTAGTCGGTGCACTGTCATCAGCCGCCGCTGGCTGGTTCGGCATGTACACGGCGACCAAGGCCAACGTGCGCTGCACCACTGCCGCGCACAATGACGGTCAAGCTGCCGCGCTCTCCGTCGCGTTTTTGGGCGGCTCGATAATGGGACTCGCCGTGGCGTCGCTTGGCCTCCTGGGCCTGGGTATCGTCTACTACTTTTACGGCGGCGACCCGGAAACGGCCCATCACATTCACGGTTTCGGCATGGGGGCATCAACTGTCGCCCTTTTCTCCCGCGTCGGTGGCGGCATATTCACCAAGAGCGCCGATGTCGGCGCAGACCTGGTCGGCAAACTTGAAGCCGGTATCCCAGAAGACGATCCACGCAACGCTGGGGTAATCGCAGACAACGTCGGTGACAACGTTGGCGACGTAGCCGGCATGGGCTCTGACATTTTCGAATCCTATTGCGGCGCAATGATCGCTACAATTGCCATCGCCACGACCCTGGCGGGTTCCGCGGTTGCGGTACTCGCACCCGGTGTGAGCGAAGGCGACGGACGCGCATCGCTCATGTTTGTGCCACTGGCGTTTGCTTCCGCCGGGCTCATCTGCTCGATCATCGGTATCGGTATTGTCCGCAGCCGTTCGAGCAGCAACCCAGCGCTGGCACTGCGTATCGGCATGATCGTTACCCCCATCCTGTTTATCGGCGTTTCCTATTTTGTCGTCGGCCTGATCGGTGTCTCGACCGCTATCTGGTGGTCGGTGGTTTTCGGCTCGGTCGGCGGGGTGGTGATCGGTCTCGTTACCGAGTACTACACCTCCTCGAAACCGATCGTACGCATCGCCGAGTCGGGCCAGACCGGTGCGGCCACGGTGATGATCACCGGCCTTGCCATTGGCATGCAGTCGGTGGTGATACCCGTACTCACGATCTGCGCGATCATATGGATCTCCACAGACCTCGCCGGTCTCTATGGAGTTGGTGTTGCTGCCGTCGGCTTGTTAGCGACTGTCGGCATGACTATGGCTGTTGATGCTTACGGTCCCGTTGCCGACAATGCCGGAGGCATCGCCGAGATGGCTGGCCTGGGAGAAGAAACACGCGCGATTACCGACTCGTTAGACGAGCTTGGCAACACCACCGCCGCCATGGGTAAAGGATTTGCGATTGGGGCTGCCGCGCTCGCGGCGCTCGCAATCATTGCCGCTTTCGTCGAGACCGTCTCCTTCCAAAGAGGCGGCGACTTTGTTTTACATCTTGGCGATCCTCAGGTTCTGATAGGGTTGTTTATCGGCGGGCTCGTTCCGTTCCTCATCGCCAGCATCACGATGACTGCCGTTGGCGACGCAGCCATGGAAATGATCGAAGAAATCCGCCGCCAGTTCCGCGAGATTCCTGGCTTGATGGAGGGTACCGCGGAACCTGAAACCGACAAGTGCATCGACATCGCCACCTCAGCTGCACTGAAACGCATGATCCTGCCTGGAGTAATCGCGATCGGGATACCACCTCTCGTCGGCTTCGGGCTCGGGCCAGAAGCCCTGGGCGGTACGCTCGGTGGTGCGCTGTTAACCTGTGTGTTGCTCGCCTTGATGATGGCGAATGCGGGTGGCGCGTGGGATAACGCGAAGAAGTATGTAGAAAAAGGCAACCTCGGTGGCAAAGGTTCGGACGTTCATACTGCAACCGTTGTCGGTGACACGGTGGGCGATCCGTTCAAAGACACCTCGGGGCCCGCGATGAATATTCTCATCAACGTGATGGCAATCGTAAGCCTGGTCATTGCTCCTCTACTCGTTTAACGCTGCGTCGAAGGGCCGCGCTCCGCACGGCTCTTTTGCTTCCCTCGAACTGTAGGAACTACATCGGGAAGTTACAGCCGAAAAGGCTTCAGCTTCTTCGCTACGAGTTGGTTTTTGAGGATTGTGTATTGCGGAAGCCCATCCCGAAACGGGGGTGGAGATTCGCCCACTATGAGGGGGGCGAGGTATCGTCGAGCTTTTGCCGTGATGCCGAAGCCATCTGCTGAGATGTAGCTTTTCGGCATTTTTCGTTCCACGTTTGCGACACGTGCGAGCGGGACTTCTCCGATCGTCCAGCGGTAGGGTTTGTCTTTTTTACGCACGATGGTCGGCATAACGGCGTTTTTACCAGCGAGCGCAAATTCCACTGCGGCGCGACCCACTGCATAGGCTTGCTCTACATCGGTTGCAGACGCGATGTGGCGCGCGGAACGTTGTAGATAATCTGCTACCGCCCAGTGGTATTTATAGCCAAGCTTAACCTTGATCATCGAGGCCAGGGTGGGTGCCACGCCACCAAGCTGGGTATGGCCGAATGCATCTACCGAGCCGTCTTTGGATCCGGAGTGGGCTACAAACGAGCCGTTCTTATACTGCGTACCTTCCGATGCCACGATAACGCAGTAGCCGCACTTCTTCACGGTATCGCGTACTTTGTTCAGGAAAAGACGGCGATTGAACGGCACTTCCGGCAACAGGATAATATGCGGTGGATCACCCGGCTTATCCTGGGCGAGGCCCGCGGCGGCGGCTATCCAACCTGCATGACGACCCATGACTTCGAGAATGAACACCTTCGTAGACGATTCACACATCGAAGCGACATCCAGCGCCGCTTCCTTAATTGAAATCGCAACATATTTGGCCACGGAGCCAAATCCCGGACAGGTATCAGTAAACGGTAGATCGTTGTCGACGGTTTTTGGAATACCGATGCAGATAATGGGATAGTCGAGGGTTCCCCCAACCTGGGAAACCTTGTGCGCCGTGTCCTGGGAATCTCCACCACCGTTGTAGAAAAAGTAGCCGATGTTGTGGGCGCGAAACACATCGATCAGCCGGCGGAATTCGCGTTCGTTCTCAGTAAAAGACTGTAACTTGTACCGACAGGAGCCAAACGCACCGCTCGGCGTGCTTCGCAATCCCGCAATCGTCTTCGCACTTTCCTTGCTCGTGTCGATCAATTCTTCGGTCAGCGCGCCGATGATACCGTTGCGACCTGCATAAACAGTGCCGATACGATGCCTGTGGTTACGGGCAGTTTCTATCACCCCACAGGCCGTCGCGTTGATGACGGCGGTGACTCCACCCGATTGCGCATAAAAGGCATTGGGTACTCCCATCGTGAGATCTGCTCCTCGGAGTTAGTTTGTTTGACCCTGGGATAAGGAAAATCCCTCCCATGAGCGCGCACCATTCTCGGCGATGTGGCAGTTTTGTGCGACAATTTCGAATCAAAGTTTTCGAAAAATCTGTGCATGTGGTAATGAAAGACGTCTTCCAAGTGTTCTGGCATATCTGCCTGCTACGGCAGAGTCCGGAGTACGTGCCTACGCGAGCCTGGTTCATCTTCTCGGTTATCACAGCAAACGTACTGTGCGAAGTACTGGTCTCACTTACGGTTAACGCAGAGCTCGATGTGTTGCGGGGCGTGACAAGCTCTGTGGTGTACATGACGACTACGGCAGCGCTCGTGTGGCTGACGTTGCAGCTGCGTACCCATGTCGAGCGTTTTCCTGCGACCATAACTGCATTGTTCGGCTGTGATCTCATTATTACGGCGAGCTTTGCGCTTTTACGGCCAATTGCGGACCTGCTCAACGCTGGCGCCGTTAACACGCTTTCCCTCCTCTTCCTCATCTGGACCGTCTCGGTAGCCGGATTCATCATGTACCGGGCTTTGCACACCTACTACGTGCTGGGGATTGGCATTGCCCTGGGGATAGCAATCATGAGCTTTGCGTTGAGCCAGCTAGCGATCGGGACAGCATGACTCAACACATTTATTTCCTTGGCATTGGCGGAACGCTCATGGGTAGCCTCGCACTGCTCGCAAAAGAAAGCGGTTTCCGGGTTTCCGGTTCCGACCCTATCTTGTACCCACCGATGAGCGACCAGCTCGAAGATGCTGAAATCG
>SMUZ01008400.1_pt1 | contig 25880 bp, 24 predicted proteins | sample 2456421 | NCBI WGS metagenome assembly SMUZ01 (sample SAMN11095932, study PRJNA526329) | marine sediment metagenome | biome: Marine sediment; feature: Surficial sediment; material: Deep marine sediment; isolation source: Hadal surficial sediment | place: Pacific Ocean | collected 2014-11 | depth... | reverse complement strand
CGCCGATTGTGGCGATTCACCCAGATACTGTAACCGGACAGCATCACGAGCATTAACAGGCCGGGCAGGATACCGGCGAGAAACAAGTCATCGATGGTTACTTCCGCAATGACACCATAGAGAATCAACGGCAACGAGGGAGCAAACAACAGTCCGAGGCTGCCGGCTGACGTCACCAGTGCAAGATTAAACGTGTCGGGATAGCCATCGTGCTTGAGCGCCGGGTACAAGATCGCACCCAAGGCAATAATCGTGACGCCCGAGGCGCCCGTGAACGCGGTAAAGAACGCGCAAGCCCCCAAACTGACAATCGCCAGGCCACCGGGCATCCAGCCGAGCATGGCGCCCGTCAGCCGTACCAGACGTTGGGGTGCATTGCTTTCACTGAGCAGGTAGCCCGCGAATGTGAACAGTGGAATGGCCGCGAGAAACGGCAAGCTGGCGATGCCCTGCACTTCCAGCGCCATTTGCATGAGGTCAACATCGTCACCCACGAAGCCGATCATGGCGCTCGTCGCAATAATGGCAAACAGCGGCGCCCCGAATACGGCCAGCAGCACGAGAATGATACTGATCAGGATCATGTGTCTGCCTCGCTCTCATCACCTGTTATCAGGCGGTATACCTGCCAGGCAATGGATACCGCGAATCGATAGCTAATGACGGCGAACGCCAGCGGCACGATGAGATGAGCGATCCAGGCTGGCGTATCGATCAGGACCTTATCTTCAAACTCGATTTCGAGCAGCAGATATTGATAGGAAAACCATGCAATTACCGCGCATACGGCTACGGCAAACAAATCCACGAGAATGCGCGTTAGCTTGATCGCCGTGTCCGGAAGGATGTGCGACAAGGCGTCAATACGAATGTGGCGGTTGTCCCGGCTGGCGGCAACAGAGCCGACCATCGCAAGCCACAGAACGAGGAGCTTAATTAGTTCGTCGGCCCAGATGAAGCCTGTCGAGAAGACTTCGCGCAACACAATCTGCGCGACCGCCAGCACCATCATTGTGCTCAATAGCACGACGAGTGCTGTGTTTTCCGCGAATCGCCCTACGCGATCAAGTCGGGACAGTATTGATTTCAAGGATGTTCGCTTCGGTACTCTTCGATATAGCCAATCATCTCATCGTAGAGCTCGATAGTGAACTCGCCCTTGGCACCCAGTTCGCGATTGGTGATTTCCAGCAATGCACGAATGCGTACGATTTCCGCCGGATCAAATACGGTGGTCTTGATGCCTGAGTTAATCAATGCGTCGAGTGCACCGCGATTATCGACAAGGTTTTGCTGATCAAGGTTGGCGTAGATCGCAGTCATGACTTCGCGAAATACAGCCTGATCTTCGGCCGAAATCTTTGCGAATGCGCCCTTATCGATCGCCATGAAGCCCAGAGAGTATGCGAGCGGCAACTCGGTGATGTACTTGATCTTGGTGTGCCATTGCAGCACAAGCGCAACAATCGGTGGAATCGCCACGATATCGATAAGACCGGTTTGCAAACCCATCAGCACGTCGGTGAGCGGCAACGTCACGGGCGACAACGACAGCGCTTCCATTGAGGCGTAGCTGATCGTGTCGCCTTCGAGAACCCAAACGCGCTTGCCTTTGAGATCAGCCAGTCCACGCACCGGAGTGTTGGACAGGATATTGGCGAAGCCGCCAGCGGCGAAACCAAAGGTCACAAAGCCCGCATCCTCAAGCCCCGCACCAAGACGCTCGTCCAGCTGTTTTCTTACATAGGCGGCCTCTTCTTCCGAGTCGAAAACCAGTGGCATGCCGTAAAGATTGATATCGGGATAACGAGATCCGAGTGCCGACGGAGTCAGAGCGCCACCTTGCAAACGACCGATGCGAATCTGGCCCAGGACTTTCTTGTCATTGCCCATGATACCGCCGCCGAAGTACTTGATCTGTACTCGCTCTTCTGTGCGCTCTTTAATCTCATCCGCGCCCGCACGCATGTCTTTCATCCATTGCGAGCCTTCGGGCGTCACCGTGGCAATCTTGAATGTCGCAGCATCTGCCGTGGCGCAGCAAGACATTGCTGTCACGAGCAACGCCAATACAATCCGGTTAGAAGAAATAGTCATCAGCTTCCTCCTTCATTATCACTGCGTCTTCCTGGGCAAGAATATTGCTCAGAGTAAGGCCGTGTTCTTCAGGATCGGCCGCGAGAACTTCATTAATCAGGCGATCGTGCAATTCACGATCGTACATTAACTTCGCATAGCCCCTGGCGAATTCCACTTTCGCACCAAGGTCACGCCCGTTCGTCAGAGCGATGGCTTTCTCAAAATGCTCACGCGCTTCATCAGGCTTGCCACCAAAAGCCGGTGGCCTCAACGTCAGCATGATTCCCATGTAGGTATGGGTTGACGGTGTTACGTCGTCGCCCGCGATATCAAGATAATGATAAAAAAGCGCCTCGATCTCGGGTAGCTCGGCAAGGGAATTCCAGTCGGACGAATGTGCCTGCAGATACACAAGGGATGCGAATCCATAGCTGTACAGAATATCGGCGTGCTTCGCTTTTACGCCCTGCACACTGACGACAAATTCGTCGTAATTCATTTCCGGCCAGTTGCACGACTCTTTGTAAGTGTTGCACATGGCGCGTAATGCATAAGAGCGTGCGCGTGTGGTCAGCCTTGAGGCGCGCAATTCACTGTCCGCAAATACGGCGCCGTAGGTCGCGTACATCGTCGCAGCGGCCACCAGCAATTTCGGGTCATCCGGATTGCTTTCCAGTATTCCGTCAAGCAACACCATATAGGCCGGAATAGCTATACGCGCGGTTTCGGGGTCATTTTGATTGAGGACGGCGTTCGACAAGCTGTCGGCGAGTCCCGTCGCGGCCGAGGACATCAAGGATGCACAGCCACTCGTCAACACCAGTATCAGCGTCAACGGTAGCGCACGAATCAGAATACGGCGTGTTCTATTGGTCATGCCACGAAAGACTCCGCTGCCCGCAGATGGTTCAGCGTTTCTACTTGCCCAAGCCCCAATTCTAGATCTTTTCCTTGATCCTTGCGGCTTTGCCTGTCAGCCCACGCAGGTAGTAAAGCTTGGCACGGCGTACGTCGCCGCGACGCTTCACTTCAATGGAACTCACTGACGGGCTGTACGTCTGGAAAACGCGTTCGACACCCTCGCCGTGGGAAATCTTGCGTACTGTGAACGCAGAATTAAGGCCGCGATTGCGCTTGGCAATGACCACGCCTTCAAAAGCCTGCAGGCGCTCACGGGTTCCCTCGGTGACCTTGACCTTGACGATCACGGTGTCACCCGGAGAAAACGCCGGAATTTCCTTGCCCATTTGTTCCTTTTCAATCGCTTCGATGATTTTGCTCATGTCTCTTTACCGGATTCTTTCAAAAATTCGTCAAGCAACGCTTGTTGCTCACGGTCCAATTCCAACTTACTAATCAGCTCCGGGCGCCGCAAAAAGCTGCGTCCCAGCGCCTGCTTGTATCGCCACCGCGCAATTTGCGCGTGGTCTCCCGAGAGCAATACGCTGGGCACTTTCTGCCCTGCCACGTCCTCGGGACGTGTGTAGTGCGGGTGGTCGAGCAGACCCGCCATAAACGAGTCCTGCACGGCCGACTCGGCATCACCGAGCACTCCCGGCAACAATCGCGTCACTGCATCTATGACTGCCATCGCTGCTATTTCACCGCCCGACAACACAAAATCGCCAAGCGATAACTCTTCATCCACTGCGCTCATCAAACGCTCGTCGATACCCTCGTACCGCCCGGCCAATAACACCAGGCCTGGCAATTCGGCGTATCGCCTTGCCGTCGACTGATCGAACACTTGCCCCTGCGGCGTCAAGCACACAACCGGACTGCCCTCGGGCAGACGCGCGCGTGCTGCGCGGATGGCAGCGGCGGCAGGCTCATACTTCATTACCATGCCGGGTCCGCCACCATACGGCCGATCGTCGACCGTGCGGTGCACGTCATCCGCATAATCCCGCGGATTCTCAAACGTCAGCTCGAGCAATCCTCGCTCTGCTGCACGTCCGATGACGCCGTGTTCGGCCACCTGAGCGACCAAATCCGGAAACAGGCTGACTACACAACATTTCATGCCGTCAGTCCCACTCCCAATCGACCCTGATCACGCCCTTGGCCAGATCAACATCGAGAATAACTTCATCCGCAATGAACGGTATCAGCCGTTCACGTTCTCCCTTCGTCACCAGAACATCATTCGCCCCGGTTTGCATCACGTAGGCCACGGTACCAACGACCGTGCCATCGCGTTGCACGACTTTGAGTCCCTCAAGATCACCGAAATAATAATGGCCAACACCCGGATCCGGCAGCTCTGCTCTCGCGACGCCAATGTCGCAGCCGAGTAGCTCTGCTGCCTGATCTCGATCATCGATGCCCTCAAGGCGCACGATAACCGTCTTGCTGTGCCGTTTTCCTTCTGCCACCTGCACCGATTGCCATTCTTGCGAACGTCGAATCAGCCAGTGACCGTAATTCAGCACCGCTTCTCGCGGCTCGGTGTGCGAAAACACCTTCACCCAGCCTCTTACCCCGAACAGGCCCGAAATTCGGCCCAGAACAACTGGTTCTGCAGTTGGCTGTGTCAGTTTGCCTTGACCGCCTTGCGGTGCGCCTTCAGCAACGATGCAACGCGCTCAGACGGCTGCGCCCCCTGGCCTATCCAGTAATCGACACGCTCAACGTCGATACGCAAGTTCTCTTCATGCTCCTTGCCAAGCGGATTGAAGAAACCCAGGCGCTCGATGTAGCGGCCGTCCCGACGGTTGCGACTGTCGGTGACTACCAAGTGATAAAAAGGACGTTTCTTTGCGCCAGCGCGCGAAAGACGAATACTAACCATCTCAATTCCGTAAAAACTGTGTTAAGTGCAGACATGCACGGTCTCGGGCGGACCCGACCAGACCGGCATTGTACCGACATAATTCCAAATGTGAAGCGTTTTTGAGAGCAAAATTCGCTTTATTTTCAGGTGCTTACGAGGTGGCCAGCGACCGGGAGCCGATCGGGGTCAAAAACCGGGCCGTACAGTGCCTCCGGGCATGCCCCGCAGCATCTTTTGCATACCGCCGCGGGACATCTTTTTCATCATTTTTTCCATTTGGCGGTGTTGCTTCAACAGACGGTTAACATCCTGAATCTGCAGTCCGCAGCCGGCCGCTATGCGCTTTTTCCTTGAGCCGTTAATGACTTTGGGGAAGCGTCGCTCGCCTGGCGTCATTGAGTTGATGACCGCGATTTGACGCGCAATCTGCTTGTCGTCGACACCGCCCTTGAGTGCTGCGGGGCTCACATTGCCGGGTATCGGCAGCTTGTCGAGTAAGGCACCGAGCCCTCCCATGTTCGCCATTTGCTGCAGCTGGTCACGCAGGTCGGACAGATCAAAGCCACGGCCTTTTTTGAGTTTTCGAGCCAGCTTTTCAGCCTTTTCTTTCTCGACATTGCCCTCTATCTCCTCGACGAGCGACAAGACATCACCCATGCCGAGAATACGAGACGCCATCCGATCCGGGTGAAACGCCTCTAACGCGTCGATTTTCTCCCCCACACCGAGAAACAGAATCGGCTTGCCCGTGACTTCGCGGACCGACAACGCCACGCCGCCTTTGGCATCGCCATCGGCCTTTGTAAGAATGATTCCAGTGAGCGGCAGACTCTCGTCAAACACAGTGGCCGCGTTCACCGCGTCCTGACCGGCCATGCTGTCAACAACGAACAGCGTCTCTCTGGGCGCAGCCGCTTTATGCACGGCAACCACTTCCGCCATCATGTCGTCATCGACGTGCAATCGTCCCGCCGTATCCACGATGAGCACATCCGCATGACAACGCCGGGCCTCATCAAGAGAGCGCTCAACAATCTTCACCGGCTTCTCAGTCGATGCGCTGCTGCAATGCAATGCCCCGACTTCGGCCGCCAGTGTTTGCAACTGCAAAATTGCCGCCGGGCGATGGATATCGACGCTGACGAGCATGACTTTCTTGCGCTCAACGTCGATCAGGCGTTTCGCAAGCTTCGCGGCGGTCGTCGTTTTACCTGCACCCTGCAAGCCTGCCAGCATGATGACGACGGGGGGCTGGGCCTTTAGGTCAAGCGACGCACTACTGGCGCCGAGAATTGAGACAAGCTCGCTGTGAATGATTTTTACAAGCGACTGACCCGGCGTGAGGCTCTTGCTTACCTCCTCACCAACGGCCCGCTCACGAATGCGCTCGATAAATAACTTGACGACAGGCAGCGCGACGTCGGCTTCGAGCAACGCCAGGCGAACCTGACGCAATGTGTCTTTGATATTGGATTCAGTCAGCCGACCTTTGCCGGTCAGGCTGCGCGCGGCGTCGCGCAAGCGCCCGCTTAGATTTTCGAACATGCTTTGCGTGCCTGTGTGAAACCGGGCACGGATTGTATCAGACCTGCAATACAGTTCCCGGGGACAACATTCGAATATTCATGTCAGGGGCGGCCTCGAGCACCTGCTCCAGAATCACCTCTTCCTGCCCGGGCTTCATGCCCGTCAGCCAGATTTCCGGCGCGTGACGCAAGTGCTTGAGGTCGGCCGTCAGCGTGCTCGGGCAGTAGTGTCCCGCCTTGTCCGCGAGATCGGCCATCTCGTTCGGGAACGAGACTTCGATAACCAGCACTTTCAATTCCTCGCATTTGTTCAGCACGGGCCACAAGGTCTGATTGGTCCTTGTATCGCCACTCACCGCAAACACACCGCCGGAGTTCTTCACGGTGAAGCCTAATGCCGGCACACTGTGCATGACATCGATCGCGTAAAAATCGCGATGTCTGATTATAATTGTATCCCCGGGGCTGCAAACCGCGTAACGCAGCATCGGGTTTTCGGTACTTGGAAGCCGCCCAAAGTCCGGCCAGATGACGTCATTAAACACGTGCGTCTTTATCGCGCGAAGTGTCTCCTCGCGCGCATAGACCGTGAGTGGCGTCTCGAAATTCTCGTCGAATATGCAGTCAATGAGCATCGGCAATCCAGCGATGTGATCGAGATGGGCATGCGTAAGAAAAACGTGGCGAATCGATTGCAATTCGCTCAGCGACAGATCGCCAATGCCTGTTCCGGCATCGATCAGCACGTCATCGTCGATCAGCATCGACGACGTTCGGGACCCGGCGCCGATTCCGCCACTGCAACCTAAGATTCTGATGCGCATTTCATTACCGAATATGGGATGATTCGTTGGACGAAACGGTAGGTCAATCACCCACGAGTTTCTGTGTTTCAAATCACAATTCTATTTCTGTACCTGTTTGCCGCTCTGGCATTCGCTCTCAGTCGGTTTCCGAAGTATTCGGCCCGCGCACGCTCGCTCGTGCTCGCGGCATTCTTCATGTGCTCGATCGCACTCGTAATTCATGGCCGCCTGCTCTACATCGTGTTTATCGCCGGCGGCGGAATTGATTTATCCATGACCAGCGCCATCTCTCTGATCGGTTTGCAACTGGGCCTGATCGGCTTGCTCGGGGCCTGCGAGCCTACGCTGCGAGGCATGTCCGCCAGCTTGATCTTGCTCGCTGCTATTACGTCACTGCCCGGTATGAACGTTAATCCAGGTGTGGACATACTGAGCTCAGGTGCCGCGGCACTGAGTTGGCAATTACGGGCACATATCGTTACATCGATGTTCGCCTACGGATTACTGGCCGTCGGTGCCATCGTCGCGCTGTACGCATTGCTGCAGGATCGGCGATTGCGCAGCGGCCAGCTCTCGTCGATCAATCATTTGTTCGCACCGATGGAAACCAACGATAAATTGCTTTACGCAATTACGGCCACGGGCCTGACGGTACTCGCACTGTCGATCGTGTCCGGCATCACATTCGTCGAGGACTTGTTCGCACAGCACCTGGTCCACAAGACAAGCTTATCGCTACTCGCATTATTGTTATTCGGCATCTTGCTGCTTGGCCGGCGATTTGCCGGCTGGCGAGGCAAACGTGCAGTCTATCTGTACCTCGCAAGTTTCATTGTGCTGAGTCTGGCGTACTTCGGGAGTCGCTACATACTCGAAGCCGTACTTGGGCGATCCTGGGGCTGAGCGACACATCCTTGACAGGCCACGACGGCCCTGCTCAACTGAGGCTGTCTTTGTAACGAAGGAGGTGCTCTTTAATTGGGCGATGACATACCACCGGGGACGTTAATCGGCGTCCTGTTCCTGCTCTTGTTCCTTTCGGCCTTCTTTTCAGGGTCGGAAACGGCGCTTATGAGCCTCAATCGTTACCGACTTCGACACAAAGCCCGCCAGGGACATCGTGGTGCAAGGCTGGCGGAGCAACTCCTCAAACGTCCGGATCGAATCCTCGGACTCATTCTGCTTGGCAATAATCTCGTCAATATTCTTGCGGCCTCAATGGTTGCCCTGATTGCGATGGATTACGGCGGCCAACCTGCTGTTGCTCTGGCCTCGCTGATCATGACACTGGTCATTCTCATCTTCGCCGAGACGGCGCCGAAAACCTGGGCGGCATTGCATCCCGAACGACTCGCCTATCCTGCGGCGCTGATCTATTACCCGCTGCTCAAGATTAGCTATCCGCTAATCTGGCTTATCAATGCCTGCTCAAATGCTGTGTTGTACTTATTCGGCGTCCGACCTGGCGACGGCGAATTGCAATCACTGACACGAGACGAATTTCGCATTGTCGTGCACGAGGCCGGCAACAGAATCTCCAGTCGTTATCAGCAAATGCTGATTGGAATACTGGACCTCGAGAAAGTAACGGTCGACGACGTCATGGTGCCGCGCAATGAAATTATCGGCATCGATCTTGACGACGACGTCAGTGATATCGAATTAATGATCGTGAACAGTCAGCACACACGCTTGCCTGTCTTTCGAGATAGCGTGGACAATATCGTTGGCGTATTGCATTTGCGTCGTCTGGCAAACATGACCAGGCAGTTCTTGGACAAAGTGCAGCTGGAAAAACTACTCGATGAACCCTACTTCGTACCGGAGGGGACACCCTTAAGCACGCAGCTTGTTCAATTTCAACGACGGCGCTTGCGTATCGCGATGGTTGTCGACGAATACGGCGACATCCAGGGAATTGTAACGCTGGAAGATATTCTCGAAGAAATCGTCGGCGAGTTTACAACCGATCCTGCAGATGGCGACGATGACGCAGTGCGCGATGGCACCGATACATGGCTCGTCAATGGGGCAGCCAACATTCGTGAGCTTAATCGCGCGCAGAATTGGGATTTTCCAACCGACGGGCCAAAAACAATCAACGGTTTAATCGTGGAGCAACTCGAGAATATTCCGAAAGCATCGACTCGCCTCGTGATCGACAGCTACCAGATCGAAATAATTGAATCGGACAACACACGTATCCACTCGGTCCGAATCCGCCCAAAAGTAGCGGAATCCGTGGCTATAGAAGACGACTAGAACGCTGCAGCCAGCGCTTCCTGCAAGCGCCGCACGCCGATTACCTCGATACCCTTGGGTGTGTTTTTCGGAACATTTGCATGTGGCACGATTGCGACTGAGAAACCCTGCTTGGCTGCCGCTGAGATGCGTTCCTCACCGTAGCGAACGGGCCGCACTTCGCCGGCAAGACCAACCTCACCGAAACTAATCAAGCGTTCGCGCATCGACCTGTCACGAAAGCTCGACACAATTGCCAACATAGTCGGCAAGTCCGCCGACGTTTCGCTTATGCGCAGACCGCCGACAACATTCACGAACACATCTTCCGCAGCAAGTGCGATATCCCCATGACGTTGCAGCACCGCGAGCAGGAGCGCGAGTCGATTATTGTCCACACCCTGCGCGAGTCGCTTCGGATAACTGCTGCTGGTATCGGTCACCAGCGCCTGGAGTTCGACAAGTAGCGGCCGACTACCTTCCCACGCGACCGAAACGACAGTACCCGGCTCGGTTACCGATTCGCGCGAAAGAAAAATAGCCGACGGATTACTGACTTCGCGAAATCCTCTCTCGGTCATGGCAAAAACTGCAATCTCTCCGCTTGCGCCGAAGCGGTTTTTAACCGAGCGAATCATCGTGTACCGACTCGATGGATCGTTCTCAAAATACAACACAGTATCGACCATATGCTCGACGGCGCGCGGACCCGCAATTGCGCCCTCTTTCGTCACGTGACCGATAATAAAAACAGACACATCATGTTGCTTCGCAAACTGTACGATTCGACCGACGCATTCTCGAAGCTGCACCACCGAACCCGGCGCCGACGGTATTCGCGCACTCACCATTGTCTGAATGGAATCGATCACCAGCACACGTGCCGAAACCTGAATTGCCTGTTCCAGCACATGTTCAAGCGACACCTCAGCCAGTAACTTCAGCGACGGTTGTTGCAGGCCTAATCGCTGTGACCGTTGCCCGATTTGTCGCAGGGACTCTTCACCCGTTGCATAGCAAACCACCAGGTCATCGGGCAACCCGGCAGACACCTGTTGCAGCAAGGTTGACTTGCCAACGCCCGGATCTCCGCCAAGCAGGACCACAGCACCGGGGAGCAGCCCACCGCCAAGCACGCGATCAAATTCCGTGAAACCGGTCGAATAACGCTCATCCAAATCATCGAGAATGCTGTCCAGATCGGACGCGGCCGTGCCACCGGAGGTTGCTGTGGATGCCGCGATGAGTGTCTCGGACAAGGTATTCCAGGCCGAACATTCGGGACACTGGCCGGCCCATTTGACACTGTGTGCGCCGCAATCCCTGCAAAGATAAGCGGTTTTCGCTCGGGGTGTTGCCATACAATCTTAACTCTTTGTTTTTTAAGGATTTATCATAATATTATTGTTCCGTACCAGCGCATCGGGGCAGGAATCGACCTGACCCGGTCCACGAAGCCCAATAATAGCAGCGCATTCAATGCCTTTATTACATAAAAATGCCAACTCATTCTCATTTCCCAAGCTCATGTTTCGTTAGAATTTTGCTCTTACCGACGAGGACCCCGCCATCTTGGACAAAAGTACACCGCAGAAACGGAACCGCTTGATCGCGCTCAGCTTCGCAAGCGTATTGCTATTGCTGACGTATGGGCCGTTCGCCGAGCTATTTTCCGCTGTGGACCGTTTTCTCTACGACCAGGTGGCGTCTTTCCTGCCGAATGAGGCACTCGACGACGCCGTCATCTTCAGTATCGACCCATCCAGGGTTCCCGAAGCAGAGCTCCTGGAGCAATACGAACTCGTCATAAATCGATTGCGCCAGGCCGATGTAAAGCGAATCATCTTACCCAACCCACCCGCTGTCGGTACCTCCAATCCGCTGCCCGCGTGGGTAACGTCGCTGAATTCCGGTATTCCCGTCTTCGTTCCGACCCGGCATCGATTTGCGGAATTCGCACGGCACAATGGATTTGTAGAGCTGCGGCCAGACTCCGATGGCGTCTTGCGCCGCTCTGATCTGTGGCAACTCAATGACGGCGTAATGTCGCCATCATTGCCGTTAGCGATCGCGTTTGAAAACGACGACGGCCTGGCAAGCTTTCGTGTGTCCAGCGCCGAAGATGCGATTTACCTGTCCAATTACCGCGAATTGCGTCGACTCAACGTCAATAATCTGATCGATGGACGCATCAACAGCCGTAATCTTGTTGGCTTTACGGTATTTGTCGATTCGGAACCGGCATTGGCGGGTGCACAGGCAAAACTGCCTTCCGGCCAATTTGTTACACATTCTGAAATTACCGCGGCGCTGCTCGCCAACATTGAAAACGGCAAGTCAATTCTCGCGCCCGCGTGGGCCAAAGCAATGGAGTGGCTCGCACCGGTGTTGCTGGCAATTGTCGCAGTGCTGTTCATGCCCGATCGAAATCGACGTGACATTGCCGTACTAACGATCGCGGTCGTAGCGGGATTAATACTCTTCGAGACCATGCTCTTGTTGGTGCTGCGTACGCGACTCGACCTTGGACGCCCCGGTCTCATATTCATCGGTGTCGCGATACTCAGTATCTGGCTCGTCGGCGACGAGAAGAAGGAGTCCAGAGACGCCTTCAAGCGTGGCTCCGATTTTCTTTCAGCCAGCAGACTCGAACCCGCTTTTGCTGAGTTTCGACGCTGCCCTCCTTCGGAAACACTTGCGACAGTGATGTACAAATTGTCGCTGGCATTTGAGACGCAGGCGAAACCCGAGCGCGCCGAAGCCGTACTCGAATGGATGAAGCGCACTCACGCCGGCGTACCCACGGGTCAGAGCACACCCAAACGCGCGGCCGGTACTCCACGGCGCCTCGGTCGCTATGTGATCGAAAAACGCATTGGCCGTGGCGCGATGGGAGCTGTGTATCTTGGCAAGGACCCGCGCATCAATCGCGCAGTCGCGATCAAGGCAATACCGATAGAAAAAGAGTTCGAAGACGAAGAACTGAAGGAAGCACGGCTGCGGTTTTATCGAGAAGCAGAGTCTGCCGGGCGCCTTGCACATCCCAACATCGTCACAGTATTCGATGCAGGTGAGGACAAGGGCCTGGCCTATATTGCAATGGAATACGTACCGGGCACGCCCTTAAGAGACTTTACGGATCCGAAGCGATTGTTGGCACCGAAACGGGCGCTTGAATTGTGCGCCTCGACGGCCGAAGCTCTCGACTACGCACATAACCAGGGCGTCATTCACAGAGATATCAAGCCAGCGAACCTGCTCTACAATCCCAAGGATGGCTCACTCAAGATCAGCGATTTCGGGGTTGCGAGACTGACGGACAACAACAGGACAAAAACCGGTATTATTCTCGGCACGCCAATGTACATGTCGCCGGAACAGCTCAGCGCGGAAAAACTGACCGGACTCTCGGACTTATTTTCGCTTGGTGTTACCCTGTATGAACTCCTGATCGGCGAGGTGCCGTTCCAGGCGACTAATATTGCGGTGCTGATGACGAAAATTACAACAGAAGAAGCGGCTCCCATCGCGAATCGACGTAAAGGGATACCGCCGAGCATAGATGCGGTTCTGGCGAAAGCCCTGGCCAAGCGGCCTGAGAATCGTTTTTCATGCGGGGCCGAGATGGCCATCGCTTTAAGAAACTGCGCTCGATATTCCTAGTGCATTCATTCAGAACGGTTGAATAAGAATGATGAGTTTGCGTGGAAAAATCGAATTCGCTGAGCTAACCGATACTGGTCGAGTTCGTGAGCACAACGAAGACGCGATCGGCTCCGACGGTGACATCGGCCTCATGGTGCTTGCTGACGGGATGGGTGGTTACAACGCCGGTGAAGTCGCGAGCGGTATCGCCGTACAGATTGTCAGTGAACTGGCAACAGAGGCCGCCGCGCGAGAAGACCGCGATGAGATCGACCCTCACAGCGGGCTCATGCGGCAATCCATAATTCTTCGCGACGCCGTTTATCGCGCCAACAAAATCATCTATCAAACCGCTCAAAGTCAGACGCATTGCGAAGGCATGGGAACGACGATCGTCGCCTGCATGTTCTATGACAACAAGGTTTCAATCGCACATGTCGGTGATTCGCGCGCGTACCGCCTGAGAGACGGTCAGTTTGAGCAAGTCACGCTGGATCACTCACTTTTGCAAGAACTCGTCGACCGTGGTTTCTACTCGGCGGAAGAGGCCCAACGCTCAACAAACCGGAACTATGTGACCCGCGCGCTTGGCGTTGAACCGACCGTTGAAGTCGAAGTTCACGAGCACGAAGTACTGCCCGGAGACTTCTATTTGTTGTGCTCAGACGGTCTCCCCGACATGGTCGAAGATGAGGATATTCACTTAACTATCAGTACGTTTAATGCTAGTCTTGACGTCGTTAGTCAGCAGCTGGTGGAGCTGGCAAACAACCACGGCGGGCGCGATAACGTGTCGGTAATGTTGGCTCAGGTACTGGATTCCTTCGCTGCGAAACAGAGCCTGTTCAAGAGAATTGCTGGCTTGTTCCGCTAAATCTGAATAACAGAAATACGAATGGTTGGGGAAACATGGCACGACTAATCTTGAGCTTGGACAATCAAGTCCTGGCCGAATACAACATGAGCAAGGAGCGTTATACGATCGGACGCCTCCCTGACAATGATGTGCGTATTGACAACCCCGCCGTCAGTGGTCACCACTCCCTGATTATCAACATACTTAACGATTCGTTTCTCGAAGATCTGAACAGCACCAATGGCACTTACGTCAATGGCAAGCTGATTAAGAAACATGCGTTGCAACATGGCGACGTCATCACGATTGGTCATCACCAATTACGATTCTCCGATCATCATGCGTTCGAAACAGAGCAAGACGAGTTCGAGAAAACCATGGTTATTCCAGCGGGCCAGCAAAATGCTGACCAACTGGCGAGAGCCGAGAGGGCTGCTGATGAAGCAGCCAAGGCAAGCTCGCCGCCGACCGTTGATGACGATGCCGGCGTCAAACTTGATGATGACGAGGCTGCAGCGCTCAGCGACTCTTCAACGCCGAAACGCTCCCCCGTTTCTCATACAGCAACCGCAACCGGTATCGATGCGAGCAATGCACCAAGCGCTCTGCCAATGGCGAAGCTACAGGTATTGAGTGGCGCATTTGCCGGCCGGGAACTCGAACTGACCAAGGCGCTGACTACCTTGGGTCGTCCGGGTGTTCAGGTCGCAGCGATCACACGGCGTGCCGAAGGCTATTACATCGTCCACGTTGAGTCCGGCGAGGAAAACGACTATCCGTTGGTTAACGGCAAGCCAATCGGCGATAAGGCGCGGAAATTGACCGACAATGATGTCGTACAGCTGGCCGGTGTGAAGATGGGCTTTTTCATGTCCTAAATAACCAGCTCGCTCGCCTCGCGGTTCATAACACCACAAATCAACTCATAGGGAATCGCATTGGCCCACGGCGCGAGTTCCTCGATGGCCAGTCCATTACCCCACAAGATTGCGATATCGCCAACCTGGTCGTTCGCATCGAGTCCAAGATCAACCGCGATCATGTCCATGGAGACATTGCCGATCAGTGGCACTCTGCGCCCATTAAGTAACACCGGCGTTCCGTCACGAAAATGACGCGAATAGCCGTCGCCGTAGCCTGCTGAAATAATTCCCAGTGTTGTGTCAGTCTCGTTCGTGTAGCGCCCCTGGTAGCCAACGCGTGCGCCCGCAAGCAGAGGTTTTGTCGCGATCAAACGTGCCTCGAATTGCATTACGGGTTGCAGGTCGAGATCGGCCGCACTGCGATCAGCGTACGGCGACACGCCAAATAATGCGAGGCCTGTCCGGACCCAGTGGTCGCCTGAAAAACCGAAGTGTTCATGCGCATTGGCCATGCCTGGCCAAGCCAGCGTCGCCGGTGAATTGGCGATACTGACGGCACCGTCAAATCCGCGGATGACAGATGCAAAACGGTCTAGCTGCCCTTGCGTGAGCTCATTGCCGACTTCGTCGGCCGTAGCGAGATGCGTCATCAAGCGCAGCTCGGCAACCGAGCTCATGTTGCCGAGCATCGACAGAACTTCCGCTGCCTCGTTCGGGTGAAATCCAAGACGATTCATTCCGGTATCGATCTTAAGCCACACAGTCGCCGCAGCGCCGTCACATGCCTTGAGCATTTCGAGTTGTTCGTGACAGTGCACGACGACTTCAAAGCCCTGCTCCGTGGATTGGTGCAAGTCCTCTTCCGAGCACACACCTGCCAGCAATACGATCGGTTTTTCGACACCAGCCTCGCGTAATTCCAGCGCCTCCTGCAGTCGGGCAACCGCAAAGGAATCCACGTTCGAGAGGTATTTGGCAACGGCGATCTTGCCGTGCCCATATGCATTGGCCTTGATGACCGCCATGACTTTCGCACCGGGAACGGCACGATGAATAACACCTAGATTGTGTTCAAGAGCCCCGAGCCGAATCAGTGCCCGTGCTCCGAAGCTCACTGATACGGCTCCTCGCCGTAAGTATCGGGCACCCAGTTCTCGAACTTCGTATAACGACCGACAAACGTCAGCAGAAACTCACCAATTGGACCGTTGCGTTGTTTGGCGATCGTTATATCGGCGATGCCCTTGCGCGGAGTGTCCTTGTTATAAACCTCTTCGCGGTGGATGAAGATGATCAGATCAGCATCCTGCTCGATGGCACCCGATTCCCTTAAATCGGACATGACCGGGCGTTTGTCTGTGCGTTGCTCGACGCTTCGATTGAGCTGCGACAATGCGATCACCGGTACGTTGAGTTCTTTGGCTAATGCTTTTAAGGATCGTGATATTTCTGAAATCTCAGTTGCCCGGTTTTCCTTGTTGCCCGGTACCTGCATGAGTTGCAGGTAATCAATCACGATCAGCCCGAGACCGTGCTCACGATGCAGCCGGCGCGCACGCGCGCGGATTTCCGTTGGCGAGAGACCCGCCGAATCATCGATAAACAAAGGGGCGTCAGACATGAGCTGGACGGCGGTATTAATGCGCGACCAGTCTTCATCCGGGAATCGACCTGTTCGCAGATGCGTTTGATCAACGCGGCCCAGCGATGAAATCATACGAAATGCGAGTTGTTGCGACGGCATTTCCATCGAGAACACGGCCGTGGGCACTTTGCCGCCGATCGCAGCGTTCTCGGCAATGTTCAACGCTAATGTGGTCTTACCCATCGAGGGCCGACCCGCGATGATAATGAGCTCACCGCCCTGCAGGCCCGCTGTGAGTTTGTCGAATTCCTTGTAACCCGTCGAGATGCCTGTGATATCCCCGTCGGATTGGTGCAGCAGATCAATGCGATCGACGGCCTCAGGAAGAATTTGCTTAAGTGAGCGAAAACCCGAGCCAATACGCGCGCCCTTCTCCGCAATCTCGAATACGAGGCGCTCCGCCTCGTCAACCAAAGCTGTTGCAGTACGCCCATCGCTGCCGAACGCGCTACCCGCGATTTCGTTGCCTGCATTGATCAGCGATCGCAACATTGATCGTTCGCGAACGATCTTCGCGTAGGCACGGGCGTTCGCCGCCCCGGGTGTTTCATTGGCGAGCGCCGCCAGGTACTCAAGACCACCTGCTTTGTCCAGCTCACTGCGCCGGTCCAGATACTCGGATATCGTGACGGCATCGCAGGGATCGCCTGCTTCTACAAGCTCTGCGATGGCCGTAAATATCAGGCGATGGTCGTTGCGGTAAAAATCTTCTGCCGTGACGACATCGGCGATCTTGTCCCAGGCTGCTTTGTTGAGCATCAAGCCGCCGATCAAAGACTGTTCGGCTTCTACAGAGTTGGGTGGCACCTTGACGCGCTGCTCGATACCGCCGGTGTCCATCCCTTCCCCAAGTGCTCGAACCATCAGTATCCCCAGACCGGTTTTATTGCCCGCCTAAACCGTACCACATTGCCACAGGCGTGAGCCTGAATTAGTCCGCCGCAACGACCTTAACGGTCACCTCGGCATTCACTTCCGGATGCAGATGCACACCGATCTGGAATTCACCCAGCTCGTGGATCGGGCCATCCGGCATGCGGACTTCGCTGCGCTGCACTTCAACCTGCACTGCTGCAAATGCTTCTGTTATATCGATTGGGCCTACAGAGCCAAACAGTTTGTCTTCGCTGCCGGCATTTGCCGAAATAACAAGCTCCATGCCGTTGAGAACATCGGCGCGTTTTTTCGCGTTTCCCAGATCTTCGGCTGCGTTCTTTTCCAACTCTGCGCGCCGCGCGTCGATCGCCTTGACGTTCTCCGGCGTTGCCAGCGCTGCCTTACCCTGCGGCAACAGGAAATTGCGGCCAAAGCCGGCCTTGACCTTGACGAGGTCGCCGATGACGCCGAGATTTTCTACGTTTTCCAATAAAATAACGTTCATTGTTTAACCCTGCTTATGATTCAACTTACTGTTGCCCTGGGCCGGCGCAACCGGAACCAGGTGTCGATGTAGCCAACAACGGCCAGCGCCATCAACAGAATAATGTTTAAAAATGGCATCAACACGTAAACGGCGATGACGGCAAATACGGGCAATTTTCCTGCGCCGTGCATCCAGTGCACGACTGCCAATCCTTGCAGCCAAAAAACCAGAAACAGAACAAACGCAATGTTCTGAATCAGGATCCCGTCGCTAAATACTGCCGCTATCGACGCAATAGCCATTACGCTGGCAATGACGCGACCAAAGCTCAGATCGCTAAACCGTCCGCAATCGACTGTCTCACCAGGCAGTTCCCGGTATAAAAGATAGCCGAGAATGCAATTAATGCTTTGAACTACCCAAATGCTGAGCGCGGCAATCGTCGTCATCTGGCTGGCGACGGCATCAATCTGCCCTTCGAGCAGTTCGGCCTGCTCCGTCATTCCAAGTTGCCTCGACACTTCGACAAACTCCAGCAGAATGACTCTCCAGAAGTCTGCCAGATCACCGGCAACCAGGTAAAACCCGATAATCGCTGAAACAGCGACAATGACCGACACTTGCAATGTCAACGTCAGCGACCGTGTCGAGATCAACAGGACCCCGAGCAACATTGCCGGCAACCACATTATCGTTGCAGCTGACAGCACTGCGACCAATGGCGCTTGCTGAACCAGTCCGATCGCGGCCAGCAATCCCCCTGCAATAGCGGCATCAACCAGCGCTGCTTTCGGTCCCTTGCGAAGCACGAGCAGCACCATGATGACACCGCTCAGGAAACTCAGGTAGGCCAGCGAAATTGTCGCCGCCAGCGCCAGTGCCGAATTTAACGGACGGGCAACCAGCCATGCGGCAACCGCCTGCAAGTCTTAGCCCTGCCGCCTAGTGGCGGTCGGTGTACGGCAATAACGCCAGGAACCGAGCGCGTTTGACCGCGGTGGCCAATTGACGCTGGTAATGCGCTTTGGTGCCCGTGATACGGCTCGGTACGATTTTTCCGGTCTCAGTGACGTAAGCCTTCAGCAGGGCGAGATCCTTGTAATCAATCTCGGTAATGCCTTCAGCTGTGAAACGACAGTATTTGCGTCTGCGTGAATATCTGCTCATCAATAATCTCCTCAGGCGCTCTTAGCTGCAGCTTCGTCAGCTGCTTCATCATCGCCACTGTCAGCTGCTTCATCATCGCCACTGTCAGCTGCTTCATCATCGCCACTGTCAGCGGCAACATCTGCCACTGCAACTTCGTCTTTGCTTTCTTCTTCGCTGGTCTCAGCAGCAGGTGCCTCTTCAGCAGCCGGTGCCTCTTCAGCAGCCGGAGCTTCTTCAGCGGCCGGAGCCTCTTCAGCCGCGGGCGCTTCGTCTGCGGCAAGCGCTTCCTCGGCTGCAGCTTCCTCAGCTTTTTTCGACTCCGTAGCACGCATCGCAGCCTCGGCGGCGGCTTTCGCGTCGCGACGCTGTTGTGCTTCGCGCTCTTTCGCCTTCTCCTCGGCAACAGCCACAGCCATCGGCGAAGCCTCCGTAACCGCGTCGTCGCGTGACATTATGAGGTTGCGCAGCACGGCATCGTTAAATCGAAACGCGCTCTTAATCTCTTCGATCACATCCAAGTCACATTCAACGTTCAGCAGAATGTAATGGGCTTTGTGAATCTTGTTGATGGGATGGGCCAACTGACGTCGTCCCCAGTCTTCGGTGCGATGTACCGAACCGCCGGAAGCGGTGACCATGCCCTGATAGCGTTCTACCATTGCAGGTACTTGTTCGCTCTGGTCCGGGTGGACCAGAAACACAATTTCGTAGTGTCTCATTGTATCCCTTTTGGATGAGAATCCGACGGTTAGCTTGTCACAATTACAAGCTGCCTTACGGATTACAGCTACCCGGCATTCCGGTGTAGCAAGAGGTCAAGGGCCAAAGGCTTTCGCCGACCCTCCCCGAGCATTAGGACGGGGACGCGCATCCTAACCATCCATGGATGCATACGCAAGCAAAAGACATTGAATTTGGGGGATAAATTGCGCTGATCGTCAGCCGCGCTGGCGGCGAGCCTCGAACAGGCAAATTCCGGTCGCAACCGAGACGTTCAGGCTGGCGACCTCGCCCAGCATGGGCAGGCGGATAAACAGGTCGCAACGGCGCGCAACGCCTTTACTGACGCCGGTTTCCTCCCGTCCCATGACGAAAACAGCCGGGCCCGTCAAATCCTCCTCGTAGAGGCTTTTCTCAGCCTGATCGCTGGTCGCCACACGTTTGACGCCATAGTCTGCTAGCCAATCAAGCACCCTTCCCAGATTGGCAACCAGTGCGAACGGCAAATGCTCGGCCGCACCTGCGGCGACTTTGCTGACGGTCGGATTCAGACCCGCCGCACCGTGACGCGGCACGATGATCGCATCGACACCCGCCGCATCGGCCGTGCGCATGCAAGCACCGAGGTTGTGGGGGTCCTGCACGCCATCCAGCATCAACAGCAACGGCACTTTGCCCGCCGACAGCTTCTCTTCGATCATGGAGCGCAAGCCGGCTTCATCTAGCACGGTCGTGCGGCGGATCTCGGCGACAATGCCCTGATGGCGCGCCCCGCCGGTCATCTGTTGCAGCCGCGCCCTGTTGGCTGATTGAATATCAATGCCCGCTTCCCTGGCCTTGACCAGCACTTCCTCAACACGCGGATTCGCACTGCGGTATTCAGCGAAAATTCGATTTACCTCGGCATTGCTACTGGTCAGCAATTGCTCAACTGCTCTCAAGCCCGTGACGTAGCGCGATTTGCTCATCGTCTTCTCACCTTCGACCGTCCTCCTCGTTTACTGCGCCGGGGCTGTTCATCCGGCGCCTCATGCGCCAGGTCAGCCAGCCGAAAATCGATTCGGCGTGTTTCCATGTCGACCCGTTGCACGCGCACACGCAAGGCCTCACCCAGCGCGAACGTTCGTCCTGTGCGCTCGCCGACCATTTGTTGTCGGCCAGCGTCGTAATGATAGTAGTCATTTGGCAGACTTGTAACATGCACGAGGCCGTCGACCATCAATTCCTTCAGTTGCACGAACAAACCAAAATTGGTGACGCCCGTGACAACCCCGTCGTAGACCTCGCCCTGGCGATCAACCATGTACTGGCACTTGAGCCAGGCCTCGACATCGCGTGTCGCTTCCTCTGCCCGACGTTCATGGGCCGACGTGATGGCGCCTAAGCGGATCATTGCTTGCCGATCGTAATCGTAGCGACCCGGTTTGCCACCCCGAATGATATGGCGAATGCCGCGATGCACAAGCAAGTCGGGATAACGTCGAATAGGTGACGTGAAATGGGCATACGAGTCCAGCGCCAGGCCAAAGTGACCAATATTGTCCGGTGTGTATTCGGCATGCGTCAGGCTTCTGAGCATCTGCATCGAAATCGCAGCGCTGTCCGGCCGGTCCTTCACCTTCTGCAGCAAGTTGTTGAACTGGCGTGACTCGATGTGATCAGGATGCGGAACCTTGATACCCAGCGACACAAGATAGAGACGCAGTTCATCAAACCTGTCCGGGTCGGGTTTGGGATGCACACGGTACAGCGCCTGAATGCGATTCTTTTTGAGGAATTTCGCCGCCTCTACGTTTGCCGCGATCATGCATTCCTCGATCAGGCGGTGCGCATCATTTCGCGACTCAATACGAATGCGCTCGATTTCACCGTCCTTGTTCAATTCGAACTTGATCTGCGGCAGATCCAGCTCGAGGGCGCCGCGACGCCCGCGTGCTTTGGCAAAGGCTTTATAAAGTGCGTGTAAGTTCCGAACCGGGCCGTGCGCTGCCTTTGGAATCGCCTTGTCATTTCCGCTGAGAAAGCCGTTTACCTGGCTGTAGGTCAATCGCGCTTTCGAACGCATGACCGCCTCGACGAACGTGGCGCGTGTCACTTTGCCGTCCTGGCTCACGCGCATGTCACAGACCATGCAGAGCCGATCGACCTCGGGATTAAGCGAGCACAGCCCGTTCGATAGCGCTTCCGGCAACATCGGTACAACGCGATCCGGAAAATAAACCGACGTACCGCGGACTATTGCTTCCTTGTCCAGCGGCGACTTGACCTCTACGTAGTGCGCGACATCGGCAATCGCGACGAGTAACCGCCAACCTTTCCCGGAGGGCTCGCAAAACACGGCATCGTCGAAGTCTCGTGCGTCGGCGCCATCGATCGTAAGCAGGTCGACGTCGCGAAGGTCGACGCGCGCTTTTTTTGCTGCTGCAGGCACGCTGTCACCGATCTTCTCAACCTGCTCCCGCACGGGCTTTGGCCAGCCCGTGGGTATGCCGTGTGACTGGATCGCGATATCGGTCGCAATACCTTTTTGTTCAGGCGATCCGATGATCTGCACGATTCGGCCCGTCGGCTGTTCCATGTGCGTCGGATAGTCGAGGATTTGTGCGACGACGATCTGCCCCGGTCGCGCACCTCCGGACTCCCCTTTGGCGATCAGAATTCGATGCGCAATTTTCGCGTTGTCCGGTATGACAATACCGATACCGCGCTCCCGTACAAATTTCCCCGCCACTTCACGAGTGCCGCGTTCCAATACGTCAACGAGCACACCCTCGGGTTTGCCGCGTCGATCCTCGCCGATGACCTTGACCGCGACCCTGTCTCCATGGAACAAGGACCGCATCTCACGGGCGGACAAATAAACGTCCGCCGAGCCGTCATCCGGTATCACGAAACCAAAACCGTCTTTGTGGCCGCTGACGCGACCTGTCGTGAGCTCGAGCTTTTGCGTCAGGCAGTACTCGTGACGGCGATTCTCGATGATCTGACCCGCGCGAAGCATGCCCGTCAGCGTCTCCACGAGCAGTGCGCGCATGCGCTGACCCTTCAACGAAAACCCGGACATGATTGCCTTAGTTTTTAAAGGCTTGCCAGCATCTTCCAGAAACTCGATGAGCTTATTTCGACTCGGAATGGGGTGTTTGTAATTCTTTTTTGGCACGTGCCAGTACTCCGGAGAGGTTTGCCGTTGACAGGTCGCATACGCTTTGATTAAAGTGCGCGTCGCGCTGTAGTTACGATTCGTCGCAATTGTACGCAGGTTTGGCGGTAAGATAGAAAATCTGATTGGCTAGTTAAATTTAGAAAGTGAAATGCCCAGGTGGCGGAATTGGTAGACGCGCCAGCTTCAGGTGCTGGTTATCGCAAGGTAGTGGAGGTTCAAGTCCTCTTCTGGGCACCAGTCAGACTTGGCTGATCTACGTCTTGACCAATGGAAAAGTGCCGGATCAATTCCAGTAGCATCGGTGAATTCACACCTGAAGGTGTAGGCCAACCAGCCAAGAAATTGCCGTGAACGGCAGAGAACAGCCAGGTGGTATGGCCCTAGTAATTCGGACCAGTTAATTAAGTACTCAATGTCCGGTATCGCGGGGGAAGATCATTCCGGGGTTACTTCGAAAGCCCAGGACAGGATAACAATGGGAATAAGACCAATCGCGAGAACGATAACGACCACACGGATCGCGCCATCGGCAAGACCGACCACCGGGAACAGTGTCTCGACGACCTGGATAATCAACCACGACGCAACGATGTAAGCCGCTGCTACTCGCAGCACGTTGCGACGCTGGAGCTCGTTGAAGAAAGACACTTATTCTAAGCTGTCTTGATCAGTAATAGGTCGCCGGCAGCTTTCGTGGAGGCACGGTGTTCTCGTCCGACACTGTGATGATGACTCTGTCGAGTTCGCCATCGAACTTGAAAATGCCCGTGTACAGGTCGCTCACCTGCGTTCCAGTGTCCCGGCCAATATCGAATGTCTCGGCGAGCGAGTAAGTCGCGATATGCATCATCGGCATCTCAACTTCGTCAACTTTCTCCCCATTCACGTAGAGCTCGCCAATTCCGCCAAACGCCTGCGTCTTGATGAAATTGAATTTCAAATCGGTCTTACCCTTCGGCAATGACGATGATTTCAGTGTGTAATGCACGCCATCGAGGAAGTTGTAATCGTAATAGAGGCGATGATCCTTGATAAACATCGAATAGCCGCCCGTCATGCCGCCAACGGCAACGATAACGCCTTCTTCCTCACCAAGGAGATCGATCTGCGTCTCGATCGTGTGTGCGCGATTCTTGACAGGCGCTGATGATTTCTCGGCAATGCGTATTGCGCCTGGCGCAAAATAGACGAACTCCTTCTGATCACCAAACAGCCGGTCCTGTTGCTTGCCGAGTCGCTGGATCATATCGTCGTACAGCGGATAGACATTGTATTTCCAGGCTTCCTCGTCAAACATTGCGATCATCTCGGCGAGTTTCTCCGGATGCTCTGCGGCGACGTTCGTGCTTTCCGAGAAATCCTCTGCAACGTGGTATAGCTCCCAAACGTCGTTATCGAACGGCAGTACGACGTTGACGTCCCACGGCATGCGATTGGCGTGCAGCGTCACGGCCTTCCAGCCATCGGCCCAGATGGCCCGGTTACCAAACATCTCATAGTACTGACGTTCCTTCCGGTTCGCTGCGCTCGCATCGTTGAACGAGTACATCAACGAGACGCCGTCCATGGGTTGCTGCGGAACACCGTAGAGTTCCTCGGGCACTTCGATGCCCGCGGCTTCCATGATCGTCGGTGCGATATCGCTGATGTGGTGATACTGACTGCGGATCTCGCCCTTGGCTTCGATGCCGTCCGGCCAATGCACGACGAGGTGATCCTGCTGACCGCCACGGTGCACGCTTTGTTTGAAGTAGCGGAACGGCGTATTGCCGGCCATCGCCCAGCCGGCATGATAATGCGGATACGTGTTCTCGCGGCCCCAGTCATCGAGGTGTCGCAGGTTTGTTTCGAGATCTGTCTGCATGCCGTTCAACACATAGGTTTCGTTGAACGTGCCTGCGAGGCCGCCCTCGCCGGACGCGCCATTGTCGGAGGTCACAAAGATCAGCGTATTGTCGAGCTCACCGATACGTTTGAGTTCGGCGACGACGCGACCGATCTGCAAGTCCACCCATTCCATTTGTGCGGCGAATACCTCCATCTGCCGCGCATAGAGTATTTTTTCTTCGTCGCTTAGCGAATCCCAGGCGGGAATTTCATCGATGCGCCCGGTCAGCTTCGTGTCCGGGGGAACGATGCCCAGGGCTATCTGGCGCTCGAGAATTTCCTCACGAGCCTTGTCCCAGCCCATGTCGAACTTGCCCTTGTACTTGTCGATGTGACTGTCGGGCGCGTGATGCGGCGAATGCATCGAACCGGATGCCCAGAGCATCATGAACGGCAGGTCAGGCTTGATTGATTTGTGTCCCGTAATCCACATGATTGCCCGATCAGCCAGATCCTGGTCCAGATGCTCGGATTTGCGATAGGGCTCAGGCGAGTGATCGTTCCACATGACAGGAACAAACTGATGTACGTCAGCCGCCATGAAGGTATACGCATGGTCAAACCCCTCGCCGCTCGGCCAGCGGTCGAAAGGTCCAACCTGAGAGACTTCGTAGAGTGGCGTGTGGTCCCACTTGCCCAGCGCGTAGTTCACATAGCCCTCTGCCTGCAGGTAGTTGGCCACCGATTTCGCCGACTCCGGCATGATCGCGTTGTATCCCGGAAAGCCCATGGCCGTGAGCGCATGGCTGCCCAGACCGATGGAGTGCGGGAAGCGACCGGCCATCAAACTGGCACGTGAGGGTGAACAGAGTGCCGTAGTGTGAAAATTGTTGTAGCGAAGCCCGTTGGCGGCAAGCGCATCGATGTTCGGTGTACGGATCAGGCCGCCGAAACTCTCCACCTGGGCAAACCCGACATCGTCGAGGAGGAAGATGATGACATTGGGCGCATCCTCATTTGGTCGTTCCTCTTCGGCCCACCATTCCTGTGAGTCTCCATAGGACTCGGCGATGACTCCGCCAAAGCCTTCCACATTCTTGGTCTTGACGCCAGAGTCAGAGACCGAAAACTCTTCAGTTCCAGACGACTCGTCACTGGCAGTCATAGAAGTGGACTCACCTCCACACGCTGCCAATAACAGAGCGAGGAGAACAGCGGTCGTAT